>OGCO01000060.1_pt1 | contig 161188 bp, 214 predicted proteins | sample 1570171 | NCBI WGS metagenome assembly OGCO01 (sample SAMEA4370583, study PRJEB24528) | human gut metagenome
CGCCACGGCCCGCTGCTCACGCCTCTCTCTCCCCGTCGAAACCATTACAGCCCCGCATATTCGGCAGGTGTGAGCCTGCCGGGAAAGATAAGGGAAAACAACTTATCGCTGCGTTTTCAGTGCGCGGTCAATGTCGCGCTTGGCATCGCGTGCCGCAGCAGTTGCACGCTTGTCATAGAGCTTTTTGCCTTTACAAAGACCCAATTCCAGCTTGACGCGCCCTTTTTTGAAATAGAGCGAAAGAGGAACCAGCGTATACCCTTGCAGCTTGATCTGCTGGCCCAGGCGGCGAATCTCCGCTTTGTGCGCCAGCAGCCGCCGCGGGCGGCGCGGGTCTTTGTTGAAGATGTTGCCCTGCTCATAGGGGCTGATGTGGATACCTTTTGCTATCAACTCGCCGTCATCGATATCCGCCCAGGAATCCTTGAGGTTTACCCCACCGGCGCGCAGGCTTTTGACCTCGGTGCCGACCAGCTCAATGCCGGTTTCCAGCGCTTCGACCACAAAGTATTCGTGGCGCACCTCACGGTTGACGGCAATCATTTTCTTTCCGCTTTTGTCCTCGGCCATGGGCACACCTCCTTCGCGGTGATAGGATATTTATTGTAACGCGGCTGCGGCGAAAAGTCAAGGGCTTTTCGTCACATCTCGCCGCGACCGGCCATAGCGCGGTACAGCGTCGTCTCATCGGCATATTCCAAACTGGAACCCACCGGCAGACCATAGGCCAAGCGGGTCGTCTTGATGCCCAGCGGCTTGATGAGTTTGGCGATATACATAGCGGTTGCCTCGCCCTCCACCGTGGGACTGGTAGCCATGATGACCTCCTTGACGGTGTCGTTCAGGCGGGCCAGCAGTTCCTTGACGCAGAGCTGGTCTGCACCGATACCGTCCATCGGCGAAATCAGGCCGTGCAGCACATGGTACAGGCCGTTATATTCGTGGGTGCGTTCGATGGATTTGATATCCCGCGGGCTTTCCACAACGCAGATGACGCTGCGGTCCCGCTTTTGGGAGGCACAAATTTTACAGACCTCACCGGCAGTATAGTCCTGGCAGATGCGGCAGCGGTGCAGGTCTTTCTTTGCGTGCTCAATGGCTTTGGCAAGCTCCATTGCCTGCTCCGGCGGCATGGACATGACCTGGTAAGCCATGCGCACGGCGCTTTTTCGGCCAACGCCGGGAAAACGGGCAAACTGATCCACCAGGTTTTCCAGCGGCTCAACATTTTGTGGCATAGTGTGCCTCTCAGCCCAGACCGGGGATGTTCAGCCCGCCGGTCATCTTGGACATTTCTTCCTCGGAGTCCTTATCCACGGCAGCAGTGGCGCTGTTGACGGCGGCAGCGATCAAATCCTCAAGCATTTCGATATCGTCGGGGTCAACGGCCTCAGGTTTGATCTTGACAGCGGTAATTTCGTGCTTGCCATTCATGGTGACAGTGACCATCTCACCGCTGGCAGTGCCGGTGTATTCCTTGGCTTCCAGTTCTTCCTGCTTAGCGCGGATGCTGTCCTGCATCTTCTGCACCTGGCGCATCATGGCGTTGGGGTCGGGACGGCCGTAGCCTTTGGGCATTCTTGCTTTCATGGGTGATATCCTCCAAAAATAATTATTTATCAACGATTTTCAAATCGACGCCCAATTCCTGCATGTTGTGCAGGGTCTCGTCAATGCTGACAGCCGGGGCATCGCTGGCGGCTTCCTTAGGCTCCTCATAGGGGCCGATGCTGTATTTGATCCGCGAGACGCGGTAGATGGCTTCTTTCAGCCGCTTGCTGACTTCACGATTGTTGCGGATGTAATCGCGGAAGGCGTCGCTACATTCAAACAAAACGCGTTTGCCGTCGCAGTAGGCCCTGGTGCCGCGCAAAAACGAGATGAGCATGGCGTCATTTTCTTCCAGATCCGACAGGACGGCGGGCCAGAAACCGAACGGTTCCAGCGGGCCGGCCTGCCGGGGCGGTTCCGATTCGCGGGGTGCTGCGGCAGGGGCCGGGCGTGTCGGCGGGGATGCAGGCTGCGGTGTGGGTTTTAACTCGGGCTGCAAGAACGGCGGCTCGTCGTCGATGGGCGGCGGTACGTCGTCTGTCTCCCCCGCTGCGGGGGCTGCCATGGGCGGCTGTGCCTGCGAAACCATCGGCGGCACAACGGCAGGTGCAGCCTGTACCGGCGGCGGGGCCGCAGTGAACGCCCTGGGGGCAGACGCGAATGCCTGCGGTGCGGCGGGTACAGGGGCTGCCTGCTGGATGACGACCTGTGCGGCGGCTTCAGGCTGGGTCAGCGAGAACACGGCCAGTTCCAACTCAATGCGTTGGTCGGTGCCGCGGCTCATCTTTTCCAGTGCCGAGCCAAAGGCGTTGATGGCGCGGATAGCTTCGGTCTGCTGGAAGTCTTTGCGCTGGGTGTAGGCGGATTCTTCCTCCGGCGAGATACCGGTCAAAAGCGACGTGCCGCCCGGTAGCGCACAGAGCATCAGGTTTCGGTAATGCCCGGCCAGTTCCATGCAGAGGCGGCGCATATCAACGCTCTGCTGGCGCAGTTCGGCGATTTTTTCCAGCGCGGTGACGGAATCATGGGCGTTGATGGCGTCGCTGATCTCGAACAGGTATCCCCTATCCGTGACGCCTGCCATGCGGCGCACAAGGGCTTCGTCAACTTTGTTGTCGACACCGGCACAGGTGTCCAGGATGGAGAGTGCGTCACGCATCGCGCCGTCAGCCAGGCGGCCAATCAGCTGCGCAGCGTTCTCGTCGAGGTCGATTTTCTCTTCCCCGGCGACATACAGCAGACGCTTTGCGATATCATCTGCCGTGATGCGGGTGAAATCGTACCGCTGGCAGCGACTTAAAATCGTGACCGGAACCTTCTGCACCTCGGTGGTAGCAAGGATAAAGATGACATGCTCGGGCGGTTCCTCCATCGTTTTCAGCAGCGCGTTGAACGCGGCTGTCGAGAGCATATGCACCTCGTCGATGATGTACACTTTATATTTGCAGACAGACGGCAGGTAGGCAACTTCGTCGCGCAGGTCGCGGATATCGTCAACGCCGTTGTTGGAGGCAGCGTCCATCTCGATGATATCCATGATGGAGCCGGAGTCAATGCCCTTGCAAATTTCACATTTGCCGCAGGGGTCGGGGCTGGTGGTGTCCAGGCAGTTGACCGCCTTGGCAAAAATTTTGGCGCAGGTGGTCTTGCCTGTGCCGCGCGTGCCGGTGAACAGGTAGGCATGGCCGATACGCCCGGCTGCAATCTGGTTCTGCAAGGCCGTGACGATGGCCGTCTGGCCTACGACGTCGGCAAAGCGCTGGGGACGCCATTTGCGATATAAAGCGCGGTACATCGACACATCCCTCCTAAGATACAAAAACAGCGGGCAGAGCACGCGGCTGCGCTGCTTTGCGTACAGATGCAGGCTTGACCGCGGCACTAGGCAAGCGCCGCTTAATGCTGCTCGGTTCCCCGCCTGACATGGTTCACAGGCTGCCCACGCGCGGGACCTGCATCTGTACGCGAAACAGCGCAATTCAGCCCTGTCCGCTTTTAGTATTATACAATAAGTTCAGGATAAATGCAAGCGTTTTGCATCAATCTTCCTGCAGACGCTCCACCATCTGGTAAAGGGCTTCGGCGCTGTTGAAGTTCTGGGGCATGATCTCCGACGCCGGGATGGAGATATCGTACTCCTCGTTCAGGGCAGAAATGATTTGCAGAATGTCAAAAGAATCAAGGATGCCGTCGTCGATGAGGGTGGTGCAGGTGGAAAAGTCCACGTCCTCTTTGATCTCGCTCAAAATTTCCAGTAAACGTTCCATGATGAAGTTCTCCTTTTTTATCTATAAGTTCGGCGTGTTGAGGGGGTACGTCGGCGTGATGCCGCGCACAAGGCGGGGCGCACCGTCCTGCCACAAAACGACCCGCGGCAGGTCGCGGCTGAGAAACAGCCCCAACCCCTCGGTGACGGAGTAAGCCCCGGCATTCTCAAAGGCAAGCAGGTCGCCGGGGGCAAGGCCGTCCAACGGCATACTGCGCACCAGTACATCGTTGGTGGTACACAGGCTGCCGCAGAGGGTCCAATCCAGTGTCTCCCCAGCCTGGGCGGCAAAGTGGCGCAGGTGCGGGCGCTTCATGCCCATGATTTGGCCCAGGTAGTTCAGGTGGTTCATGCCGCCGTCCACAATGCAGTAGTGCTGGCCGTCGTGGTCCTTACAGTCCATGGCAGTAGTCAGGTAATAGCCGCATTCAGCGGTGTAAAAGCGGCCCATCTCCACAGTCAAGTGCGCCCAGCGGGCGGCCTCCTGCAAGGCAGGGGCCAGCGTTTTGGCCGGGGCGAGGGTGTCGGTGAAATCGTCGCCGTTAAAATAAGGCACCGACAGGCCGGGGCCGTATTCCAGCTCTGACAGGCGCAGGCCAAAGGTCTGCTCGATCTCGTCATAAAGCTCGCGCAGCATCGCCAGTTCCTTTTGCTGATTCGCCAGCTTTTTGCGCTGGGTGCCCACAAAATAGTGGATGCCGATGAACTCTAAATCGGGCGTTTCGGCACGGTGCGCCAGCGCGTGGAACAAATCCGTTTTGGACATACCGAACTGACTGCCCGCATTCAGCCGCAACAGCACCGGCAGGTGCTTGCCCGCCGCGAGGGCGGCCTCTTGCAGATAGCGCACCTGCAAAAGGGATTCCGCCGTGTAGCTGCCGACACCGTCTGCCACGGCGCGGACGATATCCACCGGCGTTTTGTTCACGCCAGAGTAGATGACGCGGGCGTCGGCGGCATGAAGCTGCTCGCAGATGGAAAGCTCGCCGGGGCTGCACACTTCCAGCCGCGCGGTGACGGAGGACATAGCGTGCAGCAAAAACGGATTGGCCTTGATGGAATAGCACAGCGCAATGTCTGGGCCGAAAATCTCCTCGATGGCCCGCACGCGGGCTTGCAGGGCGTCGGCATCAAAGACGAAGGTCGGCGTGCCGTAGGCGGCAGCAATGCTTTGTAAAGCGGCGTCAGTCATTTGCGTGCTCCTTTTTTCGTCAGGGCGGCCAGCGCCGTTCGGTCAATCTTGCCGTTTTTGTTCGTGGGGAGTTCGTCCAGCTGCTGAACCGTGTTGGGCTGCATAAAGGGCGGCAAGTTGGCTTTCAGCGCGGTCAGCAGGGTGGCTTTCTCGCAGCTGCCGGTGTAGAACAGGTGCAGCCGCTGTTTTTCGGCGTCAAAGATGCAGCAGGCACGGCTCACATCGTCACACCGCATGGCGGCGGCTTCGATCTCGCCCAGCTCGACGCGGTGGCCCATATGCTTGATTTGGAAATCCTTGCGGCCGATGTAGAATAAATTGCCGTTTTCATCATACCGCGCCAGATCGCCGGTGCGGTAAATGCGCTCGTACCAGTTGGGGTTCAGCGGATTCTGGGTAAAGGCTTGGGCTGTGCGCACCGGGTCAGCGTAATAGCCCAGCGCCAGCGCCGTGCCGGAGACACAAAGCTCCCCTGCCTGGCCTGGTTCGGTCACAAGGGCGTCGCGTTCGTCCAGCAGAAAGACCTTCTCGTTCGGGAAGGCGCGGCCAATGGGAAGCACCTCGTCGGGGGCAAAATCCCGGTCAGGCAGGATGGCGTAGGTACAGTTGCAGGTGATTTCCGTAGGACCGTAGAGGTTGACGAACCGGGCGGCGGGCAGCGCTTTCTTCCACTTCATCAGGTGCTTGATGGGCATGACCTCGCCGCTGAAAAGAACCTGGCGCACGGCGGACGGCACGCGGTAGCCGAAGCCGTTCATGATGGAGACAAAGCACATGGCGCTGACAGCCCAGACCAGCGTGGTGACAGCGTGGTCGGCCAGGTAGTCCATCAGCTTGGTAGGCTGGCTGAAATAGGCCCGGGGGATGATCTGCACCTTGGCCCCGGTGTAAAGGGCGGTGTACAGATCCTTGACCGAGACGTCAAAATCAAAGGGGGCCTGGTTGCCGAGGATATCGTCCCCGTTGATGCCAAAAATACCGGCAAACTGCGGGATGAAATCCAGCACCGAGCGGTGGCTGACCGTGACGCCCTTGGGCACGCCGGTACTGCCGCTGGTAAAGTTGATGTATAAGGGGTCAACGTCCACAGCCTGGACACGGCGGGCAGCCAGCAGTGCGGCGTCCTCATCGGCGGTCAGCAGACTTTCCAGCGAAAGAATCGGGCCGGAATAGCTAAGCTTTGCTGCAGCGTCGGTGTGTTCGGCGTCGGTGATGAGCAATGCCGGGGCAAGTGTATCCAACACCTGCCGGGTGCGGGCGACGGGCTGGCGGGGGTCCAGCACCGAGTAGCAGCACCCCGCATAGACCGTGCCCAGCATAGCGGCAAAGGCCGAGGCAGATTTTTCGAGATAGAACGCTGCCGGGCAGCGGGGCGCGGTGCGGGCCGCCAGGGCACTGCCGCTGCGGCGGGCCAATTCTGCCAGCTGCGCCCAGGTGTAGTCCTGCTGCACATCCCCCACGGCGGGGGCATCGGGGCAGCGGGCGGCGGTGGCTTCAAGCCAATCCAGAATATTGGTTTGCATAAAAAACTCTTTTCTCAGAAATTCGCGTAAAGGAAACCGGTGGTGTCGGTAACGCAGATAAAGCTGATCAGCGTCAGGAAGATGACGAGATAGTACAGCGCCCAGCGCACGACCAGCGGCAGGCGCTGCACATCCGCATAGGGGTCACGGCCGTTTTCCTTCAAAACACTATGTACAAAGACCAGTACGGTGCTGATGATTACGATGCCCCACGCAGGTCCCGAAACAGCGGCAAATGCGCCGGGAGCGTTTGCCGCCAGCGAGTCAAAGCGGAAATCCGTAAAGGTCTTTTGCAGGCAGAGCAGCCCGCGCATAAAACCGTTGCGGTCAAAGTACCAGCCGATGTTGACGATGACAAAGGTGCGCAGAATGCGAAACAGATGCCAGGCGCGGCTCTCAGTGGGGATATGCAGCGCAGCGTTGAGCTTTTTGAATGCGGGTTCCAGCAAGTCAGACAGAGCAATGACCGCGCCGTTGTAGAGACCCCAGACGAGGTAGTGAATCTCCGGGCCGTGCCAGATGCCGACGACGGCGAACACCAGCAGGTTCGCCACAGCAGCGGGCAGTACGCGGCCAAAATGCTTGCCGCCGTGCTTGGTTGCCCATTTGCCGAAGCGCTGCATCGGCTTGGTCAGGGCGAAGGGGTAAAAGAGGTAGTCGCGCATCCATGCGCCGAGGGAGATATGCCAGCGCCGCCAGAAATCCCCCAGTGAGGTGGAAAAATACGGCTGGCGGAAGTTGGGCATCATCTGGATATCATACAGCTGCGCGACGCCCAGCACCATATCGATACCGCCGGAAAAATCAGCGTACTGCTGCAAAGAATACAGCAAAATTGCCAGCAGCGCCATCGCGCCGGTAAGGCCGCTGGCATCCTCAACGTCCAAAATCGCGGCAATCGTCGGGGACGTTAGGTTGGAAATTGCGTATTTCTTCATCGCGCCGAAGGCGAACAGGAACAGCGCACGTTTGGTGCGCTCCCAATCCCAGGTATGACGGGCCATGAACTGGGGTTCCAGCTCGCCGTAGCGGTTGATCGGCCCCTGCACGAGCTGCGGGAAAAAGCTGATGAACAAGAGAAAACGCGCAAAGTTTTTCTCAGCCGGGTGGCGGCCGCGGTAGCAGTCGATGAGGTAGCCCACAGCCTGAAATGTATAAAAGCTGATGCCAAGCGGCATGACCAGCCCCAGCGCCGACGGCGTGCTGGCGGCCCAAGCCCCGGAAAGCAGCGCCGCAAAGTGGGACCAATATTTAAAGTAGCCCAGCACCAGAAAGTTCACAACCAAGATACCGGCCAGCACACCCTTTTTGCGGCGGGTGGTCTGGGCCTTGATGGCCTTCTTTTCTTCTTTTGGCAAGCCGGGCTGTTTGCGGCGGGCGGCGGCATCGGTGTCCAATTTGGCAAGGCAAAGCCCACCGCCCCAGACCGTCAGGGCCGTAAAAAGCAAAAACGAAAAGTCCTGCCAGCCGCTGGCTGCAAAAAACACCAGACTCAACCCCAGCAGGCAGAGCCATTGGCGGGTGCGCAACACGGTATAATACAGCAAAAGGCCGACCGTAACCAGCAGAACAAAGCTTAGGGAATAGAGTTCCACACTACACCATCCGTATATTTAAAAATCAAGATAACATTCGTAATAACGCTCAAAATCTGCATCAGACCCGACTACCCGCGCATTGACGCGGAACTGATAGCTACCGTGTACTGTTGTGGGGTATTCGACCCAGGTACGGGTGTCGTAATCGGAAATTTTTGCGTATTCCGTCTCACCGGGGGCTTTGACCCAGAACTCATACTCAGCCTCGACTGAGGGACCGTGGTAGGAACCCGCCAGCAGCAGAATTTTGTCCGTTTGAATCTCCGGCGTCAGGTACACATTTGTGATATAGTTGACGGCGGCCAGGTATTCTTCCGGCGTCTCAAACAGGGCATCCACGTCAGCTCCCTCGTCCAGCAGGGTCAGGAACTTTGCCATGCACTGGCTGAAAGCGTGGCCGCCGGTGGTGTTCATGTGGGTGAAATCCTTGTAGTAATCCGGTTCAACGTTCGCGAACAGCTCCTGTTTGGCAAAGTTGAAGTCATAGTAAGATGCGCCGTAAAGCCCTGCCAGCTTTTTGAAAAAGGCGTAATCGTCAAAATAAGTATCGTAGCTGATGACGTCCAGCGTCGTTTTTGGGGCGCTGATGACGAGCAGCGGCACACCTTTCTCTTGGCAGAGCTGCATCATCGAGACAAGCTCGTCAATGTGCTGCTGGGTGAATGGGTGGTTCGTCTGGTTCCAGGTATTCACATTGCCGATCGTGTCAAAATCGATGACGGTATCCCCTTCCGGCTGGCCGTGCGCCGCGCCGCGCGCAGCAATGCGAGCAGTCAGGGCGTTCCACTTCTGCCGGATGGTGGCGGGCCAATCGGTGGGCCAGTTGCCGCCCTGCCAGGGGAACAGCGCGTTCAGCGAATCCGCGTCGGTAAAGCGGTCGGCGCTGGTCATGTAACGCAGCAGTTCGGCGGGGCGGTCCTGCCAGCGGGAAGTCTGCAACTCGGCAGAGAGAAAAGCCTTTTGCGCCTTGGGGTATGGCTCCCCCGTCATATTGTACAGGTCCATGACCAGGATGACATACTGCGGTGTATGTTCCCGCAGCACGGATTCCAGTGCAATTTTGGACATATCCCAGCTTTGGGCGTTGGTCGCCATCAGTGCTACGGATTTGCCGGTGGCGGCGGCCAGTTCTTCCTCCGGCAAAGCGCAGGAGGCCAGTGAAGAGCCAATGACGGCGATATCGACGGAATCTTTGCTGTGATAGTTGCGCCACATGGCAAGGCTGGAACCGTTATCCGGCGGCATAAAGCCGCACAAAAGCAGATTGATAAGCAAAAAGCCGACAAGAAAAGCGGCGATTTTGATGATATGTTTCTTCAAGCAGTTGCTCCTAAAAATCAGACAAATCAGCCAATTTACCCAAAATGTGCGTATTGTTTATTATAGCGCATAAACCCTGTAACTACAATGGCTTTTCCTAAGAATCAGCAATTTTTACAACTGAAAACAAAAACTGCCGCGTTTTAGCAAAAAACGCGGCAGGGGGTTATCCAAGAAGCTGTTTGGCAAGGTCAGCGCTTGCCTTGGCGTCCTTGCAGTAGTAATCAGCACCGATATCGCGGGCGTAGTCAGGCGTCAGCACGGCACCGCCCACCATGACTTTGCAGTCGAGATTCGCGGCGTGCAGGGCTTCAATCGTGGCCTGCATGTTGGGCACGGTGGTCGTCATCAGGGCGGACAGGCCCACGAGTTTGGCCCCGGTCTGGCGCACAGCCTCGACCACGCGCTCGGGGTCAACGTCGCGGCCCAGGTCGAGCACGTCATAGCCGTAATTTTCCAGAATAACGCGGACGATGTTCTTGCCGATATCATGTACATCGCCCTTGACCGTGGCAATGACGATCTTGCCTTTGCTGCCCTGGGCCTGACCAGAGGCTGCAATCTTGGCTTTAATGGCTTCAAAAGCGGCCTGGGCAGCGGTGGCAGCCTGCAAAAGCTGCGGCAGGAACACGGTCCCCTTCTCAAAGCCGTCGCCCACGGCGTCCAGCGCGGGAATCAGCGAAGTATTGACCACATCCAGCGGCTCCCGCATGGTCAGGGCGGCATCGGCGGCGGCGCGGGCCTCGGCTTTCAGGCCGCGGCGCACAGCCTCAAACAGGGCGTCCCCGCCCGGCGCGGCGGCGCTGACTTCGGCCACCGTGGCAGCGGATTTGCTCGTTTGGGTCGTCTGAATCTGCACATCGGCGTAGGCGGCCACATAGTCGGTGCTCTGAGGATCCTGGCAGGTCAGCACGCGGTAGGCGCGCACGGCGGCCATCATTTCCGGCGTATTGGGGTTCATGATCGCCAGATCCAGCCCGGCAGACATCGCCATCGTCAAAAATGTGGTGTTCAAGTAGCCGCGGCACGGCAGGCCAAAGCTGATATTGGATACGCCCAGCACGGTGCGCACGCCCAGCTCTTTTTTGCAGCGGGCCAGCGCTTGCAGCGTTTGGGTTGCGCCTTCCTGCTGAGCGCTGGCGGTCAGGCAGAGACAGTCAATGTAGATATCCTCGTCCGGGATGCCTGCGGCGTGGGCGGCGTCCACAATGCGGCGGGCAATGGCGACGCGGCCCTCCACTGTCGGTGGGATGCCGCCCTTATCCAGCGCCAGGCCGACGACGGCAGCACCGTACTTTTTGCAGAGCGGCAAAATCTTTTCCAGCGTCTCAGTCTCGCCGTTGACCGAGTTGACGATGGGCTTGCCGTTATAAATGCGCAATGCACGGGAAAGAGCCTCGGGGTTCGAGGAATCCAGCTGCAGCGGCAGATCGGTGACGGCCTGCAAATCCTTGACGAGCTGTTCCAGCGTGGCAGCTTCGTCGATGCCGGGCAAACCAGCGTTGACGTCCAGCACCTGGGCACCGGCCTCGGCCTGGGCCACGGCCTGGGTGCAGGGGTAAGCACTGTCGCCGTCACGTAAGGCCTGCTGCAAGCGCTTTTTGCCGGTAGGGTTGATGCGCTCGCCCACGACGGTAATGCCGTTTACTTCCACAAAGCGAACCGGTGTACACAGGCAGCTGCGGCGGATGGAAATTTTATCAGCCGGGGCCAGCGGGCTGAACGTCACGTGCAGTTTGGCGATAAAGGCGGGTGTGGTGCCGCAGCAGCCGCCCACCATCGAAACACCGATGGCGGCGTATTCTTTCATTTCGGCTGCAAAGCCGTCCGGATCCAAGTTGTAGCTGCCGTCCGGGTTGGGCAGACCCGCATTGGGTTTGACAAAGACTGGCACACCGGCGGGCACGCTGCGGCAAAGCCGCTGAGCAAAGGGCAAAATTTCCTTGGGGCCAAGCGAGCAGTTGATGCCCACGGCGTCCGCGCCGAGGCCTGCCGCCGTGACAGCGTAGCTTTCCACTGTGCAGCCGGTGAAGGTACGGCCCCGGCTCTCGAAGCTCATCGAGGTAAAGATCGGCAGGGCGCAGTTTTCTTTGGCAGCCAGGATGGCGGCTTTCAGTTCATACAGGTCGGTCATCGTCTCCAAAAAGACGAGGTCGGCACCGGCTGCCGCGCCCGCACGGATGACCTGGGCGAACTCGGCATAGGCATCCTCAAAGCTCAAGGTGCCTGCGGGAACCAGCAGCTCACCTAGGGGGCCGATGTCCAGCGCCACCAGTGCGCCGGTAGTATCGGCGGCCTTGCGGGCGCAGGCGATGGATGCCGTGACGACATCCTCCACCGTATGGCCGCAGCCTGCCAGTTTTTTTGCATTGGCACCAAAGGTGTTTGCCAGCAGGATATCCGCCCCGGCGTTGGCATAGTCGGTGTGGATGGCCGTCAGTACGTCAGGCATTTCCAGCGCGGCCAGCTCGGGTTTCTGCCCGGGCTGCAGACCGCGTGCCTGCAGCTGGGTACCCATGCCGCCGTCCAGAAAAACAAACCGCTTGCGGTCAAAAACTTCGCGAATCTGCATAAGATTCTCCCCTATCCCTCTTGGTTGAAACAGGTCGTGCCGCGCTTGCGGAACGAGCAGGTCTCTTTTAAATGGCAGGTCGCACAGCCTGCGCGGGTGCCGGTCACAGGATGATCGGCGATGCCTAAAATGGCGGTGGTACTTTTGCGCGGGGTCAAAAGATGCTGCGGCGTCACGGCCAGGCCGCAGCCGCGAACGCTGTCTACTGCCAGGCAAAGCTCATCGTTCAAATCCAGCGGGCAGTCACCGTAGCCCGGTGCATAGCGGCCGGTCAGGTACAGGCCCTTCGCTTCGAACAGCGGGCGCTGCTCAGCCTCCCACTCGTCGCAGACCTGTTCCAGCAGAACCGAAGCCAGTGCATCCGCAGCCGTCGCCGAGGCAATGTCGGTCAGTTCCAAACGGCGCAGAAATTTATCAATCTCCGACCCGAGGGTCGCGGCCATCAGCAGTGCTTTATCACAGCCCTGCAAATGGCGGGCTAGGTCGGTGCCGCAGTGATCAAACGGCAGCACGGCCAGCGGCAGGACGCGCCACACAACATGGGGCGCGGCGATGGCGAGGATTTGCTTTTCCGCTTTATCCAGCAACGCGGTGGTAGCATCATCGGGCGTCCAGCCGGAGGCCCCCATGTACCGCAGCGCCGTGGCGCGGCGGATGGCGGCAGGCTTGCGGCGTTCCATTACAGCAAGTCCCTGATGCCGTCGTAGACCTTGGCGGCCACGACGGCGTCATTCATGGCGTACAGGTGGATGCCATCCGCGCCGCCTTCGATCAGGTCGCGCAGCTGGTTGACGGCGTAGTCGATGCCGGCATCGTACAGGCTGGCCGGGTCGTCCTGATAGCGGGAAATCATGCGGGTGAAGTCCGACGGCAGGCTGGCCGAGGACAGCGCTACGGTGCGCTCGATCTGGCTGCGCTTGACAATGGGCATGACGCCGGCCGAGACGGGCAGCGTGATACCGGCGCGTCGGGCCAGGTTTAGGAAGCGATAGAAGTGCATATTATCGAAGAACAGCTGGGTCAGCAGATGCTCGGCACCCGCTGCCTGCTTGATGCGCAGGTTCTCCACATCGTGCAGCAGGGTGTCGGCCTCGGGGTGGCCCTCTGGGTAGCAGGCACCGTGGACGGAGAAATTCGGCTTCTTCCATTTAATAAAGGAGGTCAGGTCACTGGCGTGCTTGAAGTCGGGGCTTTCGGGGCGGGCCGGGCTGCGGTCACCGCGCAGGGCCAGCACATCGCGGACGCCGACGGCCTCCAGTTGGTCAAGGATTTCGGCAGCGCAGGTTTCGTCGTTGCCCATGCAGATGAGGTGTGCCAGTGTGGGAATGTGCAGCTCGTTCTGGATGTAGTCCGCGACCTCGGCGGTGGAAACGCCGCCCGCAGAGCCGCCCGCGCCGAAAGTCACGCTGATGAAGCCAGGAGTCAGCGCCTGCATCTTTTGCAGCGTGTCCTTGAGCTTGTCCATCTGGGTGGTCTGCTTCGGGGGAAAGCATTCAATCGAGAAAACGCAGCGCTTAGTTTTGAACTGTTCGGTGATCGTCATTTATTTCTCCTTATTGTTACGCCGCAAGTTCGGCGGAGTCCGCGGTGGTTTCCACAGTCAGGGTATCATTTTGCCAGATAAAGGTCAGGCTGCCCTGTAAGTCAGTCCGGTACACCTCTGCGCCGACGGCAGCAAAATTTTGCAGCGCCGCGCGGTGCGGGTGGCCGTAATCATTGTTCAGCCCACAGCTGACGGCCACGGCCTGCGGGGCCGCAGCCTGCAAAAACGCAAGGCTGTTGGAGGTGTAAGAACCATGGTGCCCGGCCTTGAAAAGGGTCGTGTGCAAGGAGGTGCCGTAGGTGTCCAAGAGCTGCTGCTCGGCGGCTTCCTCGGCGTCACCGGTGTCTAAAAAGCGGAAATCACCTGCTGTGAACAGCGTGCAGAGCGAGGCATTGTTGACGCTGTCGTCCGCAGCCTCAGCACTGCCGCCCTGTAAAATCTGCAGCGTGCCGCCGCCTAAAGAGTAGCTGTCCCCTGCTTCGGTGGTGAGGATTTCCGCCCCGCTGTCGGCGGCCGCTTGCGCTAAATTGCGCGGCCAGTCGGCGGTGTCTTCGGGGCCGGGCTGCCAGTCTGGCAGCAGCAGGGTCTGAACCGGATAATTTTGCAGCACCGCCCGGGCATTGCCGGTGTGGTCAGCGTGGGGATGGGTCAGCACAAGGTAGTCGAGTGTTTCGACCTCCAGTGTATCCAAATCGTACAGCAGTGCGTCCTCGGCTTCGGCGGGGCCGGTGTCAATCAGGCACCAGCGGCCATCCTGGCAGAGCAGCACGGCGTCGCCCTGCCCCACGTCCAGCACATAGACAACAGTGCTGCCGTCGGCGATTTGCGGGGCACTTTCCTCGGTTTGCAGCGGCACACCGAAGAAAGCGCGCAGCTGCTGCCAAGTGGGAACAGGGCCTTTGCCGCCCGCAAACTGGATGACGAGCGCGGCGCAGAGCAGTACAAGCAGCAAAGCAGCTACCGCAATGCTGGCAGCCTTTTTGAAGCGGTTACTCGTCATACTGGCCGCCCAGCTTGCGCTCCTCCCACTCGGCCTTGGTCACCAGCACGGCGCGGGGCTTGGCACCCTCATAGGGGCCGATGATCTTTTCCTGTTCCATCTGGTCCATGATGCGGGCCGCACGGGCGTAGCCCAGCTTACAGCGGCGCTGCAACAGGCTGGTGCTGGCCTGCCCGGCATCGATGACGCATTCGACGGCCTGCTCAAACATGGCATCCAGTGCGCCGCCTGCGTCGCCGTCATCGTCGCTGCCCTTCTTGCTGCCCTTCTCGGCAACAGCGCGGCGCTCCATTTCGGCAATCATTTCTTCGTCGTACTGGGCGGAGGAAGTGGACTTGATAAAGCTCAGCACCGCGCCAATCTCTTCATCAGTCACGAAGGTACCCTGCACGCGGACGGGTTTGGAGGCACCGACCGGCAGGAAGAGCATATCGCCGTTGCCCAGCAGCTTTTCGGCACCGCCGCTGTCCAGAATGGTTCGACTGTCGATCTGGCTGGAAACAGCAAAAGCGATACGACTGGGGATATTGGCCTTGATCAGGCCGGTGATGACGTCAACGCTGGGGCGCTGGGTGGCAACGATCAAGTGGATACCGGCGGCACGGGCTTTCTGCGCGATACGGCAGATGTAGTCCTCGACCTCTTTGCCGGCAACCATCATCAAATCGGCCAACTCGTCAATGACGATGGCGATATAAGGCAGGTGTTCCATGCCGGTCTGGGCGGCCAGTTTGTTGTAGGCTTTGATCTCGCGGACATTATTTTCGGCAAAGAGCTTGTAGCGGCGCTCCATCTCGGCGACGCTGGCACCCAGCGCACCGGCGGCCTTGCGCGGCTCGGTGACGACAGGCATCAGCAGATGCGGGATGCCGTTATACTCGGCCAATTCAACGACCTTGGGGTCAATGAGAATGAGCTTGACATCCTCCGGCCCGGAACGGAACAGGAAGCTGATAATGATAGAGTTGACGCAGACGGATTTACCGCTGCCGGTGGAACCTGCAATCAGCAGGTGGGGCATCTTGCAAAGGTCGGCGACCTGGGCCGTACCGGCGATATCCTTGCCCAGGGCCATCGTCAGCGGGCTGCGCATGTTGACGTAGTTCTGCGACTCAAAGACAGAACGAATATTGACGGTAGAACGAATCTTATTGGGAACTTCGATGCCGACGGCGGGCTTGCCGGGGATGGGAGCCTCGATACGGACACCCGCAGTGGCCAGGTTCAGGGCGATATCATCGGCCAGGCTTGTGATGCGGCTGACCTTGATACCAGCCTGAGGCTGCAGTTCGTACCGGGTGACAGAGGGACCGCGGCAGATATCCAGCATCGTGGTCTTGACGCCGAAGCTGTCCAGCGTGTTGACGAGGATGTCGGCGTTCTTCTTCATTTCGCGGGCGGCACCGGCTTCATCGTCGGGGCGTGTGGGGTTAAAGAGGTTGACCGACGGATAGCAGTACGGCTCGGGGGGCTGCTCCTCCGATGTGGGCAGCCGCATGGCGTTGGGGTCTGCCTTAGCGGCGGATGGCGGTGTATGGATGGGCGCACTGGCCGAGTTGCCTACGGCGGTGGAAACCCGCACGCGGGCGGCCTCACCCTGCTGCGGCACGGTGAAGCTGTCCTGCGTCGTCTCGGTAACCGGGCGGGTCATGGTGGGCGCAGGCTGCGCGGCAGGCTCAGCGGCCAGCTCATCCAGCATCTCCGAGACAGAGCGGCCGGACTGCCAGGCGGCACTGACCGCACTGCCGGTATCGGTAAAGCTGCCGCCCAGCGTCGGGATAGCTGCGGGCGCAGGGGCCGGGGCGACAGGTGCAACAGGAACAGATGGAGCAGGCGTACCGCCCAGTGGGGCGGTAGTCTGGGCGGCCAAATCAGCCGGGGAAATGACCATTGTGTCACCCTGCACGCGGCCGGTCATATCCAGCTGCGGCAGCTGCACCGGCTCCGGCTCGGGTTCGTCCTCCACCGGGATCAGCGGCGTGTCGAACTGGGGCACCGGCGTCAGCGGAGTTTCAAACTCGGTGGGCTGCGGCAGGTCCAGCGTTGTCTCGGCGCTGACCTCCTGGGGAGCATAATAAGGCGCGTGGCCGCTCACGGCGCGATTGATCAGCGCATCCAGCTCATCCATCGGCTCCTGCGCGGGTGCCGGGGTGGGCGCGGGCGTGATGGGCGGCGTGTAGACGGGCACAGCGGGTTCCTCGGCAGGCTGTAACTGCAACTCAAAATCCTCCTGCGGCGCGGGGGCCGGGGCGGGCTGTGCCTGCTGGGCGTAATGGAAAGTGGTGCTTGTCTTGTTGGAGAGCGGGTCCATGCCGAAGGTGCCGCCCGGGCCGATGTTGACCGGCTCCAGCGGGTCGTGGGTCTGGGCTTTCAAACGGGCACTGTCGCTGGCAGCGGGGCCAAGATCCACGTCAAAATCCGGGCGCTGCTGGGCGGGCTGAGCCGCAAAGGGAGCCTGCGGTACCACTGGTGTGACCGGGCCTGCCGTGTAGGTCTGCTGGGCAGGCTGGACCGGTGCGGGCTGCTGCTTGGGAAAGCGGCTGGTGTCGGCGATGACGTCGTAGACCGGGTGATGCGGACGGTTCGCGTCCGGCAGTGCGCCGGTCAGGTTCTCGACGCTCTCCTCCTCCGGCTTCTGGTTGAACAGGCGGGTGTCGTAGGCGGTCTCGGCGGAGGCACGCTCCTCGCGCTTGGACTGCAAGGCCTGGTACTGATTGTTGACAAACAGCACGACGTCAGCCGGGGTGATGGCAAAGAAGAACATCAGCCCCAGCAGGAACACGAGCAGCATTAAAATATTGGATGCCGGGCGGCCAAACAAGGCCAGCAACGCCGCGCCGATGGGCGCACCGAGGACGCCGCCCTCCCAGAAATAGGTGCCGCCGCGGGTGAACAGCATCTTGATGACTTCCCACGCGCTGAGACCTTCGACGTTCAGTTTGGAGAAAATGACCGGTACGCTGGCGCAGAGCACGCCCATAAGCGACACCTTACCTGCAAACAGCGCCACGCGGTAGCCAGAGGCCAGCAGGTAGGCAAGGTAGAGCAAAAACGGCCCGACCAGGTAGGTCGTGACGCCGAAAATGCCGAAATACCAGCTGCGCAGCGTGCGCCAGACATTTTGTCCGGGTACAAGCACCAGCGCAACGCAGAGCAACCCCAGCCCCACCAACAGCACACTGCGGGCAAGGTTCGGGGTCTCGGCGCGGCGCTGGGCGCGGCTGGATGCCTGACGGCTGCGGGCAGATGATGCGGAACGCGACGACGAAGAACGCCCGGCGCTGCTGCGGGAAGAACCCGAGCGCGACGAGGAACTTGTACGTTTTTTGCTGCCGGAGCCGGAAGTGGATTTTTTACCGGAACGAGATTGTGCCATGTTTCAGTGATTCCCTCTCTTGTTACTCAGTACATATATAATAGGAAGTCTGCGGTCGCAGCAGACTGATAAGGACATACGACTTTTATTTTATCACGATTAGAAAATCTTGTAAAGCGAATTGGGGCGACAGACGGTTACAAAAAAATAAATCCCCGCCCTGAGGGATGGGCGGGGATTTAAAGAAAGGAGGAGAAGAACACATGAAAAATGTGGTTAAAGCTATTTGACTTGGGGTTCATTTAGCTTGCAACTAAATTGTAACTGTTTTGTCATCGAATGTCAATAGCAAATTGTAAATCTTTTGTCATTTTTCAATTTGTTCACATTTGCGCGGAGTCTGTTTGCTACGTGAATAAAAAATGCGCGTAAATACGTCGATAATAAAATCGGACAAATTTCACGAAACCCAAATAACCAAACAACAAAAATTTTATTACACCACACTTACACCATTTTAGAAAACGAGCCTTAGATATGACAAATCAAAAGATATAGACGAGCTTATCATCATCATGGTAGGTTCGTCTATTTTTTCTGGTTGCCAGCTAAAAATAGGGATAGCCTCTCATCAAGGTCATCCCTACTTTTTTTGCGTTTTCTTTCAGCAGCGTTCCCGCCACCTATTTGGCTTGTGGTATCCGCATAACCCACGGTCTGGCTCTGCAATCGACTGATACCGCCCCAGCCCACTGCTTCACAGCCTTGCAGTTTTGGTAGGCTCTGCAACCTCTATCATCTGTTGAACAGATACTCCTGGATATCATTGAACGCGCTCTGCATCTGCTCGACATTATTGCCGTTCAGGGCATGGCCCAGTAAGGCAAAGTTTGCCCGCAGCAGCATATTCATACTATTCTCCTGCGCATCCAGTCGCGCCTTGTCTCGTTTGAACAGGTCCATGTATTGACTATCCTTACTTGCAAGCAAATCTTTAACAGCATCGACTTCTCCAGACATCTTTGTGATTTTCTCTTCCAGATTCTCAATCTTCACATCCTGCTCATGATTCGGTTTCTTCAGAAAAGTGTTGAACTTTACTAGCACGGCGATGGCAGCGCCAATACCGGCAATCGCGCCGCACACGCTCAGGATCCACGTGACAGCGTCAGCCAGTGTAAATGCGAACTCAGGATTCGGCATTACTGCTCACCTGCCCCTCGTGAGCAGAATCGGCTTCGCCTCGTTTCATCGCGTCATAAGCCGCCTGGGCAATGCTGCGTGCCTGCTCTTCAGTAATTTTGATACCAGCCTGCTTTGCAAGCTCCATGATGATATCAGCGGCCTTTTTATTCTTTTCCTCACCAGTCATGCTGTCAAAATACTGCTTTATGTAACGGCAAGCAGCCTCACCCCATTTCATAAGCAAAGGATAAGACTCCAACATAGTAAGCGCATTATTGATAGCGCCAGCAGCTTGAGGAAAAACATACTTCCCAAGCAGAAAAAAGCAGATACTCGCAAGACCTACGACCACATAGAAAATTCCCTGCTCCATATTACTCCTCCATATCATTCGGGCACATTACACCGTCAGTGTCATCCCCAAGCTGTAACTCATCAGCATCGCCAGCTTTCGACTTATGTTCCTGCACTTTGATCCAGGCATTACACAGGTTCTCAGCACTCAGTGCGGCGAACAACCCAGCATTAAAGCTGTAATCCGGTAGCTGTCCAATGATAAAGCACAGCACCATGTACACAACGGCATATACAATCGTGGCACCCATCGTAAACACAATGACCTTCTTAGAAAATCGCATCGCGTTAAAATTTTCTCCCATATCAATCACCGCCTATCAAGTATGACTGGCGACCGCAGCAGGGCCAACATAGCCATAGGGGGTCTTATACCAGCCATTTACAATATCACTGTAACCAATCGTCACAACCTTACCAGTCTTTGCGTCCGGACTCTGAATCACACCAACACTGGCGTACTCCGTGCCGGGGCCTTTGCGTACATTCCAGCGTCCAGCTTTGAACACGATTGCCTTCTGTGTAGGTTTTGGCGCATGGGTCGCAGTAGTACCGCTTGTGTAAGCCTTGTAGCACCAGTTCACATCACAGTTGCCATTGATACCGGCAACAGACCCATTACTGCTGTACTGCCACATTTGGCACTTTCCTTTTTGATTGACGCCATTACGATAGTCTGCCAGCCACAGGTCATAAGCAGCCAGCTTAGTCATGTCCAGATAAGCTGCCTTGTAGCTCGTATAGGTGTACAGCATCGGCTTGTACCCACGCTGGTCGATGATATCCAGCCCGCGCTTCACCAATGCGGTTAGCTTGTTCTTACCAATAGCCGCGACAGTTTTATCCTCAACGTCCAGCGCCACAGGGTACTGAATGGTCTTGCCCTCTAGCGTTTTGAACAGCAATTCCAGTTCTTTGTTCTGTGTGGCCTCGTCCTGCGCATAGGTATAAAAATAGACGCCAACGGGAATGCCATTCTCGCGTGCGCCTTTATAGTTCTGTTCAAATGTCGGGTCAAGATAAATGCCCGCGCTGTTTGTAGATACAGCTCTCAGCATCGCAAATTTCACACCGGTAGCTGCAACCTTGCGCCAGTTGATATTGCCCTGATAGCGCGAAACATCAACACCCCACAGCTCCACCTGTGCATTGTCAGCAGGCTGCGGATTAGCACTGGCTGGCTTATCGCTCTCCCCTACTCTTTTGTCTACACTGTGTTCGCCGGTACGGAAAGTAAACACCGATGCGTTGGCCTTGGTAAAATCATTGTCCAACCATACCAGCGGATTCGTGCGCTTGTTCTTCCAACGCACCTCAAAATGCAGGTGTGCGCCAAAGCTATTGCCTGTGTTACCACTATATCCAATCACTTCACCAGCCTTAACGACCTGTCCCTGCTTGACATTGATGGTGTTCAGGTGCGCGTATAGGGTGTGCAGCGTGCCGCCGTTCCAGTTTGCGTGGCGAATTTTAATCATGTTGCCGTAGCTGTTCGTGTCGCCCTGCGTGCGCTTGCCGTTCCAGTGGTACACGATTTCTACAGTACCATCCTCTGCCGCCATAACCGGTGTCCCTACGATAGCTCTCATATCAATAGCCTGATGCAAGCTACCATCATTATAGTACCAACCTTGCGTCAGAATATGCTTCGCCAAAGGCCAGTTCAAACACACTTCTCCATTTTTTAGCCTCATAAACATCCCTCCTAAATAAAAAAAAGAACCCCTACCGCCGCACAGCAGTAGGGTTAAGTAAGCAAAATATTTATTTTATGAACGTCACGTCTTACATTATTGAATCTCAACGCTAAATGGCATATAAGATATCAACGTGCCTCTAAACCATGACGGTATGGTGACATTTGTAACATTTCCATTAGCACTTGCTGTCATAGTATTCAGCAAATGTTGATCTACAAAATTACTACCACCAACAAATGAAGCAAAACAATTTCTAAGACTTGACCCGGCAATAATAAACACGAACTGCTCAGTATCAGTCAAGGTTATTTTCATCGTTCTATTATTACCACCTGTGTTTGGTATAGATGCCATATAGGATTTTGTTCCACCCATATCGGCACAACAGACAGCGTTACTTTTGTCTGCTTTATTACCCAGCGCATCCCCAACCGCCTTAGCGTCGGCGGCTACTGCGCTTTTCGTTAATGTTTCGTCGGGGGGGGGTGTAACTTCCCTTGATTACATTTCCCATAAGACTCTCCTTCGATTTTATAAAAGGATCAAGCTGTCCTCTGCCATATATAACAGGCAATATATTTGTTGACAATGGGCATGGGCTGACCAGAACCGGCGTATGTAACATATTCTGTCTGACCAGTAATATTAGTTCGTTCACTACTACGCATTGTGAAATAGTCGTCCGTAGACCCTGACTGATACCCATTTTTGATAGCAACACCATTAGCTGTGTGTCTATGCCTTGGCATCTGCGCCTCCGTCTGCGTCACTTCCCAAGCACCGCCAGCACTCCCGGCGGGGTGTTCATCATCTGCCGCCCGCAGCATACAGTCGGTTATTTGTGTCCATGTCGTCCCCGGCCAGCGTTCACTTGGTGTCGCCTTATTCATTGTCGTCAATATATCGTCCACATCATATGGACAGTTCTTCGGAGCTGAGATGACTGACTTCATACAGCCACCTTGTGCAAACTGCACAGAGCTACACTAAGATAGCCCCCCCCCGGACATATAACGTAAATTCGTCATTTTGCTCAATCCTCCAAATGTTTTATAATTTAAAAATCACTGTATAGCTCCAGCCATACGACTGTGGCACTGTCAGCGTACTGCCAGAAAAGGACATATACCCAGTACCGTCGCCTTCTGGTAGCTGTTTATCAAAATTGGTAAGCGTCCATATACCCCAATGGTTTGCTAAGATACCGATATTACCAACCGTCTTGCTGGCAGAACCACCATTGACAGTTAAAATAAGCAGTATTCTATTATTGGCCAGGATACCGGACACATCAATGTTTTTGCTGTAGCTAGATAAGACTGGCTCTAGCTTACGATTCAGTGCATCTCCCACTACAGCCGCATCCGCAGCAATGCCGTCCTGCGTTAAAGTTTTATCGGGGGGGGATTCTCCTTAATTGATCTTCCCATAAGATTCTCCTTTTCTTACGCCGTTCGTCGCCACATATTTGTGACATAATACGGCGGCATATTATTGTGGGGTTGGTCACCGCCAAAGCTACTAAACGGCCAAGAGCCAATTCCGTCACCAGTATTACCGTTCATCTGCAACGCCCAATATGGTTCTGTTTGTTTGTTCGTGTATTCCCAATCACAATTTGCATTAGGCTTAATTACCGGCAATTCCGCTTCTGTCAGCTTATGGCTTTCTTCGCCACCGGTCATACCAACAGTCCTGTCACTGCCAGACCCAAATAAAAATCGTCCTTCCATCTTGACCCAACTTGTTCCTGGCCAAAATACAGAAGGACTTTCACTTCCATCATATAAACACCACATACCAACCGGGAATGGGCATTTTATTCCATCAGCAACGCCTCTTCCCATCTCACCGCACCCCACTTTCGCAGAATGCGTCGGAGGCACTATTATCTAGTACCCCCCCCCGCCAGATTTTTGTGAATACTATTCATAGTCCCCTCCAAAAGATAAATCGCTATGTTTTAAATTTGAATCAGTAAATCATATAAAGCTTAAACATAAATGCCATTCTTATCTGACCTTGTACACCGGCACCAAAACCGTTCATCGTAACTACTCCTGTACTTGAGTTATAGCTGATGAAGTCACTGCAATTTCCACTGTTGGAATAGCCCCCATTTGGGCCAGTGTTTGCACTATACTTATATGGTACGGCATAAAAGTTGCTGCGGCTCAATCTACTATAAATACTCGGATAATTTGACTTTACGTTATAGGTAAAAGACGACCAGTAGCCACTTTGTTGTCCCAGATATACCGTAGTATAGGCTCTGTTTGCGCTCACCTTCCCGCTCCCGTTGTGATACCCTGCTGGTATTGTCACACTTCCGCCTGGATTAACGCTACTGTTCCACGCACCTCTGTTTGTCATCGTACCGCCGAATTTAAGCCCATTAGAACTGGATGCACTCACGCCAGACAAAACGTGTCCAGAACTCGCATTGCCCAAATTAGAAGCGCTAATGCCAAGTCCGCCTTCTGTGTATCCGCTCTTTTTGTACATCCATATCTTAGAGCCTTCCAGAGTCAGTTTCTCTGCATCAGGCCAACGCCCATTGTTTACCATCGTACCGGTCAACAAGGTCCCGCTGCTATCGACCGCAGTCTTGTCTTTTAAAATATCTCCCGCACCAGCTGTTGTACTCGGTAACGCATATGTACCAGTAACCAGCTCACCATCGCCATTATAGGCTGTCTTGCCAGATTTGATATCCCCAGCCCCGGCGGTTGTAGTATCCAGTACAGCACCACCGGCACTCATAAGATCAATCGCCATACTATCTCACCTCACTTCCTGTTTTGATATAAAAATTTATTCGCTTATCGTTATATCCGGTGTATTCCAGAACACAAACACGTTACCCCAGGAACCTTCATCAGACTTGCCAGAAATAACACCATTGGAGTGTGTCACGCTTCCAGAACCATGAAGAGTGTGGGTTACAATGTCGTTATTGTACCCTTTCCACACAAGTGTAAAAGCAAAACAGCCAGCGCTTTGATCAATTACATATACCAGAAAATATCTTCGGTAATACTGTTCTGTCGTATCTTCGTTTGCTGTGATTCTAAAAGAAAAATCGTTGACATTCATGCCAAGCACCTTAAAACACATCCCGCCCATCTGCATGCCAACCGCGCTGATTTGTTCCGTCACACTCGTAATCTTATTTCCAACCACCGCCGCATCCGCAGGCGATCCAGCCAAACTCAGCGTTTCATCTGCGGGGGGGGATTCTTCAATACTCTGCCCATGGCTTACACCCCGTATTTCTCGCCGGTAATTTCCTCATACTGTTCTGCGGTAATAACGCCTTTCTTCACGGCATTCTTCACCATGACCTTGTTCCACAGTTTGGGATACCAGCGCTTAATTTTCTCAAACATAGTTTCACCTCGTTATCATTAAGGCATCACGCAATGCGCCGCCAGCGATACACGGTGCGGTATGGCTGCATATTGTTGTGAGAATCATCGTAACCAGTGGCACCTGTGCCAGCATAAAACATAGGCACGCTTGCTGAATGCAAGCTTTCATTTGGTCCATGGTAGTTTCCTCCTTCGTTGTACTTTATCGACACACAATATGTACTTGTAGTGCGCGAAGTCCAACCTTCGTAACCCTGTACGGCCACAAACTCATCATGGTGATGCGCAGGCAGTTCCTTAATCGTCAACACATGGTTTTCCTCGCCGCCCTCACTGCCAATCTCATGCCCGCTGCTCACGCCAATCGTTGTACGCCCCGCACCATACGCTTCCCACGTACCATACCCAAAATAATCATGTACCTTATCAGCCGTACTTAAATCCGGTGCATTCGTGATTCCTGTTGGATCAAGCTCAAAAATATAACCTAGAGGGAGTTGTACCCCCCCCCACCACTCAAAACATTTCTGCCCATATCACTTGCCCTCGCTGTCAGCTGCCACAGTGTCCGTGGTAGTGGGATCCTTTGTATCCGTAGCATCCGTGCTCTCGGCGGTGTCTGTGCCAGAATTGTCCTTACTGTCAGCAGAGCTGTCCGCAGTATCGCCAGTACCAGCGCTATCAGCACCGTCCGCGCCTGTATCGCCAGCACCGGTATCCTCTCCAGAACCACTCTCGCTCTCGTCGATCATCAGCGTATCCGTCATCATGGCAGTGTATGTAACCTGTGCGTCGATTGCGTCAATACGTGCAATTTTCTCTGCCTGCTCCGCTTCCGCAGCAGCCTTTTCAGCAGCCTCTTTTTCAGCCGCTTCCTGCATCTTACGCATTTCTTCCGCTTCAGCAGCCTTGCGCTCTTCCTCGGCTTTTTTGTCCGCCGCGATCTTAGCAAGCTCTTCCTCGGTGTAGGGCACGTACTTCTGCACATCCTCCCACTCATCCCAGGCAGCCTTGGCCGCAACGTCCTCCACCTCATGGCGCAGACCCTTCGGATTCTCCAGCGACACAGTGCCTTCCATAACTTCCAAATGAAAAACCCGCTCAACAGCCTCGTGGTGTTCCACAAGATGTCGGGCAGGTTCCAAACGACCTTTTTCCAGGTCAGGATTTTTTAATTCAGTTGTAAGGGATTCATCAAAAATCTTCATCTTTCCCTCCTCGATAAAATTATTATTCTATGCGTTCCCAATAAACGCGAGTAATGTAGGGCGGCATGTTGTTATGGGGTTGGTTATCAAGTGTGTAGTTTGTATTTAAACCATTTACAATGGCGTCATGATTACAAGTTGCCACATAATTGTTGCTATTTATCGCAAGACCACCAGTCCAAGCAGAACCACTTACCGCAACAGTTTTTCCAGCATTATTACCGATACTAAATACTACACGGTCAGGTAATTCTTTTGGAACCAGTACATGGCTTTCCTCGCCGCCAGTCTCTCCAACCGCGTGCCCGCTGGACGCAGCTAAAATAAACCGTCCCTCCAGCTTTTGCCACTTCGTCCCAGGCCACACACTCTCCGGCGCAAAATTCGTATCACTCGTGTAAAATCCCATGCCTACAAACCATGGGCACACAACACCATTCTTTGGCAGTTTGCTCATACCACCACCCGATGCCGCACATCAAGGACTACTCTGTTACGAGTACCCCCCCCCCACGCAAATAAACTCTTGTTCATCTCACATTCCTCCATCACCGCGCATACCAGTAAACCGTAATGTCGCAGCTTGGATTCTTCGCTGCTTTGACCGTAATAACAGTCTTATCATTGCCATCCACCGCCGTGACATGTACTGTCTTGGAACTGCCGTTGATAATGCTTAACGCCTTCAGCAGTTCCTTGTTCGTATCGTTGTTGTCCGTGGTTTGCGCCAGCGGTGCGCTCAAATTCATGCTCGGTGTCAGAATAGGGCCACCATCCACGGCTGTAATATCCGCAGTCTGTATATAATAAAAAATATCGTTATCCGACGACGATGACGCCGCACTAGACTTCTTTCTCCACGCATCCACGGCAAAAGTGGCCTTATACAGCCACATACCATTTCCGGCCTCCTGCACCTTGCTCACGACCTTACCCTTGCCGTTGCCGACATACAGTACGCCGTCGCTGTCTACAGCCGGTTCTCCATATTCCAATGTAGGCGGTGCTTCTGCGGTCAAGTCAGAACTTTTTCCGCCACCCTGCCTTTTAAAATAAACAGTGCTCACTACGCACCTCCTTTATTATGTAACTGTGTCAATTAGGGATCTACAAATTGATACACGACCAAATTCCCACCCCACGTATCTGTCGTAAACACAAGATTGTTAGATGTATCAATTTTCAGCGTTCTTACATGCGTTGTCGAAACAATAGCCTGCGCCGCTGCCTCGCCATAGCTAGTATTGCTTGCACTGCCACGGTGTAGCAAATATAATCCAACACATTCTGTATGAGCACCGTGATAGTACAACGCCAGATATACCCCATGTCCAAGTGTAATCGTATCTCCGCTACCTAGCGCACCTACATATTTCAATCCGCCATATCTCATGTTGATCAAATTATCAATCTTCGCTTGCGCATCCGCCACACTCTCTCGTAGTGCGTCAATCTCTTCTTTGCCAACGCTCTGTTTTACATCTTGCATTTGTTCACCTCATTTCTAAAATGTGTCTTATTGTCCTATTAACCTATCAATTTAGGTGACTATGTTTGAAGCAATCACCAAATTGCAATCCAATCTACAAATAAATTAGCCAGACCATTACCAATATCTTGTGGAATATAAACAAATATAAATCCGTCCCTATCAACACCATGGTTTTTTTTATCAGTATCAATATGAAGGTGTCCGTTAAAATAGTTGTATGTTCTGTAAGACAACAATACAGTTTTTGGTACATCTGCGTGACTGTTACTAAAATTTACAGTATATTGATATATGTTGTTCGTGTTTATTGTGGTTGGCGATACAAAACATCCATATTCCAGCTCTGGCACAGCGTTTGCTACCGCCGCCGGGCTGGCCGCCCAGCCACCCGCAGCAGTTTTCGTTGGATCCGCCGTATCGCTCACGCGCACGTCGCCGGGCAATTCAGCCCCACCGGGCAGCTGGTAATAGGGGTTTCGGGTTGCACTCATACCGCCACCCCCTTCGGGGTCAGCCGGTGCGCCGGTACATATAACAGGCCGTGTACTTGTTCGCGATGGGCATGGGTTTGTCGCCGCCAGTACTCATTATCGAAATCGGATAATATCGCCCACCGTTGCCCCCGCTGTCGGGAACGCTTGCGGCCTGCTATGCGGGAAACCATACACCGTCTGGCGCAACGGCCGATGCCCCGCCAACACTGTGTCCGTGACTTGGCATCTGATCCACCGTCTGCACAACTTCCCACGCGCCGCCGGTACTGCCCACGGGGTGCGTGCTGTCTGCTGCTCGCAAAAAGCAGTCCGTGATCCGTTCCCAGCTTGTCCCCGGCCAGCGCTGTGCCGGTTGGATTTCGCTCATCGTTGTGAGTATGTCGCCTACCCAGTATGGGCAGATGTTCAGCGGGTTCTGTGCTGCATTCATGCGCAGCACCTGTGCAAACTGCACAAGGCTGTCTTAGGCAGCCCCCCCCCGGATGAATAACGTAGTTTCGTCATTTTGCTAGTCTCCTTTTATCGAAGATAATATCTGTACCACACCGTAATTTGCTGGTTTTCGCCGATATTGGTTGTGTTCCAATTCCAAAAATGAAACGCCCATTTAAAATCGGCGGTAATAAATGGAGTAACGCAAACTCCGAGTGACCACGCTTGTAATATAACGTATTTTTCCGTTGACCAATTCGTGTAAGTATTTCCGTTTGAGTCGGTACGATTAGTATAATTATCTTCTTGAATTAAGGCATTTTTATTATTCAGCGCATCACCAACAGCCTTAGCATCAGCGGCCACGCCTTCCTGCGTCAGCGTCTTATCGGGTGCTTCCTGCTTATACGGATTATTCGTTGCTCCACTCATACACTCACCTCCAAAACAAACACCACAGCACTGTTCGCATAAAACTTAGATTTCATCATGTCATCAACCCCCAACGTACCACTACATCACAGCTCGGTTTCTTCTTCACAAGCGTAGTCACTGTGCCACTGCCCGTCTCCGTACACCCGTCACAAATCACGCCAAGCGCAGTCTGCAGGGTCAAATCCGTCGCCGCAACGCCGGTACTCTGTACACTGCCAGCTGTCAAGAACTCCGAGTTCTCTGTTACATCCGGGGCATTCTCTGTCTCCGCCACAAGCGCCACAGTCTGCTTATAGTTGTAGCCGTTGGCCTTCTCCGCACTTGATGTATCTGTCCAGCCATCCACGGTATAGCTTGCCTTGTAAATACCCAGCTGTGGCGTAGTCGCATACTCGGTCACACTCACACCGGGGCCTTCGTCGATAACTACTACCACATCACTGGTCGGGGCTGTGCTTGCATAAAAGCTAATGCCGCCCTCATAGTTCTCCATCAACGCGATCTGCCTAAAGCTATCTGTGATATGCGTCTTGGTCGAAAATTCAACGACACTGCTTTCCTTCATTCCATCCACAGCAACCTTGGCACGCTGCGTATAGGTTTCCACCGCATTGTCGCTCATGGCAACATTGTAACTGCCTGCCGTCCAGGCACTGGCCGGGATCGTCACCTTGATCTGCCGCACCCGCGCCTGATTAACAGGGTCAATTACATTAGCCACGATTTCGTCAATTTTTTCCTTGACATTTACATTGTTCTCGCCATCATACTGCACCAGGCTTGCATAGGTCGGGTAGGCATAATGCTTGTCGCCCACCTTAATGCCGGTGCTGCTCTTATATAACTCGCTCACATCAGCACCTCCTTAGTAAGCCCCGCCGTCAATATAGTCGCAAGTAGACTTGTATTCTTCCAGCGTCGTCTCTTCGCTGTCGTGCATACACAATTTATCCAACACGATCGCGTCGGTTTTCTCTTTGTCCGCAGCACTCATCAATCCGGCCACCGTCTGCGTAGCCTCGTTGTAGGTCGTATCCTGCGTGGTAAATTCCCCAGTCGTACCGTCGCCGCGTGTGTAGGTCACAACACGCCCATCCACTTCCATCTTGCGGATATAGCCAGTAATAGCCTGGTCCCTGGCATCATTCACAGCCTTCTCTGCACTTTGGGCCGTCACGGCAGATTTGACTTCCTTTTCGCTGTCTGCCGTATTATCGACCTTATCCAGCCCAACATCAGTTTTCGTCAAAGCCCGGAATGTCGCAGGGCCATTGGTATTCGGCGGCGCAGCAAGCACGGTGCCTTTATCGCGCTCTTCCGTTACGTCGTAATACTCTGTATGTTTGTGGTCTTTCGGGGCCTTATCATCGATCATGCCTTTCAGCACTTTACCCTGCGCGGCAGCCAGGCTTTCGTCAGCCGCTTCGCTGTCCAGATTATTCTGCACTCCGCGCCAGGTATCCTTCTCTGGCGGCACATACCCCAGCGCATCGGTCACATTTTTATTGGTCAGCGATACTGTACCGCCAGTCGCGGTAATATTTGCACCAATGCGCACACCGCCCAACTCTTTATCTGTAGCTGCGGGCAGCGTATATTTGTTGGCACCTTCATCAATGCCATTCAGCTTTTTCTTGTCTTCGGCACTTTGCAGGCCGTCTTCTGTCTCTGTTGCAACACCGTATTTATAGTTCAGCCGGACCCAGTCGCCCAGATACAACCACATTTCACCATTCGGCAGGCAGTAAACCTTTCCGTTCAGCGGGGCCAGCGGCAGTTCTGTCACATTAAAAACATCGTGTCCAACCTGCGTGCGTCCGCTTGCCGTGTCATGGTAGATGTTGCCGGTGTCATAGCAGAAAACAAGCTGCCCCTCCACAATAGGAGTGGTTTCCAGCTTTGATTGGTTCACTTCCCTCAATGATAGATTCGCCATTTTCCATCTCCTATCATCATCAAAAAATAAAGCCGCCCCACCAATTACGGCAGAGCGGCTCTATAACCTTACTTCTCTAGGTCAGCCTGTGTCAATCAGGCAATGGTCTGCCAAGCCACAGCAGCCTCAACAGCCTTCACGCGGCCATCCATGGCGGTATTCAGACCGTCAGCGTAGGTCTTGGCAGCATCACGGGCAGCGTCAGCCTTGGTGGTGGCATCCTCAGCCGCAGTAGCGATGGCCTCGCTCTTGGCGGTAGACAGCTGGTTGACATCGACCTTCTCGTTCCAGGTCTTGCGCTCGGCGGCGGTAACGTGGGCAACAGTGTCATTCTTGTGCTCGGCCAGCGCATCGCTCACAACCTTGACCTTCTCGTCAGCCTGGGCCTTGGTGTAGGCATCGGGCACAGCAACGTACAGGCCGTCGGTCTCCAGAACGATAGAGTTGTTTGCTTTGGCAGAAACCTTGACGTTCACGCTGATCTGGTTCTGGTCGTTGACAGTAACCTCAGCAGAGCTGGTAGCAATGCCGGTGTAGATATCGATCAGGCTGCCAACAGGGATCTTGATGACGTCGCCGCTGGTGATGGTCAGCTGGATCTCCTTGGTCTTGGTATCATACTTACCGCTGGTAACAACCAGATCTTTGCCCAGGTTGATGGTCAGTGCGTCGCCACCAAACACAGGCAGGGAGATAGTGCGGGTCTCAGCATTGTAGGTGGCGTCATGCACAACACCGGTCAGAGTGGTGGTAACAGGGGCATCGCCCTTGGCGACACTCAGCACGCCAGACTCGTAAGAGACATCGGTAACAAACACGCCCTTGCCGCCGACAACACCCGCAATCTTGTCGTTGACGTAATCAGCAACAGCCTTGGTGGTGGGCACGGTAGTATCGGTAGCACCGCTGGCAGGGATAGTCGTAACAGCGCCCTTGGTCAGCGGGACATACTCAGTGCCGTTGTAGGTGTGCAGGGTAAAATCACTCGTGCGCAGGTAAACAACGCCCTGGACCTGGCCGCTCTCCGGCAGGGCAGAAACCATCTTGACACTCTTGGTGTACTCTGTCGCGCCCTTAAAAATCTGCAGGGTATCCGTGGTGAAATACAGGGTATTGCTATCCTTGACCGCCAGCTTCTGGTAATCAACATAAGCACCATACTTAAAATTCACATTAGCCATAATAAGTTCTCCTTATCGCTTTTTGTCATGAAAAAATCTTCTGTTTGCTTAAAATTCCTGCCACACAAAGCCGGTCGAAGCAATCACCGTAGGCTCTACAATAAAGCTCGCGTCACTGCTCGTCTGCACTGTGTACGGCTGGTATTTTCCATTTTCATCGCGGATCATAACGGTCTGGCCCGCGTAAGTGTCGCTGCTCTTATTCAGTGCGGCGATCGCCTCGCCCGGGCTGTTGAACCGCTGCGTCCGTGTCTGAATTTTCTGGACGCTCTTGTCGTCCTTGATGTAATACAGTTCCGAGGTATCCTTGGTCACAACCAGGTCCTTGCCGTCGATTTTGCCGCTCTCAATGGCAGCCGCAACATCCCCGGCATTACCGTAACCAAGTTTTGAATACTTGTTTGCCATCCTCTCTCTCCTTTCTGTAAAATTAGAAAAGCCGAATGGCTGAACCAGAACAACTATTGAAGTTTTTTCGTGGTTTCATCACTAAATGCCTTTCTAAATTTGTATTACACAAACAATATGCCAGAATTTTTTGCAACAAATTTGCATTTTCCTGCGGCTATTGTAGTTGCGTTTGTGTCATTGTATTTTGTCGATTTTCCGTCTTTGGAGCCAGCTATTCCTTGCATTATGTGAACTTGTTTACCAACAAGGAATACGCTGCCCGGATAGTTGCGGTTCATGTTTCTGTATGTAGAATGGTGCTCTTTTACTTTAAGCTTGCAAACATCATCTGGGTGGTTTTGGCGAAACTCTTCCAAACTGTCAGCAGTCTGCTCAACGGCTTTGTGGCGATTTATTGCTACTTTTCTATCATTGAGCGTGTACACACGGCTTATGTTTTCGTTGTTCAGTGCTCTTCTATCGTGACGACGGAATTGTTTAAGTTCATACGGTACACGGCTGTTGATGCTGTTATCACAAACATCGTTAGGTAAAACGGAGCAAGCAATGCAATAGGCATCAAGCCAGTGGTCCTTACTTACGCTGTGTGCCGCACGATAGTCGTAGGTGTTCTTTCCTGTCGTAACGAAAAAGTGCTTTTGGAAAAGAGAACTCAATCCTTTTGTCAGTGCCGGTATGATTTGATTTAACACACTTAACGCACCGTACTTTTTATTAAGCCCTGTTTTCTTTTTAGCGAGCTTTTCTTGCCATGCTGTTTCTTTATGCACAAGGTCGTGATGCTTTGTGCATAAGCCAACGATGTTATCAATGGTGTTGCTGCCGTTTTTATGTTGCGGCACTACATGGTGGTAATGGTCAATCGGGTTTTTACAAAATAGGCAATGGTGTTCCTGCATTTCAGAAACGGCTTCTTCAAGGTTTGCTTTTTGACAGAGCGGACCTTGCTGATACTGCCATTTCTGAATATTAGGATTATCCAACTGCATAAACGCAAATTTGTTGATTTCAAGCACGACATCACTGATGGGAAGAAACTTTTGAATTTTCTTTACCAAATTGACGTGGGTTTGTAGCAACTGATTTGCGGTAGGCGTAAGCCAGCCTTCCGGTCTTGTGCGATTGTTGAACTTTGCTTCTTTGTTTTTGATGCCGATACAAAGGATTTCTTTCTCGCAACCCGGAAGATGGCGTTTGATGACACCAATTTCTTTTGCACGTTTGCTAACACTGCCATTTTGAGCAGTGTCTTGCTTTACACACTTTTTAGAAATGGTGCCATTTGCTTTGGCTCTCCGTTGACGGCGGCATCGTCTGCCGTTGGTGCGTCTTGCACGGCGAGAGTCTTTGCGCTTTTTCATCAGCTTCGGAATTTCCTTGTTGCGCGTTTCCAAATGCGCGGTAAAGACTGCCGTGCCGTCCGTTTTAACAACAGCAACGCCGATATTGGTTCTGCCGGGGTCGATACCCAAGTAGAGAGGCTGTACTACATCATCGGTTTCATACAACAGTTGAATGGTAAACGGTTTTGTTCTCACGACTCGCGCCTTTTGCTCTTTAAGCAGATGACGCACATGTCCACCGCGAGTCGTAGGCATCAAAGGTTTACCGTCTTTGTTGAGCACATAAATAGTGGATATACACGCCACCTCCTTTTACTGTAAGTCTCTCCTGTCGAAACAGGAGGTTGTGTTTCCCTTGGCTAGATAGCAGTTTAGTAGGGTTATCAAGCTGGGAAAACCTGTAAGTACATCTGCTATCTTGATGCACAAAAGTACATCTGCCTGTGGTATTGAAGGAACTTAGTGGAATGTGACCATTTCACTAAAATTCTTCAATACCCATCAGAACTCAACCACCCGGATCGTCCCATCTTCAGGGTCAGTACCACTTTGCGTGATTTGTACCGTATTGCCGATCGCTTTCGTACCAGATTTCAGCTGCAAGCGTCCCTCATTGTAAATCAGGCCGTCCGCCTTGTTGCTGGCAATCGCTGCACTGGCATCAGTCAACTGATGGATAAGTGCTTCCTGCTCAACCATTCTCTGGTCAAGAGCCGTCAGCGCTGCATCCGGGATGATGTTGCTCCACGCAGAGATCGGCAGAATCTTAATGTTGCATTTCTGTGTATGCCGCACACGCTGCACGCCGGTTCCATCCGCAAGCATCTCTACCTTGTAAAAGGTCAGCTGCACTTCCACATCCCCAGCCTCGGCGGTCAGGTTCGTGTCAAAGGGCAATTTGAACTCAATCATACCCTTGTACTGCTCGTCGCTCTGCTCCAAAATCTCGGTTTTATATTCCTTGCTCACAGGCGGCAGGTATTCCATCAGGCAGGTGTACTCGCTCATGTTCTCTTCTTTATAGATGGGTTCTACCAAAAAATGCAGGTTGTCCACCAGCTTACTCCGCTGCATAATGCGCTCTTCCACGCTCACAACCAGCTGGTTATCATCGCCCAGTAAAATCGTATACATTGTTCCTTACACTCCCTTTCGTATAAATTCGGCTTCTTCAGCCGTGATTTTCTTATCGGCAAAAAGCTCGTCAACCTTGGCATCCGTGATTCGTTTCTTGCTGTACAGCCGTGCAAGGCTCCTAACAAAAGCACTCATTTCCATCACAGCACACCTCCGTTGATAAGCTCCAAAGTGTAAGCATCAATGATTTCCTCCGGCGTCTTGCCGCCAAGGGCCTTCAACTGCCGATACTCATAGGTATCAATCGGTATCAATTCCACGGTATCAACATTTCCGGCCTCCGCAGGAAACTTATATAATTCCGCACTGTGCCAGATCATGTCTCCACCACTAGAAAGAAAGCCCTGTGCCTCATCTTCGGGGCACAGGACCATGATCTTATGTTTGGGTTGGTATTTCACATAGGCCAGGTGGTCAAGCACGTCCACCACGCGGCCATTGTACATAGCTTTGTAAAACATAACTTGCTACCTCCTTAAATGCTAAACATCAGCAATACGTCGTTTTTGTCGGTCGGGTAGTAATATCCATACACATCGCCAGCCGTGTTTACGCAGTTGTAGTAGGCCAGATAGCCGCTGTTCGGGCTTCGTGTCCAGTACACAGCCGCAGCACCATCCGGGTTCATACGTTTGCGTGTCGCATTGGTCGTGATAAACTCAATGGCGCGGCCTTCGTAGATATACGGTTCCGTCGTCATGTTGGCATCCACCTCGATCGCACTCGGCACAAAGATATAACAATCCGAAGTCTGCACATCCGTCCGCTGGCTGCCGATATTGCCCGGTACCTTCACCTGCTTCAACAGCTGCCGCCACCCAGTCGGGAATGCCTTGTATACGCGGTTGTTCAAGTAGGTGTTCAGTGTGGTAGGCTTAGACCAACCGCCAGCATTGTTGCCGACATTATCCATCTGGATAGGCTTGCCCAGTGTCGTTTCTGCCATAAAGGTAATTGCACAGCGTTTGCCTGTGCCGTCACTCAGGTAGTACCGCTTAAAGCCAGCCGCATCAAAGGTGATCGTACTATGTACCCAGTTCACAAGCTCCTTGCAGGATGCCGCACCCAGGTCTGCATACCACAGCTTCGCCCAGTAAACCGTGCCGATAGCATAGCTCTCGTACACACCGTCCGCAGCCTTCGCACAGCCAAACACAAGTTCAGCCGTCGTCTTGGTAGCGCGGGTACGGTTCAGTTCTACATAGATACTGTCCTCACCGTCCATGTTGGAGGTATAGACGTGCAGGCCGTTCTCGCCCTTGATATGGCGCAAAACCATGATCTCGCGGGAACCAAGCGCCGCCGCATCCGTAGAATCCGTGCCCCAGGCCATCTTGCAGCCGCTATTCTTCCACAGCCGGAAACCGTTCATGCCATCGCCGTCGTAGCACTGCATCAGCACACCGCCAGCCGCCGTCTCGTTCATCATGCGGAAATCGACCGCCAGCGTAAAGCTCTGATCCTCGCTCAACAGGTTTACTCCCGTGTCAACGTGGTTCTTCCCTGTAAATGCTGTCTGCTCGGCAATCAGCACCTTCTCCGTCACGTCGTCATAACTGAAATCAGCACCCATCGTAATCTGCACGGGGTCTTTGCTCTCCACAACGTTCGCTTCCACGCCAACTTTGGTCATGGCGTAAATCTCTACAGGCCGCAGGCTGCCGATATCCTTGCCGTCAAAATATCCGTTCGTATATTCGCAAACGTCATACACGGCATGGATGTCTTTGTCGCCGGTCACATAGCCGCCCTTGTCCCATCCGCTGAACAGATAGTATTTGTAGGCCGTCTCTTCGCCGGTATAAGTCGGGATGTCACCACTATACAGCACCGTAGAGCCGTAATCCGCCACAGTCTTCTGCAATTCCGTACCACGGTTCAGGTAGCGCACCGTGTACTTGCGCACACTCTCGGTATACTGCGCTGTGACTGTCTGGTTGCCAAACACCGCCGTAAATTCTGTATCCCATCCACTGAACGTAAAGTCGGTGCTCACCGTGCTTTCCAGCGTCGGTGTCTGGATGGGATTATCTTTGCGCGTCACAGGATCAACAGCCTTACCGCCTTTGTCGATGTACTGCACATCCAGCACTTCACCGTTCTTGTTCACAAATGTCCATGTGTACTGCTCGATCAGGGTGCTGTAACTTACCATCAGGTCAGGCCACTGCGCATTGTAGCGCTCCAACTCTTTTTGCCGCACGATAGGAATGTGTACTTTGCCAATCAGCACAGAGTGGTCGGTATTGTAACCGTTCTCATCCGTACCGGTCATGCCATACAGGCGTTCCAACAGACTCACATCATCCAACTGCCAATCCAGGCCAACCAGCCGCACACGGTTCAACGCCGTGCATTTATTCAGCAGGTCTTTTGTGTCAATGGTCGCGCAGTTCTCAATTACCAGCGCCGTAATGTTGCCATAATCGCTGATGCTCAAATCCGTCAAATGGCTCAGGTTCCGTGCCGTCATACTGCTGATTGCAGGCAGCTCCGCTGTCTCGATCTTGCCGCCGTTCGCAAAGGCCACGCCGGTAATGCCGCTGCCGCCAGCCTTGAACAAGGTCAGGTTCGTGCAGCCTGTCAGATCGATAGATTTTTTCAGGTTGGGCACATTCTGCAAGTTCAAGTGTTCCAGCAGCGTATTGTTGCCGACAGCAAAGTCGGTCATGTTCGTGTTGGTATAACCTTCTACGCCGGAACCAATCTGCAGATCCGTAAGCTTCACACCGTGGCTAAAATCGACATAGCCGGGATAGAAGCCGGAAATATCTCCGATGCTGCGGATCAAGCTTGCATTGTAAACATAAACCTCGGTATCGTTCATGGCCGCAATCGGGCACTGTACCTCATAGGTCTGCCCGCGTTTGCCGCGCATTTTTACAGGGTTAGAGCCATACAACACAGATACATAGGTATCCGCATACGGCACGATATGGAACGTACCGTCCGGCTTCACACCAGTCCAGTTCACAGGCGTATAACCACGAATGGTCATGTCGTCACTGGTCGCTGCACTGCCGCTGTACTTCGATGCCATATATTTCTCTTGGTATTTCTGGAACTGCCGCCGCTGGTGCCGCTTGTTGCCGTGCATCATGGGCAGATAGTTCGTTGTACCGTTATCCTCATAGGTGCGGAAATATTTGCGCCGCATATCCATGACCCACAGCCGCTCTGGCTTTACGTTCTGGTAATCCTCAAACTTTTTCAGGATACGACTCGCACTCCACGCCAGGGCATTCTCACGGTCACGGAACATAGCCGCTATCTCGTCCGGGAACAGGTCGCGCAGCTTGCACCACAGCTTGGAGTCTGCCGCGTTGAACACACTCTTCGTGCCAATCGTGTCGGTATCCTCGTAGCCGTAGGTCAGCGTCAGCCCGCCCTCGTTGTCGTTGCCATGGGCAGTATCATTGTCATAATCAAAACAGAAATCCCAATGGATCAGGTCCGTCGTATGCGGGAACACATTCTTCGCACGGTTGTCCACCATCGTGTGGCGCTCTGTAAACAGGTAATGGAAAATTGCCGAATCTATATTAAAGTGGTCCTTAAAATGTGCCTTGAATTCCTCGTCATCCGCATTTACGACCCAGTTCTGTGCCGTGATCCAAGCCTGCTTGCCATCCTCGATCTCTTTCTCGGTGCAGGCAGGGTTGCTGTAACGGAACTCAAAGGAATGATCGCCGTCCCATGTCTCCTGGGAGAAATCACCACTCAAAAAGCGTGTCTGCGCATCGGTGTTGTTGTCGATCTCCACAATAAATTCCTTGTGGTTCTCGGGGTCCATACCCATGGTGGAACTATTCTTCTTACTGTTGCCAATGTCGCCGCAGCCATAGAAATGCCACTGCCCATCATGGAACACGGTGCTGTTCTCCACGTCAGTTTCCTGCACAAACACAACACAGGGGTAAAACGCCATCGTATCACGCACACCGTTCTTTTTGGCGTCACGCACATACGGGTCAAAACTATTGAACTCATCTGCCAGCAAGGCATTGTTCGCATTCTCTGAACTCGCCACGTTCAGCTTGATGTTAAAATATTTCTCCGCCACACTGTTTTCCGTCAGCGCATACACAGAGCCGGTGCTCTCATCGCCAAAGGTAAAACCGCCCTTGCAGTTAATGTCGATGTTACGCGCAGATTCGCCGTAGTGGTCAGAGCTTGTTCCCTGTCCCTTGTGGGAACCGTTGGCTGTCCAGTTGTCCTCAACGGCGCGTCCATTCTTGTAGATCTGCTGGATAACAGTGTTTGCAACTTCGTTTTTCTTGCCGGTAGTAAAGGTCGGCGCACTGATCTTGATAACACGCAGGTCGGGGCAGCGCTCCGCCAGAATATCCGGGTTCAGTTCACCGCTTGCATCCGTGATGTTGTTGCGGTTATACCGCTCGATCATCTCGTCGGCATTCTTGGCATCTGCAATAAAGTTGTCCAGGATCTCATCATCAGACAGGTTCATGGAATAACTCTTCATACGGTACACAAGAACATCGCAGTCGTCACTGCCAATGGTAATGCCGACAGGGTTTGCCTGCGTAAAGTTATCACTGCCATCATACAGCTCTACCTTGCAGGGGATGCCGTCCAGCCACATCACCATTTCCCTGTACTGGCTGTCAGGCAGAATGTTAAACTCAAATTCCATGAAGTCGTCTTCGCAAGTAGGCAGCCCCATCGCATTTTGCGCACTGGTCAGCGTGATTTTCTGTGCCTGAATGTTCAGACCAACACCGCCTTGCACACAGGTCAGCACGGTCGCATCATAGTCGCGCACATTTGCCGTATTAAAGACAAGCTTGAAGTTCTTGCCCAGCTTCTTGGCGTCATCCGCAAACAGCTTGTAGCTGATCGTAGCGCGAGTACCTGCCTTCACGCAGAAGTAGGTGTCGCCATCTTTATCCAGCTGGTAGCCGCCATTGACCCAGTCGAAGTTGTCGCTCACGCTCATGCTCGTCTGTCCATCTGTCCACAGTCGGTCAGTACCGGCATTGGTCTTGCCGCTCGGGTTAAAGTCAAATGCCAGGTTGGTCGTCACAGGCTCAATCACAACACCAAGGTCAACCACATTCACACGGATCGTCTTTACGGTCTCACCGCAGGTGATCGTCAGCGTGTGTTTACCCTTGTTCGCACTCTTGAAACTCCAGGTCTGCTTTGTGCGCCCAACAGTCAGGGTGGACTCAGTCACGCCATCCACAGCCAGTTTTACAGTGCTCGTGCTGGACGCTGGATCATATACTGTGTATTCAATGGACACCTTGTTGTACTGCTTCGTCTCGTAATCCGTAACAGCACAGCTGATAATCGGCGCAGTCTCGCCATCAGTCACCCACATAATGTCTTTCTTGATGACATTTGACTTAACGGTCTTACCGTTGATTTCAGCCGTCATGCTAATTTCCAGCAGGTGGCTTCCGTGGCTCTGCACCGGGATAGTATAGTTCATCTGGCGGCCTGTTACACTGGTAGTCGTGCTGCCCAGCGGTTTACCGTCCAGCGTAAAATTGATCGTTTTCTCAATAGAACCGTAAGGCGTGTAGCGCACCGTCACTTCGCCGGAATAGAACAGGCTGTCATCAAAGCTGGATTCCAGCCGGAAATTAACCACATTGGCCGTCCACTTCTTGGAACCGGTCGTATCCATGCTGTCCACAACCGTCAACCGAATCTGGCTCTCTCCGCTGTGCAGATACTTTGTAATATCAAAGCTGTTTTTGCCCTGCACAATAGTCTGCGTAGCAACTTTTGTATTGCCAACATACCATGTTCCTGTTGCATTGCCGGTATCGTCTCCGGCGCTGTCAATGGAGCTAAAGTTGAACTCCACCACAACCGGGTCACCGCTAACAGCCGTAATAGCCGCATCTCCAATGCGCTCAATCACGACCGTACTGCCCGTGCTCGGGCCACCGCCGCCACCAACAATCGTAACCTGGGTCTTGGCAGTGCCGTCCTCCAACAGGGTCAGCTTGCTGTCCTCGTAGGTAATGTCATATTCATGGCCTGCAGCCTTATCGATATCCTTCAGCTTGTCCTGAATCTCGCCAACAGCACCGTTCAGGCTGTCTACCGTAGTCTGCATATCAGACACAGCGTTTTTGGCCTGTGTCACATCATTGCGCATACCGGCAATATCGTCGGCATTAGCCTTCTTGTCAAGCAGCGCATCCGTTGCTTCCTTATTATAGTAAGAAGTTTGCAGCGTCTGGGGCAGGTCACCAACACTGTCCTGCAAATCCTTTACTGCCTTGTCATTGCTGGTCTTGTAAGCAGCCAGGTCGTCCCGCACCGGTTTCACACCGGCCTCGACCTTGCCGTCCACAACCTTACCGTAGCTCGATACCCATTCCGTGCTCGGGTTCGTGTCAATGGTCAGCCGCTTGATCTCTGTCTCACCATTCTTAAAGGTCATTTCCTTGGTGTCGTTATTATAATCGACATCAAAGTTTGCCAGACCATCCATGCTGTTGACCTTCTCAGCCAAAGCATCCACGTCAGTTTTCTTGGCATAGCTTTTATCCAGCTCCGCAGTCAGTTCTTGCTTGATGCCATTTGCCGCATCGTTGATTTTAGAATCCACATTGGCAACAGCATCCTGTGCATCCTGGGCACTGGCCGCTGCCGCCGTAGCATACTGGCTGGCATTTGCAATCTTTTCATCCATCAACTGTACAAAACCGGCATACCAGTCCTTGCTGGGTTCAATCATACCGTTTCCGGTCAGGGATTTCAGCACATTCAGTTTACCGTCTGGTTTTGTTTTCCAGTTGTAGGCATCACCGCGCTCGTTGGAACCGGTGGCCGTAATCTCAAACTGTACCTCACCCGCAACATTTGTGGCGTTGGCATCCACCAGCCAACCAAACCGGATCGTGGTATCGCTGTATGTAACGTTGATTGGTGTAGAGTAGTTTTCTTCACCAGCTTTGTTTACAAAGTGTACCTGCAGCATCATATCCATCAGGTCAATGCCATCGTAGTAGCGCGGCATCTGGAACGGAATGTACTGGCTATTCTGCTCCTGGGTAATATTGATCTGGCTGTCATCCAGCTTGATATTCTTCAGCGCGTCAACTGTGCTGTACTTGTCATCACTGTATGCGTTATACCAAAGATACTTATCACTGGTCATAAAATTTTCATCAGAGGCAGAATCCGCCATAACGGCAACAGCCTCATTTTCCGCCATCAGCGGCATTTCCATAGCCATAACAGGTTCAGCCTGCATGCTTTGCAACTTTTTTTTCGATTCTTCAAAAGAAATTGCCATCCTTCCACCTCCTTTTTCTGTTTACAGTTGAATGTATGTATATGTAATATCACCAGCACCATTACCAGCGCCCGTAATAGAGTGGTGGTCGTTACTTATTCCAATGTAAGACCACTCACCATTTTCTGAAGAGCCGTCGCCAGGGTATCTCGTCAAATTCGCAAGCGTGATGCCAACAATATATCTATCATTACCGACGTTTACGCCGATCTTTGTTCTGTCCGATCTGAGTCGCCCGGTAATATCGCTAGTTGTGATCGCATTCGCCGTAATTCTGCCGCCACCGTTGTGATATCCTTGCGGAATCGTAACAGAACCACCAGGGTTGATCGTTCGGCTGAACGCACCCTGGTTGCCGCCAGCACAACTTACCGTTCCGTTGCCGTTATACCAGCCTTTTTCAATCGTCTGGTTGTAGCCGGAGTATGTATATCCTTTGTTTCCTTTGTTGCCACCGGAAACTGAGATGACGCCGCCGCCAGCATGATAGCCGCTTCCCACAGTCAGATTGGATCCGTTGTATTCATAATTTGTATTGCCGCGGTTCGTCATAGTGCCTGTTTTCAGCGTTTTATCACCCGCGTAAAATTTCTTTCCACTCAATACCTGGCCTTCCGTGGCATCCGCCAACGCCAGTTTGGAATTTGTCAGCCCGGTAGCAGGCCCCATTAAACTCTCTGCCATAGTTACCGCGCCTCCCAATACACCTCCACATCACATACAGGCTTTTCCCAGCACTTAATCGTTACATTGCCGTTGCCGGGTGTGCATTTCCCAGCTGCAAAAAATCCAAGCGCTTCCTGCTTGTTCTCATTCGCAGTCTTGTTATCCGTCTGTGTTGACTGCGGAATACCCAGCATAGCACTGGCCGTCAGCGCGGGGCCACCGCCCACCGGCGTAACAGCCTGGGTCTGGGTGTAATAACCATTGGTACTTGTCCAACTGCCTGATTTAAACGTTCCAGTGTACATATAAGTGCTCACCTTTACAACGTTGCCATGACCGTCACCAATATACAGGGAGCCGTCACTGTCCACAGCAGGTTCCCCATATTTCAGGCTATTCGGTGCAACCGCAGCCGCATCACAGGCATCCAAGCCACCCTGTCTCTTTAATCGAATCGCCATAAAATGCCTCCTTTAATACGCACCGCCGTCAATGGATTCCTTGTCGTGTAGCTCTCCCAGATAGATCCCAATGTCATCCAGGAAAAACCGCTGCACCGAAATAATAGAATCCCGCAGCATATTGAATTTATCCGCGTTAAAAACAGAAAGACGCAAATCACTGTTCTCGACCTTGCCGAGATAGTCATTTGCGTCTGTAATATTGTTTGCGTTGATGTATTCGTAATATCTGTCTGCTTTTTTCTTGGTCTCTATCGTCACATCCTGCATCTTGTCAATGGTATCGACCTTCTCAGGAAAACTGTTGACCAAATCCGTATATTTACTGTTCATATTCTTTTATCACCCCATTGCCGTAGAGGTAGGCACCAATACAACCGTGTTCGGGTAGTACGGGTAAAACCGCGCCATCTTCACTGTCATTGTTCCGTCCCCCAGGTCAAAATTGATCGAGCTTATCATATATTGCCGTGCTTCCTGCACGTCCGCCATATGGGCCGTGTAGCTCACCTTCTGGTTCACATCCAGCCACGGTATCAGCAGGCACTCCACACTGATGCTGTCCGTCAATCGGCTGCCAACATACAATTCATACTCTGCCCGCTGTAAGGCCAACTCGTCTGTGTAAATCTTCGCGTAGTCGCCGCCATTGCAAACCTTTATTCGCTCCCCTATTTTGTCGATCGTAAAGGGGCTGTCCGGGTTCACCACATAGCCGATGTTGTCACAGGCAAAATTCATTTTGTCCTGCGCAGCTTGTGCAGCAGTCGGTTTGTTCGCCACCAGGCGCGTCATCGCATGAATCTGTGTCTGTCCTACAAAAATACACTTTTCCTTCTTGTTCTCTTTTTTGTATTGGACAACGTAGTATTTACCCTTTTCCATCGTACCAGCAGCTATGGCAACGTCAGCACCCGTGTCACTCAAAGCCGAGCGGTACAGCGCAAATGGCCCATAGGTAACATCACTCTTAGTTCCAGTATTCGGGTCTGTTACTGTATTGATAATTTTTATTTGGCAACCGGCAGCATTTGTTTCAGGTGCCAAAAAGCTGAACTTCTTGCTGCTCGTCATAGCCGCCCCAGTCACGCGGAAAGTATACACACCGTTAGAGTAGCTACTGTTGTCAGAATAGTAATTGCTCTTGGTCGTCTCGCCCCATACCTCAATTACGTTGCGTACCTCGCTAAAGCTGCTCGTCAAGCTCTCGCTGATCACACAATCGTCGAACACAGTGTTATCCAAAACAACAGGTTCTCCGTTGTCCATCGGGATGCGCTGGCACACAAAGGTTGCCTCGTCAAAAAACATCTCATAGTTATAGTACAGGTCGCGCAGCTCCGTCAAAATGTCCCATACGGTAGAACCAGTGTCCCAGCTCATGTCGTATGGTACAGTGTCGTTCTGATATCCAATTCTATAACTACTGCATTCGCCAAGCTGCGTTACAGTTTTTATTATAGCATCGCGGATATTGCTGTCTTTTGGTATCTGCGTCTCATTGCCGATCAATGTGCCGCCCAGCGTGCCGTTCAACGTACTCACCAGGTCCAGGCAGCTGATTTTCAAGGTGCGCGTTGTGGCATCGTAAGTAAAAGAATTGTCGTTAAAATTATACACACCCTTGGGATACCACACCGTCTCCCCTGTCCGCTGGTTCAAAAAACCAACATATACCCGAATATGCTTGTCGATCCAGATACGTGCTGTTTCCGCCGTGATGTAACTATTGTCCTTTACCAAAATCGTCGCGTCAAACGTATTGCGGATATCGCTGCTTGCATCGGTCGAAATACTCCCGCTCAAAAACACGCCCTGTATCTCATCAATAACCATGTATTGGGCATTCAACAGCTGTATCTTTGTATAAACCGTTTTGACCCGCTGTCGCAAAAGTCCTATGTCAGATTGCTGTACATCATACATAGTCATCCCTCCACGTTGCAGTCAATAAAGTTATTGTAATACAAGTCACCGGAACTCTCCGCGTCGCCAATTTCCACCCAGTCAAAGCTGTGGTGTACATATCCTTCAATCGCGTCGTTGTTTTCAGACACACCGTTCGTTATGCTGATCATCCAGATACGCCCGTCTGTCAGCTTCATAATTTTGGGCCGTCCATCGTTCAAAAAGTTCTTTACTTCTTCGCGGTACAAGTAAGCCCCTTCTGTCTCATACTCTCCGTCGGCTGCTTTTGGCAAAAACATCATGGTAAACTGGCCGCTGTCATAGTCAGCATCACCGTTTCGTATCACAACCGGATATTTGCCGCTCAACGGCACGACTGTGTTCGTCTGTTCATTGCGCGTGATAGTTCCTTTTTCAATTTCCAGGTCTGTATTGTAACCAATGTCCTTCTCAAACAAGAAGCAGCCAACAAAGTGCGGTGTAATGCCGTTTTTATTCACATAGCCTTCTTTGTTGTCAACTACAGGCACCAGGGCATATTCATAGCTTACGCCGTTAGCCGCATAGCGGTCGTAGCGTTCAAATTCCAGGTCTTTTGCCTCCTTGATCGGCACATCAAACAATGTCACCCAATTATAGCTGCCTGCTCTGCGCCGCTTAATGCGTATAGAACTGATCTGTTGGATCATGTAGCTGATATTACCGCCACGCAGGTTTCCGTCCAGGTCTGCATTCATGATCGTGTCGTAGTCCCAACTCGGGAAATCCTCTGCCTGGTCCTCCGTGCTGCGTGTTACATACAGGTTGTCAAAAACACCGTTCGCGATAATCAAAGTGTTGGCATCATCTGTGATCACATAAGTGTTATCTACACTATGTTGGTATCCTGCTGTACATATTCCGCAAAAAAACATAGTATCGCCCCCTTATGCGTTCAGCTCTGTAATCATTGTATCAATGCTGCGTGTGTCTACCTTGATCTCACACAGCGTTCCAATGCGCCGCAGTTGTATCAGGTACTCATTTCCTTCTTCCAGCTTCGGCATGGCATTACTGTGTATCGTATAAGTCATGCTTCCACTGGCACTTGTACAGCTCAAATCAATATAGCTCACTTTTACGCCCAGCATAGCATCATCCGCAGCAGCATTTCCTGCCATTGCGGTCCCCCTCTGGAACCATCCTTCTCGGTAGGTCAGCGCAAGGCTGTTTCCGCTATGGTCAATCAGTTCCAGTATTTTTTCTCCGTTCACAAAGCCATAGCCCAGCATTTTTACCGTAAAGTCGCCCTGTACCGTAAAACCGTCATCAAAAACAACACGCTGTCCAGGCTTACGCAGGTCAACCATATGTCGGTCGTGGATATAAGTCGGCTCATCTCCGCCTTCATATCGCCCGGTAACCGTTCGGATATTGCAGCTCACGCGCACTGTGCCGTCATTATTGTCGGAAAGGTCAACATACGTCCAGTAGGTCGGCGTAATAAATTTAACACTGAACGGTACAAAACCGGTATCGGCTGTCATGCCATTCAGTGTCTCACCAAGCGCACGCAGGTAATATTTTGTGCCGTCCTCCAAATTCTTCAGGGTGTACTCCAACACTTCAATGCCGTATTTCGTCTCGCTCTTGCTCACGGCCACATGGTTAGCGTTGTATAACCCTACGGTATAGGTATTCAGCGGTTCGCCTTCCGTCTGGCTGTATGTCAGCCGCACCGTCAATTCGCTGTTCTGCACGATCTGATCCGTCACCAGGTTGCTGAACGTAAACACAGGTGTCGTAAAACAGCGGAAACTCTTCTGGCTGGACCAATCGCTTGCTGTCCCCGCTTTGTTAAACACCCGGATCTTGCAGTAGTAATACTTGCCATTTGTCAAGATACTTTTGTCAATTACATGGTATGTGCGCATCCACTCGATCTTTTTGTCATAGACCTGTGCGCCCGTCTCATTGTCATAAATGACCAGTTCGTTGGCAAATACCTGTTCTCCCTCGTAGGCAAAGTTGATGTTTGCGCCAACAGCGGCGTCAAACGATGGGATTGTATAAAGCACCGGCTGTGCCACTCTCATCACCCTCCTTTTCACACAAAACAAAAAGCCGCCCGGTCCCAAAATGGGCCGAGCGGCAAAATTTGATATATAAATAAAAAACCACCCCATAAAATGAAGTGGTCTTTGCTCATAGCTCCTAATAGAACCTTATACCATACCAAGAGCTATTATGGGAACTATGATCCGTCAAGCAATAGCTCTTAACGTATCTTTATTATAGCAAGGCAAGGATATATTGTCAAGTCCTGCCAGGCCGTGTTTATCACAGCTGCGCATTTTTTACTGCGTCGATTCGATGTAAATGTCCTTCCAGTTGTTCTGCGGTACTTTCACACGGACAATCGTCCCCACCGCCAAGCCTTGTTTATACGGCAATGTGTATGTGCCGCCAAAAGCAGCCACTGTATACATGCCGCCGCCATTTACAGCCGTCACCTGCCCGATCGAAGTCCTGTCATAGCTTGCACGGTTGATAAGCTGCTGGCATCCTCTGTGGATCTGTGCGGCCAGTTCTTTCAGCGCGTCAATATCTTGTTTGTTCAGCGTGGCCACCTCCCTTATATTTTGTATTCTACTTTATATTACCCACCCCTACCCCACAACCGGCACAAACGTACCGCTTGCACTACACTCAATAAATCATTCCGTAAAATTATCTCTTGCTAAATTCCTGTGCGAAAATACCGCTTACACGGTCATGGATCACACGGCCAAAGCTCTCCACATCATTGACACCATACATTTGGATATCGCCAACACTCACAGTCACACCACTGCCAACATTGGGCTGGGTGATCTCAACGCTCTTGATGCTTCGCTGGCCCATATGCGCTGCAATAAAGCTATCCGGGTCAAGCCCAAACTTCCACAGGTTCGCGCTCGGCTGTGCCGGTATTACACTGCTGCCATTTTCAATCAGGCTGTACTGTCCGGAACTCGGCTTGCGCATCTTGATCTCAGGACCTTTCTCGTCCGTGATAGCGATGTGCGTCGTCGCAGCATTTAAGATACCCGCAGCGTGTCCTTCAACACCAATAGCAGTATTCCAGCGGATTCTGTCCGCGTGATTTGTAACAGTACCAAGCGGCATAGTATGGGCAAAGTCCTTCTTTACAGCAGCCTCAGCATCAGCCTTCATCATTTCTGCTTGTGCCTGTTTGTATGCTTGTACCATCTGGCCAATCTTACTGATGGTGCTGTCGTAACTGGCGTTCATAGCCTGACATGCCGCAAGCACTGCATTTTGCATTGCACTGTGCGTCTTTTCGGTACTGTCTTTAGCAACCGCTTCTTGCGCTGCAACGCTGATCAAGTGCTGGACGATCGTATCTTTGCTGACCCCATAATGGTCTGCCAACGCACTGATATTGTCCATCTGAGCTTGTCGTTCTGCATTTGTCAGTTCCGTGTTTTCAGCTAAGGCAATAACACTATCATCCAACACAGTTGCAATATTAGCATAATCACTACCATATTGACCAGCAAACTCTGTCAAATTATCAAGTTGTGCTGCTCTTTGCTCAAGCGTAAGGTCTGTATTGCTGATTACATTGTCTGCGTAAGCCTGCATCAATTCATCAATAGTCGTATACCCACTGCTGTAACTGTCAACAGTTTCCAACATACTATCGATCAAGGTCTGTTTTTGCTCAAGCGTAAGGTCTGTACTTTTCGTGACAATATCCATATATTCAGTATAGATATCGTCCATCTGCTTAGTGTTTTCGCTGTTTTGCTTTTGGGCATCGGTAAGTTCTTCAACTGCCTGCTTGTGGGCAGCACTGCCAACCGTAAGTCCGGCCATCGTGTCTACAAGCCCAAGCTGCTTTTCGTTCAGGGTTTCTGTACCGTCACCAAGTTCAACATACTTGTTTTGCAGTTCTGTCAGCTTGTCAAGTGTTTCTTGTACCGATGCACTCAAATCATCAAACAAACCTGTATCAACATCGGTACCATCCGCTGTCCCCAGCCCCAGCGCCGTGTCACCACCAGAACCAGAACCAGAACCAGAACCGCCACCACTTGCAGCATCCTTCGCATCACTGATAGCTTCTTCCAACTTCTCAATGGATTCCGTAATGCTGTCGATCTGGTCAGTAACGCCGCCGATTTCCTCCATATTAGCCAGGACATCGTCCTTGTAGCCAATCAGGTCATCGGTCATGCCCTCAAAACTCATGTCACTGAAATGCGCTGCCGCCTCAAGGCCAAGTTGGTAATCCTCCCAGCTTGTACCAATCAAGCTCATGACCTCATTCCACTGGTCTTTCAGGTCATCCAGCTTTGCGATCTCAGCCTCAATAGCCTCGTCGTAGGCATCCTTGCGCTTGTTGATATCTTCGATCTCAGCCTCTATTTTTTCATCAAAGGCTTCCTTCTCTTTATCAATGTCGTCCAGGCGGTTCTCAGTCTCCTCGTCGTAGGCATCTTTCAGCTTGTCGATTGCGTCGATTTCATCCTCAACGGCTTTGATAACATCTTCGCGCTTCCAGTCACGCATCTGGTCGTCCAGTGCGGTCTGCGCGTCGTTCACGGCTTCCTGGTCAGCAGCCCAGATAAAGCCCTGGTTCCGGTTGTAGATACGCACGGTGCGATTGGCCTGCGCCTTAGCCAAAGCGTCTTTCAGTTCGGCCAGCTTTATAGCACGGTCTTCCTCATCGTTGGCATCCTGCAGTGCTTCCTTTTTCTCCTCAAGCTGCTTTTTCTCTTTCTCCCAGGCTTTATCCTTGGCATCTTTTTCTTCCTTGATGCGTTTAGTGGTAGCGTCCAGCTCCTTGTCCTTGGCATCCTTGATCTCGTTCAGATGGTCAATCTCTGCCTCAAAAGCCTTGTCCTGCGCCTCTTTCTCCTTGTTCAGTGCCTTTTCGCGTTTCTCAATCTCGTTCAGGGCAGCCTGACCATAGATTTTCAGCTTGTTGGATTCCTTTTCAAGGGCAGTTTTCTGCTTTTCCAGCGCGGTTTTCTGCTTTTCAAGGGCCTTCTTGTTCTCTTCAAGGGCCTTGGAGTTATCCTTAGTTGCCTTAGTGCTGGCGGTGGTAGCTTTGTAGGTGCTCTTCACCAGCGGATTCTTGCCGGGCATATAGTTGTTTCCAGCTGTGCCAACAAACGAGCCAACGCCCGGGCTTCCTGCATCCATAGCGTTGCCGCTTACAAGCGCATCGCCATATCCACCAACAAAACCGTTGTTCAACAGCTTCTGCGTTTTCTCGTGGTTGAACACGATTGCACCATGCGGCAGGTTCACAAACTCGGCACCATTATCGCCAACAGTGTACCATTTTCCGGTGTGCGGGTTCACGACAAGTTCATTGCCGATTTCGCCAACCAGCGTCTTGCCGCCAGAGGCATTCGGAGTACCAGCAGCACTATTGTGCGTATCGCTGGATTTACTACCGCTTCTCTTGCCAAAAACAGAAAGTCCATTGCTGACCGCGGAAATAATCGTGCCCTTTACACCGAAATTCAATGTGATAGGCACTTCCTGCTTCAAGCTGTCAATAGCCTTGCTGACAGTAGAAATCTTGGTTTGACATGTCGATGTATCCAGCGTAACGGGGACATTGCTCAGAGTCTTCGTGAATTGTTCTGCCTTTTGATTCTGGACATCAATCTCGCTCTGCGCTTGTGTTGTATCAACCGTGCAGCCAATATTAGAAAGCATCTGGGTGGTTTCTTCCGCATCATGTTGGAGACCATCAATTTCGCCAGCCGCGTATTTCACAGCGAAAGAGTTGATTTCCAGCGGTGTAGGCTCACCGAGCTTTTCTTTTTGCTGTGTAAGCTGTGTTACCTTGTCTTGTGCATTTTGCAGTTCTGTGGTAATACCTTGCAAATCACTATAATTTTTGCCGGATTGTACCGCCTCATTATAGTTCTTCTGCGCCTCTGTAAGCTTGTCTTGTGCCTCTTTCAGGTCGTACATATTCTGAACACGACCCATAGCATACAATGCTTCCGTCTGGCTTTCCGTTAAAACACCATTCGCCTTTGTAGCTTCGTCAACAATATCTTCAATACTCTGGTTGATCTCACTAGCATCTGCGCTGGAGAAAGTCTCTTTCAGCTTTTCCTGCAGGTCTGTCAACTGCTCATTCAGTGCCTGCCAGACTGGGTTGTTCTCGGCGTCATCGCCCAAAGCATCCATCTGGTCCTGGATATCGTCGATCTGCATACGCAAGTTGTCAACCGGGTTGCCAAGCAGACTGCCCCAGTCAAACTCCCAGCCGTACTCCTGCAGCTCGCCCCAAATACTCTGCACATCCTCCATCGAAAGGTGGAGCGCATCCGCAAAGTCCTTTGTGGTTTTATTGGCCGCAATCGTAATCTGGTCCTTGGCATCCTTGCTCATAAGACCGGCCTTGATCGAGTCTTTCAGGAAGTTGTTCAGCCCGCTTGCATCAGCACTGCCATCACTGGCCTGCTTAAAGTAGCGGTTCAGGCGCTTCATGTACTTGGCAATATCGCCCTGATAATCCTCGGGGATCGTCAGCTCGACAGCAGCCTTGAACTTTTCAGTGCCAATTTTACCGTTCTTCAAGCCCTCGGCAATCGCCTGTTTTGCCTTGATGATGCTATCGTACATATCACCAGCTTCACTGGCGTTCTGCGCATTGACCCAATCCTGATACGCTCCGCTGTTCTGCACAAGCAGGCTGTACTGCATCTGCAGGTTGCGGCAATTTTCGCGTAGCTGTTTGCTCTGGGCCTCCAGCTCGGCACGTGCCTTTTCAACCTGCTCTGCATTCTCGCCTTCCAGCTCGCCATTCTGCTGCACCGCAGTGTTCAGCGCCTCCAAGTCAGCCTTGACCTGGCTGTACTTCATCTGGTTCTGGCTGTAAGCGAGTTTGATGTTGGCCTCAGCCTCATCGATCTTGGCCTGCGTGATTTTCTTAGCCATGTCAGTGTTCAGCTTCACATAGCCATTCTCAAAATCAAGCGCAGCAGCGTATTCGCCCTGCTCTTTGATCAGCTCAGAGTAGCTGTCGCTGGAAACACCTGCCGTTGTGCTCTGGCTCTGCATTGCTGCCGTAACCAGGCTGATTGCCTTCGTGGCATTGGTCGCCGCAGAAAGCGCATTGGTGGTGAACTCGTTGGTGTACTTGATGCTCTCACCGGTGACAAGTCCAGCCTTAACCAAAATGTCGATCAGGTCACTCATGGAAATGCCAAGTTTGTCTGCGGCCGACTTCATGTTGTCATAAGCCTGTACCTGCTCTTTGGTGTAAGCAGTAATTTCCGTCCCGGCATTCTCCAAGCTGCCAATATCAGCCAAATCAAGGTCGTTCAGTCCGTTAAGACTCTGCACGCTGGATTTGATCGTATCAACAATATTCTTCGCGTCTTCTTCGGTAATGTCAAGGTAATCTGTTAGGGTGCTGTAATCGATGTCGTCAAAAGCGTCTTTCGCAACAGTCTTATATTTCAGCGTCTGATCCTGGATATCATGCATACCCTTACCGACATAATCGCTGGTATGTCCAAAACGCTCCATAAGTTCGTCTGCGTTTTCACCTGCGATGGCAGCTACGTCAGCGCCGGTAAGTTTTACACCATCTACAATTTGACCTTCAGCTGCGGCAATCATGTTCTGAACACGACGCAACTGTCCATTGACATGGATATCCATGCCATCAGTATCCAGCTTCATCAACTTGTCAACATCAATTTTGCCGTTCTTATCTGTAGCCTTCTCTACAAGCGTATTCATGTAGCGGTTGATACCGCCAGAACTCAACGGTACAAGGCCCTCATCCGTTTGTAGCATCGGGGTATAAGCAATCTCAATGGCATTCTTACCTTCGCCAAATGTATTGCTGACACCTTCGGCGGTAGACCAGTCTCCAACACCAATATCATTCCAACCATTTGTGCGGATAGCAGAACGATACTGGTGCATATTCTCCGCATTCCACTTGATAGCGTCGCGGTTCACATTGCTGACATTGCCATATTGCTTTTCCGCTTCCGTCAATCCGACCACAGCCTTCTGGCTTTCCTTATAGAGCGTATTGCCGGTTTTCAGCACTTCCTGTAGACCAGTCTGCGCAGCCTTGAGCTTGGTGGACTCCTCAAGCTGGTCTGCAAGAGAATCAAGATACTGTTTTACATACTTGTCTTTGTCACTGTGCAAATCAAACGAATCGCTGTCATTCAACGCATCTCTTGCAGCTTTTGCTTTCTGTACAGCCTCGGAAATTGCCTTATCATCGCCATTAGCTACAGCTTCATTATACTCGTTCTGTGCATCTTCAAGATTCTTGTATAGCTCAGACCATGTGTCACTGAGTTGGATTTGATATTTGGCGGCAGTATCAGCAATGTCTCCATATTTGTCAATAGTTGCTTGAGCTTCCTGACTCCACTCAGACAAGTGAGATTGTAGCTGTTTTTTGGTATCATCACTTAACGTTGTGTCATTTTCAATGTCCGCATAAAGTTTTTCGATAGTGTCTTTTGCCTCACGCGGGTCAGCAGTTATTTTTAAGATAAGATTCTGCTTTCCAGAAAATGGAGTGACGCCATTTGTGTCAAGAGTTACACCATTGTCGGCATATTTTGATACAAGTTTTTGAACTTCTGCTGTATCAGTCCAATGTGTATAAATATTATCTCTGTCTCCATACACCTGATAAGTATGGTCAGAAGACATGGTATTTTGAGCTTTTTCTATTGCTTCATAATTCTGTGCAATGTACTCGTTGGCCTTTTGGTTAGCAATACTATCAAGCAATCCAAGCTGTTCCTCGTACTTACCATTTACAAGATCAATACCGGCTGCTTCGGCTCCAAATTTTTCAACCAATTCATCTTGGATGCTAATAAGTTGCTTGCGAGTATCATACGCTTCTGTTTCACTTAAATTACCTTCATCAAGGGATTCTTTCAGAGAAGAAATTTGTGTTTTATAGTCGTTGATCGCAGAGGATTGCTCATCCAAAGCAGAGCCTGCTTCAAGAGCTGCCTGGCGCAAATTTTCCTGACGTTCTACTAAATATGTGATTGCTTGAACAGCAAGATTGACTGCAGCAGTAATGGCAAAAGTCGTCAACATATTCCCAACTACCGCAATCGCCTTCTTGCCAACGCCTTGCAGCGTGTTCATAGCAACAGCAGCACGGGTCTGGCTTGCGGCAAAATCGTCTGCGGAGAGCGCAGCTTTGTCCATCTGGTTGACATAGACACGGGCTTGTGTGGACATTTGCTCAGTGATTTCACTTAAAACATTTTCGTCTTTCGGATCTTTGGTGTAAGCTACCTTGAATTCTTCAATTAACTTTTTATCGGTCTCAAGTGCATCCGCGGCCTCTGTGCTTCCGTTTATAAAAGAATCCCAGATTCCTTTGACCCCGAGATTTTGTAGTCCATCAAGTGACTGCGCAAACTCATTCCAGTCCTTGCCCATTACAGTAAGTTTTGTTTTTCCGAAATTTTTCGTATCTCCAACTGTATCGAATGCTGTAAATATCAGATGTTGCTAATCCTTTATTGTGTGATATAATAAGATTAGAAGGTTATAGTGTACAGTTTACGAAATAGGAGAAATTTCATGGATAGACAATACTATATTTGCCCTGTTTGCGGCTGTTTAAGTTCATCAGCAGATCGTTTTTTGATGTGCAAATGTTGCAACAACGATAATGTTGTATTACTTACAGACAAAATGTTTGATGAAGCACATACTTATTTAAAGTCATTACCAAGATCAGAATTTGAGCGATATCTTTGTAATCCACTTCCTGGCAAACCAGAGAAAGATTGGCTTGAAATCAGCGTTGCAACAGAAGAATATTTTCAACGTAAATATGTATTTGGAAATGCCAATTTTGACAAAATAAAATACAATAACAGAGATAGAGAAGAAAAGAGAGCTTTTGCAGCGCGTATTGAACAAAGCAAGCGCGATGTCGCTGCCTACTACGGTCACCCGACCATCACCTGCCCAACCTGTGGTTCCACTAACACTAAAAAAATTTCCGGCATGGCAAAGGCGGCTAGTGTCGGCTTATTTGGCATCTTCTCACAAAAGGTCAAACACCAGTTCCATTGCAACAGTTGCGGGTATGAGTGGTAAAACAGAAAAAGCCGCCATGTTCTTACACATAGCGGTCTTTTGTTTACTTGTACATAAAACCAAAAATATAATCTTTAACTTTCGAGGCATCTGGATAATCAAACTTAATACTATCTACATCTGCTAAATTTAATGCGATAACATTATACGTGCCATCGTCAATCTTGTTTCCGTCTTTGTCATATTTAGAGTACCCACTCAGCGTAATCCATTCGTTCTTATCGCTACTTTCGGCGACATACACAATACCAACATAATAATCCGTTTTATTTCTCAGTGTAATTTTTGCATATGTCCCTTCATCCAAATCAAGTACGCTGCCCCAAATTTTATCGTCCGGTGTAAAAGCAAATAATTTGCGCATGATACATTTTACAATCGGTATTTTTTTTATTGTATTTAGTGCAGCGCCAATTATAGCGGCTATTAACAAGACAAACAAAGCATTTAAATTAGAGAATACCGTAAATGCGTAGCTAATTACGACTGCAGGTATCAAAAAGTTTGATGGCATCTTCTTGTTATCGAGTTTGTAGAAAACAAATAAAAACACTAAACCAGGACAGACCAACCTTAATATTATGTCACTCGATGCCGCTATGTATGATGCTTTTTCAAATATATCCGTATTATCACCTTCTTGTCATTTATCCTTTTTAGGGCCAAGTTTATTCTCTGCTTGCTTTAATGTAGCACTTTTATTTTTCGGTGCGTAACTAGAAAACTCCGTAGGACCACGTTTAACATTCTTTTCGTCTGCCATGATACAATAACCTCCAAAAAAATTTTATTCGGTAGTTCCATCATATCACAAGCATTCGACGAATACAATCATTTTTCTCATCATTGGCGGCTGACGAGAACACGCCTATAATTTTTATAACCTTCTCGTGGCTTTCCCACGATGTTCTGACTGTCTTTCCTCCCATCCGGCCTAAACCGTAGAATAGGGCTACCCATACAGTCGATGAACCAGAAACCCAGAGGTCACACCCTCCATCTGTGCAGTAAGCTGCACGGGTCTCCGGCTGCTGATTAAGCATTGTTTGCGCGACTTAGCACTGCCGCCGCATAAGCTGACATAAAATATTAAAGCCCGCCGTCGTTATGACAGCGGGTAATTTTTTCACCGTAGGTGCCGCCCTACAGTTATTCTTTTGTATGTCAACTTACGCGACTGCAGCTTTTATCTCAGCATATCGCATCCGTGTTGTTGTTTCAGCCTTTCGGCACCATCACATGGGATTACTCCCCCACTGTTTTGGTCACACGGCTCTTAGCCTTTCCCAGCAATTTGGGTATTTTGTACACCAAGGTTGCATCCTACGCAGCTATTCCCGTTACGTAAGTGGGCATATTTACACCGGCCTTGGTATTTGTCATAGATGCAACCGCAGACAAAGCCGTGGCAATCGTCGGCATCGCATCTCCCGCTTTAACTAATCCGTCCGCAAAATCAAGCGCGGCCGTTCCCATATCAATAAAACCTTTAACAACTCCACTATCAAGCACATCAGACGAGAAGGACTGGAATGTGGCCTGGAATCTGGACAGCTTGCCCTCGATACTGGAGAGGTAGGTGTCTAACTCTTTAGTTGCACTGCCTGCACTATTTTTAGAAGTTTCCATTGCCTTTTTGGCGTCTTCCCAGTTCTCCATCATACTAGAGAAAATATTGGCGCGGTTTTTGCCAGCGATTTTGTCCGTCAGAGTGGCTTTTTGAATGTCAGATAACTGTGACCATTTAGCAGATAGTTCGTCCATGATCTGATATGTAGATTTGAATGTGGCATTGTCACTTTCCAAAATATTCACACCAGATATGGCCTTGATTTCAGCCTGCAATTTGGCTGTGCTCTTAACAACAGTGTCAGTTTCTTCACCCATTGATTCAAGCTCGGACGTGGCACCACGAATTCTCAATGCAATCACACGCAGCCCAGCGCCTACAGAGTCTGGATCCTGAACAACATCGTTAGCAGCAACAATCATACCGATCGATTGGTCAATGTCGTTGCCAGCAGTATGCAAAGACGAGGCTGATCTCTTTAATGCCTCTGCCACCCCTGCGGAAGTTATACTAAAGCTATTACCAACTTCATTGTAGCGATCTGTGATCGTTAAGGATTTGTCGGCTTCAATGTTGAATGCTTTCATTGCAGAGATAATGTCAGATGTTGCATCATCCATGCTCTGCACACCGTCGCCTACCTGCTTGAACATAACAGCGGAATCGGAAATCTGTGTTGCATCTTCCAGGTTATACCCAAGTCGGGCAAAATCAGCTGTAGCATTTACAACATCGCTAATGCTAACACCCAGATTCTTCGCTCTATCTCCGGCTTCACTCAGGAACTTACTGTATGCTCCGCTCGTCTCATCCGTAACCTTCTTCAGCTCGGTCATGGCGCTGTCAATGTCCACAACATTCTGATACACCTGACGCAGCCCCTGCTGGAACGCATTGATCACCTGATTCGCCAGCTGGCTCTTGATGTTGACCTCAAACAGCTTCTCGAGCTTGACGCTCAGCTTGTCCGTCTCTAACCCGGCATCTTGAATATACTTCTTTAGTTCAGACCAATCCTTAGACATCTGGTTGGAGTTTTCCTGCGTAAACATCTTACTCTTGATCTTCTCATCGTAAGTGTTGAAGAAGTCAACAAACCGAGTATACGCCTCAGTATTCGTAGAGATCTTGCTATTGTTGTTGAAGTACCGCTGCGCAGTGTACATCGTATTCTGCATACTCTTTTCGTATGTATTTGTGTTGCGAGTCTTTTTTGCTTCCGCATTAAATTCTCTGACAGAATGTGTTGCACTTCTTGCATTAGCGCTTAGCACTTTCATCAAATCGTCCAAGCTACTAATCGTGCTATTAACACTCGTGCCTATATATTCAAAATCTTTAAATGCACTATTTAATTCTTCATAATTGCGCACGCAGGTATTTTTTGAAACATCGTTTATTTGCACAAGTCGTTTGTATACAGCTTCATACATCGCCAAAACAGCCTTAACTTCATCAGTCTCAGGGTTGCTTTCTTGCAATGTTTGCATCTGCTTGCCGAGTGCTGTAATCTTGCCAGGCAACGCATCAAATGCTTTGTCAGAACTCCCTTTGGCTTTATTTGCATCGCTCGAAAATGCCTGCAAGCTCTGATCCAGCTCATACATCGCATCGTCATATGCTTTAAGATTAGACGTAGACATATCAGCTTCAAAAGCTTCGCGTGCCTTCTTCGCCGCTGCCCAAGCAGACTCCAAATTTGTCAAAGACTCCGGGTTCATAAGGCTTGCATACCCAGCATTTTGTGCTGTGGTATTCTTCTTCATGGCCGTATTATACCGGCGCTCAATATTATCAAACCCAGATAGTGCAGACCTCGCCTTCGTCAGCTTTTGTACAAGGTCGTTCAGGCTATCACCGAGTGCTTTTACAGCCGCATCATACGCATCAACATTTTCTGATGAGAAATTCTTATTCAACGCCGCTCGTGCAGCATCAACGGCTTCAAGTTTTTTGGTATAATCTTCACTGGCCGTTTTGACGGATGTCACATCTGCGAACCGTCCGAAATCAACCCCAGCAAACCGTGTCTGTATGCTTGTTGCTGTATTATCAACAGCCTCAAACCGTTTCAGCAGTTTATCGCTCTCGCCAACAGTTGTGTTAATTGTGCTGTTCAGCTCATTCTGCGTAGATACAAGTGCTTGTAGTGCTTTGTTCGCGGCTTCATATTTTGTCGCTGTAGGATCGTTATTATATTCGCCTATCGCAGTATTAGCCGCAGTAATCTGCTGATTGAACTTCTGTTTGATGGCTTTAATAGCTTCGTCTCCGCCAAGACCCTTGTAATCCGTCTGGCTAAACTTGTCTTTGATGCCGGATAGAGCATTCTCCAGTGACTTCTTCATCGTAGTAGCTTCATCCGAAACCGCTTTCTCAGCCGAAAGCACATCTCCACACTGCTCCGTCAGGCGCGTAAGACCGCTCTGAATACCGGAAAAATCCAAAACGGAAATCTCTCGTCCGGTAAGCATGGTGTTGAAATTCGATTTTAGAGCGTCGTAATCTTTCTGCAGCCGGTTCTTTGCACTGGTATCCTTAATCTTCACAATGTTCAGTCTGATTTTCTCAAGCCCGGAACTCAAAGATGTGACAGTTTTTTCCGTAACCTTAAATCCATCTTTCAACTTGATATTCATAGCCTGCTGGATTTTGTTTGCAGACTCACGTACCGCATTCGAGGATTTTTCAAGTTTGTCAATTAGACCGCTGTCATCATTGACCTTTAAATTCAGTTTAAGTGTTTTCCCAATCCTGTTAAGCTCTTTCTGAATATCTGATGCATCAAGCTTCAATTTTGACGAAAGCTCAATATCCTTGCCATCTAAGTTCGATGCAATAGAATTGAGGTCTACAGTATTATTTAATTTGACATTTACACCAACATCAACAGTTGTGCCAAGTGTCGCAATCTTATTCTTAATGTCTCCAATGTTTGCTAAAGAAATCTTAACAGGGATAGGTGCAACTCCATTTCCAGCGGTCTTTAACTTGTTTGATAGATCGCTTACATCCGGTTCAACCTTTACCTTAATACTTAAATCTTCTGCCATACTATACCTCCTATGGCCCTCGGCCTTTCTCTTCAACAGTTATTTATAGCTAACTGCTCAAGACAAAGGCCGAAGCCTCTGCCCAAACAAATCATTCAGGAAACTGTTTCTTTATAGCTTTTTTTATTTTTGCATTTGCTCGGCTATTTGACCGTGCCACTTCTTCTTTCGCATTTGTAACAAACGGCCGTGGCTTACGCCAATTCGTATAGCGGGATCCCCATGGGTCAGCAATGCCTTTGCCATATCCTTCCAGCAATTTTGCGAATTCAGTTTGGCTGGCTCGGCTGGCTGTATACCCAGGCACACGCGGTCCTTCCAACGGTGTAACATCCTTAACAGTCAAAACATGGTCACGCACGGTACTTTTGATGTTAGTCTCATCGTCAATACCGCCGCTGCCGCGCCGTTCATACATTACCGGTTCATAAGCACCAAGCACATCATCTTGCACATGCTTTTTCATGGTGTCCTCAACAACCTGTTTGGCCTCACCTTCTAGTGCAATATTGATACGCCTCTGCATTTCTTTCTGTAATGCTGCAATCGAATTTACGGTTTTCGCCACCCGCAATCACTCCTCCTTCACAATATTCAGAACCATAGGTTTATGCTGCAACATTTTATCCGCAGTTTCAGCATCTGTTTTTGGCTTCCAGTCGACATTTCGCTCCGGTTCTTTCCCCGTCAACCCCGCCTTCTTAGCAATCTCCACCAGCATATCCGGGTCACTCAGCCCCTTGATACCGCCAGCAATCTCTTCAAACGCCTCAGCCACACGGTCCAGCGGGTCAGGGTGGGCCACATTGCGGTAAACAACCATATACTCCTCTCGACGGTTCTTGATCTCTTCCTGGCAAGCCTCATACAAACCAGCGGTGACCTCGGCAATATCCGGGTGTTCTACAATTTCAATGCCGTCACGGCTGTACACAAAATCACAAATGTCATCCTGATCACCCAGCTTCTCCCATACCTCCGGTGCAAAATACTTCACAATGGCAGCACGCCACGCATAATCAAACAGCGCGGGAATATGCCGGTTATCTACATTGCAGCTTTCTGCCACAAAATTCACAAAGTCAACGCGCTCCTGCACAGTGATGTTTTTCTTAATATCCATAAAAAATTACCTCCACGATAAAAGCCGCGCCGATATTCAGCGTGGGTATAAAGTCCATTGGTTGTTTTTCTTTTGCATCCAGAGCAAATTTTCCTCTGGGTACTTGTACCAAAACATTTTGCGTTTCAGCAATGCCTCGGTTGTTGCCATGCCTTTCACGTCAATCACCTCTGTACGCCCATTCTTATACACAAGATAAAAATCGCACACATAAGTAATTGCACGCACAGCCTTGCCGTAACGGCGGAATCCGGGCTGCAGTTCAAACGGCTTCTGCAGCTCATACTTTACTATCTCGCCAGCGTTATACAGCGGCAGCACAATATCTCGGTAAAACTCCATCTCAGCCTTGGAGTCAAACACGATCCCATCATAGGTACGCGCCTCTTTGGCCGACACATGATATTTAGACCACACCGATAATTACCTTACCGTCCACGATCATAAAATCAATGGGGTCGCCAATATGGTAATCCAGGTCGCCAGCCGGGATCTGGTAGCCGGTGCCGCTGTATTCAAATCCAATCACACCCGTATAATCGTTACGGTAAACAACACGGCCGCACAGCAGTTCAGGAGGTTCATTCTGCGTTACCGGATTGATCATTTTAAGCTCGTCAGCGGCCACAACTTTGCCAGCTCGCTTCTTACTCTTTTTTGGCGTGGCAGCCTCAATGGACTGTACATTTTCACCCAGTTCTTTGATATCTTCCATTATTTCATCTCCCGTCATCTAAAAATAAACAAGGGAGCATTACGCTCCCCTGCTTATATTTGGGTTTCTTAAACGGTCAAGGAATTACTCCTCGCCGGTGCCATCCTCAAAGGTCATCTCGTAGATGTCGCCATCCTGGTTGGCATAGCAGTCAAAGGTGATGGACACAGTGGTCGGATCGCCAGTATTCTGGAACGCCAGGTTGAAGGTGGCCTGCGGCTGTGCCTTGTAATAGGTCAAATCGCACATAACATCTTCCTCGTCCTCGGTCTTGAAGGGCATCTCGCCGCGGATCTCAAAAGCCTTCGGGAAGGTGTCAGCATCGAACTTAACGCTTTGGACACCCTTGGCCTTCTCCAGGTAGTAGTAAACAATGTAGTTTTTATTCTCAGTAATGCTGGTAGAAGTAACCTTCTTGTCCTGAACGGCAGCATCTGCAATCGGGGTGCCGCAGTCATCGCCAGCAGCAAAAACCTGGACAGTGCCGGTCTTCGGGGTCTCAGACAGCTGGATGCCGTCAGCACCGGCAGTCAGCTCTTCACGCTTCAGCACGGTAGCGGTCTTGGCAATCTCCTTGCCGGACAGCAGCGCAAACAGCTTAGCGGGCATGATCTGGGTATCGATCTGCAGCGTGCCGGTGCGCTCGCCGTCAAAGCCAACGCGGTTCGGGGCACCCCAGCCGCCCTTGGCATACACACGGTTTGCCTGGAAATTGGTGGTAGAAACATTGGCAAAATCAATGTTCATAAAGGGAACCTTAGTCTTATAGTCCAGCAGAACAAGGTTCATAACCTCACGGTTTGCCATATTAGGATTCATTTTAGCCATAATAGTAGCCTCCTGTTAATTTGTTTGTCTTTATCCATCACGACATTTTCTTAAACCAATCGTCTGTTTTGTGGTCCTTGCCACCCCACACGCTGTAATTAAAATCAGAGATGTCGTTGACTTGTTTGATTCGTTGGCGGTTAAAAGTGTCATGCACCTGGTACACCGTCAAATCCCAGATGTTAGCCATATTTAAACTGTCGTGATACGTCGCCAGTGCCGAGATAATGTTCGCAAGCTCGTAGTCCGGGTCGGCCTTTTTGCCGCCGTGCTTGTTCTTCTCGTACTCCGCCTTTTTGCGGTAGAACTCCTCGAACTTTTTGCGCGTTCGCTCGTCCTTGTACTTGTGTTCCTTCTTGTCCTTCGGCGGGTCAATATAGGCACATTGCAGACACACATCGCATAACAGTGTCCAATTCTGCGCCTTGATGATCCCATCCACTGTAAATGCTCCGGCCTCATCCTTTGCAGGGTTTACCAAAAAGCACTTGTGGGTCGGCTCATACTCAATCGGCTCAGAAATAAAAAAGCCCAGCGCTGAAATCACATCAGCTCTGGAGGCTTCATCCATTGTCAGTAATGTAAAAATGTCAAGCTGCTCAATTTCCTCCGGCGCAAATTCCGGCATCTCCTGCCCGCCGTGCTTGAGCATCAGCTTCAATCTGTCTATAAAGTCCTTTGGCGTCATCAATAACAGCGACAATGCGTACTGGTAGGTGTTATACCCCTTTATACAGATGTCTCTAAGGTGCGGAGAATGGATACGCCCAACTGTCTCCACCTGGAATCCGATTGGGTTCAAAAGCTCAAAGTAGGGTACTTTCATTTGCTATTCCTCCGGTTAAAATCCACAGCCTCATAGCAAATGCAGCGTCCGTAATATTTGTTGTTTGGCTTGTAAACTTCATCACTGACAAGGTTCAGCTTACCAATGCCAAAATCTTTACTTCCGTTCAACAGCCTGTCCACGTCGGCAGCCAGTATATCCACTCTGGTGCCAACCGTCCCCTCTCGTTTATAGCTCTGCATAATTTTTTTGTGGCAATACGCAAATATGTACAGGTACACACGGTATGCAGTTGTTGTGGGCGCTTTTGCCACTACTGTCTCCATGCACAGGTACGTATCAGTTGTTTCGTTCGTGTCATCAACATACTCGTACTCAAAAATATGGCCGCAAGAGTCCGGGTCGTCGCCTAACAACATTTCATCGGTATCAGCATCATCATCCACAGGGCCAAGTAACACGTCGATAATATCGGGATCATTTGCAAAAACCGACGCTACTTTGTGCTTATACGCACCAAGTTCGTTCAAATTCATGCATCCACCACCTTTATTACCACGCTGTCCTGGCTGTTTCCGTCCGGTGCTTGCACCGTAAGTGTAACTGTGTGCCCATTCAAGGTCTTATCATTAACAGCCGAAACACGGCAGCTGTCTCCATCCACGCGATCCCACATCGTCGAATTGGCAAAATATACCTTTTCATTCAACATGCTCTCGTCTGGCTGAATGGTCCAGACACATCCGGCATAAGGCTTTCCGTCGCGTGTCGCGTGGAACACCTTACCGCGCCCACAAATGCGTACTTTTGCATCCCCTGTGTATTTGATAGCCACATCGCCCGTGTCCGGTACTTTTTTCGGCTCATCATAGTCACAAAGCATCTTGTCGCCATTATCTGTGTCTGGGTTATACTGGTCTTGTTCAAGGTTCAGCACCAAGAAACCAGTCTGCTGGTTGTCGCGGTCATAGCGCTCTGTCATACCATCCACACAAGTAATACGGTATGTCTTTGGCTGACCGTTGATTTCTTCCAGCATAAGCCGCTTATCTACGTCCAGAAGCGCAGATTCCTCATCGTAGGGTATCTTCACCTGGAACTCACGGCTGGAAAGTGTCATCAGCTTATTCTCAGAAAGGTTCGAGAAATACGGCTTATCCACAACGGCCCAGCGGGTCACGACCTCGCCTGTCTCATCATCCTGCCACTGAATACTGCGGTTACACAGCTCAATTTTTCCGCGCACTGTAATCTCATCATCAGCATCGCGCTCCGTAATCAGCCAATGGCTCTTACTCCACAGCATAATGTGCCCGATCTCAAAATCATCACCCGGCATGGTCCTAATGACCTTCTGATTCGTTACCGTGCTGGAGATAATCTCCATATGGTGCTTGATTCCGTCGATCTCTACCTCTTTGTATGCTGGCGAGTCTGGCCCCATTTTGAGCGTGTCGTGCTTTGATTTTTGAATAATACGGTCGCGGCGGCTCGTACCGGGTCTGCCCAACATGGCGGCATACATGTCATAGTTCATGTGTACCACCTCACTGTGTCAGTCCGGCAATCTCACCGTTTCTAAAGGAATACAGGTTGATCTCGCCGCGCAGGCGGTGCTCCGTCGTAGTCATCAAATCTGTCATTTTCTCCAGCAGGTTCGCCGGGCTGTATAAGCTAAAATCCTTGGTATTCAAAGCATTCTGCAAGGCATCCGTGTTGTACACAAACGGCTCCACGAAATGAAGTACCATTCCTAGCGCCAAAATATCTTTCTCACGATTTGTCAGCGTGATATTAAACGCCAGGATATCGTCTTCCCTATCCGTTAAGTCCTGCTTGCAAATTTCCTCAAAATCGCCAATCGCCAGCGTCAGCAAATCTTTCTGGTATTCCAACCGTGTGATTGCGTCAAAGTCCAAGAATTCGTAGTTGCGAACCCGGGCACGATAACGCTCAAAAATTTCCTCGTATTTGGTGCCCATAGGTCACACCCCCGTTACTTAATGGTCGTCACTTCCACGGCTTTCTTGGCGGGCTTTTTGGTGTCGAGCTGCACCTCTTCCTCAAGGTCGCAGTTCAGAACCTCGTTCAGTGCCTTGATGACATTGCGGCTGTCGATCTTGTCCGCCTTGATAAGCTCTTTTGCTCTCATGCGAATAGAATCCTTCATGCCGTCGCTCATTTTTGCCACGTCGCTGCGGATTTTTGCAGCATCCCAGCTGAACACATCATCAAAGTTTTCTGTCGTGAGGGCATTACGATAATGCTGTGCGACACCTAGCGCCTTCAGGACCTCTGCATCCTCGATCAGGATCCAGTTGTCGCGGAAGAAACGAGGCTGTGAACCACGCATGGCAACCAGCTCACCGTACTCGATCTCCTGAACCTCGCCAAATTCCTCCCACTCGATCATATATCCTGCTGTGCGGCTGGAAATATAAATCAGTGGACCATGTACGCCGTTTTTGCATTCGACCATAGTGCTATTCGTAATCTTTTTAACTGCCAAAACAATACCTCCAAACATTCACATTAAAAATTCCGGCCAGTTACCCAGCCGGTTTATATCAGATCCTCTATCTATCAAGAGAACTTATAAGCGCCAAAGTCACGATCCATGATAATGCCAATGCCAGTGCGTTTCATCAGCAGGAACTCCTGGCTCAGGTCGGCATTCTTCATCGGATCGCCCTGCAGCATGGTAACACTACCCTCAGTAACACGCTTGATGGGCTTGGTATCGCCAGCAACAACATACAGGGTGTCGTCAGGCAGGATGAACTTGGTAGAGCCGATCTCGTGACGCTGCTTCATAGAAATCAGCGGGGTGCCAGCCAGCTTGCCAGCATAGCCCATAGCATACAGGCTCTCCTTGCGGCTGTCAGAACCATCAATGTCAGGAATCTTGCGCAGCGCCTTCTTTGTGCCGATAATCATAGCGGACTCACCGGTAGAAGCCTCAACATGTTCGACCAGGTCCAGCAGCTTGTCAGCATCCATCGTGCCGGTCTGCATGTACGGGGCCTGCAGGCCAGTGATCATGCTGCCGAAAGCGGCATAAGCACCGTCCAGGTCATGGCGGGTAAAGCTCTGAGAGCACAGACGGATCAGGTCATTGAAGTCAACACGGCCAGCCAGCACGCGGTTGATTTCCTCGTAGACCTTGATAGCCTGCAGCTGGGTAGCGATCATGACATCAGAGCCACTCTCAAGGCGCTGACGGCGAATGCCCTGCGTACCCTCGGCAACGTCAGCAACGGTCAACAGGCAATCCTTCTTCGTGTGGAAGATGTTGCTGTCACCCAATGCCAGATTGCGATCTTCAATAAAGTTGGTGAAGAACTCGTCGCCCTTCAGGCCCTCCTCGCTGACCTTCTCAACGACGACCTCGATGATGCTGAACAGGTTGCTGCACTTGCCATCGCGAATAGCCTTCAGGTCGATGGTGGACTTGCCGTTATTGGCCTCCAGCAGAGCCTTGCGCAGAACTTCCTGGCTGTCAGCAACGCTGTATTCCTTGCCCAGTCGGCCAAAATAGCTATCGACTGCAAGGTTGATGAGCTTGTTATCAATCTCCATAGTAAAACCCTCCTAAATGGAAAGCGCTGACCAAACAAAATGGACAGCGCGTAAATGTCATGTATTAGTTATTCCTAACCCGTGATTAGAAAGAAACACGAATCTCGAAATACTCGTAGGCACCATTGCCCCAGCCAGTCTTCTCGACGCTCTCGATCTTACCAAAGGTCTTGTCATCGGCAGCGGCCTGTACAGCAATCTTGGTAGAATCAGCGGCAAAGCCGACAAACTTACCCTTCTCAGGCTCACCTTCAAAAGCTTCCTTGGTAGCGCTGAAATCGTCGCCGTTGTGCAGCACATAGCCGCGGCAGACCTTGCCAGCCTCATTGACCCATTCAGTCAGATAGTGGGTGCGGGTCTCATCGTAGAACAGCTCCTCACTGGCAATCAGAACCAGATCTTTGGGCTTGGACTCAGCGGTGGGGGCAGTGGCCTTATAGACCTCGCGACCCTCGCGCTCACCCAGAACAACCAGCTGCGCATTGTCGATCGCAACAGGGTTGTCATTCTTGTAAACCTTGACACTCTTCAGCAGAGAGCCATCAGTGGTGCCGGACATAAGATCCAGACGCACAACAGCATGCTTTTCATTAGCCATAGTTAAATTCCTCCGTTTATCGTATTATTTATAGCGTTCAAACAGGTCACCGTATTTGTCCGAGACGGACTGCATCTGGACCCCGCTCACGCCAAAGCGTGCTTTTTCGATCTCACCCTTCTTCTCTTTGGGTGCAACATAACTGAACTCGGCAGTGGCCTTCTTACCCAGCAGCTTGTAGCATTCATCCTGCAGGGCAGTAAACTCCATATCCTCATTCTTCTTCAGTTCGGCGTACTCATCGACACCGTCCAGCTGCTTGTCCATAATGGCAAACAGCTTTTCGCGCTTCTCGTTCTCCTCGACCTTCTTAGCCTTGGCCTCAGCAGCAACATAAGCATCATACTTGGACTGCATCTCGTCGAACTGTGCCTTGATCTCGGTATACTGATCTGCGCTCTTTTTGGCCTCTCCCTTTGCGGCATTGACCTTTTCGCGCAGTGCCTCATACAGGACAGGCAGCTCAGGCTCGGCAGAACCATCCTCCCAGTCCTCGTACACGACCTTTACGCGCTTTTTACCGTCAAAGTCAACCTTGACATTGTCGCCTTCCATGGCAAACGGCAGTGCATAAGTCTTCCAGTCCTGCGTATCAATCACGATCGCACGATTCTCCTGCACATCCTGCAGCCAGTAGCGACTGCATTCATCGCCCCAGCGGTCAATGTACTTCTCGCCGGAAACAGCGTCGCGGATTTCATTCATACGCTGCCCATCCGTGAGAGTAAACTGTGCCTCAGGCTCCTGTGCAGGCGCGGCTTCAGGCTCGTTTTTCGGTTCTGCTGCAGCCGCAGACATCTCCTTGCACTTCTCTTCCAGCTCCTCAATGGTAATTTCCTCCAAAGAGAAATCCAGCGTAGAAGCATCGATGCCGTAGGATGCAAGAATCTCATTTTTCTTCTCCAAAACACCTTCTCCTTTCGCAAAGTTATCTATCTCAGCCTCCTTGGAGGATTGAGAACCTTGTAGTGCTGTGTATTCGTCCAACTTTTCTTTGATTTGGCTTGCCAGCGTAACAGCGCTAAAATTTGCCACCACATCGCTGCCGACCATCGCCGGTTTGATGCGTGGATCAGTCGTAGACAGAATGCAGCAACCATCAAATGCAAAATTTTTCACGACATAATAGCCGCGGTCATCTACATCTCCCTCTAGTGCCGTAATCTCCATGCTCTGCGCCTTTACGCCATCACGCTCAAAGATCTCACAGGAATCATCGAACTTGGTCCACAGCAGACCATCTACGCGCAGATAATCGCGCATCGCTCCCGTTCCGTCATCCCGGTTCACCCACCGGGCATTGCAACTCTCCGGGATCACGCCATAGGCGCTGCCGGAGTATACATATTGAATGCCGTCCTCGTCTATTTTCAGTTCGTGCTCGTGTCCCTTAAAATCAAGGTCGCCCGCCTTGCTTTCCTCAATATATCCAAGAATCGGCGTGTTTTTAATGCTTTCCAGTGCCGTGTCCACCACCTCTTTTGAGAAAGTGGAACCATTCAGGTTATCTCCGGTATGCAGCACATCGATCGTTACGTTAATAAATCTTGTGTCTTTACCGTCAAGCTCCCCTGTTTTCTCAAAGGTGACAGGCAGGCGATTCAATCGGTTCCCCATATCGCTCACCCCACAAATTAAAAGAGCCACCGGCAGAAGAATCCGCCAGTGGTCAATAATAGTTTCGTTTTTGTTTATTGCTTACATATTCTTGCAGTTCTTTGATCTGGTCGTCTGATAAGGCATATACATATATAATATGTCCGCCACGGTCCTTTTCCTTGCGTAGCAGTGTCGTACCGACCATGCTCAAGTGTACAGCCAGCTCACGGCCGCGGATTTTGACCTCTTTCATTCAGATCACCCCTCGGAATTCGCATTGCTATCATTTTCCTTTGTAACAGCCCCCGCGTCGCTCAGGTCTTTCCCCTGGCTTTCGTTGGTAGGCCGTCCACCCTTGTCTGTGGCAGCATTGCTGTCAGAACTCTGCGTGTTAGAACTGGTCAGCGGGATTTCCAGGTCTTTCAGGCCCAGGATCTCGTTCTCCAAATACAACATATTTTCCATATCGCTCGGGCTGTAACCAGCTGTGGCCATAATAGCACTGCGCACCGGTAAACCATACTGACCGTCCTTCACGAACTGGTCATGCATCTCCTGCCGGTTAAAATATGTAACATCCAAAATATTTACTTTAAACTTAATTGCCGTCGAAACACTCTTTAATTTGCGGTTGATCCAGCGCTCAATTTGGCGCATCACCGTAAATACAATCATCTGGTCATTGATAGTTGACCATTTGACCGATGTAGCCGAGTCTTTGTCACCGCCGCCAAACAAAATACTGTTGACACCGGCCTGCGTCCACATGGACGCCTCAGCCCTTTCTACATCATCACTGCCACTTACAGCACCGCTCTTTTCAAAATTCCAGCTGGAAACCTTCATTGGTGACATAAACGCACCAATGTTTTCCGGCAGAACATTGCACAGCATATCGTAGAAATCCTTGCACAGGTCGTAATCGATCAGGAATGTGCCATCGTCGCCGGTCGGTATTTCCAAAGCTAGAGCCTTGTAATTGTTGACCTCGCTTGCATTTTTGCTGATAGCGCGGTAATCCTCAATATCTGCCAATGCGCTGAACAGGCTCACAAACGGCGGAATCGGAATATGCGTCTGCTCGTTAATTTTGATACAAACGGTGTTGTCGCTGCTCAATTCCTGCCATTTCAAGTTGGAATCTTTTGCGTATGCATTGTACATCGTCGTGAATTCCGGCGGGAAATTTGGCAGCCGTTCACTGTTCGCATCAAAATAACTAAAGTTAAAGGCAAAATTATACACGCCGTCCTCAATACTGGAAATCTTGCAGTAGTCCGGATCCAGCGGCTGGAATGTATAGCTGTCATTCGTTTCCCACGCATAACCGTAGTACACATCATCGCGGAATGCCACCGTCAGCGCTCGTGTAAACTCGTGCCGGATATTCATTTTCTCCAGCTGATTGATGACTGCATAGTACCCCTTCTTGAACTTGTTCAGGTTCACGCTCTTGGTTCTGTCAATGCCATACGGCACCACAATATAGCTGAACGTGGACATACTCGCAAAATACTGGATCAGTCTGCGGTAATAGTTCGATATATTATAAAGGTACTGGCTCATCTGGCGTAGCTGCGTCTCGTAGTTCGCCGGGTTGCCAAGATAGGTCACGATCTGGGATTTTGTGTACTTACGGTACGTAGGTGCGTAGTCCTTGTTGTTTTCAAGGTCTCGGACTTTGATTTGTGAAATATTTGCATAGCGGAGCTTGTCCATAAACTCCGTCATAGATACATAGTCGCGCTTGCCATCCGGGGTCATCACGGCCACTTTTTTCTGCGTTGAATCAATAGTCAAATGTACCCCTCCTTCTGGCAGGTGCCCTAAAGTTTATTTCAATTTTCTTTGTTTTAGCGTAATTCTTTGCCATGCTGCGCTCAACCTGCATTGCTATGTAGTAGTTGTAGCTAACCGAGCTGTAACGGTCCTTACGTGCGCCGGGCTTCTCATGTACACGGATCAGGTTGTTGGTCGCCTCATAATCAAGGTTGACCAACTCGTTGACCATCAGCCCTGTATTGATAAACGGCAGCTGTAAAGCGGTACGCTCTGTCGGCGTCATCTTGTCATAGCCCTTGAACTGCGCACGCAGCAGCTCCTCGCAATCGTACTCGGAATCAAGGAACCGGATACGTCCCTGCTGAATACCGCTTCGCAGTGCAATCGTAACATCATTGTTGAACTGTGCGCTGCCCATAATAGCCCAAATCACCTTGGGTGCAGTTTTGTCCGGGCATCTATCCTGGAAATCAGCATTATTGCAGCAGTTCAGCGGCGGGAATATCTCTCCACTCTCCGGGTCATAACACTCATGCATCAATAGGTCCATGATCGGGGCACCAAGGCCCTTGGCGTCAATACCGATGTAGTCGCAGTCAAACCATTTAAAATAGCGGCGCAGTTTCAGCACCAGGTCCTGCGTGATGATACCTTCACAGTTTTCCGTATATACCATGTTGCTGGTATATCGTCCACTGCTGCTCGGAGTCATATTGTTCAAGAAAATACTCGTTGCGTCGTTATCGCTGTGTTTAGAACTCATCAATGCAATATCGACCGTCAAAACACGCTTCTCCCCAGGCTTCTTCTTGGGCGGTTCAATGGATCTGCCTGCCAATATAGTGCCCGGTGCATAAAATGCCTGCTTCAGATTGCGTACTTTATTGATATCTTCAAAGCTGAACAACCCGCCATCGGTCACGCCGATAAACATGGCTTCCATCTCCATACGGAACTTAATGTCGCTGAACGAAGATTCTGACATCTCATCCTCAACCTGCTCTAACGACAACATACCCTCTTTTACAGGCATCTGATACGGGAACCGGAAGCAGAAATATTTTTTGTCTGTGGCGTACATATTATAGAAATAGTCCTGGCACAGCTGCCATGACCAGTGAGATTGAAACCAGCTCGAACTCAGGTACATTTCAATCGGCCTCTCAATAAGGTGCTTATATTGCTTTTTCTTCAAATATCCAGGCTGGCGTGCAACAGTAAGAAAACGACGCAGAACCAAGTCGATGACATCTTTGTCGATCATACGGAACTCGTCGCATACAAGCAATGTCGCACGGTAGCCACGCGAGTTTTCACTTGCCGTGGCAACCTGTATATAGCTTCCATTTCTGAACTCTATCTCTGCTTTACTTTGATTGATAACAACAGCTTTTATCTCGCTTCGTAGCAAGCTGGAGTTTGGCATCAACTCTTTTTCTATTTTCTCCAGTACCTGTACGGCCTGCGATCTGGTTTTTGCACATACAACAACCTTCGTTTTTGGATACAAGATACATTTATAGACGATAAAAACCGCTGTTAAGAAAGTCTTGCCTAGCACATTGTTATCCTACCGGCTTTTTATCCGGCAGTTCTTATGGTTTCCCATAAGGTCAGCATACATTTTCATCCATACAGGATGTCGGACACTCGTGGGCAGATTATATTCTATCTATAATAGGTTCACTGCCTATGCGTTACAATGCTGTACTTTATTAAAGGTACAGTTATCTCGGTATCAGCATTATCAGCCTTCACCGATTTTGCCCGATGCACTCAAGCGGATCTCTCCGCCTGTGGGCCAAATTGACCTCGACTTCCAATAAAGCAAAAATTCGTAGCCAAGTTCATCATGTACAAAAGCACAATCTGAAATGGGTGTAGGTTTAAATTCAAATAATCCTTGCAGAATCGGTGCGGGTTTGCTCTGTAAAAAGAGCACCACTTCGCCACAGCGTTCATGATTCGCGTAGCCTTGTCATTTGCAACTTCTTCTGCAGTTCTTTTCTGGGCCATAACATACCACCTCACTTTGCAGCTTCGGTGGCCTCATCAGGCTCATCATCGTTCATGTAATATTCCGGCTTGTGCGCGGTATACCGCTCCATTTCAGCGTCATATTCATCTTTATAAGGGTTCTTCAGTTTAAACAGTTCGCACAAGGTGCCAAGCACCCAAACCCGGAAGTAGTGTCCTATACCATCCACGTCCTTCCACGCCGGGTCAGGCTCAGGGATCGGGTCACTCCTCTCCCATTTTTCGATTAGCGTGCCAAATGTATTTGCCTCGGCCAGCGCATTGTCATTTGTCTGGTTTGGCTTGATGTTGGCCGATCCCAACAAACTTTGCAGGTTGTCATTGGCGGTCTTAACGTCTTTTACATCACCGCTCTTAGCCGCACGCTCACAGGTAAGCTCCGCAATGCAGATATTCTTAAATAGAATTTCCTGCGCCTTTGTCTTGCATTCATATCGCGTTGTCCAGTCTTTGTACTCTCTATCCAGGAACAGATACTCCTGATCCTTCATGGACGCTCCCCAAAAATCAAGCATACGCTGACTGACACGCCCCTTGGCATCTGCGGCTTGGGAGTTATCATCAACCTCATTGATAATGCGGCCATTAACTTCTTCCAGGTAATCGTCAAAGGTTTTGTTGCGGTACTGTACAATGTTCAACTGCTTGACCCATGCAGCCATGCGGGTAAGATTCGCTGCACGATTTGCCGTAGATCTGAAAATTTTGTCGTTATAATACATATCAAACCGCATACAAACGCGCTTTGCAGCATCCTCTTCATTGCCAAGTGTCTTGCAATAATGGTCGTACAACTTGTCAACACAACTCTTGCAACTCGGCATAAAGTGGTTATTCCCTGCCCACAGCTGACTTTGACTCGGATAAAAGTTGTCCTTTTGGCGTGTAAATTTCTTATGACACGTCACACAGAAAAACACTTCCGGCTGGTCCTCCTCCGCCATAATGCGCTGGATTCGCGCCTGTGCCTCTGCATGCTCTCGTAAAATCGTCGCTTTGTTTTTAGCGCCTTTGGGTCGTCCCATTACGGATCACCCACCTTGTTTTCTGTCGGGTTACCGTCCTCGTCAAAATCAGCAAACTGATTACGACCGCCGTTACTCCAATAGCTCACAATCGCCAGCAGTTTCGGTGTCCGCTTAAACACACAAAACGGTGCGCCGGTAATATCGTTTACCTCGCGCTTCTCGTAGCTAAGTCCATACGCCTTCAAAAAGTTTGTCAGGCGGCTGGAATAGCTACAAAAAAACTCTGGCTGCTTCTTAACATTTTCTTCCAAAAACTCACTTCCCTTCCCTTAAAATTCACCAACTGGGTTAGTCCAGCTTTACATCATAGGCGCAGTCCAGCCCCAGGTCATTGACAACCAAAACTGTCTGCTCCGGTTTATTCTTCAATCGCTTATCCATACAATAATTGTCTGGACCATCCACGCAGCCGCTCTCGTATACCTTCGTGTCGTACACGGTGGTCAGGCCATTGGTATGTCGGTGCCCCATCAAAACAATATCGGGCTTTACACCCGTCATCATCGTGATATTATTGACTACTCCTGTGGGAGTATCCTTATCGCCATGCACAGCAAATACATCCAGCGTGCGCACTGCAAATCGAACCATGGAGCCATCATAATCTACATCACATATGTGTACGTTGTTAATCTGCGCACATTTTGCCTGTACGTAGTAGCTCACAAGCCGGTCAAGATACTCACCATGCTGGTTATCCTCTTTGTTCGGGAATACACGGCTGTGGTTGCCAGGTACGCTGTATACCTCAACATCCAAAAACAACTTTGCCATCTCTGCCACAAACCAGCTCACAGCCTCGCTGGCAGAAATAACCTGGTCGATCACGTTTTCGTTGTTCTCAAGGCGGCTGTTCACATGGATCGCACCATTGACCATATCTCCGCCCAGCACTACATAGCACTTTTTGGCGTTATGCCGCCGCCAGATCTCTGTCACCTTACCTGCATACTTTCGCAGGCGGTACATCATGATCTGCTGGTTGTACTGGTTGCAGTAGTTGGAAATCTGGATCCCAGCGTGCAAATCTGTCAAATGAACGATCAGGTCACAATCACCCTGTCCTACACACTGCAGTACATCCAAGTGCTCATATTCGTCAGGGTCATAGGCATCAATACGCCGCTCGATCAGCTCGCGCATACTCTCGGCACGCGCCTGCGCACGCAGCAAACGGCTGACTTCATTGCGTTCATCGCGCATCTTGACCTTGGCTTTTTCCAACTCCCGTCGTTCTGACTGTAGTTCGTCAATCATGGCCTGTGTATCGCCGTTCTCAATATCGCTCACCTGCTGCAGATCCTGATATGCCTTCCACGTCTTGCGGTAAGCGCATTCGCCCTTGTCCCAGCCAAGGGTCTTGTTGATCACTTCGGCTACGTCCGTCCATGTGCCAATTTCGTCTTTGTTGCGGCAAACACGGTACACGTACTGCGCATCCGTCTCACCGCTCAATTTCGGCCAATCGTTCATGCAACCACCTCATCACCCAAAGTACGGGCGGTACGGCGGCGCTCATCACGCTCCATCTCCTCCAGTGCCTGCTGCGCGTCAACATTATTAACAAGCGCCTTCAGCACGTCACGGGTCTCGTCAACCATCGTCTTATGCACGGTCGTAACCATGTGCGCACGGGGGAACATCTTGCGGATCATCTTGGCCTCAGCCTTAGTAACAGTAATCATAAAAAACATCACTCCTTAACAAAAATTCCAGGGCAAAAAAAAATAAAAGCCCGCCCAAGGCATAACCTTGAACGGGCACAATTAACCCTAACTCATGTATATAGAGTTTTCACCGCGAAGCGTTACATCGTTATTTATTTCTGTTTCTATATCTTTTTACACGTTCTCGTGTCTGTTCCTTTTTTATCTCTTTCGCACATTTCTTACAATACAACGTCGTTGAACTATTCAAGTGATATTCGATCCCACATTTTTTGCAGAAATGGATGTCCTGCAACCCCACATTGCAAAACACATCCCAAATGTCTAACCGATTTGTGCGCGGCGTTACAACATATTCATAAATAACATTTTTATTTTTCAGCTCATAATTATAATATGTATAATAACATCCAATCTTATCCGGGCCAGGCTCACTTTTCGTCCTCAATAACAAATCATACGTATCACATAATTTCTGTATACCGTTCGGCTCGTGGTATGTTTCATACCATTTACCTGTATCAACACGCACTTTCCAAATTTTTCTCTTAAACCCTTCAAAACATCCACAAAATTGTTGTAATTTATATTTTGTTGTAAGATCAAGCGTTTTAACCTGCTTTATGCGGCACATCAAAATCACACCAAAAAGAACCAGCGTTTCTTTCTGTGTCAATGGATATTTCCGTACAGCGTCTTTTATATACTCGACATCTTGCTCATAAATTTTTATTTTATCAATCTGTAAAAGTTCACATCGTTCTTTACTTAACTGCTCAAAACTTTTTATTAAATCATATCTGTCGTATTCTAACTCTTCGTGATTATCCATTTTTGCTAAATATGTATCAGCGCAAACATCCGGTGGCATCCCACTTTGTCCAAGCAGCCGCCTCAACGTTCGGTTACCAACATTATAATCTTCATAGTGGTCAAGCAACATCTTTTCGTTGCAGTAGAAGTCATAATACATCGGCATCACCTCCAACAACCAGTTCCGCGTCGATATATTCAACAGGGATATCATTTGCGACCGGAGCCAAAGTGTACCGTTTACCCAGGTATTCATACTCTCCATCGTCGCATTCCTGCGGCAGGCAGATATTTATCTGTTTGATGTTCTCAACAATCCCCTCACCAGCCATCTGCCACATAAACTTTTTGTTCCGGCTCTTATACTTACCATAACACAGCTCCACACAGATGTTTGCAAGCTCGCGCTGGTCTGGTACAAGATTTTGACAACGGCTACGGAAAACACTGTAATGATATTGCCAATTTACATCATACTCTTTTGCTGCTTCCCTGCTAATGCCAAGCCTCTGCAATTCCTTTTTGTATTTATTGTAATTTGTACATTTTCTGTTGATAGAAGCTAAATCTCTGCATAATTTATTGAATTCGTGGAAAATTGGCTCTATGGCGTCAAAGTGCTCCTTGGTGTAGCCAATATCCTTATCAAACATAATCGACCAATCAAACTTTTTCGTCCGACGTTTTCGGATTGTATTTTCCCAATGTTCAATATGCCAGCATAACTGATTCATATTAGAATGAGCACAGCTTAACTTTTTCATACGTTTGTAGTACGGGCTTGCATACTTCATAAAATACGGCAGCGGGCGACCATACTTCGCAATGTTACGGGGCACAGGATAAAGAACTCCCGTTTTTGCAAAATCTATCGATTTACCGTTAATTATTGAAAGCAGGTCTATGTAACTATCATACCTTAATCGCTGTTCTCGTGTCTTTGCCACCTTATTATGGTAAGCTGTTGTGTAATTACTGATTTCACCAATAGAACTTCTCAAACTGCGTATAATAGAATTTGTTCTGTTCTGAACAGTATATTCTTCTTTTAACGCAGTTACTTTATCTTCTATATCTATAACAGCCGGTGCGTTCCTATCAACGCCTTCCATCACGCTTTTATCCTTTATTACCATAACCAGGTCGCCATCGTGATCAGCCCCATTTAATCGCTGCGGCGTTATACTTTTGCAATTTACAATCGCCGTATTGACTAAATGCCCACAATATTTTTCCAAAAGCTCATTCGTCGTAGCTTTCAAAATCACATGTTCACTCTTACAAATATGCGGGTTTCGCTCTAGCAGCCGTTCACCAAGCATTGTTCCAGTTCTGTCAAAACAGAAGAATTCGTCGGCCTCTAAAGCACCTTTCAGCGGTAACCCACCGATATGTTCCATCAGCATGATTAAATCAGGCACTAAAAATTTGAACGTGCTATGCAAAAACAATTTTCCGCATTTCATGTCATCGCGGTATTTTCCAAGCAAATTTACTATATAATTCCGCACACCATCCTCGTTCATCATCTCTGGATTTTTAAGAATAGCTGCACAGTAATCGTTCAACGCCTTATGCTTATCAGCATACATGCCAAGGAAACAATATGTGTATATCTGGTCCCCATCTGTGATTTTTTCAAACCAGTCGATACTATCATCTGCAAGATACTTAAACTTTTCTTCGTATGGTAAATCCAAGTCCTGCAAAATCTGATAGTTAGCTCGTGTCATAAGCGGCTCCGTGTCAGCATCAAAGTTCCACTTGGCAATACCAAAACAATGGTTGTACTTCTTGAACTGATACCAATACTCTTCCCAGTCCGCAATCGTGCCGGTCTTGTTAAAGTAGGAATATCCTTTGTACTGTCCCTCTGTTAAAATCATAAGTGGCTCTGCACCGGGGCTTACATCATGCTGTACTCCCCAAATGTCTGTAATGAACCGTACACCACGTTCTGCAAAGAAAGTCTCGTAATCAACACTATGTACCAGCCCTTTTATGTAAGGTGCTCTTATGATCGCGCTTGTAATTGGCGTGTCGCTGCCAATCCTACGGCGGACTTCCTCCATAATCTTTGGGTGGGCAATACCGCAGCCATCAAACGCATTGATGGTAATGTCTCTGACCCCCTCGGTAATATCCTTCTGCGTCCAGTCGCGCTCGACACCGGTGTTCTTATCCTTGAACTTGATTTTTTTGTCATACACATACTTGATGTGTTGGTTCTTGATGGTCAAAAAACAATCAGGGACAACGACAATATTCGGCACCCAGCCCTCAATACAGTGGCAGCTGGAGAAGCACAACCCTCTATACCCCATGTACTTACTGATCACAACTTTTTCAAACGTAATCCCCATCGTAATACGCTTGTCCAGCTCTTTCGCGATCCGCTTGTCCACAAAGCTCAAAATGCCTTGTCGTACCATGCTGGCGCTGCGCTCACTTACCACAAATTCCTGCTTGCCAACCTTGAACCCATGATGGATCAGCCGCGTCATCTCTTTCTTTTTGTTCTGCCCGCCCACGCAGTTTACAAACACCACAAAGCGGTTGAACTTATCTGTCTCATATGTAATCAGCCGTACCTGGCGGAACAGCATATTGTCTCCCTGCTTTACCTGAAAACGCTTTTCTTCGTCCGGGTCAAGCTGGATATTAAAGTTGTTGCTTATAATAAAGGAAAGCGGAAATTTCCGTACTACATACAACGGGGGTGCAAACATTACTTGTCCCCCTTTCCATTGTCGTTCTCGTCCGGGTCTACCTGCTCCAGCTTCAGCGCTCCATTGTCAAAGCACCAGCGGTACACAACAGCCCACGCAAGACCTGTTACCAACGGCACGCCAACAAACAACGCCAGCGCAAACAGCCAATTCACCCCCAATCCCACTACAGCGACCGCTGCAATCGCACATATAGCCCACACGATCTTCTTGAACATGTCCCACGCATCCAGTGCGGCCTGCATCAAAATCAATTTCGTCTCTGCACGCTTAATATCCAAACAGCGTACCTCCTTCATTTTTGTACATTTTGTAATATGCGTTAAGCTCGTCCATCACACACGCATGCCGCATCACCTGCCTTCCCTGCCCGCCACAGCGGTTCTGTTTATATCATCGCCCTGTTGTGCGTTAGTTCGTTAGAAAATGTCGTTACTTGCGAAAACTATCGGGTCATCGGGGACTATATCAAGAACCTGATCCATATTACGTTCATGGTTTGTCCTTATTGCTTTTGCTACAGTCGGCGTCCGTCCGGGCTTGTACCACGATTTTCCAGGGTTTTCATCCTCAAGAATTAACTCAACTTGCTCTGTCAACTCTTCTGCTTTTATATTTGTACAAAGTATAGGAAAAACAATTATTGCAGTGACAAAATTTTTCCTTTTATCGTCGTTTTCCATGCGTTTGCAATATGTGGTGACAACCAAGCCTAAAGATCTAAGTTCTTTTATACTTTCTTTCATGGTTGTTCTCGACACGTTCAACAAATTCATAACAGTCCCATAATATCCAACAAACACTGGTGCCTTGACGTCTTTGTGAACATTACACCAAAAGCCAGCATACATTTTTAATGCGATATAAATACGTAATATCGTCGATCTCGAATATCCTTTGCCACCAGATGAACGTAACAAATCCCATAGGACTTTAAATTCATCAAGCTCAATGCACGCTAACATATTTTTGCCGTTTATCGCATGTTCCTTTGCTTTCGCAACAATATCATCAGTAAAATCAAATCCAAAAATCATTTTGGGGTCGTCTGATCTTCCATAAAATTTTACATATCCGTATTCCTCTAAGCTGTCAAGTGCCCTGTTGACAGCCGTATAATGCCTCGCTCTTAAATCGTTATTGTTAAAAAATGCAGCGTTCTTACACAAGTCAATTACAGATGTCTTTCTCCGCATCCACTCCAACCCGTTCATATCGGCCATCATATATAGGGCAAGATACACAGAGACAAGGCATGGCGATGATTCCTGTAATAAATGGGCTGGAATAAAAATCTTAATTTTGTCTGAGTAATTTTTTTGTAGATACATCAATGCCTCCGTTTTTTATGGCGTCATGCTTCTGTTGACCTGACACCAACGTTCAATACAAAATGTGCCTAAAAAATCATCGTCGGTTTTTTGCTGAATACGGCACATAATCTGCCATAATCATCGTCGGGTTTTGGTAGAATATACCCCTGTTTTCAGCAAAAAACCGCTCACTTATATTTCATAGCGCCATCTTTATCGGACTCGGTTTTTGTCCAGTCCCCTCCGCGTTCTGGGTCCGTGTCAGTATAGGTCCCAGAAGCTCCGGGTCCTGTCCAAAAACCTCGTCCTCAGCGGCGTTCCGCCTTGTTCTTGGCCCAGGCTTGTGCATGGACTGGTTTTCCTGTTTGACATAGTTGTGTGTATGGTCTTGCTTGCTTGTTTTTCATGTGCGCCTCTTGTTCGGTCCTGCGCATCGTTCTCTCTGGTCACGATGCTTGTCCCGGCGTCGTTCTTGTGCTTTATAAATTGTGGCACAAGCACTCCGCACACAGGTTATCTTGTCAGGGCTGGAATGTTGGGCTTGTCCCTGCCTTTGCATGGATTGTTACCTTGCCCTTAATACACAATGACTATATCGGTCATGCCTCTTCTAAAGCGCCCGATCTGTGGCCCTGGTACCTGTGTTGTCCAAATATCTGCGGCTTCAACAATGCCATGGTTTTCGTCGTACACGCACATAATGTCGTCCTTGTGCTCGTCTGGCACAGTCTCGTAAAATTCTCGAATTGTCATGTTCTCACTTCCTTCTACCGCGTTCAGTCCCCTAATTGACGACCAAGCACCGATCAAACTGACCAATCAGCTCCCGTCAAAATGGCGGGCACTCACCTTTTGAATCAAGGGGACCTAAAAATGAAACCCCCTTATATACCACTTCGACCTTCAATTTAAAGGTTCAGCCCCCTCAAATCGAGGGCTACTCAATTATTGAACAACGCAAGTGGTTACCAAACTGACCACCCCTTTACACGTCACCCAACTGTACCCAATCTGACGAACCTTCAGCCCTTGATACAGCCTCTCTACGGCGTTCTTATCGCACCTGCCACAAAGTTATCGTCCCGTCCACAAACAGGCTCTGGCTGTACTCCTCGCCGTCCAGCACGATGTATTTTTGCCCGTCAATATCCTTGTGCGACCCAAGACACGGCACAACACGTTTGTCCAGGCCATCAATAGTCGGAGCTGACACGATCACATTGTCCCCGTGTAATCCACAAACCTCGGTCTCTGTAAGCTCGTGCAGCTGGAATGACATGCATGGGATAGCGTTGATTGCATCAACCATGTATTCCCAGTCGTTGTGCTCCTGTACCTGTGCTGGGTCATCTTCGCACCACACCATAGGTTCCTCTCCCAGCGCCTCCAGAGCGTCTCTACGGCGAATAATTTCATCATTTGACATAGTTATTACATCTCCTCAAAAAGACTCACAGGAGGCTCTACTGGCATACTGTGACGTCTGAGCATATCGGCATCAAAACAAAAATCTAACAGTTCATCATATGTATCACAAGGCCAGCACCCACGGTGTGCCAGTTTGTGCTTCTTCATACGATCACTCAAAACTTGCCCTTGTTCAGTTTTTCCAAAACTGAGTATATGTTCCGCCTCGTTCCGGCCCAACCCAGCTGCCATAATCAACTTGATAAATCTCTTGCGTGTCATCATTATCCTCTCTTTAAAAAGTGTCTCCGATGCCCTCTCCGGGCTTGTCACTTGGGTACAACTTTCGGAGAAGCATCATGTTATCATACGCTTTTACATATGTTCTATATGGCCAGCAACCACGATGCGACACAATGTTCTTCTAGAACCGCTCATCAAACGTCTTACTCGACTTGTTTGGTTTGCATTCGTCAATCCCAAGCCCGGCAGTATTTTCCGCGTTATTGCGGCTCCAACCGTTTGCCATCAATAGTTTGATATATCTCTTACGTGTCATCGTTCATTTCTCCTTATTACAGTTTGTATATTTCCTGCTGCTCCTTCTGCCATGCCTTGATCTCGGCAATTTCTTTATCAAGAATAGCTTCTGTCTCAGCCTCTTCCAAAAAGAACGGATCGCGGTCCAGCGGGATGCTCTGCAGCAGCTGCCAGAAGCGGTAGTCAGGCTTTAGCTCCCACAGTTCCGCCAGCTTGCTCAAAAACGGCCAGATTCTCTTAGGGTCACGCATCTTCACACACCTCCAGCCACCCATCGATTTCGCTACGAAGGTTCTTCATGCAGGCCACGACCGCCTCATGTACGCGGGCACAGCTGGCGTATTGCAGTCCGGCATCAATGGCATCCTCACCGGTCAGCTCAAGTGATCCGATCATGGCCGTTGCGAGATAGTCGTAAAAATCAACACAGGCAAGACAATTCTTGTCATAGGCTTCATCTGCGATTGGTTTGCTCCCAGGCAGAAACGCCGACGCCATGTCCATGAAGGAATTTACAAATTCATGTGTGCGGAGCCGCCGCTCTGTAGAAATCAGCATAAAGTATGGCCGCGTATCGATTCTATCGTTCATAATAATCTCCTTACTGTTTACTATTAGCGACAAAGTGCCGCAGTTTGTTTATGATAGTGGACATTAAGGCGCTTCTGGTTATTCGCCAACAAAAATGTACTGATTAACATAATCCCGGTTTTCACCTTTCAAGATTGGCATTTCAGTATCAAGTACCCACTGCCCATCCTTATTGATGCAGGCTGTGCCACGCTTGCATGTGATAGGATAATTATTCCAGTTGACGTCGAATTGCTCCATAAGCATGTCCTGAATGTCGTTGCACTTCTTACCCTCCAGCTGTTTGTGTGAGAAATATGCTTGCCCCACCATCTGGATGGAATTGCGTGTCGCATCAAGCTGACGCCAGTAGATAAGGTTACAAACTTCTTCCTTTGGGATATTGAAGCAGCGGGCGTCAAACATAGCACCGTTTACCATAGATTTGTTGTACGCCACTATATATTGCATGGCATGTTTTTCGTTGTCAGAAAGCTCGCGATTTGTTCCACCATCATACCAATCTTCGATATTTTCACTTCCATAGGTATCAACATTTGCCTCAAAAAACTTATTGAATGCCATGGTCGCCATACTGGCGGATACGCTGCACAGTTTCTGAACTTCATAATCGAACCAGGCATCCGTAGTGAGTGTCTGGTAATCAATCAGGATCAACGTGATTTCGTCGGACTGTGTGTAACCAAACACGCATCCTTGGATGTTTTTGCACAGGTACTGCATAGTTTTTTGCATAGCGTTCATCAGGATCATATCAAATGGCTTTTGAAAGCCCCGTGTGAAGGTGTGGAACGACTTGCCGTCTACCCTAATCGCGACTGGCGTTCGGTGCATTAACTTTGTTTTAGGAACTGCCTCGTAATACTCTTTCATACGAGTGCCCATGGAATCATTAAAGCTCATAATATTCTCCCCTCCGCTTTTTTCATCAGTACCCAGATTGCGCATTTGCCATAATAGTCGTTGTACCAAGTGCAATTCGGGCTGCATTCCCGTTGTCTCATTGTTGGGGCGTCATACTTTAGCGGGCAAACATTACCTTCTAAATCTTTGTTAAAATCAAACATTTGGTTTCTCTGGCTCCTTCCCTATTCTGGCGCAGAAATCGAGATAGTCATCGATTGCATCCCGCGCCACTTCGTCAATATTTATAAACTTCTTCGTATGAAAGTTCACAAGGTCGCTGATGTCGTCAATTTTTCCGTACCAAATGCGGTCATTTGGATCATATTTGATAGTGCAACCGTATCCTTTATAGATGTAAAAATATTGGCCATACCAATCCCATAGGTCGTTGTAGCTTGTAAAGAATTTTCCGTCAATCATGTATCTGTGTGTGGAGAACACTTTGCCACAACTTTCGTATGTAATAATCTTGTTAAAGTCATTGCGTTTATAACCAATGCTCATCATAAGCTTTTTGTATCGTTTACGTGTCATATACATCACTCCTTAGTTGGCGGCACTGGCAGTTCTGTCCATGCGAGGACTTTTGCGCTAGTTCCATGTGTAGGTTCACCGCTCCATTGGCCATTGAAAAAATATCCACGATCCATTGTGCGGTACATGCAGTTGTAGTTACCATAACGGAAGTATTCATAGTAACACAGGTATTCGCCGTTTTCTGTTGGCGGGTCATTCTGTGCATCGTGCCAAATGGTTTCTTTAGACTCTTCGATAGCGTCCAGCTTCTCTAACGCATCGCGGATCACCTTGACGGCGTTCTGGTAACAGTTGTATTCGTGGCAGTGCCTCTTATCAAACACCCATCTGCAATCGCCGCAAAAGCCGTATTTTATGGCGATGTTAAAGGCTCGTTCGTAGGCTTTGTTAGTCATTGTGTGTCTCCTTTGGCGGTTTTGGCAGCGGCATCCAGTGGGTGACGGCGTCCAGAGCGTAATAATCGCAGACATTGATAAATTCCTCTGTGTTAGGAAGCCTAAACGCCATTGACATTGAATCAAACGCCGATTCGTATGTAAGAACTACCTCTTTAGCAACTGGCAGTCTGTCTTTAACGCTTATCTATTCACTCATCTGTGTTCACCTCCGTGGGTTCTTTCTTTTTCTCTCTTTGCTTGTAGTTCCGGCAATACTCAGGCGATTTATAGAAACCTACGGGTTCAAATCCGCATTTGTATTTTCCCGGCTCTATGTCTCCGCCCTTGTGTATAAGGTGCTCGCAGGTGTCGCACAGTGTCTCTTTTCCCGGCTCTTGCGGTTTCTTTTGCGAGATAGCTTTTATTACGCGAAAAGCAACATACACCGCACAGGTCAGCAGGATAACAATTTCGAGAATTGCAACGATTTCAGTCATTTGCGTTCACCATCCTTTGCGTTATGCACAGCAGAAAGTATTGCGTCCCTGAACACATCTTTTAAGTCAATATTATTTTCGGCAGCTACAGGCATCATTTTTATATCTCTTGTTACATATTTCGTTTTTACAACAATCCAGATTCCGTTCAAAAGCTCAACAGAATATCCAGTAGTCATAATTCCTTCTTCACCTGTTTTAACAAAATAGCTTTCATAGCTTACCCAAGGGCTTTTATAGACTTTCATCTGTGTTCACAGTCCTCGCAGTCAATCATTCGCTCCACATCAATCAGTTTCATCGTTATTAGTCCTCAACTCTCCGGCCGCACAGTAAAACTCTGGCGGGTGGTACATATTCATGTAATTACAGTAATATTCAATGTCGCCGCTTACTGCGTTCCACCCAGCGCTTTTAGTGGCATATTTGCAGTTTTTACAATACTGTCTAAGGTCGAATGGCTGTTTCTTTGCCGGGGCGTATAGTTCTGCTCCAAACGTGTGGCGTGGCATTTCTTCTACAGTAAGTTGGTGCATCAGTTCGCCGGTAACAGGATCAATGAAGTTGTTGTTTTCATCCAGCTGAATTGGCTGGCTTGCGCCGGTTGGTGTGTATGTGCTCATTGGTATGCCTCTCTTTCCATTTTCAACGCTTCTTCGCGCAAGTCTCCGAAGCAGTATTCGTCATAGCTATCCATGCGTGCAACAATCGTGTCGCAAGTCTTGCACAAATAATAAGACATGGCAGTTCCGCCGTCTGCGTAGGCCACCGATGCCATTCTTGCAGGTGATAAAATGTTTCTACCACAGCCAAAACAGATGTGCGGTTTTCTGGTCGTGACATATTTATATCTTAAAATGGCGCTCACTCTGATCCCCCTCTAGTTGCTTGTCCTCAGATTTTTCAGCATATCATTGGTTAAGTACAAGGCATCTCCGGTATATCTGTCATAGTATGTACCATCCTCGTAGATTCTGCGCTCGTAGTAGTATTCTATATAACTATGGTCTTTTTCTGATTTTCGCATCGTTACACAATCCATACGGTCTTCTTTATCGAGGATGTTGTCTCCGTCCTGAACGCCGTAGCATATATAATCTCGATGGCCATGTACACCACCATAGCCGTTTGTAAGCATTTCAGTAGTAACATAGGCATATACGATTTCTTGCTGGACAGAGACCGTCGTTTCTTCTATGACAGGATTTTCTTTGATTGGGCACATCATGGTAATCAGAACGAACAGGGCAGCTATACAAAATGTTGCCAATAGTGCTTTCTTCATTCTTCTGATGCCTCCTCTTCTACATAGGACATGCTCTGGCGCAGATTGAGGGATGTGGGATTGAGAACGCAAGCCGGGGCGATATCATTGCAGTAGCGCGTATCGTCGCTACCCAACCAACCATTCGCGTTCACTGTGCGGACGACGTTCGCACAGTCCGCGTCAGAATCCTTATCATCGCAGTACCACGGTGTAGCAGTCCACACCCAACTGTCGTAGTGTGGAATGAACTCACGGTACTTGCGGTACTCGTCACAGGTCAGAATAAAAACAAAGTCATGTACAGTGCCATAGGCGCGGTCACCGTTGTCGGATACAAGGTCAACGGTATGTGACAGTAGATTTTTTCTCTTGAAAACAGCGTTCGCCATATCAGATAGAATCCCACGCACATTACTTGTGCGGTAGTTATTCCGGTTGCCTTTTTCATCGGCAAATTTATCACTTGGGCAGAACTTTACATCTCTTGCCCAAGGTTCAGCCATAATAGCCAGCACGCCACCGTCAGGGTGGTTCGGGTCAAGACATACCCACTCAAAGGTTTTGAACATAAAGTGTTCGCCTGGGCGCATGGTCGTGATGTCATTCATTATCGGTAACCTCCGTTCTGTGATTCCACAACTCAATCGCGTCCTGTTCGTTTTTTATGAGGACAGTTCCGATGCGGCAGTAGTTGCACCGCACTGCATACCTGCCTTCATAGCTTGCATATAACCCGGCTGTAGAACCACAGAACGGGCAAGGCTTTAGTTCGATATCATCATCATCAATAAACGTTACCATTGTCGGTTACCTCCGTGAGCCAGTAGGTCCTTTTGCATTCGTCACAATTCCTATCGCCGCAGCATTTTCGCATTTCTTTTTCGATATTGCATGGTATTATATCTATAACATCGCAAGGAATATTCGCATTTGGAAACATCTTCAAAAACTCGCTTTGGCGAGTCTTGACAGGGTGGTCTTTTGCCCATTCCTCGACAATCTGCACAGCCTTTTCTGCTTTTTCGATTATATCCGCAGCGCATATATCTACGGTTGCGGTGCAGTGTCCATTTTCGTCTAGCAATGGGCATTTACCAGAAACACTTTTACAAACACTTCGGCTTTTACAAATGCGCTTTGCTTCCTTTATGTATTCAACTGCGTCCATCACTCATCTACCTCCTCTAACCAATAATCTCTGCGGCAGACGTCGCAGTTTCTCTTATACCGTTCACAACGTTCTGTACCAGAACTGTATAATGGAAAATTTGGGCATGTGTCGATAATGCCATCTTTGTCGAGTTTGACATTTGGGAATTTTGCAAGCAAAACATCGTTACGTGTTTTCATATTAGGATGATCCTTGGCCCATTTCTCAATAGAGGAGACGATGTCTTCCGATGGCGTCGATAAAAGAAATGTTTTATCAAGTGGACAGGTTCCATTTTTCTTGAAATCGCAGTTGTCGCAGAAACAATTTGTAGAGCATATGCGACGCAGAGTGTCTATGTATTGCTTAGCGTCCATAGTCTTCCTCCCAATATTTGTCCCAGTATGCTGGCCCATGTGGCTCTTCTGACCAGTATTCATGCTTACAGGTGGCGCAATCGCTGTTGAAAATCTCACAAGGGAACAGTCCGTTATCATAATAATTATCTTCACCGTAATCTTCTGGACAGAGATCCGGATCACCATTGGCGTTAATGGGCGAATTTGGAATGGAGCGCAGTAGATGGTCTTTGCGGGTTTCTTTGATGGGATGGTCTTTGTTGTATTGTTCAACAGTTTTTATTGTGTCAAGGAGCAAAGCATCGGAACATTCGTAAAAGTCATTATTACAAAAATCGTGTATTGGGCAGCAGGTGCATTGGCCGCGTTTGTCGCACATGCGCTTGGCAGTTTTTAAGAATTGTAGCGCATCCATCAATCACGTTCCTCCTCTGTATAATACTTTCTTTCTTCTTCAAGTTCATCCGGTGTGGTAATATACTCGCAGTATCCCGGAAAGATCTGGTCATCCCTGTAATACCTGCAATCGAATAAGGCATAAAACGGGCAATCCCAGCAGCCAATAGGTCGCTCGTCTAATAAAATCCGTGCCATCAGTGTGCCTCCTTTATCAATCTGTTGGCTATCTCGTTGATGTTATCGGTAGATGTCTTGATTTTGTCATAGGCATCGGTCTTTTGCTTTTCTATGGTGGCAAGGTCTCTGGCTAGGTCATCGCGCATCATGGCGTACAGCTTTGACTGCTCTTCATATTTTTTGACCCGCTTGGCCCTTTCGCGTGCTAAGTCCTTTTCTGTTATATGCTCATCGATCAGGCTTAGCGCCCGTACAAAGTCCAGAAAGTTTAGAGAGAACTTCTTACCGCGATATTTAAAACTGTAAAATGTAAAACATTCATTATCAATGAACTGAAAATTCTCAGGGTGCAGCTTGTACATTTTTTTAAACGTACTGTATGGAATACGCGGAGTGTTGTCTAAATCTCTGTCTATCTGTTTGTGACAGGCAAGCAGCTCTACGAGCGGGAAGCTGTCGTAGTAATCTATGAAGATGCAAATAGTTAAGAAACAAATAACAATGCATACGATAAACGCAAAACAAAGCATCCCATAGTCTTCTTTTCCCTCGTTCGCAAAGAGTTCCGCAGCTGCACGGTATTCGGTACACATATAAGCAATAGAGCTTACATTAGTAAAAATGAGCGAAGCCGCAGACAGTATTGATGGCATTAGAAGTACGGGCAGCTTATAAAACTCATGTGTCCCGTCTGATGTTTGCATAAATACTATGGCTGCAATAGTAAATATAAAGATATTGGTCAGTATGATTGTCACTTCTTTAGCCTCGCTTTCCAGTCTGCGCATGTGCAGTCACCATCTACGAAATCTGCGACGTATGGGCTGTTGGCACCGCAGCACGCTCCGGTGAACGGCTCCCAGTGTTTGCAGGTGGAACAGGTGTGGTGCTCGGTGTGCCTGTCAAGAAAGTTAATATAGTCATGAACAAGACCGTAGAACAGGCTCGGTTCGTTTACCTTAGCCCACTCTATAGCATCATCAACGACTGATTTGTATTCTGCAGCTTCTTCAGGCCGCATAGTAGCGACAAAGTTATGGGCAAATTGGCGTGTGATTTCTCTTGCATGTGTGATGGTCATGTCATTCACTCCAGTCGATAGGCCAGCCGCAGTTGCCACAGTATCGGTTTTCCTCCCAGTTTGTGCCGTGAATTGCCGTAAATGAGCCGCAATGACTACAACAGTCTCTACCAAAAGTGTCTTTAAACGGTTTTGCTGGCTTTTGCCTCGGCATTTTATCGACCACATAGTCTAGCACTTCACATGCGACGAAATATGTATCATTGTCTTTTGGGGCATCATGTTTCATGCTTTTGGCAATGTGGCGCAGATCGCTTCGTGAGATAAAATCAGTCATTGGCTCTGCTCTCCTCTCCCGCGATGTCCTCCAGCTTGACTGCCTCGCCATATTCAAGCGCCTGAAAAGAATCCATCGTGATTTCGTCAACGTATGGCGTACTTCCGTCCTCATTGACCTTTATCACTGTGATTCTTGGGTGTCCGTCAGGCCGCATCGTTTTTGTCGCGGTAGTGTATCCCATCATGATAAGAGCTTTGGCGAGGGTGATGTCAGCGGCAGTCCAACGTTGCTTCCTGAAATGTGGCCATGCTGATGGAAATACGTAATTTGTCAAATAGCATGTGTGCTCAATTTTTGCATAAAAAAGACACTGTTCGCATTTTGTCCCGTGACAATAGTCTTTGATTTTATTCGCGGCATCGCAAATTTCCTGCGGGCTATATGTATTATTCACAGCGGCAGGTCCCCCTTGTCAAAGTCTCGCTGGATGGCGTGTCCGGTTTCAGGCGGAACAGACCGGTACTTGTTCATGTCAGCATAGCTAGGGATCATGCGCAGGCTCTGGCTGACCTCCAGCATCGTCTGTTCACGGTCTACGAAATGCCGGTCTGAGAAGTTCACGATGTCCTCGATGAAGTCTGCGATCATGTGTCGCATCTCCTCGCGGTAGTCTGCGGTGTTGCGGTTGATAAAATCAGTGTAGCGGTCGTTGTTGTTCATGGTGGTGTTCTCCTTGTGCGTAAATTATTTAATTTTTTGCTCCTACATGTGCCACTGGAGCATTGGAGTCATACTTTTTCAAGCTGCAGTTAGCGGTAATATTGCTAACCACATCAGCAAAGCTTTCCAGCGCGGAGTCTCGGTCTTTGCCGTGGGTGTCTGCAATCAGAACGATCTGGTGGATAGTGTCTGCGGTAAGCTGCGCCATTGCCAGGGTGTACGGACTGTATTCTTCGTAGTTCATGCGGCGGTCTCCTTTACTTTGTCAAACGGTAAACTTGTGGTCTATGTAATCGCTCATAGCGGCTTTTAGGACTGGCGTGTCAAAAAACGCGAAGCAGTTCTTACCAGGCCGCTTTTTGTTTTGCTCAATCCGGATCAGGTAGAAGCCCCGCATCATCAGGTAGCCTGCCATGCGCGGCGAGTAGATCATGATCACATCACGCTTGGCGCTGTCAGCTGCGTGGGCGGTCATAGTGGGTGTCTTGTCCATGGGTAAACTCCTTAATGTTTAAGGGTATTTATTATTTTGGTGGGATTCCTTACGAAAATTGGTGGTCTACTAATTTACACGAACCACCTATTTTTGCAAATACCCCTAGTTTTTTAGCCATTGCAAATACCTGTATCGTTCAGCTTCGTTCTGAATTCCCTGCAAAGCAAAAGTTACGAACGGCACTTCCGTGCAATGATTGTACAGCCACGATTCGAGGGCGAGGGTCTCGAAAATATCGTTGTAGCAAGTATTGCGCCGATAATATTCGAGGTTTTCATCTTCGATTTCGTAGTCGAACTTTGCGCGGATTTCTTCCGCCGTATAGTTTTCGGCTTTTGCGGCAGCGTTCGCAAAGAACGGGATATTGCCTTCCTTCCAGTCAGAAAGCGGATAATCCTGGTCGCAGGAGTTCTGGAAATATATACTCAGCGGCCATTTCTCGCTTGCGCTTTCGGGCTGCATCATAATGATACCGAGCAGCTTGTGCTCTTCCCAATACAGAAAACGGAAGGTAAACAATGCCTCAAGCCAATACCGGTCGGCTGTATCCGCCAGCGTATCGGCTCTGCGGTTTCTGCTCTCCTCATCCGCAATGTACCCGGTACGAACCGAAGGAATGTAATACAGGTTGTCTTTAATTGTCTTTTTGACATTCTTTTCGGTCATTTGAGACTGCGTATATTCCAGCGCAATCATCATAGCTTCTTGCAGGCTGTTTGCATGTGCGAAGCCCATATTAAAACCGTAACTCATAGAATAATTTTCCTCTTCTTGTTGTTAGGGGGCGGAATGTTGCTTGTCGTTTTTTATGAAATTAAGTGGTTTTGTTCGTACCACCAAACTTCGTAAATACCCATGCTTAATGCTATATGTAGGTAGGTGTGCTGGCAGGCTGCGCTCAACAGAACTCCCGCGTGCTAAAACGGTATCCGTCAGCGTCTGCGTACTCGCCGTCCCAGTGCTTGTATAGTTCACAGTCGTTATCGCTCTCGCACCGCCAGTTCCCGGTGTACATCCCGATCTCTGGGTCAAATACCTTAGGCGTTCCGTGCTTGATCACGCGCTCCTCGAACTCCGGCCAGCTGTACTCCGTGCCGTACTCGTCAAATATGGTCAGGTAGTGTATGTTGTCATGATAAAATTTGTCAAGGTCACGCACGCTGTGAATTTGCTCGTGCTCCTCAAATACAGGCTTCCACCCACAGCTGGTCTTGGCGATGTGTAGCTCCCAGGCTTCTTTGTGCCGGTCTGTCGGTTCCGCACGTGGCCCCATCATCCTGGCTACGGCTTTGTTGCGTGTATAAAAGTAAAAATTAGTTCCCATTGGTGGCCTCCTTATGACTTGAAATGTGTGTTATGAAACTGTAAAAAAGTTTTCCCGGGCGGTGTCTGTTTGGACTGCCGGACTTAGCTGATGGCGGCGTCAACGCACAGAGCGGCGGCATCAATCTGATCTTGCTGTAAGCCAAGGTAATGCATGGTGGTTGCTTGGCTGTCATGGTGGTACTTAGCCTGCATAATCTCCATGACTTGGTTCGTTGGTAGACCGGATTCAATCAATGCCTTGTTCGCCATGTAACCGTAGGTCTTACGCATGGTATGTGTACTGATATTGCCCTGAACTCCGCAGGCTTTTGCTGCCTCTGTGAGCATACGATATACCTGAGTTTTGGTCAGGTGATTTGTCATACCGCCAGCTCTTACCCACTTCTGTGTCTGGAACAACGGCCACTCAGGGTCAAGTACGCCAGACTGCTGGGCGCGGATCACGTTGACAAGGTCATCGATCGCCTGCGCTGCGTGCGGCGTGATAAGGTCAGTGGTGTTTTTCAGGGTTTTCTCGTTGACGACATTGGCGTGCTTGCGGACAGCGCCGGTGGTCACATCATATACATCGCCAATTTTCAGCTTGACGATATCGCCTACACGAAGACCAAGTGTAATGCCACATATATATAAGGTATAGTTGCGCTGGCGGTTGCGGATGTTGCCATGTGTCAAGAGATAGTCTCCGATAGCGTGGATGTCGTCAGCACTGCGGAGCGGATCAGCGGCTGTTGGCTTGGGGCGACCATCACTGGTGAGCTTGGATGTGTCAGCATAGCAGTTATGTTTCTTGTGGGGCTTTGGGGCTGCAGGAACTGCCGGGACTACCTGATAGCCGGTTGCCTGGGCGAGGGCCTCCATGATAGGGTTGCTGCCGTCTGCGGCTTTGGCATTGATAATGGCCTGGGCGAGGGCTGTTACGAGGTCGGGCTGAGGGTTGGTGGTCGTGAGGATGGTGTTTTGGCGTTTCATGGTGGTGTCTCCTTTGGATGATGGGTGATTTGGCGTTGGCAAGATTCTTTATTAGTATTATAGCACTTCACACCACATATTTCAAGTGGCTAATGGCAAAAAAATGCCCGATCGCCTATAAAAATGACGGTCAGTGGCTAAAATGCGGACATTTCGGCGTGTGTGTGGTGAAATTGCTTGGAATTGAACGATAATTCGATGTTTTTGAATAGAATTGAGCGAAAATAAGGCGTTTTGCGGAAATAAAGTGACATTATTGTCATAAAATAGCACGATATTGAGGTGTTGTGAGAGCGCGGAAAACGGCGCAGGTATGCGGTTTGATCGAAGGGGTAGTCCGAGGGTTGGATAGGGGTTAGGGAGACGGAGGGAGATGGACGAGAGATGCACGGATGGCGAGCCGAGAGTTGGATTAGATGACTTACCTTTATAATAGCAGCGGATTTCCGCCTAGATTTTTAACCATCCCCCAGGGCTTGTTGTGCATTATAATCGACGGTATATCGTCAAAATATAGACTTTGCAACCTTCCCCAAAAAAGTTGTATTATTCTAACCTTATACACTGCTACACTGTCAACCATATACCGGGCTGTTTTGCCGCGCTATTGTGGGCCGCAAAGCCCAGGTGCGGTAAACTGTACATATGTATTATATACAGTTCGTGGTATTCTAGTCTATTGCAATAGACTGTTTTTTCTCAAACTATAAAGGTATTATAATATATAACTGCTGTATCCTATATTTATACACAATTTACCTTTATGTTCAAATTTCAATATATGCACGTTTTATCCATGTCTTTACAATATTTATCCATGTTCAACCATGTATAACCATGTTATACTATGGGCACAACAAAAAAAGACACGGCGACGCGCGGCGGCCATAATCCGCGCGGGTTATAAGTTTTCCAAAATTTATCGTTTCCGCGTATGCGTGAATTGCGGCGGGTCAAAATGCCAAAAGACAAAAAATATACGGCGCTCAAAAGTTAGTAAAGCATTGTATCTCAATTTATTGCAGTTTGGAAATAAGACTTTTGAGGACACAAGAGACGACGCGCATTTACAAAAGCTGTCAACAGGTACAGAAACGGAGTAAAAAACAATTAGCACATGGGAATGTGTTCAAACCTGTTTTGTAGCGTGGTTTTTCGCCGACGCGGTTTTGAGAATAGCACTAACTATTGTATAGCTATATTCTATACATGCCCGCGTGAACAAACCCTCATATTTATACAATTTATTAGTGATAGTATAAATAGCAAAACTACAAACTAACTGTTATTCCGTGAGGGTAACAATCATAGTCAAGTTGTACAGAAAAGTAGTATCTACACGCCCCGCCTGAAATTTCAGTGGAAACGGTGGTAAAAAGTAGACACACGGTATTTTGTATAGTATGCAAAAATTGTCAATAGAACGCAGTTTTCAGCGGTAAACTATATAATTATAAACCCGCGCAACGCTTTTGTAAAATTGTGAAACAACGTGAAATTTTGGAATACTTGACGCAGGCGCACAAAACAATAAACCGCAAAAAAAAGTGTATCCGATTAGGCGCTAACTATCGCTAATTGGTTAAGCGCTGTTTTGTTATGACGGGTTAGCTAACCGATAACACACAAAAAACAACGCTATTATTGTACACTTGCGCAGCAAAAAATAAAGGGGGATAGTTTAAACGTGACAGAATTTTATTGCAATGTGCCAATATGTGCAAACACTACATAAACACGCAAGCCTAGCAAACTTGCGTGTTACTTCATGGGCGCAAGCTGTTTGTTTACGCTCATAAAGTAGCACGCAAAAGCTACATAAACACCACAACAGCCCTAACCGGGCAACACACAAAAAAGGAAGGTATCACTATGTCTAACACTATCAACGCCGCCACTTCTCTTCTCGGTTTTCGTTCCATGCTCGAGTCCCACTATTCCCAGGGCCTAACCACTGCCGTTTCCAAAGACGAGTTCATCGCTAAGGGCCTTCAAAAGGTGAACTATGACAACTGGCGCAAGGACTGCGCAGCCCTGCTACTCGTTGTGGGCGACCACGTTGCCGCCTGCCGCAATAACACGGCGTCCGAGAAGGGCAGTCTAATCCCTCGCCCCATCTATGAAGCATACAAGAAGTGCCTGTCTTACCTCGAACTGGGCGAGTCTGAGACTCGGCTCAAAGTAGGCCGCAACGACTTTGAGACTCTGCTGACCCTTGTGACCAAAACCGGTAAGGTACGTGAAGTCTCCGAGATCACGTTCCGTAAAGAGTTTGAGCGCTTCATCTATGGCCGTCTGACCGGGGAGTGTGTCCTGACCCGTGCCGAGTACAACGCTAAGAAGGAAGCCGAACGCAAGGCAAAAGCCGAGGAACGCAAGGCAAAGAAGGCTGCCGAGAAGGAAGCCCAGGCCGCTGCTGAAACTGCCACGACTGAAACCGTTAAGACTGCCGCCTAACAAGCAAGCAATGCCCGGAGTTGGTAGGCCGGGGGAAGGAAGCATCCTACCACCATGACTAAAAAGTCAATTCCACCCGAAAAGTGTACTCATTTGAAAATGAAAGGAAGTGCTACCATGTCTAACACTTGCACTATCGACGAGCCGCTGTTCTTCATTGACGAGTATGTAGCCAATGGGGCTATCCGTCGCCATGCCTACTGGGACGCCGATGAAGCATTCCACGACTGGGCCGACTTCAAGGCCGACAGCACTGTCCCCTATGCCGAACTATACAAGCGCGTGAACGGTATCGCAACGTTGAGCGAGACTGTTTCTCATTGACAAGAAAGGACAATTCAAGATGAAAACCACTTCAAAACCGCGCCGCCCTGCAAGGCCACGCCGTGCTCCCCTTTCCTATGCCGTTTACCAAGATGAAACCGGGCTGTTCTATGTCGCCCATCACACACGGGAACTGTGCCGCGTGGCAGACAGCACCGGAGCAAAAGGCCGGGCCATCCAAATCGCCGCCAGAATGAACGGCCTGACCATGACCGAACTCGTTAAAGACCGGCGGTTTAAGATTCACCTTTACCGTCCTGCCCGCATCAAAGAATACACCGGATTCACCGACACGATACAATGAAAGCCAGCCCTGGCATAAAGGCAGTTAGCAACTCTGCCGCAAGGCTGGCTTTTGCGTATGAGCAAATACTACATAAACACAATCTTATTATACCACGGATAAAATGAAAGTCAAGAGGTAAATCATGCCCGATTTGAAAACGCTTTCCGACGCCGAACTGAACGCCATTTTCGATGAAACCGAGCGCCAAATCGACGCGCTGATCGATAGCTATGCCCCAGATTATAACATCCCGGATGAAGTAAATGACCGCATCGACGAGATGGAAGCACTCACCAACCGCATCATTACCGAGCGTGACCACCGTTACCGCCTGGCTCAAAAAGCGGCCACGCCCAAAATCAATCCGACCGAGTGGGAACGAAAGTTCCTTGACAGCCTCAAACCTGCCAATGGCCTTGGGCAAACCCGCAAAATCACGCGCAAGCAGTGTGATGTCCTGGAACGAATCAATCGCAAAAACTTTGACGGCTATACAGACCATCGCAGTCATGTCAAACTCAGTGAGTTTCAGTACGATGGGTTTGTTTATTCCTTCTGCCCTGAAACTCCCTATCTCGCTATCCTCATCATGTCCCGCGTTGATATCGTCTCGTAGAAGGTCCTATTCCGTGGAGCCGGTTTGCAAAAGCATTCCGGGTTGCAAGCGGATATAGAACGAAATCACTTGAAAATGTCCCTTCATTTGTGGTAGACTAAATCCATACTACATACTACTATGAATGGAGGGTCAATCTTTGGCAAGAAATAATTACGACAATATGACTAAAGAAGAACTTTTGGAAGCCATGAAGAAGAAAAATGCTACTTATAAATGGCAAAAAGCGTGTGTCCTTACACCAGCAGAAGGGGCACGACTTGAAACCGATATTTTGCCACAGTATGATTGTAAGAATATTTCCCAGCTTGTAAAAAAAATCGTCAATGGAGAAATAATTCTCACGAAAGCAAACTAAATATTATTCCAAAAGCGTCCAGCTACTTGCTGCGGCGCTATTTTTATGCCCATTTTCCATCCAAGAAAGGAAGCCCACCATGAAAACGATTCTGAAAATCCTCACCACCATCACCCTCGTCACTGCCACCGTTCTCGCCACCGCTTACCTCACCTACCGCACCACGATGCAAAACATCCAGGTGGAAGTTGCCCGCGATACCGTTTACCTCACCGTGTTTGGCCAGACCGATGAATATGTGATTGGAGAGTGACGCCGCGAATGCGTTCGACCATGAATCAGCGTTGATTTTCCGCTTCCGCTGTGCTATACTAATAGCAAATGCGACATGATTTCAAAACGAAAGGAGCGTACCATGGCACTCGACAAAAACGATATCGAACTGCTTCGCCAAATGATGCGAGAGGTCTCTCTTGAAGTCTCCACTCAGGTAACAAAGGAATCCGAAACCCGCATGATGACCTATATGGAATCCCACATCGAAAAGAAAATCGATCTCCTCGCCGACGGTATGCAGGGGCTTTCCGAGCGCATGGACCGCCTTGAAGCTCGTGTCGATGAAATGAACGAAACCGTCCTTGCCAATACCATGTATATCATCAAGGACGCATCCGCAAAACGAAAGGCACAGTGATTGCAATGACCTACAATGAATATCTCAACGCCTGTCTCAAATTCGCCAAGGATACCAAAACCTGGTCGTGGCTCGATGGTAGCCGCTGGTTTACCACGAACGGCGGCGGTGACTATGAGGAATCCTGCGACAACGCCAACGGCGGCATCAACGTCGCCTGGGCTTACAAAATGAATCCCGATGAAGTCCGCAAGTATGCGCCGCAGAAATTCATGGATTGCTGCGTTGAGTTCCTTAACCTCGCCATTGATGACCCCAGCGCCGCAAATGATTTCGTCCAGATGGCCTACGATCTGTTCAGCTAATCCCCACACAACCGAATATACCTACTAAGCATCCCAGCGCCACCAGCGCCAGGGTGCTTTTTCTTTGCCAAAACAATCAAAATACAATCAATGAGGTGATATAAAATGAAATTCGTTTCCAAACTTCTGCTCGGTCTTGTCCCCTGCATCCTGGTTCTTACCGCTGCCGCCGTCATCACCGTCACGGCCCAGCACCTGCCCGGCCTGGCAATCATCCCGATGGCCGCTGCCGTTGCTTATATCACCTGGAAGGAGCTGTCTTGAAATGCCGACGAAACCTTACCGCAAAATGACCGTCACCGACTACGAAACCCTCAAGGCCAAGAAAAACAAGACCGACCAGGATTATATGCTCATCAACCTTTTCGAGGAAAAATTCTACAACAAATCCGGCGAGCTTGCGAATGAATTCCGTTCCTCTCAGCTCCCGAAACTCCTGGATGAATACGCTGATTATATCGAATCTCCTGATGCCGTCCGCGCCATTTATGCAAGGATAAACAAACTCGACTACCACAAAGGTGAACTCGTCACGACTGATAAATGGCCGCATCGCAACCATACCGTCACGGTAAACGGAATCGATTTTGAATTCCATACCGGAATTGCTCTTGATTATAGCCGCGCCAAGTGCATCTTCAACGCCATCGACAGCGTTCTTCATGAGTGTGTGGATGCTGAAAATTACACGCTGGAAGAGTTTCTGGAAGAATTTTGTTACCTTGACTCCGGTGAGTCAGCACTCCGCGGCATCAATGCCTACCGCGCCATAAAAGAAAATAGCCGTAAGGCTCTGCAAATCTGGAAGCGGTACGAAATCACAAACTATTGTGCAAATGTCAACTTGTAAAGGAGGATCATGCCATGACTTATACCGTAAACAAATCTCTGTCCGAATTCCACTTCTGGTCCGGCGCTAAAGAGCGCACCGACAACTTAACCATTGAGCAGCTTGACCGGCTCGATGACCTGCTGTCAGAGGCAATGGAATGGAATGAAACCGACAACATTCCCAGCGACGCCACAATCAACGACCTGTTCTGGTTTGAGGACGATTACATCGCCCAACTGCTCGGCTTCAAAAACTGGGAAGCCCTCGAGCGCCACAACTCCGATGAAGATGAAGAGGACGAAACCGATGAAGATGAAACTTGACCCGGTCTACGAGGTGATTTGAAAATGAAATGCCGTCATTTGTATCTTGACCCAAGCCGCTTGCAGGAGTTCTGCGAAAAGAATCAGATCGGCGAACAAATCGATTCCTTTGAAGGTACTCTGCTCGACGGCTTTATTGCCGCCTTCCCCGGTGGTTATGCCGCCTTCTACCCGCACTACCTCAATGAGTGGTCCAGCGACTATTACGTCGAATACGGATACGGCGACGCCCGCAACGTCTGGTATAACTGGGATAAATGCAAAGCCCAGCTTGAATCCGAATCCGAAACCGATGAAGCAACCTAGTACATAAGAAAGGAACTTCAAAATGAAAACCACATTCACACCCTTCCACACCGACACCTTCCGCCACGACTTCCGCATCTCCCCGCTGGATGACAGTGACGACTCCCCCATGAAAGACTACCGCCTGTTCCAGGCCATGGCGCACGAGGCAGATGTACTTCAGTTCTATCTGGCCGATATCATGATCGACGTTTCCATTATCACCGAGGCCGAACCGGACACGCGCTTTGTCTGGATGGTCCGCGACATGGGAACGCACCTTGCCGTCATCGGGAAAGGAAACTGTGATGAATACGTTGACGCCGTCCGCAACTCGTGGGGCAATGTCAGGATGTACCTCATCCATAAGCACAAACTCACCGGAGACGGCCAGACCTACACCATCCAGCGCCTGACCGAAAAGAGCATCCGCCCCGTTCAAATCAAGCACCAGGACAAAATCGATATGCTGAAAGCGCTGGCCCTGTATGCCCGCAACAGCATCGACTGCATCAGAGCGAACAAAGAACTGATGGATACCGACACGAAGGAATATTTACAGGAACTCGACAAGACCCTGCACAGACTGCCCATCCGTGACAGCAAGAAATGTACGATTGTGTAATGAAAGGAGTCTCCACCTATGTTGAAAAAGCGATTCCTGTTCGCCTATTCCTGGATATTCGGCACCACCAAAAAGGAAGCCGAGCGCGTCTTTCGCACCGCAGATGATGATTATATCAAGTCTATCATCTACAGCTTTGAGCACAATGCTACCATCACATTCTACGAGGATTGATTCTGGAAAGGAGCACCTACATGGCACGCCGTAAACCCATCGTATTTGTTACATACAATCGAGATAAAGACTGGTATGAAATCCAGAACCGTGACCGCAATTTCATCGTCGCCTACCCTTTCAAACGCTGTGAAGCCGATATCTCCACCACCCCGCAATACATCCACTATGGCATCATCACCAAACTCGCCGAGCTTCAACGCCAGGGCTGCGATATCAAGTTTGACCTGTAAACAATAAGGAGTCAATATGAATTATAATGATAGTAGCTAGAACGCACATATATTGTCATAACGATTTCACCCTATTGACAGAACCATGGTGAAGCAGTACAATCATAGCAACGTTCACAGCACACATTTCAAGGCGTGAACGGCGCTTTAAGCCTTTTACACAACACATAATTCAAGTCAACACAAAGGAGTGATTTCTATCTTACATCTTAAACACATCGGCGGCGAAAGCGGCCACTATGAAATCTACTACGGCAATACTTTCCTCTGCTCTGCGGACACCATCCGCGAAGCCTGGAATGAATTGCTCTCCATCCGTGAGGAGTACGTTTAGCTTACAATAACCGTTCCGGGATATTGCCGGGCGTTCTGGTTTCTTCCTTTCTTGACCGGTTCGTCCGACCACCGGACATGGTTTGTGGTGATTCCATGTCCATCTGGTCATCTTCCTTTCTTTTTACCGGCGCTTCGGGTTCACGCTCGGAGCGTCCGGCAATGTCCCGGAACCCATTTTGAAATGAGGTTACATACCATGAAAACCTATTCCGAATCCGATATCAAAGCTGCCATCACCGATTTGCTTTCCGAAAATGAAACACAGTACGGTTCCCGCACAGATCCATACGGTGTTGGCTTTTACAACGGCTCGACCGAATCCCTTTATGATGTCCTTGACCACCTCAGTATCAAGGAAGACCATGAATACTTCAACGATTGATTGAAAGGAGACCTTACTATGGGTAACCGTGCAGTTATTACCACCTCTCGCAGCACCGATCCGCAGCATGACAACTCTTCCATCGGTGTTTATCTCCACTGGAACGGCGGTCCAACCAGTGTTCAGAGCTTCCTCGACTATTGCAAAATGAAAGGATACCGCTCCCCCACCGATGATTGTTACGGCTGGGCCTGCCTCTGCGGTGTCATCACAAACTTCTTCGGCGATGGCTGTTCCTGCGGCATTGATGTTTGCAGTAACCTTGACTGCGACAACTGGAACAATGGCACCTACATCATCGACGGCTGGGACATTGTGGGTCACAAGTACAGAGCCTGCAGTGATTCTTACGACGAGCTTGAAATGCTTTTTGATATTGATGACCATATGCCAAAGCATATGCAGCTCGGCCACGACAAGATCATGGAGATTTGGAACGAATGGGACACGCCGTTCACACCCGGGGAGGGAACCTGATATGAAAATGTTTACCTACACACTCGCCTTCATCGACGGCACTGTCTGCTATGAGTGCCTGCCCGATACCAAAGGCTCTTTCCTTTTCAACGGCGGCTGGTTCTGCCCCTTCTGTTCCGAGGATGAATTCTTTCAGAACAACATGAAAGTAGTTTCCGCATGAAACAATTTGAACTTGGCACGCTCGTAATCACACGAGGTGTGCATGACAAAATGACACGAGATAGCCAGTTTGCAGAGTTCGTCCTCACCTGCGTTGCCCGCCACGAAGCCTGTGACTGGGGCGACCTTTGCGACAGTGATAAGAATCGGAATGACGAAGCTGTCCGCACCGGCGATGACCGTATCTTTTCCGCTTACGAACCAGCCGACCACCCCGGCTGGCGCATCTGGATCATCACAGAATGGGATCGCTCCGCAACCACCGTTCTCTTCCCCGACGAATACTGACATTTAATCAAGAAAGGAAATGATTTAAAATGACCACTACTCTTACACTCGCCACCCAGAAACCCTTCGGTAGCCTGACCTGCGACTTTTATAAGGACGATAGCAACGAGTTTTATATCACTCGTGAACAGATTGGAACTGCATTGGAATACAGCAATCCCCGCATCGCGATTCAGAAAATTCACGACCGCAATGCCGACAGATTGAATCCTCTTTCAACTGTAACCAAATTGGTTACAGTTGAAGGTGGTCGTGAAGTAACACGTGATGTAATTGTCTACACCCTCCGCGGTGCTATGGAAATCTGCCGTTTCTCCCGCCAGCCCAAGGCCGACAAGTTCATGGACTTCGTCTGGGATGTCATGGAGTCTCTGCACGCCGGACGCAATGTCCTTGCCACGCCTGACCAGCAGACAGCCCTTGCCCCGCAGACTATGCAGATGCTCATGGATTCCTTTTTGAAATCGCAAACCACCATGGCCCAGTACATCAACAGCACATCCTCCAACATGACCAAACTGACCGAGACGATCGCTGCTCTTGCCAACCACGTTCTCACCATGCAGACCCAGCCCGTCGCCGTCTCCGCCCCGGTGGAACTCAAAACGAATCCCACTGCACAGGCTGATATGATTCCCGAAACCACCCGCAAGCCAGCCTCTACTCCACAACCCAAACCCGTTAAGCACCACGGCATCACCAGTACATGGCGGCGCAATGTCTATGACACGGTCGATAAGATCAGAACGAATCAGCCAGACAAATACCAGAAGAACACCACCGTCCTCAACGCTATCTATGAAAAGATGCGCACGGACTACGGCTTTGTCATTGATCAGGAAAAGCGCGAATACATCCGCCGCCATCCTCGCCAGACCAGCCCGGCTGTCATCACCATCATTGAGGATAATACCACCTGGAGTGAAATCTTCGACAGCATCCTCAACGATATCTACAACAGCTCCATCGTAAACTGTGTCCGCAAGAACGATACCGCAAACGAACCTGGCGTTGTCGTCAAGAACGGCCTTGTCGAGTTCAAAGCTCCGCATCCTCAGCAGGATTCTATTATCGATAACAGCGCTGCCATCCTGGATGCCGTCAATCGCCTGGCCGAGGCCAAGGGCGATAAATCTCCCAAACACGCCGTCGTCTACCGCATGATTTTCTCACGCATGACCTTTGACTGGAAGAAGAGCAAGGAAAAATATCGTGAAAAGTTCGGCATCTACCCGCTCAACAAAACCGAGATGGTTCGCCGCTCCGATGTGATTTGCCACCAGTTTGTAGAAGCCGCAGACACTCTCATCAAAAGAATGGAGAATGAGAAATGAAAACCAAAACGGAAACGATTTTAAAATATCTGCCGCAGTATAACGAAATCAAGCAGGAAGCAGACACACCAGCGATTCAGGCCACCGACTACACGACCTTCTGCTGCGGCTGGCTCTACGGTGCTAAGGCTGCGATCGATGCTATCCTGGATGATTCTAGTATCGGTCTTATGGTCTATAACGCCATTCAGGAACAACTCCGAGCCGAGGATGTCAAGGAACATCTCGTCAGCTTCTATTCTTATGAACTCTGTCTGAAAGATGAAGAGGTCGAGAAAAAGCTGGAAACGGCTGCCCAGGATGGAACCATCGACGCCATTACAAGCGATTTCCTCGATCACTATAACGCTGACATTCCCGAGTATGACCAGATCGATACTGCTATCGAAAATTACTACGCTGACAAGGAAGTGTGACCTATGTCTACATTGACATTGAGAGAAACCCGCATCGTTGAAACCGACCTCGATGGCATTTATGTCACAGACGGCGAAAGCCTGTTCTTCATGACCGCAGAGCAGGACAATATGCCTCTCAATCCCCGCGAGGATTGCAACTACTGCACCATCTGCTATGTCCGCAATCGCTACCTCGGCAGCTCCAAGTATGATAACGATAGGGATTTTGCCGACAGTGACGACCTCAATGATTACCTTGCCGAACTTAAAGACCGCGGAACTGAATTTGTTTCCGTTCCACTTTACGCTTATATTCACAGCGGCATTACGATCAGTACCGGTTCTTTTGGTGACCCATGGGACAGCGGCTGCTTCGGCGTCGCCATTTGCACCAAAGAACAGGTCGTCAATGCTTTCGGCAATGACACTGATTGGCAGCAGCACGCCGAGGATATTATCGAAGGCGAAATTGAAACCTACGACAAATTCCTCACCGGCGAGACTTATATCTACTCCATCTACTCATACGATAAAGTCACCAAAGAGTGGACACTGGAGGATACCTGCGGCGGCTTCTACTCCGATGACGAAAATGAAATGTTCTCGTCTTATTTCGGCAATAACTATCGCATCATCGGCGAAAGCGAGGCCAAGCAGTATGAGTGATTATAAAGTGAACGGCAAAGAATACAGCCTGATGTCCCCTGCTAACAATCGTATCCTGAGTAAGCTTGTTGATAACGAGGTTTACTGTGATATGACGCAGGAAATCGAATTCATCATCAAAACGATTCTGGTTATCGGCTACGATGAAGATGCCCCTTTTACTGTCGAGGATTACGACGACGCCATTAACAATGGCACCGAGAAAAATTGCGATAGTTGCGGTGAGGCTGGCAATTTCGAGTATTATGACCCGATGGAAGCGGATGAAACCGACTTCCACGGTGAGGATTGGAATTCTGACGAGCCGGTATATACTTGTCCCATCTGCGGCGAGGAACACGAAACGCTGCAGGAAGCCCGCGAATGCTGCCAGTATGATGACGCCCGGCGCTGTAAAAACTGCGGCAAAGTCTTCGGCGAGTATGATTTCGATTATTTGGAGAGCGATGTCCCGACAGTCTATGAATGGTATGCCGTCTCCGACTGGCTCGGCAGAAAGCTCAGCCAGTACGGCGAGGTCGTAATCAATACCTACGGCAAGCGCTATTGGGGTCGCCAAGGCACCGGCCAAAGCATCATCCTCGACAGCGTCATTGAACAGATCGCCTATGACCTCGAAATCCTCGAAGGTCAGCCGAACAGCTGGGAGGAACGAATCGCATGAAATTCCTTGTCGTACATACTTATCTTGAAGAGAATCATTATCCCAAATTCATAGAAGCTCGTTGCTTTGGGAGCTACAAACAGGCAGAGCTTGCTGTAAGGAAAATGGTAAATGATGAAAAAGAAACGCAGCTTTATGATGAACACAGGGAAACCTTCGTAAGTGAAGATGAAAGTGACTTTTATCTTACACCGATTGGCAACGAATATTGTTACTACGACTGGTGGCACATCTACTTTATTGAGGAGTAAATGACTATTCACCGATGTAATGAAGATAGACTGAAAGGAATTCTGTTATGAAATATTCACCAGTACGCCCATGGAATAGATACAAGGTAGAACTTAAATACACTTCTCCCTATAGCGGCAGAGTTATAGATGAAATAGAAGTGGAAGTCGCTGCCAACGCCCAGGAAGCTGTCGATATTGTTCGCCGTGATTATTCCAATATGCAAAATGTTTGTATTGATCGTGTATATGCTGAAACTGCCACTTGGGATGTCACCAACGATTGGGATTAAAGAACCATTTTATGGAAGGACAACAACGATGAAATTACAAGCGCCTGTTTATGGATATAAAATTTTTAACCCTGACTGGACTTGCCTCAATAAGCAGTACACTTGCCCCGGCGAGTTCAAAGAAGATGTCAAACTGACGCTTTTTGGCAATACTGGTATACACTTCTGTCCTGACCTGAAGGATTGCTTCGTGTATTATCAAAACGATCCAAACTATCACTGCGCTGAAGTCGTCGCCCTGGGTGAAGTTGTGCAGGATGGCAACAAATGTGTAACCAATCACATTCTGATTATCCGTGAAATCCCTTGGGATGAAGTTCTGAAGCGTATCAATCAGGGGAAGGGTTGTACAGGTATCTGTAATACCGGCGACCGCAACACCGGCGACCGCAACACTGGTATCTACAACACAGGTGACTGGAACTCTGGCGACCGCAACACCGGAGACTGTAACACCGGTGCCCGCAACACCGGTAACCATAACACCGGTAATCGTAACACAGGCGACCGCAACACTGGCAACCGCAACACAGGCAACTTCAACACTGGCGACTGGAACATCGGTAACCGTAACATTGGTATTTACAACACCGGCGACTGGAACACCGGTGATGGCAACACCGGAGACTTCAACACAGGCAATCGCAACACAGGTAACTGCAACACTGGCGACTGGAACAAAGCTTCTTTTTCCAACGGTGTATTCTGCACTGAAGAACCTGAAATCCTAATTTTCAATAAACCTTCTGGCATGACCCTCAGACAGTGGCGCGATAGTGAAGCTTGCTATCTGCTGAATCAGATTGTGTTCACGCCAAATGCTTGGGTATGGGATGATGACATGACCGATGAAGAGAAGGAAGCCCATCCTGAATATAAGACCACAGGTGGCTTCCTGAAAGTTCTGGACACTTCTGACTGCTGTATCCGTTGGTGGGAAAGTCTCGATGAATCTGACCGGGATGTCATCCGTTCTATTCCAAACTTTGATGCAGCCATTTTCAAGCAGATTACAGGTATTGATGCAGCAAAAGAATGATTATGTAAATCGAGGTGAAGCATAATGAGAACGACAGGCCACTATTACCATTCCCTTAAAGAATATGAACATATGGTAGGCATGAGCGGCAAGTACATCAAAAACAACCCGTGCATTCATGTTACCGGAAGTGTCAAAGGAATGCGCAAGCAGTTCTGGGGCTATCAGTGCGATGTAGTTAGGATTGGGAACTACATCTACAAAGGTTAATTAAAGAATGATTTTACGAAGGAATCACTTATGAATTGGTACAAAGTTGTTGGCGTTATGGATGACGGTGCAAGAATTTATGGCGAAGAAGTTATTCTTGCCGCAAACTCCAAACAGGAAGCCAGTGAAAAAGCAAAACTCGTTTTGCATAACAACTCCGAAGATGTGTTTCGTACTGACCACGTTTTTGATCTTGACCCTAAGTTTGCTTACGTTTTTTCTCTCAGAAAGAATATCCCCATTCGCTAAGAAATCGTTTTATGAAGGGAGGCAACATTTATGACAAAGAAAGATTTGAAAGCTCTGCGTAACAAGCATTGTTTGGAAGCAAAAGCAGCTTGTGAGTGCTACTCGTTCAACGACTACAATTATGAGCTTGGTTATGTAGCCGCACTGAATTTTGTGCTGAAACATCTTGATGAACTCCGTGAAGAAACCCATGAAGACAAACTCATGCAGCGTGCTACTGAAAAAGCCAAGGATTACATCCGTGAATACTTCCAAAGCAAATACGATTGCGAGTGGTCCGAAGATGAAATCGAAAATCGTATCCAGCGTGCCATTGATGAAGGTGATGCAGAGACGCTTGCCAACTCTTTCATCGACAGCGACGATGGCGGTATCCCGGATGATGAATGGTGCGAAACTATCGTGAGAGATTTCTACGACTGAGAGATTTTCTATTTTTGTGAAAAAGATGGGTGAAATTTATGTGTAAATGGTATTACTTGTGTACGTACTCTTTTGATCCAGATATTACTGTGGTTGGCCCATTTGATAGTGAACGTGAATGTTTTGAGGCAGCAGATCGTGACGCCTGCAAAGAATACGACAATAGCATTGAAAACGGTATCCATTGTTGTATGAGAAGTGACCGTCAAACGAATAGAATCACACTCGAAGAGAGTGCGCCAGAAAATGATGTGACAACATGGTCTGTATTCAGTATTAGCATCGATGAACCTCAATATATTCTCAAGCGAAACATCCGTACATCCCGTGTTCCACTTTATATTTCTTTAGACGAATGCGCAGATACAGCTTGCCTTGCTGCTGCAAAAAGGTTTGATTTTGAGGCCGCATCTGCAGAGCAGGAGCGTATTTTTAAGGAATATGGCGACTTTTATAAAATTGTAGAAGTTGTAGAAAAGGAAAACCACGATACTACGATAAATACAAATCCATAAAATTTATGTTTGATGGAAAGGGATTCGCTATGGGAATGAGTTATGAATATGCCGGTAGCGCCAGCTATCCGCGCTTTGACGAGGAGGTCTGCGCAATCGCCGCCGTCTTTGGCGGTGTCAAAACCAAGGAATTGAAAAAGCGTCAGGAGTCTATGCGTAAAGACACCTTTGACTACTGGTTTGGCTCTTACATTTCCGGTAATGAGAACGAAGAGCGCTTTGCATTTCCAGAAGATGCGAACGAAGTCGTTGCCAAGTGGCTCAATAACATTTATGAACCGCGCACCGCTGCGGAGACAAAAGAAATCTGGGATAATGTCCGCGTCAATTATGAAATCAAGGACATTTCCAGCCAGATTTGGAATGAGCTTAGAGAACGTTATCTGCGTGATGAAGGCTGGGAAATTTGCCAGTGATGGAGGTTGAATATGCGATACGTTTTTACTGTCAATGGTTATCGGACTGCTAAACGCTTTATTGCAGAGTGCGCTGCCAAGCGAAAAAAAATTCTGGACGCTGGCATTGATACTGCCGATGAAACCGAACTTCCAACTACGCAATGTATTTTGGATGATGTAAATGAGAGCATCGGTCTGGATGAAGATAACGAGTATTACAACTGCTGGGGCATTACAGATCATTATAATTCTTATCCGCTTTCGCTAACTGTTGGCAAAGAACTTTTTTTAACAAAAGATTGAGGTGAATATCATGGTTGATTGTTGCTGTGACCATTCCTACGAGGACGCAATTCTCGAAGCCCAAGACGGTATATTCGATAAATGCCACTATTGCGAATTTAAAGGCAGTGCCTGTCACAATCAGTGCATGGAGCTGAAATCTATCTACAATCCGAACTTGAGGTGAAAGTTGTATGAAAAGGTATACCTGTTATGTGTATGAACGAAATCGCAAATTCTGGGACCGGTACCTCGTTGTAGCCGAATGCGAACTTCTCGCTGAAGCCGAACTCAAGCGTCGTCTTGATGAAGAAACAGATACAGGCTCAGACAGCTATGACATCATGTCTGTTGTCGAATGTAAATAAAACGGAGGTTTTCGCAAATGGTCACTCTCAAAAATGAAATCAAGACTCCTGATCTTATTCCGCTACGCGAGCTTGACAATGGTGTTTTCTTCGAGTTACTTGACAAAATTTACCAGAAGTTAGCTTGGGACGATAATGATCGATGCTACAACTGTTTATACCCGTCCGAGATGACTTGTGTCAGGTTTGAATATGACAAACTTGTCCGCCCCGTCGATGTAGAAATCATTGTGACCGGATATACAAAGAAAGGCTGACCATGAAAATCTTATATCTCTTGCAGCTTTTATCCTGTAAACGTGATGCTATACCCGTTCTTGCCTCCACCAAGGAATTTGAATCCTTTTCAGCCGCCACCGACAATGCCGAGAAAGAAGCCAGCGCATTTTTTGCATTCTACCAGAATGACGCCATGTGTAACGATAAGCCACTCCCCGTCTTCCATCGCAACGATGACCCGGACGACCCAGGTACCAACCTGCTCTATTGGGTCTCCGGCTATAATTTTTCCGACTATTGGTTCATCAGCGAAATTCAAATAGAAAAGTAACGGAGGTTCTTACTAAATGAAACAAAAATCTATTTTAAGCATCCTGCTTACCATCATCCTCGCGCTCTCCCTATGCTCCTGTGCCGAACTTGAAAGCGATTTCAACGACCTCAACGGAAGTATCACAGGCAACACCTATGATTGTGAGTTTTACTCCAACGACGGTGAAAAGTTCATGACCGTCACTGGTTCCAAAATCGACATGAATTCCAATGTAGTTCACGAATATACGTACAACGGAGAATCTGGTTGGGGTTATACGAAAACGCTGTCCTCTGTGGTCACGATCACCGTTGATGGCCATCAAATCAGTAATTGCGGTTCCACGGTCATCTTCTCGGAAGAAGGTCTCGCTCCTGATGTTGATTTCCAGATGCATGATATTCACAGCGAAACCGATGGCAGCCTCGGCGATAACGCCATCATCGCGAATGTTGTGAACCAGTATAAAAATTCCTTTGGTAAGCCAGTCGTTGTTGTCATTCAGTCTCAGCTCGGCGATCCCATCTGCGCTTACAGCGGCGATGAAGTCTACTGGACAGTCTGTGAGGATTTGCCCAAAACAACCAAACTCATGATTGACGGTCATGCCCTGTATATTCACCGCGCAAACTTCCAAATCATCGATAAGGACTTACTTAACTAATCAGGGGATATATATGACAAACAGCGACAAACTCGAATTCCTCGGCCAGATCATTGACATCTTTGAAGACTTCCTCGATGAAAAAGGTGTCAAGATCAACAACCCCGACCGCGACAGGGATGCTATCGAGGATGCTGCCTGCGGCGATACAAACATCTACGGCTGTGATTATGGCGACCTTTCTGACCGTATCGAATCGACCATGACCAACTGGGGCTTTTTCAAGGAGGAATCATAATGGATAACATGTTTTTATTAAAATCCTCGCGCAATCCGGAAGGCTTTATGAATGAAGCCGACCCTGCACTGGACGGCTTTACGATTCAGCAGGTAATCGATGCCTTACATAATGAACCCGGCACGCTGACAACTGAAAAGCTACATGGTGTCGTACACGACATTCTTGATTCACAGCTGCATGACCTTTGGGCTATCATCGATGAAAACGATGAGGAAATCATCGCCGCTGCCTACAAAGACAGATCGGATGACCCATATAAGACCCCGAGTTTCGATATGGATTGGACAAACCGCGCCGAGGCACTCGCCCATGACATTTATACATGGTGCATCGAGAATGATTGCTGGCAGGATGTCTGTATCTACTATAACGGCAAGCGGATGAGTACGAGCGGTAAGGATAAAACCGGCAAAACCGTGTATCGCTACGGCGGAATGCCATTCATCGAAGACAATATGGATCCGCGTGACTACTTTACATATGTCCGTGAGCCGAATATTTTGAGTATGAGTTTTGAAGGCACTCTGTATGACATCCTTAACAATCGTGACATGTTTGCCTTGCAAAATCTGTTCAGCAAATATGGCCTTTATTACGAGTGTGGTAATGCATGGAACCTGAGCGCATATCCGATCAATGAATAACCTATCTGCTGTAATACCAGCCGCCAAGGGTAAGATATAAAAACTGAATATTGTATCCGCTCTTGTGCGCTGCCAAGAAAGGATACATAAAATGAAAAACGATCGTGTCATAGAACAGATTTTTATCTCTCACCCGAAAGGCAAAATGAACGGCATTCCGACCATCACCACCAGTATGCTCTGCAACCCCATTTGTGAACAGCGTGCCAAGAATGAAACCAGCGTATGCGCACACTGCTATGCCAAGCGTGGTCTGGCCATCTATCCCGCCGCACGAAACCGCTATGCAGAAAACACCAAGATCCTTTCCAGTCATGACCTTGAAGTTTACGAACTGCCTGTCCTGAACAGCCGCATTGCCAGGTTTGAAAGCCATGGCGATCTTGTCAATGTGACCCACGCTAAGAATTACATCCGCATTGCCAAGGCGAACCCGTGGTGTACGATCGCTCTCTGGACGAAGAACGCCGCCTTCATGGATAAGGCCATTCAAGAGCTTAGCAAGCCGGACAATCTGATTTGCGTATACAGTTCCGACCACCTCAATCAGGTCTCGCAGGATTTCTCCAATTACAGCTGGATCGATAAGGTATTCACCGTCTACGATAAGGCGTACAGCAAGCAGCATAATGTCGAGATCAACTGCGGTGCCCGCAACTGCCTGGCCTGTCATAAATGCTACGAACACAACGATATCTTTTTCGTAAATGAAACGCTCAAATAAGGAGGCTCTGCACCATGTCAAATAATTACGACCAATATGAAGTCAAGATCACCCCTTTTATGCAGACATCTTTTGAAGATGACACCTGGTTCTATGTTGTCGATATCTACCATCATGAAATCCGCCAGTCATTTGTTGGTTATAATGACCCTGACAAAATCAAACATCTGTTTAAACTTCGCATGATTGCTTCTGGTATGAAAGAATGCGCTGAATATGCCGAGAACATTATCCAGCAGTATGAGAACGGCAACAACTTCCTTCCCAGACTATCTGATCTCAACTTCTATCTGGCTTGTTGGCTTGAAAATTGTTGGCAAAGCGAAAACGATATGTGGTTCGTCGAACAAGACGACAGTGATATCCCCAATATGACCACGCAGGACTGGGATGAAATCGAGGAACAGGTCAATAAATGGTTCAAGCCTAGTGTCATCGAAGTCATTCGCCCGGAAGAGGTAAATGAAATGACGGACTATCTCGTCTGCTGCTACGGCTCCTGCATCAATTTCGTCAACTGGCTTTGAATAAGGAGAATCACAATGAATGTACATGATCTTCCAAGCAATGTTGGTAGCTGGTTTCTGACAGATTCCGACTGCGCCCAGTATTGCCGTAAGCTCTCCCCTACCAGATATGAATTCACCCAGATCGTCTGGCTGGACACCACAGAAGACACGGATAAAACCTATTGCGTCACGCAATCCGTTGAAGATGTTGGCGACATGACTCTTGATGAAATCTCAGGCCATATCAGCAGCTACTATCAAACACTGGCCAAAATGGTGGAAAGCTACGGCGGCATCCATGACACCGGCAAAAATGCACTCACGGTCGCAGACTATTGTCAGCTCATTGCCGAATGTGCCTTTGAAAATGAAGTCTGCGATAATTCCATCTCCGAGGTTATGGACTGGAATCACTGCGTAGACTTTCAGCGCGGATATATGCTTTCGCAGTAAGGAGGATGTTTGATCATGGATAACACTACCATGAAAATTATCGATATGTACACGCTTGATCATACGAATTTCTATTATTGGACAAACGCTATCGGTGAATTGAATTTGCCTGACGACACCCAGTCTGAATCTCGCGCTGTGAAAAACGTTCCTGTTTATGTACAGAATGTCATTGACATAACTGAGTTTGACCAGCACCCCGTCAGGGAGTACGTTGTCACACTAAATGGTACCACCGGCATTCTGTTCAATATGCTGTATGATGAATCCTACGTGCAGGATGTTTCCGATGTCTGCGATAAAGACATCATTCCGTTTATGCACCGTTTCGGCAATTATCTCAAATTCTATGCCGGAACGATTTGCCAAAATGTTAAACACATCAACTATAACACCGAGACGATTCTTGGTCTTTATTCTGATCCGGACGGTCACGAGCTGGCTGTGTTCTTCCCCATTTACGATGGCGTAGAGTTGATCAACAACACCTGCGGCCAAAATATCCGGGACATACGTAGCTACCTGAACGAAAGATATACAAGCCCAGATCTGGAAACTGCCATTCGCTTCCTTAAAAAGGAATTTGATGACACTAAGCCCACTGAGGATGCGGCGGAGCAGCCAAACCAGCAGGAAAATGAAAAATCCAAAACAACCCCTGTTTTCACTACCCAAGTCCTCAACCAAATCATCAACGGCCTTCCCAACAAAAAGAACCTGCCGCTTCTCATCAATAATAAACCTGTTGCTGAAATTCAAATCAGGATCGTGAATGATGCAGAGAATAAATTCGTTTTGAACCTGATTTCACCAGAGGAGGATTTTTAACCATGTTCTATCAACACAGCCTTCGCGTCTATAACGACGAAGCACTTGCCCCTACCTATATGGATAAGGAAACTGTCGAGCAGATCACCCGCTACCTGTACGACAACGAAATTATTGGTAATGTATATGATGGTATCTCCTGCTATCCATTGTGCGGCAAACTCGCTGTCGATACTCCGTTCTATGCCACGCCAAGCCTTTCCTTTGACACTGGCGAGGATGTCGAGTTCTCTCTTGAAAACGATATCCGCGAAGCCTCCTACGACTTCCCCACCGTGATTTTCGAGCTGACCATCCGCTGCTGCGATACCAACGAGTACACCCGGTACTATTTCAGGAATGGCAGCGTGAAACGTTCTCCCGGCGAGGTCACCGTCTCCTATCCGCCCTTTGACTCTATTGAATGGGTAAAACCGGAAAAACCACATAAAATGAAATCACTCGCTCTGACTCCCCGGCAGGAGCGTATCTGTGAAGACTTCGGCTGGAAGCTCTCCCGCGAAGGCGCCTCCGTCATGGAACTGGAAAAATACACACCTGCCAATGAATGTTATACTTTCTGCACTCGTATCGCACATTTCGCCCATGACGTTCGCTACGAGGCAGACCACTTTGATCCCGATGTACATGCCGCCAGTTTTCTGGATGTCCGCGGTCAGGATGGCGTACCAAACACTTTACAGGAGCTTCTGGATGACGCCAATTTCATCAAAAAGGAACTCCTCAAACTTTCTGAAAGACTGGACCAATTAAAGGAGTGAACCACTATGATTTCTCAGAAAATGCTGGATGCTCTGGCTGACAATAATTGGAAGCCTTATATCGACACCGACAATAATTCCATCGAGCTTGAATGGTATTCCGACGCCGGTGAAGATTTTACCCTGTCGTTCGATGTAGAAGACGACGATGATTTTCTCTCCCAGCTTTATGATGCCTACATAGACTTCGACCCGGAGCAGCACGCTATCGAGAACTACGGTATGCGCGGTGCTCCCGGCTTGCGCGCCCTGCTTTCCGACGCCGATGCTATCGAAGATGAACTCAAACGACTTTGGTGCGCACTCAGCAAAGTAAAAGAGACAGCATAACCAGCGCCCTTATTATGAAGGAGTGATTTTATGAATACCATTAACGACAAATTCATCCTCACCTGTCCCAACTGCGGCGCAAAACAAATCTATGTCGGCACCGGCCTCACCTCTCAGTCCATCTGCTATCGCTGCGCTGCAGACCTCGAACCCAACACAGACCAGACCACTGCGGAAAAAATCAATACGATTTATAGCAGTCTTGACCTGCGTGATGAGTTCGGCGGATCTATCAATCGGACGCTTGAAGACGTCTGCACAGCCGATGAAGACCTCGCCGCTTTTGTATGTGAGGCATATAAACGCAATAACATTTCTGAAATGTTCAGTGCTATTGTCGGCCGCGACATCGATGACATCATTGACCGTATGAATTCTATCCCGGTTGAAACAGAAAAGGAGGCAGCAGAATGAACCGCGTTGTCATCGGCGCATACCCGATTTGCAATACCGCCAGTCTGAATATCTACGAGTACGATGACGCCAACGGCCGTGTTCTCGCTGGCATCAATAACAACCGACCTTATTGGTACAAAATCCGTGAGGTATACTCTCTGAACACCGGTGAAACAGATCTAGGCTTCAACTTTGGCGGCGATTTCATTTCGTTTTCGTCGGTGCTGCGCAGATAATTTCTGGTAATATTTACCGCTTGTTTTTTCCCGCACAAAAGGTGTATTTTAAAATAAGGAGGTCATCCAAATCTTGCCAAATTCAAAAGACGCTGATTTGCGCAATCTCTATCGCCGCAAAAACTACCGCCAGACTTCTGGCTACCCGTATCGTTCCTGGACACAGCATGAAATCGATCAAGTCCTCGCGCACAATATGCCTGATCGGGAGTTATCCGCGCAAATCCAACGTAGCGTAATGTCTATCCAGCTCATGCGCTGCCGTGCCAAGAAAGGATCTTCACTATGATTTTATTACAGCTTCTCTTTTGCGCCGCGTTCGTATTTATCATCGTTGCTGTAGTTGGCGGTGCGTGTCTTGGTCTCGGCTGTATGATCTTGCCGCCTGTTGAAAAGGCCATTGATGACACAGCTGAGAAAATCGCCCCTACACCAGACCGTTACAAAAAGCAACAAGAAGTTTGGGACTCCTATATTTACATAAAAGACCATCGCAAAAATCTGCGCGGTACGACCGTTGAAGAAATGCGTAAGCGCGAAAATTGTACCGAGAAAGAAGCCCAACTGTATATGATCTTTGAAGATTGTCAGGACATGGGCATCAAAATGAATATCGCTTATGCCGACCGCTTGACCGGTGCCAGCTATGAACGTGAGCAGATGGCCAGACTTGAAAAACAATTCCCCACGCAGCAGGCCACCTATCAGACCGAAACGCTTCCCGGTCGCACTCGTCTTACCCGTGAAGAAGTCGCCGCTAAGTACGCGGCTCAAAAATAAGGAGGAATCTATCATGCATAACAATAACAACAACAGCGATTTCGGCATCATCCTTCAGGTTTTCGTATTCGGTATGATGATTCTCAAGGTTTATACCACCTTCTTTTGCAACTATTGATTGGGAAAACGAATCCATTCTTCATTTTTAGTACGCAGGTGACGCCACTATGCTATATACTATCTATCAGAACAGCTCCTAGTATCTCCGCCAAACACCAACACGCACAGCACGCCCCTATATAATAAGGTAGAAACTCGTAAAATACAAAGGAGAAATTACCATGAACAACGCCCGTCGTAAAGCCATTAGTACCATCATCCACAGCATCAATGACCTAAATGAAAAGTTCTCCGCCAGCGTGGACGAGCTGCACAATGAAATCGAAGCTGTGCAGGACGACGAACAGGAAGCTCTCGACAACATGCCTGAAAGCATGGAAGGCTCCGAGCGTTACTCAACTATGGAATCTGCAATCGAATCCATGCAATCCGCCATGGACTCGCTGGATTATGCCATCGCAGACTTGGATGAATCCGTATCGGAGGCCGTATCCGCCCTTGAGGAAGCCAGCGCCTGACACCGCCCAGGCTCTTTCGATAACCCCAGCAGCCAGTCTGCCGATACATCCATAGCCAGGCACAATTCTGCTAACGCCTCACATCCAGGTGATCGTCTGCCTGTTTCCCAACACTGTAAGGTGTTACGCGGGCAACCAATTCTATCAGCAAGCTGCTGTTGGGTTACATAATGATCATAGCGCCACTGTCTTATACGTTTGATTAAAATATCCATGTGAAACCGCTCCTATGGTGACATTTGTAGACTTGAATACAACCGTATGGTGTCGTATAATTATTTTAACAACATAAAGGTGCGCGTTTTTGGGATCTATGCTTCTATTGTATCATATGATATGTCCTATAATTTGGACTTTTAACTTAAAAAGGAGAAAAAATGGCAAACGATATTTCTAAAACGATTTCTTTGCAAGAGCTGTATGCAATGATGCAGCCGTATAAAGAAGCCTTTATCTCTCTGTTCTCCGGGGATGAATCAACCGGTCTCTGTGCCACCATCCCCATTAAAGCAATCAGCCTTTTTAATAACGGTACAAAGGTCCCTTGTCTGCTGTGCTCCGGTGGTTCCGGCTTTGTCCTACAGGCAGTATCCGTCAAGGTTTCTGCACCAGCTTTTTCCAGGGATTCCTGCTCTTTCACCCTGTCAAGCGCCGGTTTTCAGTATAAAATCGTTCTTTTGTGAACATTTCATTAACATTTCGCTTTTTCCCTTGAAATGTGTGTTGCGGTGTGGTATAGTATAGTCACAGCAAAAGAATACCGCAAAACAACACAACCGCTGAATATCTAAAAAGGAGTTGAACCCACACCATGTTTACACCCAGTAAAACCACTCCCAAATTTGGGGAGATCCGCTGGGGGTATTTTACGACCGATACCGTCTTCCCCAGTGACGTTCACAAGTATGTCGGTGTCCATCCGTATCTCATCATCAGCAATGACCGCTATAATCAAGTTAGCGGCCAATGCGAAGCGATCGCCTTCACCACAAAACGATTTGAAAAGCACAATCCGGTTCACGTTGACTTTCAAATCGGTGAGGTCGAAGGTCTGGATATGCCGTCTACTCTTGCAGTCGAAAGCCGCATCACAGCCCGCAATATTCATTTCTCCGATCCCATCGGCACTTTTACCACAGAAAATTGGCAAAAGGCTGTCCCGGCTATTCTCCGTCAAAATCCCATTTTGCGCTATATGCAGCCGGTCAACATGAAATCAGAACAAGTTTTGGCGTAAGGGCTTGCAAAAGCCTGTCTACATAGTGTACAATAAAATCACTAGAAAGGCAGGCTTACTATGTCTAACTCTTATGTCACTGAATATAAATCCACCCTGAAATCTTCATCCGCAATGTTCACCGTTCAGCAGCTGGAGAAGGAAACCGGGGTCAGCTTTCAGGATTGGAACGTCGATACGGTCAATGATCTTGTAAAACGTCTTCAGGCTGATAATTACTATCTCAACCGCGGTAAACTTGCCGAGATCAAAGGCTATCTTGATTATCTTTTAGTTCATAATATCATCACGCCGCAGCAGCATGCGAACCATCCCTTCTTCTTTGTCGCCTGCAACGATAATAAAGAGATCAAGCGAACATACGCAGAAGTGTCCGATGATAAAATTCTTCGCAAGTTCTTTTTTTCTGAACAAGAATTTGCCGATTATCTGGATGCACTCTGTCCCGGTGTCTCCTATTCGATGAGCCGTGCTATTATGATTTTAGCCTGGATCGGGTTGGATAAAGGTCAGATCCTCAATGTAAAAAAGAAAGACTACCATCAAAGCAGTGACCATTCTTCCGCTTATGTTGAGTTCCTTGCCAAGGACGGCATGAAACAACTTCTTATCCCAAAACGATTTATATCAGATATCGAACGAGCCGCAAAGAGCGATCAAGAAACTGTGTACAATGGCGCTTGTGACGGACTCAGACAATTAAATTATAATCCAGAGGACGATGATTTCCTGATCCGTGCCACTGTTACAGGTGCTCGTGTCACTAAGAAACGGTTTGACCCCGTAACCGGCGATCGCATTTATTGTTCCTCTGTTCAAAATATATCCAGGTTTATTGCCAACCAATGCAAAAAACTCACCTACGATAATCCCTTTAAGCAAAAAGACCTCGTGACCCTTCGTTCTATCACCAACTCGAATGAATTTATCAATAATTCGCAGGGCACAGGTGCAAAGATATTGACCAAAGCCTATCGTCATCCTGTCTATCAACAATGGCTCCAGGTAAAAGAGTTTGTGCTGGCAGAGTGATTTGATTTTCTGGTTTCCCGGGGGTGTAACTGCCCCCATTTCCTAAAGATCCTCACAACACACATTTCAAGTTTTAAATTTTAAGGAGGAACTTCCCATGACTCATGAAACAATGACCGTCCACCGCGCTATGGTGGAGCTTAAAACCATCGACAAGCGCATCGCCAAGGAGATCGAGAGCGCGGCATTCTGCACCAGTGCCAAGGTCAATATGAAAAAGCTGTTCGGTTCCCCTGTCGAGGAATTCTACAAACAGGCCAAGAGCGATTTCGATTCCATCCAGGGGCTTATCGCCCGCGCCGGGGCCATTAAGGCGGCTATTCCTGTCAGCAACGCCATCACGAAGATCAAGGTCGGCGACAAGGAAATGACGGTAGCCGAGGCCATCAGCATCAAGCAGAATGTCATTCCGCTGCGCCAGAAGCTGCTGAACGAATTGAATATGCAGTACGCCGATGCCATCTCAGATGTCGAGGATAAGAACAGTACGCTGGAAAAGCGCACCGACGCTTACGTTGCCAGTATCTACGGTTCTTCTGCCGCAGCCAAGGCAGCTGATGCCGATGAAGTCTCCAAGGTTCGCGAGACTTATCAGAACGCCCAGACCTATGAACTGGTCGATGGTCTCAAAGTAGATAAGAAAGGCATCGCAGATATCATCAAGCAGATGCAGAACGATATCGACACCTACCAGAACGATTTGGATGCCGCCCTCAGTGTTTCCAACGCTACCACGACCATCGAAGTCGATTACTGACATTTCATGAGTTTCAAACTCTTTTGAATAGATCCTGCCCATGCACTGAAAGCGATCAACCATCGACCGTTCTGTCTTCTTCGGGGGTATCATGACAGAACTAAAACCATAAACAGGAATCCGCCTCATTATAAAAGTATGAAGATAAGCTTGATCTTTATATACGCGGACGCAAAGATGATTTGTCTGCTGTTTATAAAGATATTCGGGTAGAGACCCAAAGCCGAAAAGCTGAACGCTCAACGCTCAAATCTCAAATCTGAAACTTCAAAGTTTATATTGATCAAAGTTTATCGCTCAAGATTCAAAGTGCAAATCTTCTTACAAATCCTTGGTACAAGGTCATACGCATGGTCATGTCGGCGTTTCGCTCACCGCAAGGCTGGTGTATGGGCAGCGTGCGAAGGCGGTAGCACGTAAATACAATCCGCCCTAGTATGAAGCACTCGTATAATGGTTAGTATTCCTGCCCTCCAAGCAGGCGGTGCCGGTTCGATCCCGGTGTGCTTCTCCATCTCCACTTTACGGCCTCGGACCGATCATCCGCTTGCCGTCTTGTGGGGTAACGGAACAAAAGCGCGGTGAGCGAGAGACATTCTCGGTGTCTATTTATTAGGTATCGTGGTGTGAAGTTCAATGAATTCATGTTCCGTTTTCGGGGCTGGCAGCAAGGGCCAGGTCCCGCCAAAAGGATGGGGATAGTGCCCCGCCCGGAGTCTACATAAACTCCGTCATCAAATATGAAATATGTCCGTCAGCGGCTGCGGTTAAGGCCGTACACATCTAAAGATTGAAAGCGTGTGCCTGCAGATAACCGGCAGGTGCCAAAGGTTTCGCCACTCGATCGTGGTCTGCTATAGAGTTTGTATACATCGGCAGATAAACCAACACCTGCGATAGTTCGCTACTATCGGAATCCTGGCTATATAAACGGGAGCCAAGAAGAGAACACTTTCAATCTTTTTTATCGAGCAGTAGCGAAATTGGTATCGCGCAGCGTTTGGGACGCTGAGATTACGGGATCGTACCCCGTCTGCTCGACCACCGGGATGCCCCCTCATCCCGGATATAAGAAAAATTTTCACACTATCTGCTTCCGAAACCGTCACAGGATAATTGACGGAACGATTCTTATCACCACGTAGCTCAGTGTAGAGCGCCGCAATAAATATGGGGTGCGGAGGCCGCTGGCTCATACCCAGCCGTGGTGACCAGTGGGAGTCATGACCCATGCGTTTTACGGAAACCGTTCTCCGCATAATGACAACGGAACCGATTTTATAAGGGCCATTAGTTCAGTTGGTAGAACACTTGCCTCATAAGCGAGTAGTCGGGGGATCGTAGCCCTCATGGCCCATCCATACCAAGCTTTAGCCTAATGGCAGGGCAGCGGAATTTGACTCCGCGTGTGAATGTTCGATCCATTCAAGCTTGACCAGCTGTCGGGTAGCGCCCGAACGATGTGAGCGTGTATGGCATACCTCACCCAGAATGAAAATGTCCGCTGAAAACTATCGGAATAGATGGTACGTAACGTCTGTTCGTGAAAGAGATCAAGACTCTCAAGTAGACGATAGATAATCTAAGCGGGAAGCCTACCATGCTCCTGTGGCGCAATAGGCAGGCGCGGCAGATTTAGGTTCTGTTATTTGTGGATTCGAGTTCCACCGGGAGCACTCAGCAATAATGGCTAACGGCAGTTGCGTCATGAAAATGACAGGACGGGTCGGGGTTGGCATCGAAAGGCCAACAGGTAGTGCAGCGGAAGGTAAGAAAACCGTCACACGAAACTAAGTCGGGAAAACCGAATGATACGTAAGGGATACTTCCCATCATAAGATGGTCTGACGCAGGACTCCAAGGGGCGGGTAACGACCGCAGGACGTGCGTCTATAAAGTCACTGTGAAACTCAGTCATAGCTACCACATTATTGCTTTTACCATGCTGGATTAGCTCATTCGGTAGAGCACTGATTTTGTAAGTCAGGGGTGGCGGGATCGTAGCCTGCATCCAGCACCATTTTTTGTACCCATTTTTAAATCAAGCACAGAAAGGACTGACGCAACCCTTGGACGATCCTAATATGAAATCCATCTCCGGCACCCTCTCCCTCATGCAAACGTTGGAAACTCGCTATCAGGCAAACTTTTCCGGCGTACATGAGCAAGACCTCATCACCCAGGACCTTCTACATAAACTCGAACTTGAACCCAACAACGCCGTTGAACTGGTCAAACTTGCCAAGCAGCTCAAAGAATGCCGCCAGACCCGCCGTCTGATGAAGGATGAAATCGACCGCATCCAACCCCTCATGGATTTCATGCAGGATGACCAGAATAAAAAGGCAATCCACCAACTGTCTGCCGCCCTTGGCCGTATGCGCATCGTATCAGACATGCAATCCAAGCGCGTCTACCACCCAAGAGTTTTAACAGGAGACACAAAATGACTTTTACCTTCCCCCACGACCCACACGGCGATCATATCACCCTTTTCAAAAATACTCAGCTGACCATCAACACCGGCATCACGATTCTGGTAGGCTGTAACGGCTCCGGCAAAACGACGCTGCTGCGGCTCATCAAAAAGGAATGTGAGCAGAATGAAATTCCTTATCTGAGCTTTGACAATAAAATTGAGGGCGGCGCTCATGCCATGTCTCAGGCAGAGTTCTACGGCAATATCGATAGCCTTCTTCGTCTTGCATGGCATTCCGAGGGCGAACAGATCAACGAGTGCCTGAGCCAGATGGCTATTAAACTCGGCAATAAAGTCAAATCCATGCACAGCGGTGATACTTTGTTTGTCCTGCTGGATGCCTGTGACAGCGGTTATTCTATTGATAACTTGCTCGGAATGAAAGACTTTCTCCACATTGTCCGGGATGATACCGCCAAAAAGGGTATCAACGCCTATATTATCGTTTCCACAAATTCCTATGAGCTTGTCCGGGATGAAACCGCTCTGAATGTCAGCACTTTCACCACCCGCAAGTTTAAAAGCTATGAAGCTTACTACAATTTCATTTTAAAATCCCGCAAATATAAAGATTCCCGTTACGCAAAATAATGTTTTAAAGGAGACCGCTTATGGCTATCATGTCATTCCATGACTTTCACAAAAAGTTTCTGACTCATTTTAACTCCATGACCAAGGACGCCGCCGCCCTTTACCGTGTCGATTTCGACCCGGATGAACTCTGGAACCTTTACCTCGATTCCTTCCCTGCCGGTACAAACCCAATTTACCGTGTCCGGCGCGAATTTGACTGCTCTTGTTGCCGCCATTTTATCAAAACGATGGGCGGTGTGGTCGCTATTCGTGATAACCGAATCGAAACCATCTGGGACTTTGACACCACCTCGCCGGAATGTTATCAGCCTGTTGTTGATGCTCTTTCCGCCTATGTCAAGTCCAAGCCCATCAGGGACGTTTTCCTGACTCATGAGCCTACCGTCGGCACCGCCCGCAGCTATGAGCGGGATGAAAACGGCTACAAAGTTCTGACATGGAACCATTTCTTCGTCAATACACCGCGCTGCGCTTACACTACCGGCGACATCAACACGGAGACCGCTCGTATCCGGGATGACCGCAATGTATTCCTGCGCTCCATGAACGAGCTTACCGTCGAAGCCACCGAGACCGTACTGGAACTGATCGCACAAAACAGCCTCTACCGCGGTGCCGAGTGGAAAGATAAACTGGCAAAGCTACTGACCTATCAGAAAGACTACGCCAAAATGAATCCGGAACAGCAGTCTCTCCGCTCTTGGCAGACCGTCATCGGTATGGACCCGGCCATCTCTCGCATCCGCAATACCAGCATTGGCACATTGCTCATCGATCTGTCGGAAGGCAAGGACGTCAACACCGCAGTTACCTCCTATGAGCGCGTGGTCGCCCCTGCCAACTATAAGCGTCCTAAGGCTATTTTCACAAAACGAATGCTCGAAGATGCCAAGAAAACCGTCACGAAACTCGGCTATATGGATTCCCTGCCCCGCCGCTTTGCCCGTCTCGATGATATCAGCGTCAACAATATCCTCTTTGCCAACCGCGACGCCGTCATGCGTATGAACGGTGTAGCCGCAGACCCCTTTGCCGCTATGGAACAGCAGGTCGCCATTGATCCAAAACGATTCTCCTATGTCGAGGAGATCGGTATTGATAAATTCATCTCGGATGTCCTGCCCATCGCCAGGGAACTGGAGTTGTTCATGGAAAACCGCTTCTCCAAGAATATGGTCTCCCTGACAGCCCCTGTCAATCCCGACGCCAAAACGATGTTCAAATGGGATAACGCTTTCGCATGGGCCTACACCGGCAATCTGGCTGATTCCGATATCCGCGAGAATGTCAAGCATGCAGGCGGCAAGGTCGATGGTGTGCTCCGCTTCTCTATTCAGTGGAACGATGAACCCGGCAAGTGGGATAGATCTGACGAGGACGCGCACTGCAAAGGTCCTTGCGGTCATATCTGGTTCGGTGAAAAGCGTGGCTTTGCAGACGGCGGCAATCTGGATGTCGATATTATTTACCCCAACCATGGTGAACCTGCCGTCGAAAATATCACATGGCCTGATCTTTCCAGAATGAAAAATGGCCAGTATGAGTTCTACGTTCATTGCTACAGTTGTGACTCCTGTAATAACGGCTTTATCGCTGAGATCGAAGCCAACGGCGAGGTTCATCAGTATGAATACCGCCACCCGATTTTTACCGGCGCGAATGTCCCTGTAGCCACCGTCACTCTCAAGGACGGCAAATTCACCATCAAGGATAAACTCAAGAGCAATATCTCCAGCCGCAATATTTGGAACATCAGCACGAATCAGTTTGTCCCTGTCAGTGTTGCCATGTACTCTCCCAACTATTGGGACGCGCAGACCGGTATCGGCAACCGCCACTATTTCTTCATGCTCAAGGGCTGCCAGAACCCTGACAAGCTCAACGGCTTCTACAATGAATTCATCAAGCAGGAGCTGCTGACCCACAAGCGCGTCTTTGAAGCCCTCGGCGCTCAGATGTCCGTACAGCCTGTCGAAGACCAGCTCTCCGGCGTCGGATTCTCCTCTACCCGCCACGATTCCTTTATCGTCAAGGTCAAAGGCCAGACCGAGCGCGTGCTCAAGGTCGTAATTTAAACATGGAAATGAGGTAACTACTATGGAACTGTTTGAAATCGCAACCCGCAATAAGTATCGTTTTCCCTTCAAGGGCTGGATCAGCACCGAGGATCTTTGGGATCTGAGCGTTCAGAACCTTGACAGCATCTTTAAGACCCTCAATAAAGAATTCAAGACCACCGGCGAGGAATCTCTGCTTGGTACCAAGACCACCGAGCAGAATGAACTCTCCAACAAGATCGAGATCGTCAAGCATATCGTCTCTGTCAAACTGGCGGATAAGGCTAAGGCACAGACCGCCCGTGAGAACGCCGAGCGCCGCCAGCAGTTGCTCGAAGTCCTCGCCAAGAAGCAGAATCAGGCACTCTATGATATGTCGGAGGCAGAGATTCAGGCGCAGCTGGCCGCTCTGGACGCCGAATGAGCCGTCTGCACGCCAACTATTACTCCTGCGGCAAGTACCGGTTTGCAACACCAGCACCTGCGGACGAATCCGTTTTGTACAGCAATGGCCGCTACAAGACCAAGCTGACAGCCCATGATATGCCGCCGTGGTATATGCGCGGTTTATACTACGGCTACGCGCAGGGGTTTCTCAACACAAAAGGCGTTTCTAAGCTGGTGTATAAGCCAAACTTGTGCTTCAACCACATGTTCAAGGACGACTTTTTATACATTTCGTATAATTCCCCGTCAAAACGCCGAAAGATATTCAACGCAGAGGAACCTTACGACGAATATGTTTGGGGCTTCAATATTCCAAAATTCCTGTACATGGCAGAGCGGTACAGCGGCTACGATACCGCCACCATCTGGCAGCAGATCGAAGAAAAGCGCCTCTGGTTCCAACACACATACCCAGATGACTACAAACGCGAGGTCGGTGATATAACAGACTATCGCGCTTATACACAGTCGCTTTACGAAACGATTTGATTTTACACCTATATCTTTGACACTTATACACCCTGTAAACTGCCGGAGCACCGCCTCCGGAAGGGTGTATTTTTTGCGCCCATTTTTCGGGTATCCCGGTTCTGCTTTCCCGTTGGCAGGCCGTTTTGAATAGATATTTTTATAAGATTGGAGTGACATGAAATATTCCCGCCCGCTTTCCTGATCCTGATCGGTCTGGCCATGTTTCTATTCTGGTGTGAATCCAGTACCCATTTTGATGAGATTGGTCAGAAGATCATCGACTTTTTTACACAATTTAAGGAGAATCAAAAATGAGAAAATCTCTCGGCGGTATTGCAACCGCAGTTATTATCGCGCTCGTCGTCATTGTACTGTTTGTATGCACAGTACGAATCCCTGCCGGTTATGTCGGCGTTGTCTATAACATGAACGGCGGCATCTCGGACAAAACGCTTATCCAGGGGTTCCATGTCATTTCCCCCACGCAGAACGTGACCACATATTCCATCGGCATTGAGCAGTCTTACCTGACAGCCAGCAATGACGGTGACTCCAGCAATGATGAAAGTTTCGAGGTCCCTTCCAATGACGGCAAGGGTCTGACTGTCGATATGGCTTTCACCTATCGCTATGATGCAGACAGAGTAGCCGATACCTTTACCCGTTTCAAGGGTCAGTCCGGCAAGGATGTAAAGAATTCTTTCATCAAGCCCAATATCATGTCTTGGACTAAGGAAGTCACGGCCAAGTATTCCGTCATCGACCTGCTCGGCGATAAGCGTGCCACCCTCAACAGTGAGCTGACCGACTATCTCAAACAGAAGTTCGAGCCTTACGGTATCGTGATCGAATCCGTTTCCCTTATCAATATTGACCCCGATGAGGAGACCCGCTCTGCCGTTCAGAAAAAGGTCAACGCCCAGCAAGATCTGGAGCTTGCCAAGATCGAGCAGCAGACCGCCAACGTCAACGCTGAAAAGGAAAAGGAAGTTGCCATCACCAAGGCTAATCAGGAAAAAGAGACTGCACAGATCAATGCAGAATCCAAGCTGATCGAAGCCCAGGCCCAAGCCGATGCCAACCGCCTGATTTCCCAGTCCCTCACGCCGGAGCTGATCCGCCAGCAGATGTACGACAAGTGGGACGGTAAGCTGCCGACAGTCCAGGCCGGGAATGATTCCTCTGTTATCGTGGACACCAGCGATATTCTGCAGCAGGGTGAGTAATATAATCGTACTTTCCATTCCTGTTTTTCTGCTTAGTCTTGCCGCCTCTGCCTGCTTCGGCTTTTTCATCTGCGCAATCGTGTCAAGCGGCAAGGACTGAAACTGTTATATGCTATCATACACTCAACATGGTTTGGAGGTAACGCTCTGCGATGAAAACTCTATCTACTCCCTTGCCTGTCACATCGGATTCTGTCATTGAGTCCGAGTATAACGAACAGACGCCCAACCGCCGCCGCAAGAAAAAACAGTATCGCAAGCGTTCCAATCATAAACACTATTATGAGGACGCCTGGGTCGAGGAATGGCGGTATCGGTGTCTCACAAGCACCTATGACCTTGTTGTAAGCCCCATCGGTTACTGTCCTTTGTGCGGCAGGGTGAGCGCCCCAAACTATATCCTTGTCGGACTCACAAGCTCCAAAGACCCCCGATTCAAAGCCTACCGCGAACTTTGTGACAAAGGCCCTCAACCGGGCGATAAGGTATTCCGTACCCAAAAGCCAGCAGCTGGTTCCGGGTATGTGTTTATAGATGATGTAAATTTGAACGACTATTATATTAAGGAGTGATTTTATTGGCAAAATTCAAACCCGGCGACAAAGTCCGCATTGTATGCTTCAAGCATGGAAATAATCGCGAAGCAAAATATCGGGTTGGTGACATCATTACAATCGACAAGGTGTATTGCGTGGGGCTTTGCCCAACTTATGAAATTGTCGGGGATGATGACTGGATCTTCCACGAGGATGAACTCGAACTCGTCAAGTCCGATACCTGCAAGCACGATTGTCCAACCTGTACCTGCCACGATGATACTGTTACCCTTAGCGCCGATATCCCGCTGGACGATAAAAAGGAGGCCCACCGCATCGTCCACGCCATGGTCGAAAAGGCATATCAGGATGCTGCCAAACCCATGCCTAAGCACGAATCGTGGAGCGAAGCAGATATCACGCTGGCTCGTGATCTTACCGTGGCTCAGTCCGACCTTGTCATCCGCAGCGGCGGCGATCTGTACTGGCATTATACAGCAAAGGAAAATGAAATCGAGGTCGTTGTTTATAAATCCATCTCTGAGTCTGACAACATCCTCAGTGGCCGTGCTGCGCCCCATCATTCGGACGATTATAACGAGTGGATCGGTAAATGTGTGTCCCTCTATAAGGCATTAAATATGAAGGTTCCTACCTTCATCGCCCTCAAGAATATGGAGGGCTGACCCATGCGTGTTCTTCTCCTTTTCCGCGGCGCACCGGGCTGTGGTAAATCCACCTACATACAGGAACACGGCCTGGCAGATTACACGTTAAGCGCAGACACCATCCGTATGCAGTGCTCCTCCCCTATTCTGGATGTTGGTGGCGACTGGGCTATCAGCCAGAAAAATGATAAAGTTGTCTGGGATATGCTGTTCCAGATGTTGGAGCTTCGTATGCAGGCTGGCTGCCTTACGGTTATCGATGCCACCAACTCCAAAACGGCGGAAATGAACCGCTATAAGGCTCTCGCTAAACAGTATCGCTACCGCACCTATCTGATCGATATGACCGGTCTGCCTATTGAAGAATGCAAGCGCCGCAATGCACAGCGTGCCCCCATCAAGCGTGTCCCGGAGGAAGTCATTGATAAAATGTATGCCCGCTTCGCTACACAAAAGATCCCGGGCGGCATTCAGGTCGTCACCCCGGACACTGCGTTGGAAACTATGCGTTACCGCAAGGCAGACCTTAGTCAGTACAAAACTATCCATATCGTTGGCGATATCCATGGCTGTAACACGGCTTTGCAGCAGCTCATGCAGAAATTTGGCGGCATTCGGGATGATTCTTTCTATATCTTCTGCGGTGATTATATTGACCGCGGTCTTGAAAACGCCCAGGTCGTCCAATTCCTGTTCTCCATCATGGACAAGCCTAACGTCACCTTGCTGGAGGGCAATCACGAGCGCTGGCTCTATGATTGGAGCCATGACAACAAAGCCAAAAGCCCCGAGTTCGAGACCCATACCCGTTTGGAACTGGAAAACGCAGGTATTGATAAAAAGCAGGTCAGCCGCCTGTATCAGCATCTCAATCAGTGCAGCTGGTTCACCTACAACGGCAAAGACGTTTTTGTCTGCCACGGCGGCATCTCGAATTTTAATACCAAGGATCCACTTGGTCTTATCAGTATCCCAACCTTCCAGTTGATTCACGGCGTTGGCCGCTATCCTGACCTGCCGCAGGTCATGGCCTCATGGAACCACACGGGTATCTATCAGGTGGCTGGTCATCGCAATATCCAAGAATATAATATCATGACCGAGAATACCAGCTATATCACGCTGGAGGGGCGCGTTGAGTTCGGCGGTCATCTGCGGGCTGTCACGCTCGACCCCACAGGCTTCATTCCCTATGAAATCAAGAATGATATCTATCGTGAGCCGGATGAAACCGATGGGTCCATCAAACCGGAAACGACCGTTCAGCTGCTCGTATCTGATTTGCGCCGCGACCGCAATGTCAACGAAAAAAATTTTGGTTCTGTATCGGCTTTCAACTTTACCAGCACTGCTTTCCGCCGTGACCACTGGAACGATATGACGACTCTTGCCCGCGGTCTCTTTATTGACACCGAGAAATATAAGATCGCAGCCCGCGGCTATGAAAAGTTCTTCCGCATCGACGAGCTTGCCCGCGTGTACAACTACTCGCACAGCAATCTTGACTATCTCAAAACACACTTCAAGTTCCCGGTGCAGTGCTATCTCAAAGAGAACGGCTATCTCGGCCTGCTCTCCTACAATGAAAGCGACAATGATCTGCGCTTTTGTACCAAGGGCAGTATCAGCGGCGACTATGCGGACCATTTCAAGCAGCTGTTCCAAAAGCATGTCTGCGAAACCGGCTCTTCGCGCTGGAATGAAATCAAGCAGTACCTTAAAGAGAACAACTGCACTATGCTGTTTGAGGTCATCGACCAGCAGTTTGACCCGCATATCATCGAGTATGCAGACCCGCATCTTGTTCTGCTGGATGTTGTCTACAATGAAATCGCGTTCAAAAAGCTACCCTATAGCGCCATTGAGGGCGATGACCTTATCGGCATCAGCCAGCGGTTTGACCTGAACCTTAAAAAATACGTCAACCAGTTTATGGATTGGCAGCAGTTCTACGATTTCTATAGCAAAGCCTCTGCCCCAGACTACCAGTATGAAGGCAGCTATGTCGAGGGCTTTGTCTTTGAGGACGCCGCAGGTTTCATGACAAAACTGAAAACTGACTACTACTCTTTCTGGAAATATATGCGCGGCATCGCAACCGCTGTTCGCCACTATGGCTCCATCCAGCACACCAGCGCACTTACCACGGCTCAGGCAAGCCTGTTCTATGGTTTTCTGCGCGATAAATACACTAAGGATGAAGCCTTCCGCGACCGTACCAACAGCGGATACAATATCATCTCCCTGCGTAAGGAGTTCCTTGCAAGTCAGGGGGCGGCATCATGAGCGGTCAGTACGATTATCTGGTCAGGATCAAAAACTTCATCCAATGCCAGCGTCTCAATGCCGTCGCACAGGAATGTATCCAGGTTGCGGTCATCGACTGCAACGGCAGCAAGGCAGATGCCAAAAGTCTGCTCAGTCTCATGAGTCTCGACTATTCCCGCAAGGTGCGTATCATCACGTCAACCGCTGAAGAACTCTACGCCATCCGTACCGCTCTTCGGCTCAAATAAATATTGGAGGTACATAATGTTTATCTGCAACAAATGTAAAAAGATCTTCCCTGATCTCGATGGCTATGGTATGCGTATCCAGTACACGTTCGGCTATGGATCCAAGCGCGATGGGGACTTATTTGACCTGACTGTCTGTAATGAATGTGCGGATGCTGTCGCCGATGCAATCGTTAATGTCTGTGCCATCAGCCCTATCGCCAGCGTGGATTATGATGTTCTCTATGGCGAAGATTTCGCGCAGCCTGATGACGATATCGGAGATGAGGGGCATATTTTTTCTTAACTTCCACAACACATATTTCAAGTATTCTGTAAAGGAGTAATTTATGGCAAAAAACAACACGATTCGTTTTACTTTCATCGGCGCTCCTGTCATCGCCAAAGATGGCATTCTGGACGAGATTGATTCCAAGCGTACCGACGGCAAGATGTACCGCCTGCACTTCGGCATCAAGGCAGGCACCAGCACGGAGTTTGTCGGTCTGCTGGATTATCCCCGCGATACCCTCAAGCCTGTGGATGCAGACTTTAATTCTATCGAGGTTGCCTGGGCTGACCGTGAGGACCCGGATGTTCTCGCCAAGGTTGCCCGCTCCCGCCTGTATCGCACCAATGTCGGCTGTGAGGACGGCAAGATCAAGAGCTTTATCTCCGGCTATGATTTCATCAAGTATCTGGCGGATGTTCTCCCCGGCAACGATAAGGACCTGACCGTCACGGGTACCTGCAAGGTTCGCTATGACAGCAAGGGTATCCTGCGCCGCAACTGTGATATTCAGACTGTCTGGTATCGCCGTGATACTGAAAAGCCCCAGCTGGCCATGTCTGTGCCCCTTACCTATTGGAAGGACTGCGTCGATAAGTCCGACCTCAAGGAGACCGGCAAGATCAACATCAACGGCTATGTCCTTCAGTACGCCACCAAGGAGGAGGGCGACAAGTACCTGCCGTTCTCTGTCGTGTTCGATACGACCAAGTACAATATGGAGATTCCCAAGCACAAGGCTCTCTATGAGTACAAGATGGAGTTTGTCGATGTCAAGGACAAAACGCCGCAGACCATGCTGTGGGATATCCGCGTTGTCAACGGCGCACAGGAGGTCGAGTTTGACGAGAGCCAGCTGACCAAGCTGCAAAAAATGCAGATCGAACTCGGCGAGGCTACGCTGGATGATTTCCGCCCCCGCGGCCAGATCTTCGGCAACCGCCTTTCGGAGCTTCGCCTGAACAAGCCTCTCGCACAGGGCGATTTTGCTGACGGCATGGTCGATACCGGTTACAAGCTCTCCGAGTTCGAGGACATGATCGCCGTTCCCACCAAGGACGAAACCATTGCCGATATGGAAAAGTCCGCCGCCAAGCCCGATTCCGCCAAGCCCCCGTTCGAGGACGAGTTGGAACTGTTCTAATGCCTAAGGAGGGGAAATGAAACACCTTGGCGATATTACAAAAATGAACGGCTTCAGCACCCCACCTGTTGATGTGATCACATTCGGCAGTTCATGTCAGGACCTTTCTATTGCCGGTAAACGCGCCGGTCTTTCAGGTGAACGAAGCGGTCTTTTTATGGAAGCCGTTCGCATTATCAAAGAAATGAGGGAAGCGACAAATGGAGAATACCCAAAATATGCCGTCTGGGAAAACGTTCCCGGAGCATTCAGCTCAAACAAAGGCGAGGACTTCCGAGCCGTCTTGGAGGAACTGGCACGAATCAAAGAAGCTGGCATTTCAATCCCTGGACCTGACAAAAACAAATGGGCAAAAACAGGACTCATCACAGGAGACGATTGGAGCATTGCTTGGCGAACCATGGATGCCCAGTATTGGGGTGTCCCCCAACGTCGATTGCGCATCTCGCTTGTCCTCGATCTTACAGGTGAGCGTGCCAGAGAAATACTATTTGAGCCGGAAAGCCTGCGAGGGCATTTTGCGCCGGGCATCACGCCGGGGCAAGCAGCTTCCGGAGCTGTTGAAAATGGCGCTGGAACAGCAGATCGAGCGTTCACTCTGAAAATCCGCTCTGGGTGTGAGGGCGGCGGCAAGGGTGCGTTGGTGCAGACCGAAAAGAGCGCCACCCTCTCCACCTTGCAAGATCAGACGCTTTTTGTGGCGGAACTTCCAAAGGTATACAGTTTTGACAGTTTAGCGTCCAATTCCATGAAATCCAGCAACTCGCACAGCGGGTGCCGCGAGGTTGAAATCGCAAAGACCCTTGACACCTCACCGCCTGACCCCGCAAAGAATCAGGGCGGCATCGCTATACTGGATGCTCTACCGTTCGATACAACGCAGATTACCAGCCAGCAGAACGGTAGCAAGCCACATTTCGGTGACCCATGCCATCCGCTTGCTGCTACAGCACATCCGCCCTCCGCTGTGTGTGAAATGGCATTCACTGAATCTATTGTCGAACCGACAGTCTGCTATGCCGCCACTACAGAACCCAATATGGTCATCTGTGATGATTGCTCTCCGGCTATTCGCAGCAGGGATTATAAAGATCCGAACATTGTCTGCTATGATGCACGCGGCAACGGCGATGGTAAGACATCTCCTACCATAACCGGCGACCACAACAGCCGCGTCACAGACTATACATCCATCGTATTACAAAGCGATGCCGTAGCAGGTGCGCTACCGGCCAGCGATTATAAGAACCCAGGCATGGCAGATCCTCTCGGTAGTGTAATCGCTCAGCCCATCGGTGCAGACCTATATAACGGTACTCTAACAGGTGATAAGGCTGTAACTCTGACGGCTGCCATCGCAAAGGGCGGAACTAACACGGGGCCATCGCTGATTGAAAAAATCACCCGCTGGATTGTGCGTCGGCTGACCCCTACCGAGTGTGAGCGCCTGCAAGGCTATACAGATGGCTGGACAGACCTTGGCGAATGGGTAGACAGCAAGGGCAAGGCCCACAAACCCGCTGACACGCCTCGATATAAGGCACTGGGCAACTCTATCGCTCTGCCGCAGTGGTACTACGTTCTCGGCGGTATCGCTGACCGTCTGCCGGATAATGCTACCATAGGTAGCTTGTTCGATGGTATCGGCGGTTTCCCGTATGTGTGGGCAAAATTACATAACGACGATAAATCTCTTTGTGTTTGGGCCTCGGAAATCGAGGAATTCCCAATCGCAGTCACCAAAAAACAATTTCCGGAAAATAATTCTTAAAGGAGTACATAGTTTATGGCATTTAAGATGAACAAGATCAAAGCATCACTGAATAGCTATCCCCAGTTTTGTCTGATGGGCACCCCGAAAATCGGGAAAACCACCTTCTTCCGCGACCTTGTTTTATACGAGTACAAAGATCCTTCCAAGGGTCTGCTGATTTCCTGCGGCAGTGAGGAAGGCTACCATGCTCTGGATCAGCTGCAGGTTGCCGTTGCGTCCAGCTGGTCTGGCGAATATGACGAGGATACGGATTCTCAGGGTCTGGTCAGTATCATTGATGAGGTTATTGACACCCGCAAAGAGACTGGTATTCAGATCGTTGCGTTTGACACTCTGGACACCATGGCCGACCTGGCAGAGGCGGAGGTCTGCCGTCTGTGGGCACGTGAAGCGAAAATTCCTGTCAAAAATGTCACCATCAACTCTGCTTTTGGCGGCTATGGCAAGGGCCTTGATAAGGAAATCGATTTGATTCTGGAACAAATCGCCCGTTTGCGTGCTGTTGGTATCGCTGTGTTTATCCTGTCTCATACCAAGCTGAAGGAAAAGTCCGATATGTATTCCGGTGAAAAGTATGAGCAGATCACCAACAACCTGCAGAACAAGCTGTTTACTGCAGTTGAATCCGGCGCACAGATGGTATGCACAGCCATTATGGAACGCGACATCCAGAACGGTAAGATCAGCAATGAGCGCCGCCGTTTGTATCTGGTCCGTACCAGTCAGGTCGATGCCGGTTGTCGTTTCCCCGGTATGCCGGAATCTATCGAGTTCACGCCGGAAGCTTTCATGAATGCATTCCGTCAGGGTGTCAAAAATGCCATGTTCACCAAGCCTAAAACAGACGAGCAAATTGATGATCAGGTCAAAAAGGAAAACGCAGCCATCGAGAAAAAGGCTGACAAAGCAACAGTGCGCGATCAGGAAGCACGCGAAGCTGACAACGCAGAGACACATCGCGCCGATTATATTGCCGCTATTCAGGCAGGCTTCTCCAATGACTCTGACGACACAAAAGCAAAGGCAAAAGAGCTACTGTCCGCTGCCGGTGTTGCCAAGTTCTCTGATCCTGAGCTTGATATTTTTGTCCTCAAAAAGATTGCCTCTCTCTTCGCATAAGGCAGGCAGCGCATGGCAAAAACAACCGCGCCCAAAGGTCGCCGCGTCAAGTGTCAGGCAACCGGTGTATGGGGCACGACCCTCACGTACTATAAAGCCCCGGACGGCCACTGGTATAAAGACGAAGCAACCTATCAGGACAAACTCCATAAAGCTGCCATGCATAAACAGGTCATCGCCGCACTCGCCGATGTTATGATGTTCGATCCATCAATGGCGTTCCCTACCATCATCCCCAAAAAGCTTAAAGAGCTTGCGTTTTATGACGATGAAATCATCCTCGCAACCATTGAGCAATGCCGGGATACAATCGGGTACGCCATGCGCACCAAAGAGTTTTCAAGCGAGTACGGCCGCGCCGCTTATGTCATGGCCATTATCAAAAACCATATCAACGATGTCTATAAGGCGGCAAAATCCAACGCCGCCGTACAGCACAAGCAGGAAGCCAAAGCGCAGGAAATCCCTGTTTTGCAGGACCTCGACTTTGGGACAAGCACACAAGACCACCACGCGCACAGGGACATCTCTGACTTCCTGTTTGACGATGAGCAGGAATGAGGTGATTTTCTATCGAATTACAAGAAGTTTTAAATAAAATCAACGCAGACCGTGAACAGGTCGAAGCCCCGTTTGTATTCTGCCTCTGGAAGGACCCTTACCTTTATGACGAGTACGACCGTGTTAATACCGGTACGGATGAAACCATCCAAACTGATGATTCTAAATTCTACTTTGCTCTTGGCCGCGCTCTGTATGAGCAGGGCTACCGCAACTTCGACGCGATCACGCTCAACGCCTATCTCAAGGATAAGGATGAAACCCGCAAAGAGTTCGATAAGCGCGGCGGCTATCGTGAAGTCGAAGCGCTCAAATCTCTTATCAACCCGGATAACGTCGATGGCTATTTCGATAAAGTCGTCAAGCTGAACCTGCTGTCCGACCTCGCCCGCCAGTTCTTCAAAAATTTTTCCAATACGTCGCGGTTCGATAAGATGTCAAACGCCGAAGTTTATGACTTCTTTGACTATCAGCTCAACACCATTTCCATCAACACTGCCAAGGATATGAAGGTGGAAGACGTCTGGTTCGATGATGCTTTTGTCGATGAACTCAATAAGGGCGAAGCGGTCGGCCTCAACTACGGCAAAAACTGTCCGCGCCTCAATTACCTGACCCTGGGTGTTCCGCTGGGCGACCTTACCATGCTTGGCGGTTTCTCCGGCACAGGCAAGACCAGCTTTGTATTTGAAAACATGATCCTTGTCATGGCCGAGGCCGGAATCAAGTGTTGCATTATCTCCAATGAGATGCAAGTCCGCGCCTATAAGCAGTTGTTGGCTGTACATATTCTGACCAAAGACCTGGACTATTGGAAAATCACCCGCAAGCACCTCAAGACCGGCAATTTCACAGACGAACAAAACGAAATGCTGCGCAAAGCTGCCAAAATCAGCCAGGAAAAGTATAAGAACATCAAGTTCGTCAAGATGTTCGATAACGATACTTCCCGCGTTGTCAAAACGATTCGCAAGTATTCCAAACTTGGCTTTCAAATGTTCCTCTGGGACACGATGAAATCCGACGATGATGTCAGTATGGAAATGTACCGTCAGCTACTCGTTGCCTCCCGCAAGGTGTTCCAGGCTGCCAGCCGCGAGAATGTTGCGGTCGTCTGTACTTACCAGTTAGCTCTCTACCTCTTGAATCAGCGGTATCTGGACGCCAACTGCCTGTCCAACGGCAAACAGATCAAGGAAGTCTTTTCCGAGATGATCTATATCCGCCCCCTCTGGGAGGACGAGTATACCGGCGAACGCTACGACTGTAAAGCCTACACCCGCGGCAAAAATGCCGATGGCAGCTGGGAAAAGTTTACTACTCCCATCACGCTTGACAAAACCAAAAAGTATATCGTCGCTTTTCTCGATAAGACCCGCAATGATGAAGATAAGCAGCAGGTTTTGTACGAGGCTAATCTCACCTGGAATAACTGGCGAGAGGTAGGCTTCTGCACGATCCGCAACGAACACGTTCAAACCACACGCTAAAGGGGGTGCTGCCACTATGAACGCGGCACTTCTGCAGCAGCATCTCTCCGGCAATTCAGATGCTCTTTTCCGTATCCTGGAAACGCTGGAATTTCAGCACATCAATCTCAATAACGCAAAAACACAGTTCCGCTTTTCCCGCCTAGAAGATTCCAACCCAACCAGTATGATGCTGGATGTCAACACCCTGCGCTACTACTGCTTTTCTACCAACGGCAAAGGCAATCTGTTCACTCTCATTATGGATCGTATCCATTGTACCTTCCCGCAAAGTCTGCAATTCGTGGCAAATATCCTGGACCTGGATACCTCTGATTTTAATGTTCAGGTCACTTATCCATTCCACGGCTTCTATCGCAAACTCCTGCCAGACCGTGACGACGATTTTACCCTGCCCACGATTCCGGAAAACACACTTGACCCTTACTTAGGCAAATTCAACACAATGTTCTTTCAGGACGGTATCGACTATAAAACACAGGAACTGTTCCAAGTCGGCTACGATGAAGAATCCAGCCGCATCACCATCCCGGAGCGGGACTTTAATGGCAACCTTGTCGGTATCATGGGCCGTAGCAACGACCCCGCTTGTAAGCACGAGGAACGCTGGCTGCCCCTTGTCCCCTGCTCCCGCAGCAAGACACTATTCGGCTTGCAGCAGAACTATCACAACATCATCGACCGCGGCAATATCTTCCTGTTCGAGAGCGAAAAAGCCCCCATGCAAGCACGGTCGTTCGGATGCAAGCTGGCGCTCGGCCTCTGTGGCTGTCATGTCTCTCATGCACAAGCCACCATGATCGCTTCCATGCAGCCAAAAAATGTGGTGCTGGCTCTGGATGAGGGCTTGGAAGAAGAAGCTGTGCGCGAGGATGCCAAAAAACTCGTGCAGGATAACATCATCGTCAAAACCAAGGTCGGCTATGTCTGGGACGCCGATGGCGACATCATCCCCAAAGGCAGCAAGCTCAACGCCGCAGACCTCGGTGTAGACGCCTACAAACAAATCATGAGAACGAAAGTGAGGTGGCTGACATAGCCGAACGTGCAAGAGACCCCCGCCTGCAAGCCCTGTATGACGAAGGGGTCAATGTCTATAGTTTTTCCAAGCTTGGAACCATCAATTCTTGTTTATACGGAGCCTGGCGCACTTACATATTACATGACCGCGGCAGCGGCTCGGTTTACACGGAGTTAGGTACCGCATCGCACCAGGCTATCGAAGACTTTATCGAGGGTAAAATCGACAAAAGCGGTATGCTCCCCATCTTTGAATCCGGTGTCGAGCAGTGCGAAATGCTTGGGTTTGACTTTCCGAAAGATTTCAAGGGTGGAAATTCAATCCGCAACCGGTATTTGGCAGACCTTAAAAATTGTTTTCAAACATTCACGATGCCAAAAGGTAAATTCACGGTCGAGGAACTACTGATTTTGCGTGTCAGTCCAACCCGGGCTATGCAGGGCTATTCCGACCTGCTGCGCTGGAACAACGATGGTACAGTTACCGTTCTGGACATCAAGTCATCCAGTGATTATGCCCAGAAAGACCTTCTCGAACATGGCCGTCAGCTTACGATCTACGGCATGGCGTTAGAGCAGGCCGGGTACAAGGTCAAATCCACCGCATGGATCATGCTCAAGTATGTCGTCATCAAGTACGACTGGTACGCCACTAAGCGCAGTAAAAACAAGACCACGCTCACCCGCATCGTCAATCGCTCTAAGATCTATGACACTATCAAGGACGCTGTCGAAGCTGCTTGTCATGAGGCTGGCATGGACGAAATGGATATCGAAATCGCCATGATGGATTTCGCCAAAACGAACATTCTGGGTGATCTGTTCCCGGCTGAGGTCAAGGCAAAGTTCTCCATCAAGCCCTACGTGCGTGAATATCCCTACACCAAGGAGCTTCAGACCGAGGCGCTGGATTACATCAATAAGACAGCCGATCTCTATGAAAGCCTGCCGCATGACAAGGATCACCCGTGGGAGCCGTGCGAAATCACGAAGGAGAACCAGTTTTTCTGCAACACCCTCTGCGGACACAGAAAGACTTGTCCCTACATCAAGGACTACAACGAACGCACCATGGTCGGTGCCACACAATCCAAAAAGGACGAGGAGGATCTGTTCTGAATGTTCAGTGATATGGATGATATGTATTTTACCAATCCAAGCGAGGCTGATAGTATCATCGACGAAGCTACAGACCGCCTTCGCGATCTCATCAAGGATGACGTTAAGCGCGTAATCGATGCATACAACAAAGCTCTGCGCGAAAAAGACAATCTGGAAAGCGACATTGCCCGCCTCAACTGGGAAAAACAGCGCATTGAGGATGATATTGAAGCGGTCAAGGCTAAAGCAGAGGATGTGAAGAACAACTATATTCCATCTGCTTACATCAATAAATTTGTCAGCAAGCGTACAGACGGATATGGTCCAGGCGATAAAGTTTGGGCTGTTATACGTGATTTCAATTCGCACCCATGCACATTCTGTGGTGCAATCGGATATATCTCTGCCAAAATGGACGATGGGACAGAATTTAAAGCCATTTGTCCAAAGTGCAATGGCAGGAAAACGGTAGATGATAACAAATATTATGTCTCGCCTGACAAAATTGAATGTGTAAATATGAAACTCCATTTTACAGAAAACGAAGTTTCCGAAAACTGCTGGGAGCCTTTGTCAATCGTTTTGGCTAAGGTTGGAAGTATCAACCCTGAGAGAATTTTTAGGACCGAGGCCGAGGCTCAGGCAGAGATGCACGAATTAAATAAAGAACTGTTGGGGCAAACTGATGGCTAAGGTCAAGCGGACGCTCACTCGTCAAGAGTTCATAGATTTGTTCGAGGGCTATGTCCAACACGGAGATTCCACATCGCGGTCGTTCATAAATGCCATGTATCTGCAACTCCAATATGAAGCCATCATGGAATATATCGAGAAATGTCCCGTGGTTGATGATTCAGTATACATACGGTCTGATGGCAAAATCGCCAACGGCTACATCCAGGACTTTCGCCACAGCTGGCCGTTTCAAGATGGAGGTGAACTAAAATAAAGCAAAACTATCTCTGTTACCATCTGCACGATGACGAAGGCTCCGTCCTTGACAGCTGTACCAAATATCAAGATTACATAAACCTTGCCGCAAAGAACGGCATGACCGCCATCGGTTCCAGTAATCATGGCTATGTGCTGAACTGGACAAGCAAAAAGCTGGCGGCTGAAAAAGCGGGACTGAAATTCATCTATGGTGTGGAATGCTATCTGACTGACAGGCTCCTTCATCAAGGCCCCGATGATGAAAAGCCTCATAAGCTCCGTGACAATTACCATACGGTATTGATTGCCCGCAATGCCCGCGGTGTACTCGAAATCAATAACCTGCTCAGTAAGTCGTTTGATGATGAACATAAATACTACAAGCCTCGTATCACTTTTGATGAATTCTATGGGTTGTCAGACAATGTCATCACAACATCAGCATGTCTTGCCAGTCCGCTACGTCGCTATACAAAGGATATTGAGGATTTTGACCCAGACAGATATGAACAGTTGGTGCGTAGGTACGATTATTTAGAAATTCAATATCATAACTGTACAGAGCAGGCAGAGTTTAATCAATATCTCTATGAACTATCAAAGAAATACGATAAACCGCTCATTGCAGCAACCGATACCCACAGTTCTACACCGTATAAAGCAGAATGCCGCAAACTCCTAATGGAAGCCAAAGGGATCGAATTCAGTGGAGAGGACGAATTCGACTTAACATTTAAGTCATACGAAGAACTTGTAGCCGCGTTTGAGCAGCAGGGCGCACTCCCCCGCGACGTCTGGATGCAAGCCATCGAAAATACGAATGTCGTGGCCGATAGCGTTAAGGACTTCAAACTGAATACAAAAGCCAGATACCCTATTCTGACTGGTTCTAAGGAATCCGATGCTGAAACCTACGTTAAAAAGACATGGTCAATGACAGAGGACAAAATCGCAAAAGGTATCATTCCCGCATCAGAGGCCGACCAGTTCCGTAAAGATGTCGCCGAAGAACTGGCAGTATTTAAAAAGGTAGACATGCTCGGCTTTATGTTGAGTATGAGTGATTTGATGTGTTGGGCAAAAGGCAAAGGTATTCCCATTGGGCCAAGTCGTGGTTCCGTTGCTGGTTCCCGTGCCGCCTTTGCAACTGACATTATCGATGTTGACCCTGTTCGTTGGGGTCTTGTATTCTCACGCTTCTGTAATGAAAATCGTGTCGAAATTGGAGACGTCGATATTGACATTCCCGATGAATACCGCCCACAGGTCTACAAGCATATTTTTGAATCGTTTGGCCAACGCAAATGCGCTTACGTTCTTGCAGTCGGCACCATGGTTGAAAACGGTACGATTGACGAAATAGGCCGTGCTCTTGCCAAGCGTTGGAAAAAAGAAAATCCTGATAGCGCCGACAGTGAAAATCCATACTCACTTGCAAATATTGCGAAAGTCAAAAAGAAATACGAGGCTAATCCGGCTCAATGCAGAGAGGCCCACAAAGACATTTTCTATTACTTTGACGGCATGAAAGATGTCGCTGTGTCACTCTCACATCATGCAGCCGGTGTTATTATCGCTCCTATTGATATCTGTGAACGCTTTGGCACGCTTATCGACAAAGATGGCTTGCAGATTCTTATGCTTGACATGGATGCCTCTCATGCAGTTGGCCTTGCTAAGTACGATATCCTTGGACTTGCTACAGTAGATTTGATTTACAAAACATGCAAACTTGCTAACATCAAATATCCGCATACATGGGAAGTGAATTTCAACGATTCAGCTGTATGGACTGATATGAAAACAAGCCCTATAGCCCTATTTCAGTTCGGCAGTGATTTTGCCTTTGACTCTTTAAAAAAGTATGATGCAAAAAGTATTCAGGATTTAAGCCTTGTCACGGCAGCAATTCGTCCCGGTGGTGCATCCTATCGTGAGCAGCTTTTCCGTCACGAACAGGCCCATAATCCATCAAAAGAAATTGATGATTTGCTTGCAGACAGCCTCGGACACCTTGTATTCCAGGAACAGACAATCGCCTTTCTGCAGCAGATATGCGGTATGAGTGGTAGTGATGCCGACTCTGTCCGCCGTGCAATCGGTCATAAAAATGAACAGGCCATTGCAGCAGCTATGCCGGAAATCTTAGATGGCTATTGTAATAATTCACCAAGACAGCGCACAGAAGCAGAGCAAGAAGCCAAGGCATTCCTACAAATCATACAAGATTCATCGGCGTATCAGTTTGGTTTGAACCATTCGTGCGGTTACTCAATTCTTACATACTATTGTGCGTACTATCGCTACTATTATCCTGTTGAATTTACAGCTGCACTTTTAAACATCGCCAACAACCAAGATAAAATCCTTGCCGGTACACAGCTTGCCAAAGAACGCGGCATCACCATCATGCCTATCAAGTTCCGCCACTCTCTTGACAAATATACACCGGACGCTAAAAACCGCATGATCTATAAAGGCATGGCGTCTATCAAGTATATGAACAAAAATGTTGGTAAAGAGTTATATGCGCTGCGCGATAAACCGTATGGTTCGTTTATTGATCTTCTGTACGACCTGGAGCACACCTCTCTCAACTCCCGCCAGCTTGCCATTTTAATAGAACTGGATTTCTTCTCTGAGTTCGGTAACCCTGACCAGCTTAAAGCGCAGATCGAAATCTATGAGAAGTATAAGAACGCAAAACAGCTTAAAAAAGACGAACTCCCCATTCCGGAAGAAGAAGTCAAGTGCGAATCCGTCACAGAAAAGATGTACAAGAATGTGGATGCCCGTCGCATTATCGACTATCTTGTCAATCGTGACACAGCCAACATAAAAACCGGTATACGTAAAATTCTGGAGTACGAGTTTTCAAATCTCGGCTACCTCCAGTACGCCAACCCACGCCTCGCTACCACCTACCACTACGTCCTTTCCATCGACGGAAAATACAAAAACAAAAACATCACCCTCTATCGCCTGTGCGACGGCGAGACCCTGACCTATAAGATCCGTCCCCGCACCCTCGACGACAACCCTGTCGAACCCGGCGAGATCATCAAGGTGCTCGACACCCACACCGAGGGCAAATGGAGCAAAAACGGCGATCAGTGGGTGCAGTCCACAACAGACTTCAACGACTTTCTTACGAAATATTCCCATGTGAGGTGATTCAAATTCTATATACCCTCTTACTTTTCTTAGAGCTTTTCTCCATTCCCATCGCCATGCTCGTCAGTTTTCAGACTGACAACAAATATGTAGAGATTGGCATGCTCAGCTACCTGCTGTTCTTGCTGTTTATCATACGCTATCAGCTGGAGAACTTCCAGCCCATCATCTGACGGAGGTGATTTTATCGAAGCAAATTTTGTAAAGTTCACGTTGGATACCTTCACGATCCTCGTGGACAGCCGTGAACAGGACACGCTCAAGTATCATCAGCGGCTGGCTCGGTTCAGCTGCCCCATTCTGCGCACCAAGCTTGATTTTGGCGACTACTCCGCCCAGGTAACACTGCCAAGCGGTGTCACTTTCAGTTTGGCTGATAAAGTAACGATAGAGCGTAAAATGTCCCTGGATGAGAGTGCAAATTGTTGGACTACCAGCCGTGACCGCTTCAAGCGCGAGTTCGAGCGTGCTAGTACCAAGGACGCTAAGGTCTACCTACTTATCGAGCAAGCCTCATGGGAAAAAGCCTACCACGGCTATTATCGTAGTCAGATGAAACCCCAGGCTCTTATTGCCAGCATGACTACATGGATGGCACGCTACGATACCCCCATCGTCATGTGTAACGCAGAAACATCAGGGCAGTTAATATACGATATTCTTTACCGCGAAATGAAAGAAGCTCTGATCAATCTATGAGCACACCATTCAAGCCGCCTAAAGGCCAGCGCGTCTGCCTGCAATACATACAAACAAACCGTGACGGCGAGAAAGAGCCTATCGCCATCGTCACTGAAACCATTATCCCCGGTTCCTTCTCGCTATTCCTACCAGACGGTAAGACCTGGAAAAAGAAGCTGACGAAATCAGAACCGGACTTCGACAAGGAGGTGTGGCCGTCTTTATGAAGCCGAATGTAAAGGTCGTTGACATGGTCCATATGCTGTCGGACTACCCGGAGCAAAGCCACTTCCTGCTCAAGAACCACGACTACGAGGTCTGTGTTCATCTGCAGATCGGGTACTTCGTCCTGTTGGCCGGTCGCCTCATCTTCCTACCTATCGAGCTAAATGGCTATGACTATACCGTTTATCAAAAAACGTATTGAACCATGAACATAGTTATAAGTAATCTCGTATTGCAGTTTGAACAGATTTACATGGTTTTAAATGAACATTATTACCAAAGTAAATTGCCTTCTGTAAAATTTTTCGTTGCAAAACTGAATCGCAATAAATACAACTATTTTTCTTTGAGCGGCAATAATCTTATGGGTTATAAAATGTCAACCGATATGATAAAAATCAGCGATACAACGCCAAACATTATTGCTGGACTGCTGCACGAAATGGCCCATCTTTACGACTTAGAGAATGGCATAAAAGACTCCAGCGGAACCAATAACGCCTACCATAACAAGCGCTTCAAGGAAACCGCAGAAAGTCACGGCCTTATTATAGAGCACTCTGCCCGCTATGGCTGGATTATCACAAGACCATCCCTTGAACTGCTTGACTTCATAGACCTGCAAGGTTGGCAGATTATCCAAATACAAGGTTACGGCAAGCCGCTTAAAGCATCTACCCACATTCGCAAATATATCTGCCCTTGCTGCAAGAACAGCGTCCGGGCAAGCAAGGTCGTCAACATCCTGTGCGGCGACTGCATGAAGAAAATGGAACCTGATCCAAAGGAGTGATTAAATTTCACATGAATTTTAGTAACCATCGTGAACAGAACCGTAAGGAGCGCGGCGTCAAGGAACTGAATATGATGTGCGCTAGTTATGATTCCAAGTGTGCGCCTGTCTGCACCTTTAACTATAACGACCTTTCACCCGCTCAACAGCGTGCCTTCGCCCGCCGGGAGCCTGCAAAAAATTATCTGGTGGTGAAATAATCATGGGGTATGTCTTGACAGTAATCGCCTGTATCATCAGCTTTTCTGTTGGATATTTCATTGCAGAGTCAAAAGACGAAGCAGAGACAAAAGACAAAAATGATATGTGTATGACATGTGAATATTGCGAGGCCATCGTCACCAACGGAAATATGAAAGTCACAACAAACTGCCCACTATGGGACGATACTTACAACCGCCCTGTAACTTGTGCCTGCTACAAACCAAGAAAAGAGGAGATCGAAAATTGATAAAAATTGAGAACGTAGAAGTTGGTGGCCTCAAACCTGCACTGCGTGGTATGCGTAATCCAAAAAACAGTTGGGCCAGAAGTGACAGCGGCCTTGGCTGCACGCATCGTAAGAACTGGAATAAAGAGGAAGATGGTCTGCTTCTTTGCGAAAACTGCGGCCATACATATGACGAACATGTTATCTGCGCAGGTCACCAACAGTATTGTATGGGTCCCAATGACCACGACCTTGCTACACGCCTGCGCAATGCCGGTACTGACCATAGAAAATACTTGCGCATGATCGTTGTTTGGCTTGATGTGACCGCTCCGCTGTATTGGTGGAAAGAAGCCGATACGTACAAGGTGGGTACAGTGGCAAACTCGTGCAGCACCATGCATAAAATCACTGATAAAGAATTTACGGTTGACGATTTCAGCCACGAGCATCTGGTGCTATATTCCAAAGAAGTTTTAGATGATATCATTATTCAGCTCAACTTCTGGCGAAGGGTTTATCTGAATGGCGGTCAAGTCAATAATTACGATGGCACTGATCGTATTTTTGAGCCGAAAGATAAGGACGCCTGGTGGCAGCTTATACAGCTCCTTCCGTCCAGCTACAACCAGCGCCGCACGTTCATGGTCAATTATGAAGTTCTTGCCAACATCTATAAATCTCGCCGCGGTCATAAACTCGACGAATGGCGCAGGTTCTGTGATTGGATTGAAACACTTCCCTATTCTGAACTGATTACCGGCAAAGAGGTGGTCGCATGACAAAACGAAACTCTCCCAACCGTCAGCTCAAGCTTAGTCTCGTCTGGCTCCTGGCGGGTATCGCAATGATTCCTATTCAGGGCTTTTGTATCTCAACCATCTGGAACTGGTTTATGCCCATTATCGGCTTGCCCACTCTCACATGGCTGCAAGCGTACTGTCTGCTTTTTGCCTTCAAGGCACTCTTTGGCAGCAAAAGCAAAACCGAGACAACAAAGACAATCAAAAGCATCGTAGACGGCACCTGCATCAAGTATGACGATTACGACATTCCAGACGAGGTTATGATCATCCTGCTTACGATCCTCGAAACCGTGATTGCATCCGTCCTCTATCTTATCATCGGCTGGTTCCTCAGCTATTTTTTGTACCTATAAGGAGGTTTTTACATGACCGAAAGCGAACAGTTCAAGCAGATCGTCTGTGCCATGTACGACACATTCCGTAAAAAGAATCACGACTACGGCAACAGTTTTTCCACTACCTGGCAGGAGTTCGGCAGCCTTGGCCTTGTCACCGCCGTAGCCCAGATCAGTCACAAATACCATCGTCTGCTCAACCTGGCCAAGGGCGCACAGCCCAAGGTCGATGAGAGCATCCGCGACACGCTGCTGGATATGGCTAACTACTGCATCCTCACCGTCATGGAGCTGGATAAGGAACGTATGGGAGAAAAAATCTAAAAATACATAAGGAGGGCCTATGGAAAATGTAATTCTCTACACCACGCATTGCCCGCGATGTCTGATCCTGGCAAACAAACTGCAGGAAAAAGGCATCCACTATACGGAGTTTACCGATGTACAGAAAATGCTCGAAATGGGCATGGATATAATGCCTGTTCTGCAGGTTGGCAAAAAACAGTATGGATTTAAAGAAGCAATCAAAATCGTAGGAGGTATGTAATGGCTATCGAACAGTATGAAAAATATCAGCCGTATCTGGACTTTATCAAGGAGTATGCGGCATCCAGTAACGCAGCCACTGGCAGTAAGGTTGATGCGAACGCGAATGTGGAGTGCAAAAATGTCACCACCTTGACTGGTGAGCTTTATAAAAAAGAGGGAATCGGCATCAACCGTCTGCGCATGTGGCAAAAAATCAAAGAGATGTACGGTCAGGAGTATGCTGACAAATACATTTACCAGCTTGACCACCATTTTATTTACCGTCATGACGAAACGAACCCGTGCCTGCCGTACTGCGTCTCCATTACCATGTATCCGTTCCTGTTTAATGGCCTGGAAAGCATCGGCGGCGGCTCATCTGCCCCTCACAACCTTGATTCCTTCTGCGGTGAATTTATCAACCTGTGCTTTGCCATTGCATCTCAGTTTGCCGGTGCAGTTGCCACTCCTGAGTTCATCCCTTATCTTGATTACTTTATCCGCAAGGACTATGGCGACGATTACTATCTGCACGCTGATAAGGTAGTCGATCTTTCCCAGCGTCATCGCACCATCGACAAGGTTATTACTGACCAGTTTGAGCAGGTCGTCTATTCTCTGAATCAGCCTGCCGCTGCTCGTAATTTCCAGTCCATCTTCTGGAACTGCGCATACTTCGACAAGCCGTATTTTGAGGGTATGTTCTCTGATTTCGTATTCCCAGATGGCACAGAAATGCAGTGGAAGTCCGTGTCCTGGCTGCAAAAGCGCTTTATGGAATGGCTGAATCAGGAGCGTCTGAAGAAGATCCTCACCTTCCCTGTCGAGACTCTGAACCTGCTGGATGACGGCACTGATTATGTCGATAAGGAATGGGCTGACAATGCTGCCGAAATGCTTTCCAAGGGCCACAGCTTCTTTATCTATCGATCTAACAGTGTTGACTCCCTTGCCTCCTGCTGCCGTCTGCGCAATGAAATGAGCGACAACACCTTTAGTTATACTCTTGGTGCTGGCGGCGTGGCTACTGGTTCTAAGGGTGTTATCACCATCAATATGAACCGTCTGATTCAGACTGCTGTTGACGACAACCGTGATATTTGCGAAGCCGTTCGTGAGCAGGTCAAAGATATCCATGTTTACCTCAAGGCATGGAACGCGATTTTGAAGGACGAGTTCAATGCAAAGCTGCTCCCCATCTACGATGCCGAATATATCTCTTTGGATAAGCAGTTCCTGACCATTGGCATTAACGGCTTTGTTGAAGGCTGTGAATTCCTTGGCTACACCATCTCCCCGGACGACCAAAACTATGTTGATTTTACAAACAAAGTGCTCAAGGTCATCTATGACGAGAACAAGGCAGATCGCTCTGATGGCATTATGTTTAATACAGAATATGTCCCCGCCGAAAACCTTGGTGTCAAGAACGCAAAGTGGGATAAGCAGGATGGCTTCGTAGTTCCGCGTGACTGCTACAACAGCTACTTCTATGTTGTCGAGGATCCTACCAAGCCGCTTGATAAATTCATGCTCCACGGCTCTAAAATGACGCAGTATCTGGATGGCGGCAGCGCCCTGCATCTGAATCTGGAGGAACATCTGGATAAGGAGCAGTACCGCAAACTGATGAATGTGGCTATCAAGACTGGGTGCCCCTATTGGACGGTGAATGTGCCGAATACCATCTGCAATGACTGCGGACACATTTCTAAGCACCACCTGCATAAATGTCCCAAGTGCGGCAGTGAAAATCTGGACTATGCAACCCGTGTCATTGGTTATCTCAAGCGCGTGTCCAGCTTCTCCGAAGCCCGTCAGAAGGAGGCTGCGAAGCGCTATTATGCAGACTGATTGCAAGCCGCTTCTGTATAGTCACTATGATGTGACATTCCAAGAAGTCCCCGGCGAGATAAGCCTTGTGTTTGATGTTACAGGCTGCCCACATCGCTGCCCTGACTGCCATTCTAAGTTTTTGTGGGAATATAGCGGCACCCCATTGCTGGAGAACCTCTCATCGGTCATCAATAAATACTGGTCCATGATCACCTGCGTGTGTTTTATGGGCGGCGACCAGAACAAAATCGAACTACTGAAAGCATGCGAAATCGTACATCGGTACAATTTGAAAACATGCCTCTACACAGGTCTTGACTACCCAAGTTTTCGTCACCTGATGTATGACGGTGGACCGCGCAATTACGGCGTATACTTCAATTTTATCAAGGTTGGCCCGTATGTCTCTGAATTCGGCGGTCTTGACAATCCAAAAACGAACCAGCGTTTTTATGAACTCAGAGGAAATGTACCGATCGATAAAACGATCCTGTTTCAAAAGGAGTACAAATGAAAATCAAAACCAACCCGGCATGGACAGATGACGAGGTACAGGAGTTTCGCGCATCCGTCAAAGCAAACGAGGGATACTGTCCTTGCCGTCTCACCAAGACGCCTGAAACCAAATGTATGTGCAAAGAGTTCCGCGAACAAGATTCCGGCCTCTGCCATTGCGGACTGTATTATAAGGAGCAATAAATGAAGAAAACAATCATCGAGGAGTACGACTCCAACGGGAAGCTCATCAAGAAAACCACCATTGAGGAAGATTCTGTCAACCAAAACGGTCTTTATAACCCTTACAGCCCTTATAATCCGATTGTCAAGCCTACTATTACGAACGTTCCAACTACCGGCGTCATAGATTGCCTTGATAAATCCATCATCTGCACGGCATCCGGTTCCACCGAAGCCACTTTTAAAGGAGAATAAAAATGGAAACCTTGAAAATCAAAAAGCTCCACCCCGATGCTCATATTCCTGCCCGCGCTCACGACACTGACGCCGGTATGGATCTGTACGCACTGCCTGTCGAATATACCGATGAGGAAAAGGAAGCGTGCAAATCCATTGTTGACCGGAATATTACATATGCGAAATTCTTTGACCTTTTCGGAGGAACTGGCATTTTTGGCGGCACACTTCTTAGTGAAAAGCAAAAGACAGCAATCGACGTCGCTGGCAGTTTAACAAATTCTGAATTAACAGACTCCAAATGGGATGATTTTTTCAAATCTAAAATTGTAATCATGCCTCATGAAACGAAGATGATTCCCACCGGCATTGCGATTGCAGTCCCGGCCGGTTATATGGGTTGTATCTATGCGCGTAGCGGTCTGGCATCCAAGCATGGTCTCGCTCCCGCAAACTGTGTAGGCATTGTGGACTCAGACTATCGTGGCGAAATCAAGGTTGCTCTTCATAACTATAGCGACAAGAATCAGATCATCGACGTTGGTGACCGCATCGCCCAGCTCGTCATCCAGCCCATTTCTCTGTGTACGCCTGTGGAGGTAAAAGAACTTGATGAAACTGATCGCGGCGTTGGCGGCTTTGGTTCCTCCGGTCAAAAGTAAAAACTATGAATCATGGCCCTATAAGGTTGTAGAACTGCAAAGCAGCGGTTACGGAGACAAGCCCATTGTCACCTGTGAATACTTTGAAGATAGTTACGAAAAAGCCTATCATACCATGTGCCAACACGCCAACGATTCCTACAAAAATAGCTTATCTCGTATGTCTTTGGATTTTCGCCCAAGGTACACGGTAACGCCACAATACGCCATAGTCTCCGGCGGAAACCCGCCTTGGAAAGATATGTGGGTAATCATGAAAGAGGGTAAATAATGCACAGACTGTATGACGTAACTTACACCATCATCAGCAACGACATCTCCCCGGATATATTCGCTGATAGTAGTATATTCACAGAAGAAGAACCGTCTACACAGGTTGACACTTTTAACACGTTCCAAGATTTCTTCGACGCTGTTTCGTCACACAAGTACCCATGGTGCATTCCTGACAGCAACTATGCCTACGGTATATCTCTGTTAGGCAAGCCGTTCGTGATAGTTCACGGTATCTGTTTTGATTACAACATTACCGAGAGGAACTTCAAAGCTCCGGTTCTTATTCGGACCACCTACAAAGAGTGCTCTACAAAAGACAACAGCTTCGACTTCTTTAAAAAGAACCTGTCCATGGATGATTTCATGACCTTCCTGCAGGAGCGATACGGCACATACTATAAAACCATACTTTTTAACACCGCAATGGAGCAATAATATGAACAACGATTTCACGACCGCTATCCAGAACATCAGCCGGTGCTGGTATCTCAAGGATGTCCTGGATGTAAACACCAATAAGCAGCGCACGGATGGCCGTTATCCCAAGCGCATCGGCTCAACCTTCTGGCAGGTCATCGTGCCCGGTATCGGCAAAAGCGCTGCTCTGTTTTACCTGTATGACAATAAGGGTGACCGCAAAAACGGCTACCTGCAGACCAGTATGGTGCAGGGTGTAGAGATTACCGAGGCATCTAACGGCTGCTATGCAGAGCTTCGCATCACAACGCTGAACAGCATCTTTATTCTAACGCCAACAGAACCAAAGCAAGAGTCTGATTTTATGGAGGGCACAAGTGCATAACAAAATTTATCAGGTCTGGTATGACGCCCCTGACTATACTACCATCTGCTTCGCATCAACCAGCTACACAGCCACAGTTGACTATGTCGTTTCTATGATTCGGCGGCTCGAAGATGAGCACAGCAGAACCTTCGCCGCAAAGTGTAGGCGCAAGGATGCAGAACTTGCCACACTGAACGCCCAGGTCTCTGCTCTGCAGTCCATCTCTGATAATGACGCGATTAAGCCGATCCTGAACGAGTTGTTAAAAAGGCAGGAAATGGAAACTACATACGCAGAATGGCGTAACAAAACAGATGCGTCCGTGCAGTCAGCCGACTATTACAAGAACAGGCTGGACAAGTATTGTAGCCAGTACGGCATTGCCATCATTGATTTCGATGCCGACACAGAGATTCATGTCGATGTCCAGAGCTGCATCGACGAAGTAGTACCGTAAGCAAACAGAAAATGGTAGCGCATCAGCGCGGGTGGGTATGGGGTATTTATTTATATGATTTCAAACAAAGAAGCCCGCAACGCAAGGCTAACACGCGAGGCCAGAGAAGCGGCCATAAAGCTAAAACAATACTGCAACATATGCTTCGGATGCGATTCCTGCTGTTTTTCTATGATTGATGGCGGTTGCTTGATCGGGTATAGCGTACCTGGCAACTGGCATCTGGAAGCGGAGGCCCCGTCTGATATGGAACGCCGCTTTGCCAAGTATAAGCTGAACGAAGGATTTGACTATGTAAATCTTGATTTCGATATGGATGGTCGCCATGTAACAGTATGTGATAGTAACAAACCCGACATTGGCTGCATCCTGTCATCGGACAGCTTTGGCTGCCTGCTTGACGCCGGTGATTATTCGCTGCGATCCATCGTAGACGGAAAAGTCAAAAGGAGAACAACTAAACAATGACAGTACGCGAACTTATTCACGAGCTTCTCGACAATGGCGAACTTGACACTCGTGTCGTTATCGAGACAGCCAACGGCGACTACAACATTGCCGCAGTGGATTCTCAATATGTCGGCGACAACACCATTTACCTTTGCATCGACGAATAAAAAAGCCGCACAAGTCACCCTGCACGGCCAATAAGTTACTTCAATTTTTCAATGATCTCGTCAACGCTCATGCCCTCAGCCAGAAGCTTGCTCACCATTTCCTGGGCTTCGGCTTTCTTAGCTTCGGCCTCGGCGGCTGCATCTGCTTTAGCTTTCTTGGCCTCCAGCTTTGCAATAGCCTTATCAATGATTTTGATATTTGCCTTTTTTGCTTTTACTACCTCTTTCAAATCAGCCAACTGTGCCATCAGATCATCTACGGCAGTTTCGGCATTGGCCAATTCAGCAATCGCCGCGTCCTTAGCGGCCTGTTCTTCGGCAATTTGTGCTGCATAATCAACAGCGACGGTTTTAGATTTGTTCTTGCTCCCCTTGGTTCTCGGCATGGTGTGTTCCTCCTTCAATCATTTTGATTTAACTATATCACACCATTAAATAAACTGCAATATGAAATTCAAATGAGGTGATCTATTCTGTACTTCTATGATACCTGCGCTTTGCTCAATATGGGCGAGGCTGCTTTCGATGAACCGTTTTATATTTCCGTCTGTACGCTGAATGAACTTGAGAACATCAAGACCAATCACAATAAGGACGACTCCGTCCGCTACAAAGCTCGTCAGATGGCAAAGTTGCTGGACCAGCACCGCACAGATGGCAGCTATACACTTGAATGGGAATGTTTCGACAACACCCAGCAGATCAAAATTGATACAAACTCCGTCACTGTCTCCACGCCCGCCGTCCCGGACACTGTGGATTCTGAAATCTGCGCAATCGCAAAGCAAGTCTATGACAGATATAATGACGACTTTACATTCTGCACAGACGACATTTGCTGTAAACTTATCGCCTCCGGCTATTTTAACCTCCCCGTCTGTTCTACCTCAGACATCCTCCGCAACGATGACTACACCGGTTATAAGGAAGTTACAGTTCTCGATGATGCAGAGCATACCGCCCTGTACGAGAATCCAACAGCCAATATCTATGATCTGCTCCCCAATCAGTACATCATCCTTTATGACAAGGACAGTAATGTCACCGATATGTTCCGCTGGACGGGAGAAACACATGTCAAAGTCGATTACAAGAGCTTCAAGACCATGATGTTTGATACCGTCAAGGCTAAAAACGGTGATGTCTACCAGAAACTTGCCTTCGACAGCCTCGCTAACAATAAGATCACGATGCTCCACGGTCCCGCCGGGACAGGCAAGAGCTATATCGCCATGGCCTATATGTTCAAGCTGCTGGAATCCCACAAGATCGATAAGATCATCGTGTTTACTAACCCCTGCGTCACCACCGGTGCTGCCAAGCTTGGTTTCTACCCCGGCACCCGCGATGAAAAACTGCTAGACAGCCAGATAGGCAATATGCTCGGCGCAAAGCTCGGCGACAAGATGATGCTGGAGCGTATGCTCAACGAAAATAAGATCCAGCTCCTCCCCTTCTCCGATATCCGTGGCTTTGACACCACAGGCATGAACTGCGCTGTCTATATCACAGAGGCCCAGAACCTCGACATTGAGATGATGCGCCTTGCCCTACAGCGTATCGGCGAAGACTGTATTGCCATCATTGACGGTGACTATGAGGCTCAGGTCGATATGGCGGCATATTCCGGTTCCAACAATGGTATGCGCCGCCTCAGCGAGGTATTCCGCGGCAGCGACTTCTATGGCGAGGTCAAGCTGCAAAACATCTACCGGTCTCGTATCGCCGCACTCGCACAGGAGATGTAATCATGAAAGATGAAATCAAAGGTTTTCTGCTTGGCATTGCCATCAACGCAGTCCTGTACTTTATTAACTTCTGGGTGAATTTCGCTCTCGCCAAGTTTATTTTCGTTCCGATCTTCGGTGTTTCTATCTGCAACACACTGAACCAGTTGTTCAATACTGCATCATTCACCACCCAGATGCTTCCCCTAGCCTATGCCTGGATTTGCCTGATTGGCGGCGTTTTCTTCTGGCACAGCTGGAATAATGATTAAGGAGGACATTCATGAAAAAATACACCGCGAAAGAACTCGTCAATGAAGGCTATACGCTTGAGAACGCACTTATCAAAAATGTCTCTCTGTCGTCTACAGACTATTGCTGCCTCACCCTTAACATGAACCTTGAAGGCGGCGGATGGGGTTGTTCCTATGGCGGCTATTGCCTTGGAAAAATTTACCCCAACAGCTATGAGAAGGACACCTACGAAGGCTCCGCTGCTGGTATGGAGGCCATCATGCGTATCATGGATGTAGTTGGTGTGTCGCGCCTGGAGGATATGCAGGGCAAATATATTCGCGTTGCCACCAAGGGCTGGGGCAGCATTATTAAAATCATCGGCAATATTGTCAGCGACCGATGGTTTGATTATGAAACTTTCTTCGCAGATAAAAAGGAGGAATCCAAGTGAATTACTACATCGCAGACCTGCATTTCTCTCATCAGAATATTATCCAGTTCGATAAGCGTCCGTTCCAGTCTGTAGATCAGATGAACGCCGACCTTATCAAACGCTGGAATGATACTGTGACTGCAAATGATGATGTCTATGTACTGGGCGATATGTTTTGGAATACGGACGATGCTCCTATGATTCTCGAACAGCTCCACGGCAAGATTCATCTTATCAAGGGCAACCACGACAAGATCACATCGGACATGATGCACTACTTCGCCTCTATCAGCGGCTATGCCGAGATCAATGACAACGGTAACCACCTGATTCTGTGCCACTACCCTATCATGTTTTACAATCATAGCTACTCTACGCATTGCTGGATGCTCTGCGGCCATGTACATAATACACGCGAAAACACCTGGCTCAATGAGTGGAAAGGTGAACTCCGTGACAACATCTACAGCATCGCCAACAATCGCGGCAATATCATCAATGTCGGCTGTATGCTGCACGATTATACCCCAAAGACCATCGACCAGTTGATCGAGTGGGATAAAAGCGACGTCTGGAGGGTCAGCGCAACATGAAAATTATCCAAGGTGGTAGAGGTTCCGGCAAAACATATACATTGGTCCAACTTAGCCATCTGAGCGGCTACCCAATCATGACCAGAAACAGATGCAGTAAAAAATATATCCAGATGATGGCTGACCAGCTTGGCATTACCATCCCGGAACCAATCGTTTTCCGCAGTAAACAGAATACAAAGGGTAAGCTCCTCCCGACAGATAAAGTCTTCGTTGATGATCTTGATGGATGGCTTTCTGATATTGTAAGTGACTATTTTGGTTCTGCTGTTGCTGCCGCCACCATGAACATAGATGATAACCAGAATGTGATCAACCTTGTGAATAAGGAGACAAAACACAAATGATTGAAATTATGACCAGTGGCGATTTTGAGAAAGTCGTCGAAGCACTTGGCCTGAAAAACGCCAAACGCACCTACCTGTACACTCCAACCGAGGATTCTTCTTGGGCTGACAGTTTTGCTGTATGGGAATTCACTGAATCGGAATTCAACATTCTTAACGATGATGTCGTGGACGAAGCATGGGACGATAAATTCTTCGGCCTCTGGTGGCGCTATGCTGAAGGGACGAATATCGCGGACGACCCCGATTATGAAGTACATGACTTTACTTTCCACGGCAAACCTGTCAAGGCATGGGCTGATACAAATGCTGATCATGTAGGGATCTACGAAGATGAGGATGGACAGCAGGTAGCAGACGAATATGGTTATGACTACCTCAACCCTCTGGAGTATTGCGTCAACGAAATCTGTGCCTCCACCCCAAAAAATGTCGATGCTGTCTGTACCGGCCTTGCCAAGCTCAACGGCGTGACGCTGGCTGAATTCTTCAAGAAGTATATGGAGGCAGATGATGAAGAAATTTCCGAATGATTTCTACTACTTTGGCCATGGTACACACCTGACCGATAAAGAAATCGACCAGCATGTTCAGGCCGTCAAAAAGATGCTAAAAAATCAAGAACGCGATGATCCAAAAGATTTCAGCCCAGTATTCATCGCCACCGGCGACACACTGGTTATAGGCTATCGCTACCATGATAGTAAACGGATCAATGTCTGCCGCAACTACTACGAGCTGGGATATGCTTTTAAGGAGTGACCGCCTATGAAAGAAGTTCCCATTTGGGAAAAGCAAAACCTGACCCTTGAAGAAGCAGCCGCCTACTCCGGCATCGGCATCAATAGACTCTATGAAATGACAAAAGACGGCAGCTGTCCATTTGTTCTATGGGTTGGCAGTAAACGCCTCATCAAGCGCAAGCGTTTTGACCAATATATTGAACAAAGTTTCTCAATCTGATAAGAGGCCGTTCATAAAAATATAAGACAACAAGAGCCTTGGTGTGATATAATAAAAGTGTCATATCAAGGCTCTCTTTTAACTTCTAAAGGAGGGCACACAATGTCCGTACAACGCAGAAAAGATAACAAAGGCAGAGTTTTAAAAACAGGAGAATCCCAGCGCAAAGACGGCAGCTATATGTATCGGTATAGTGATATATATGGCGCACGGCAATGCATCTATGCATCAGATTTAAAGGAGTTGAGAGATAAAGAAACAGAGGTTAGAAAGGCGCTCGACTGTCATATAGACTACCACGCAGGGAAAATCACACTCAATGAGCTTATTAGCAAATACATGGAGACAAAGAAGAATCTAAGACCAAAGTCTTTTAGAACGTTAAAAAACACCGCAAAATCTATTGAGAAACACCCCATCTGTAATATGAAAATTGACAGCATTAGGGTGTCGGATGTAAAAGACTGGATCGTAGCTATGAATGAAAAAGGCTATGCATATTCTACAATCCAAAATAAGCTCGCCTTGGCAAAGGTTGCTATGAATATGGCGATTCAAGATTGCATCGTCCTTAGAAATCCATTTAATGTAAAAATGGCTTCCCTTATTGTGAACGACACAGAAGAAATAACCGCCTATACAAATGAGGAAATTGAACTCTTGCTTGATTTTTTTAAGCACGATAAATATGCAAGGCGCTATTTAAATGTGTTTATCATTCTATTAGGTACTGGATTACGAATCAGTGAACTGTGTGGTCTTACAGCCAACGATATTGATGTTGATAATATGTGCATCCATGTAACACATCAAATGATAGACAAAGATATGTCCGTAAAGGATTACTGTATTGGAGCACCAAAAACCAGTTCAGGTGTTCGAGATGTTCCAATTTCTGACGATGTTTACAAAGCACTGCAAGATGCCGTCCGAACGCGCCCTCTCTTTATTAGAGAACCTATTGTTGATGGATATTCTGGATTTATTTTTCTTACAACGCAGGGCAATCCATGTGCGGCACAAAGATTTGATCGAGGGTTTAAATCTGCATATAAACGTTTTAAGAATATCTACCCTCAAACAACCATCACAAATATTCGTCCACACAGACTTCGCCACACCTACTGTACGAATCTGGTTCAAAAAGGTGTAGATTTAAAAACTATACAATATCTCATGGGGCACGCAAGTATCGAGACAACACTAAAGATTTATACCCATACAAACAAAGAGATTGTAAACACCCAAATATCTCGTCTCCCAGAGTTCAATAACTACAAAAACTGTCTTCCACAGAAAAACACTGCCTGATTTGTTTACACCAAAATTTACACCATTTTTTTTAAAAGTATGTGAGAATACGAGAGAATACGTGACTATCACGATATATATGCCGTTCCGCACATTGACGTATTAACGACAAATATAGGCTTATAACGACTTGCGTGAACAAAACAATTTGTGCCAAACAAAATCTTGTAAATCTTTTGTCATTTTTCAATTTGTTCACATTTGCGTCCGGCTCACTCCCCTGTTAATTCGCTGTACTCCTTGGTGGGTGCGTCGCCCCAGCTGGTTTTGCCGCTGGCGGCGGTGGCACCATCCCAGTAGTGGTAGGCGTAGATGTTCAAAATCTGCGCCTCCTGCCGAGACCAACTGCCGTTTGCGTCCTTGGGGCAGCGCTCATACACATACAGGGCGCAGCTGCCGTTTGCGGAGTCACGGTCGTACTGCAAAAATTCTACGGCGTCGTCGGTATCGTTCAGGATGATGTAGTCCTCCCCTTTTGCGGTCAGCTTGAACTCGTAGGTGGTGGAGGTTTCCTTCAGATAGGTTTCGTAGATCACGTCATAGCCGGTGCTGATAGGGTCTTTAGAGATGGTTTCTTCTGTGTCGGGGGCAGCGGTAGGGGCGGCTGTGGGTGCCGGGGTCGGTTCTTCCTCGACGATGGCCGATTCTGTCGGGAGCGGCGTGGGCGCGGGAACAGTTTCTGCAGAGGTGCTGCAGCGGGCCAGTACGGCCATGCAGGCATAGCCGAGGAACAGGACACAAAGAAGGGCAAACAAAACGGAAAAGAGTATTTCTTTCGCCTTCGGCTTTCGCTTCTCGACACAGCGCTCACGCAGAAAATCCAGCACGCTTTCGGGACATTCGTTCTCACACAAGGCATAGCCGATACGGTTGGAGACCATCAGGCAGACGGAATGTTTCCGCACAATGACCCGGTAAAGGTCGTCATACCAAATCGTGCTTTGGGAGTAGGAGCTTTGCACTGTGAAGCAATCCTCGTAAAACGTGTAGTGGACGAGCTTGCCGCGGGCGCTTTGGGTGGTTTTATACGCAGAAACCGCCACTGCACGTGCCATGATAAAAACAAAGGGAATCGAAAGAATCCCCAACACAAAGCCCCAAACCGAAAGAAAATTGACATACAAAAGCAGCAAGGCGACGGCTGCGGCAAGCTGCCACAGGCGCAGGCGATTGATGAGAAGCACCCGCTTAACGTGCATGGTTTGGGTGTTGTGCACATCCAACGTATAAAGCGGCGTGCCTTGCGGCTGATCCAGTTGCCAGGATTTTTGAGTATCCATGCCGGGTACATTCCTTTCGCTTGCATACAGATTTTTCCTGATTTTAGCACAAGGCAAAATCGCCGTCAAGCACTATCTGCCAATCGGCAGGCGCAGCTCGGCGCAGGCACCATGCGTGCCGGAAAGGTTAGATAAAACCAGTGTGCCGCCGTGGAACTGTGCGACTTTTTTCGCAAAATACAGTCCCAATCCCTGATGGGAGGCATCGCTGCGGGCGGCGTCGGTGTAGAGCATTTCCCCTGCTTTTGCCAGCGCTTCTGGCGTGAAGCCGGGACCGGTATCGGTCACGCGCAAAATAAAGCTGTTGTTTTCCTTTGCAACGGTCAGGGTGACGGTTCCGCCGCGCGGAGTGTGGGCGGCGGCGTTGTCCAAAAGGTTTTCCGCAGCGCGCAGCAGGTCGTTTTCTGCAGCACGGATCGTCCCCTGCCATTCCTCCTGTAGTATAAATTGGATTCCGGCAGGCGCGCAGAGAGCGCGGGCTGTCTGCGCCAGCCGTTCCGTGAGGGCGTGGCTGGCCAGCGATGTTTGTACGGCAGGTGCTGCGCCGGCTGTGCGCAGAGCGGCCAAATAGTGGCGTGCGCGCTCTGTGCCGCGCAGGATGGCTTCGACCTGTGTCTGCTGGTCGGCGGACAGAGCATCCTCGGCCAGCAGGTCGGCGTTGCCTTGTATGACGGTCAGCGGTGTTTTTAAGTCATGGGCTAATGCGGCGATCTGCTCGGTGCGCTGCTGCTCCATCCGCCACTGGCTTTGCAGGCTGTCCGTCAGTTCGCGGCCCATCGTCTGTAAGGCCTGTAAGGTGGCGTCAAATTCCCGGATGCGCACGCCATCCGTGTCAATTTGCTCCAGCTGCCGGGCGGCAATAGCATCTACGGCCGCGTTCAGCCGGGCAGTCTCTGCGGCAAAGACCCGCACGGTGCAGTGGGTCTGCCAGCCCAGCCAAACGAGGATGAGCGCCGCCAGCAGAACAAAATAGCAGGTCTGGAAATCCGGCAGCGTGTCCCGCAGGGCCGGGTCAGCGTAGGGCAAGGCATAGTCGTACTGTAAAAGGCAAAAGCTTCCGTCCGCCATTTTGACATCGTACTGGTACTGCATCAGCACCAGATTGCCGCTGCCGCCATGGTAGGAGTTGAGAGCAATTTTCAGCTGCCGGTTGGTCATGTTCGTTTGCAAGACCGTGTCGTTCTGCACCACGGCCCAGCGGCATAGGTCGCTGATCTGCAGGGAATCGAATGTGTCAGCCGTCATCGAGGCCACAGTTTCC
>OGCO01000073.1_pt1 | contig 151443 bp, 120 predicted proteins | sample 1570171 | NCBI WGS metagenome assembly OGCO01 (sample SAMEA4370583, study PRJEB24528) | human gut metagenome
AGTGATCCGCCTGGGGTTCGAACCCAGGACCCCATCCTTAAAAGGGATGTGCTCTACCTGCTGAGCTAGCGAATCATCCTATGCGTTACTTCTGTAATGCGGGTGCAAAGGTAGGGATTTTTTTTATATATGCAATAGCTGATGCAAGTTTTTTTATTCTTTTGGGAATGTTTTTTTCTTTTGGACCTTTGATAACTCGTGCTTCTCTACAAGAGACTGGTCTTCTTCCATAAGTATAAAACGTTTATAATAAGAGAGGAAGAGAGTTGTCAGGGGGAGAGCGATGATTAAGCCGATAAAACCTAATAAAGTTCCCCAAATGGATAAAGAAAGAAGGATGATGGCCGGATTCAGTCCCATAGCCTTTCCCATAATGCGGGGAGTGAGATACAAATCTTGTATGCACTGCACGATGCAAAGGACGAGAATTCCCGATCCGAAGATCAGCCAAAAGTTTTCTCCGGTCTCCGCAGCTTTGAGGAGACTTAGCAAGATCATTGGGATGATACCGATCGTTTGCATATAAGGAATGAGGTTGAGGAAACCGATGAATAGCCCCAGGATAACGGCTAGCGGGAAGCCGACGATCTTAAATCCGATGGCGAAGAGGATACCGACACATAAGGCAATCAATGACTGTCCGCGGAAGTAGCGGTTCATACTATATTCGACATCGTCGGCTAGCCCTTGGACAAAGGGGCGGTAACGTTCGGGAATCAGGCGGATCCAACCGTTGACAATCCGTTCATAATCCAACAGGATAAAGATGAAGTAAAGGAAGATTACAAACACGATCGTAATACTGAACAGAATGGAGAAAGTATTAGTCAGTACGATCCACATTTTGGGAGCGATCTGTTTGACCGCCTTTTCTATGTTCTCTTTGCTCAGGAGCTGTGCCAACTGGTCCGGGTCGATATTCTTTTCCAGATACTCTGCCCATGACTGCGGAATCATCGGGATATGTCCGTAGCCGCTGTTATGTTCCTGCATCAGTTCCAAAGTCCGGTTGAACTCCTGGGTGACAGAGGGGACGATCACGACACCCACCAGTGAGATCACCAGAAGGGTAGATACGAGAACGGCCAGGATAGACAGCAAACGGCTTTTCAGCTTGACTTTATACTGGAAGAACTTGACGAACGGCTGCATCATATAAGCCAGCAGCCAGGCAATCAGGAATGGTAACAAAGCATTTCGCAGGACGGCGATCAGATAGATGATACCACTGATAACAGCCAGGCCGAACAGAATACGTGCCACCCTGTCGAATGTGAACGGTTTATCAAACAATGGGTTCATATTAAATTCTTATCTTTGCAGGCAAAGATAATGCAAACCGACTTATCTTTGCCTTTATGGCAAAGATAAAATAAAGTTGAATAGAAAGGATGATACGAAACAAAATAGTACCGCTTTGCCTGTTGCTTTGCCTTCATTTGCTTGCCGGTGCACAGACTCCCGCCCCCGTCAAATGGTTATTGCAGGCCCCTTATATGCGGGGAGCCTCTTTTTCTCTGGTAGTGAAAGATGTGCAGGAGGGAAGAACGGTCTACAGTTATGATACGGACCGGCTGCAATCGCCCGCTTCGGTGTTGAAGACGGTAGCCACGGCGACAGCGCTTGAGATATTGGGAGAAGACTATCGCTATCCGACCACATTGGAATATGACGGAATACTGGAAAACGGCACGTTGGAGGGAAACCTCTATATAAAAGGCAGTGGTGATCCCTCCTTGGGCTCTTCGCATTTCGCACCGGGGCAGAACAAGTTTTTGTCAACCTGGATAGCTGCTTTGCAGAAAGCCGGCATCAAGCATATAACAGGATCGGTCATATCGGACGAAAGCATTTTCGACACCGAAGGCGTCTCTATTAAATGGCTCCGGGAAGATATGGGAAATTATTATGCCCCCGGAAGTTATGGTATTTCCATCTTCGACAATATGTATAAGTTATCCTTGCAGACTGGGGCTGCCGGGACGCGGCCGGTCTTGAAGGGGACAGAGCCGGATATCCCTTTTATCCGGTTTAAGAACTACCTGAAAGCCGCTCCGGTTTCTTCGGACAGCGCTTATATTATCGGTGCTCCGCTCGATGACGTGCGCTACTTGTATGGTGTCCTGCCTGCGAACCGGGAGGCGTATGTCTTGAAAGGAGATATCCCCGATCCTGCCTTATATTTGGCACGCTATCTGACGGACCAGCTTCAGCAGAAGGGAATACGGGTGGACGGGTCCCCTTCCTGCTACCGTATCGAGGTGGAGGAAAACCGGTGGAAGAAGGGAGAGAGGAAAGAGATTGTCACGACCTATTCGCCCACGCTGCGGGAGATAGCAAGCGTATGCAACCATGTCAGCCATAACCTATATGCGGATGCTTTGGTCAAAACGGTCGGATTGCAATACAAACCGCGAAGGAACGAGATGATCTCCTCGTTCGGTCGTGGTGTGCAGGTCGTGAAAGAATATTGGGAGAAGAAAGGTTTGGATGTCTTTCCGCTCCGGATGAACGACGGCAGCGGCTTGGCTCCGGCAGATAAGGTGTCGGCCGGATTTATGGGAGAGCTGTTGGTCTATATGGCGACGGAATCTGCTGTTTCGGATGCTTTCATAGCCTCTTTACCACAAGCCGGGATAGAGGGATCAGTGCGCAATTTCTTGAAAGGATCGAAGTTGCAGGGAAAAGCCCGCCTGAAAAGCGGGGGTATTACGGGTGTCAGGAGCTATGCCGGCTATATCACGAAAGATGGAAAGACGTATGCGGTAGCCGTTTTCTCGAATAACTATTCTTGTTCGATGAGCCGGATGACTGGGGCTTTGGAAAAGTTGCTGTTACAACTTTTTTAATTAATTGAGAATTAGGCTACGCCGTATCATCTTAACAAAGTTAATTGTCCATTGTCAATTGAAATTGAGTGACCGTTGCGCCAGAAATTCGACAAGCCTCGGTTTGTAGTTGTCGGAGATCGGGATATATTCTTTTCCGAACACGATCCGGTTCCGTTCGATCACCTTGATCTTTTCAGGCTGTACGATAAAGGAACGGTGTACGCGGATAAAGCGGCTTGCCGGCAGCATCTCTTCCAGCGACTTCATGCTCATCAGTGAAAGGATGGGATGCGGTTCATCCTCGATAAAAATTTTGACATAGTCTTTCAGCCCTTCGATATAGAGTATTTTGCGCAGTTCGACCTGTACCTGCTTATACTCAGTCTTGATGAAGATCGACTCGATCTCTGCCGCAGGCGCTTGCATATGCTCGTACCATTGCAACGCCTTGTTGGCCGCCTTGAGGAAATCCGGATAACTGATCGGTTTCAGCAGATAGTCGAGGGCATTCACCTTGTAGCTGTCGAGGGCATACTGTTCGAAAGCCGTCGTAAAGATGATGCGGGTATCCGCCTCCAGTATCCGAGAAAATTCCATGCCGCTCAGTTCCGGCATCTGGATATCGAGGAAAAGCAGCTCTACCGGCTGGGCGCTCAATACGGGCAAAGCCTCGAGAGCACTGTTGAACTTTGCCGTGAGGCGGAGGAACGGAGTCTTGTTCACATAACTTTCCAGCAGACTGATGGCCAGTGGTTCATCATCGATGATTGCACATGTTAACGTCATAATTTGTTGTATTGATGTACCGGACAAAAATACAATAAATCCTTATGTCTGCAACTCTAACAGGCAAACATATTCGTCCCCTTTTTGCCCGTACGTGAAAATATGATGCGACGGATACAGCAATTCCAACCGCCTGCTGAGATTCTGCAGCCCAATGCCGGAGCCGCTCTTGTCCTGTCCGTTGTCTTTCGGGAAGTGGCTGTTGCGGATAGAGCAGACGATCCGTGTCCCTTCCTGGTGAATCTTCAGGTCGATAAAAGAAGGTTTGTTGTGGCTTACCCCATGCTTGAAAGCATTCTCGATCAGGGAGATGAAAAGGAGAGGCGCCACCTGAGTTTCTGGTGTGGCAGCCGATATGTCGGTGGTCAGTTTCACATGTTCCGGCAGGCGTATACGCATCAGTTCCACATAGTTCCGGATAAAGTCGAGTTCCTTCTCTAACGGAACCATCGGTTGGCTGCTGTCGTAGAGCACGTAGCGGAGCAGGCGGCTTAGGTCGTGCACGGCTTCTTGCGCTCTTTCCGGGCTGAAAGCGATCAGACTGTAGATGTTGTTTAGTGTGTTGAAGAGAAAATGGGGGTTCAACTGGCTCTTCAGATTCTGCAATTCTGCTTCGGCACGGCTTTTCTCCAACTCCCGGCGGGACGACTCCATCTGATACCAGCTCCCGGTCATCTTGATGGCGACACTTAGCCCTGCCACCAGCATATACAGCATGGCGTTCACCATAAAGAAGCCGACTATCTCCTGCCATTCTCTTTCCGGCCTCGGATGCTCCCATCTGGGATGTGGGAGCAGTTCGAATATCAGATGCACGGCTCCCATCGCGAAAGCGATCAACACGACATTGTACAGAAAGTATTTCCAGGGACGCTTGGCGAACAGGAAATGGTCGATCAGCACGGAATAGTTGGCATAGAATACCAGCATGAACGATAGCGGGACGATTATGGAGCGTATATAGCTCAAGACTGTCACCGTCTGCGATTCGCGTCCGGTGAAGAAGAACGGCAGCCCGAAGAGAATGGCCCAGGCTGCGATATGGATCAGCTTCCCCATGCCTTTGAAGGGGGGAGCCGGTAATGTGTGCATTGTCTCTGTTGTTCCCATTTATGCAAAGATACTGTTTATTATATATCAGAGAAGCATCGGGCATGGAAGAAGTGTTGTTTCTCTGTCGAACGCCAGGCGGCATCGGTCATGGAAGAGGCTCTGCGTAGAGCATGCCTAATAGCTATGAGGTATATTGCCTCGTACCTATGAGGTGAGTTGCCTCATATCTTTGAGGTACATTGCCTCATAACTATGAGGCATACTTGACGCAGAGCGTCTTCTTCCCTCGATGCTTCCCGCCTGCTATTCGTAACGTATCGCCTCTATCGGGTCGAGTTGTGCTGCCTTTTTGGCCGGATACCATCCGAAGAATACACCGGTGACAGTACAGACGGCAAACGACAGGATGACGCTCCAGGGCTGGATGTAGATCGGAAAGTGGGCGACCCCGTTCACGACAAGGGCTGCGCCCACTCCAAAGACTACACCTATCAAACCGCCTGTCACACTGATCAGGATGGACTCGATCAGGAACTGTGCCAGGATGTCGATGCCTTTTGCTCCGATACTCATGCGGAGGCCGATCTCACGTGTGCGTTCCGTCACGCTGACATACATGATGTTCATGATCCCTATGCCGCCTACGAGCAGTGAAATACCCGCCACAGCCGCCAACAGCACGGTCATCATATCCGTAGTGCTTGTCAACATCGTGCTCAACTCCTGCTGGCTACGGATGGTAAAATCATCATCGTCACTTTCCTTCAACTTATGGTTGCGGCGGAGTATTTCAGAAATCTCGTCGATGGCCTGGTCGGTGTATTCCTCCTTGAGGGCCGAACAGGTAATGCCTTGCAGATGGGTGATGGCCAGGACCTTTTTCTGAATAGTTGTGTATGGAGCTAAGATTAGGTCGTCCTGGTCCATTCCCATGCTGTTGTATCCTTTGCTTTCCAGCACGCCTACGATGCGGAAAGGTAATTTCTGAAAACGTATGACCTTGCCTACCGGGTTGCCGCCATCGGGGAAGAGGTTATCGACGACGGTCTTGCCGACTACGCATACTTTGGCGGCTGTCTGGATATCTTGTTCGGTGAACATGTCGCCGTCCTCGACTTTGTAGCGTCGTATCTCCAGGTAGTCAGGACTGATGCCGTATACCGTGGTCGGGGCGTTGTTGGCGCCGTAGATCGCCTGCCCGCTGCTGTTGACGGAGGGAGAGACGGCTGAGACAAAGCGTGTTTCGTCGACTATATCCTCGTAATCCTGTAGTTTCAGGGTTTCCATCGCGGAGGCATCCTGCCGGACACCACCACGCACGTCGGCCCCCGGATGTATCATGATCATGTTGGAACCCATCTCGCTGATCTGGGCCTGTATGCTTCGTTTCGAGCCTTGTCCGATGGCAAGCATCGTGATCACGGAGGCTACGCCGATAATGATGCCCAGCATCGTGAGAAAGCCGCGCAATTTGTTATTGGCGAGTGCCCGGACAGCTATTTTTATTAGGTTTGTTCCGTTCATTGTTTTTGTTGTTTTATAAGTTACTCTTTAAACACCTTTGCCTCCTTCCGCTTATATCGGATGATTCCGGTATTCGCATAAAGGGGCACCCGCGGAAGGGTGGCAAGATCAATCGTCATTCTTCGGCAGCCGCGCCAACGCTTCTGCCGCGTTCAGGATATTCCGGTTGACCGTGTCGGAGGTGACATGCCCGTCGCGCAGCGTGATGTTGCGGCTGCTGTACTGGGCGATCTCCGGGTTGTGGGTCACGAATATGATGGTACGTCCCTCGGCATGCAGTTTCTGGAAAAGAACCAGTATCTCGAAGGAGGTACGGGTATCGAGGTTTCCGGTCGCTTCATCGGCGAGGATGACGGCGGGGTCGTTTACCAGCGCCCGGGCGATGGCGACACGTTGCATCTGTCCTCCGGACATCTGGTTGCTTTTATGCATCAGGCGGTCGCCCAGACCTACGGCAACCAGCGATTCGACTGCTTTCTTGTGTCGTTCGGCTGCACTGTAGGACGGATTGTACATCAAGGGCAGCTCCACGTTCTCGACCGCTGTCGTCTTAGGCAGCAGGTTGTAGTTCTGGAAGACGAACCCGATTTTGCGGTTGCGCAAGGTGGCGCGGGCGTTCTTACCCATCGTGCGGACCGATGTGCCGTCGAGGTAATATTCTCCGCTGGTCGGTGTATCCAGGCAACCTAACGTGTTCAGCAGGGTACTCTTTCCTGAGCCGGATGTCCCCATGATGGTGACAAATTCGCCTTCATAGATCGTGAAGGAGACGCCACGCAAGGCATGGACCGTTTCGTCTCCGACCTTGAAGTCACGCTTGATGTTTTCTAATTTGATTATCTCTTTCATATTGTTGTACTCCTTGTTTGGAGGGCAGATATATAAAGCCTGCCCCTACTTGGCACTCTTCTTGTTCTTATTGCTTCCCGGAGGGCCTGGCATGAACGGGCTTCTTTCCGTTTCGGCTTCGGCTGCCGGAGTAATGGAGGAGGCTTCGAGATCGACAGCCAATTCTTCACCTTCGTTCAGGCCGTCGGTTATCTCGATCATGTTTCCGCTGGTGGAACCGACGGTAACGGCTTTCGGCTTCAGCTCCTGCCCGTTCTTGATCCATACGAGACGTTTCCCGGCAGGGGCTTCCTTGCCGGCTTCGGAGACGATGTAGCCTAGTTGCGTCAACATTTGTACATCCGGTACGAAGCGGAGTGACTTGGTCGGGACTGTCAGCACGTTATCGCGTTCCAGCGTGAAGATCGTCACGTTGGCTGTCAGGCGCGGCTTCAATTTAAGGTCGGGATTATCGGCCGATATCACCACTTCGTAGGTAACGACCGTCGAGGTCGAGGTGGAAGAAGAGCTGCTGGTGCTTTCGCTGTCGCCGAGGCGGATTTGCATGACCGTACCTTCGAATACGTCGTTCGGATAGGCGTCGACGGTGAAGGAGACACGTTGCCCATTTTCTACGTTACCTATGTCGGCTTCATCCACGTCGGCTATCACCTGCATCTTGGTCAGGTCTGCCGCGATGGTGAACAGGGTCGGAGTCTCGAAGCCGGCGGCCACGGTCTGTCCTTCTTCAACTGCGCGGTTGATCACGACACCGTCGATCGGGCTGGTGATCGTCGCATATTCGAGGTTGCGGTTCACTTTGACCATTGCCGCTTGGTTTTGTTCGTAGGCGGCTTTTGCTTTCTCATAGTTGTATGTGGACGTTTCATAGTCCGAGTCGCTGATCAGCTTTTTTTCGAAGAGGATCTTGTTGCGGGCGTAATTCTTCTGTTGGTACTCGAATTCGCTCTTGCTGCTAGCCAACTGTGCCTCGGCGGATGCGAGTTCGGCTTTCAGGTTGACCTTGTCCATTTCGGCGATCAACTGCCCTGCTTTGACCACGTCGTTATAGTCTGCATACAACTTGTCGATGATACCGGACACCTGCGTGCCGACTTCGACTTCCGTTACCGGCTCGACTGTTCCGGTTGCCGTTACCGTGTTCGAAATGGAACTGCGGCCCACTTTGGCGGTTTCGAGCCGGATACCGCCTTTCGACGTTTTGCCTGTGAAGAACCAGATGCCTCCGGCCACGACCAATACGCCTACTATACCGATAATTAGTTTCTTCTTGTTCATATCTTTATCTGTTTTTATTTCTTTCTGGATGTCGATCCCTTTTGCAAGGGAGGTGTGCCAAAAGTGCCTTGTTCCTGCGTCAGGCGCGGAGATAAGGAGATTTTGACACATCCTCCGAAACAAAAAGAGAGTGAATATATTCATTAGCGGTTCACCCCTAATGTCATGTCTCAGAATAAATTGATTTCTTCTCCTTGGTAGAAGCGCAACAAGCCTGCGTTCAGTATGGCCGTGTATTTGGCCTGGAGCGTTTCCTGTTGTGCGCTTAGCAGGTTATTTTTTTCCGTGAGCAATTCTACTGTATTTTTCATGCCGACGTTGAATTGTTCGCTGACGAGAGAGTAGCTGGTTTCCGTGCTCTTCAACTTCTGTGAAGCTGCCACGTATTGCTGTTGTGCGCTGTTGGCGGCCAGCCAGAGGTTTTCGATGGTCTTGTAGAGTGTCTTCTTGTTGTCCAGCAGGTCCAGCTGGCTAGTCTGCTTTTGCAGCTTGGCCTTGTTGATGGAACTTTTCGTCTGCCGCTTGTCGAAGATGGGGATGCTGAGGGTCAGTCCCAGCGAGTTGTTCCAGTTCTGCTTGACCTGTTCGCTGAAGCTGAAGTCGCTGCCGTTGGCATTCGTGCTTCCGATGCCTGCACTGAGGCTTAAGGTCGGGAGATATCCTGCACGTGCCATCTTGATGCTCAGGTCCGAGCTCTCCACGTTCAGCTTTCCTGCTTCTATTTCGGGACGGAGGCTGAGGGCGGTGTTGTAGACATCGTCTTTTTCGGGAAGCGGGATCAGGACGTTGCTGTCGCTCAGTTGCGGCAGGTAGAGGTCCATTTCGATGTCCCCGTCCAGTTCGAGAAGTTGTTTCAATTGCAACTTATAATCCTGCAGGGTAGCCTGGGATGTCACCAACTGGTAGTTGTCGCTGCTTACCTGCGCTTCCAGTTGGGCGAGGTCGCTTGAGGCGATACTGCCGACGTTGAACAATTCCTGTCCCCGTTCAAACTCTTTCCGGCTTACTTCAAGTGTCGATTCGTTTACTTTGACGGCTTCGGCCGAGTAGAGAATCTGTACATACAGTTGGGTGATACTTTCCTCGATCGAGTTTTCGCTTTCGTCCACATTCAGTTCGGCGATGCGGTTGTTCAGCTTCTGTTGCTTGACGGTGTTCACCCGTTTACTGCCGTTATACACAGTCCAGTTGGCGTCGATGCCGTAGCTACCGTTGTACGAGGTTTTGCTTTCGCTTGTCGTGATGTTATCGCCGCTGATGATGGTGCCTCTTGCACTGTTCGGGCGGTTGACGACGCGCTGGCTGATGTTCCCGCTCAAGGAAGGCAGGAAATCCGCCTTGGCTGTCTTTACGTCTTCTTGGGTACTCTCGGCGCTGATGCGATTCCGCTGTATGGTGATGTTATGCTCCAGGGCGTAATCGATACAATCGCGAAGCGTCCATTGTTTGGGTGCGTCTTCCTCCGCATTCATCCCGGCGGGCAGGAGAAGCAGGCAGGAGAGGAGTAGGGAAGAAATCTGTTTCATGATGCTTTCGTTTTGTAACCTGACAATCTTTTTACCTTTTTTCGAAAGCAAAACTACAACAGGATGAAAGCCTACACAATCAGATTAGAAAAAGAGGAGCGTTTCCTCGACAAAGAAGGACTTTCTATCGATGAAAGCCTGACTTGAAATAAGGGTGTTTTTTGAGAGAAAGCCCTGAATATTGATTGTGGAAGTCCAGGTTTTTTACTCTGAAGGTCCTGACTTCTTGTTACGAAAGTCCTGACTTTTGCGGTAAAATTTACCAATAGAGAACCATCCCGGCGATTCCTGCCAGGATAATCATCAGGATCGGGTTGATCTTGAACTTCCAGGTGAGGATGAACGCAGCCCCGAAGATCAGGAAACTTTTATAGTCGATGAAGTTCTCGCTATTCATCAATAGCAAAGCCGCTGCCGCAATCAGGCCGACCGTAGCCGGACGAAGGCCGTAGAACGCGGCTGCTACATATTTGTTGTTCCTGAATTTGGCAAAGGCGTATGAGATGGCCAGCACTAGCAGGAAAGAGGGCAGGCAGACGGCAAATGTCGTCAGGCAGGAGCCAAATACGGCCATCGCGGGCGAATAGCCGGCATTGTGGATGGCTGTATATCCGATATAGGTGGCGCTGTTGATCCCGATCGGCCCGGGGGTCATCTGCGAGATGGCGACGATATCCGTAAATTCCTGTGACGAAATCCATCCGTAGCGGTCCACCACGTCTGCCTGTATCAGGGAGAGCATCGCATAGCCGCCACCGAAACCGAATATCCCGATTTTCAGATATACATAGAATAATTGCAACCAGATCATATCAGTCTTTCTTTATTTTCAGTCCGTAAACAAGTCCTCCTATGATAGCCGCCAGAATAATCCACACAGGAGACAACCCTCCTTGCCAGATCAGCAGTGCGGCAGCGATAGGGATAATCAACTCTTTGTAACTCATCTTGATCGAACGTGCTGTTGTCAGGCAAGGCACGGCAATCAGGGCGACGACCGCCGGACGCAATCCTTTGAACGCCTTCTCTACCCATATGTTGTCCTGCACGTGTGTAAAGAACAGTGCGATAGCCAGAATGATGAAGAAGGAGGGAAGGATGCTTCCCAAAGCGCAAACAATACCACCTGGCACTTTTTTCAGTTTATATCCTACAAAAATAGAGATGTTCACGGCGAAAATGCCGGGCAAGGACTGGGCTACGGAGAAGAGGTCGATGAAATCTTCCTTCGAAAGCCATCCTTTATCTACCACTTCCCGCTGTATCAGGGGCAGCATTGCATACCCACCCCCGATAGTGAAAGTCCCTATTTTGACGAATGTCAGAAAAAGTGTCCAGTACATAATCCTTTAGAATAAATCTGAATGTGTTCCGGTTGAGGTTAATATCAAAATGAGTTCATCATCGTTTTGCTCCCATATTAATAACCAATCGCCTTTAATATGGCATTCCCAATAGTTAGCATAATTACCACTTAGTTTGTGGGCACGATATTGTTTTGGTAATGTCCCGTTCAATTTGAGTTGCTCTATTACAGTATAGAGGAGGCTAAGTTTTAGTCCCCTCTTCTTACATATTTCCAAGTCCTTTTCAAATCGTTTAGTGATTAGGATCGTGTATGAACTCATAATCCCATCATTTGTTTTAATTCATCCGTAGAAACTTCGCGAACACGCCCGGCTTTGATATCGGCAATGCCTTCATCAAGACTTTTCTGAGTTTTTGTGTGTTTGGTTGTCAGAGTCCATCCGAATTTCTTCGCTATTGTCTTAATGAAAGACAATTCCGAATCCGGCAAAGTAAGTTCTATCGTTTTCATCGTTGTGTCCATCTTTTGTGTTCCTTTCTTTTCGTTGATGAATACAAATATAGGAAGTATTATCGATAATAGGTTTACCGTCCCAATTCTTTTTTGTACCGCTGTTCGTCGTTGATGAGGCGCAAGGCTTCCTGGAAGCTTTCGTTGTCGTCGTTGATGACCTGGAAGTATTCGGCCATGTCATACAGATCGCGTGCGATAAGCGCCTTGATCTGGAGCATGATGAGCGGCTTGGAACGGTTGTATTGCTCTTCGTTGAATTCGATCTTGTCGTCTTTAGCCAGTGTGACCAGTTCTTGCATTATGTCATCTGTCACGTTGAAGTTCTGCTTGTATTGGGCGAACTTCGGATATTTCTTGTTCAGTTCGGCACGATGACGGTCCAGATAATTCATGGCGATGCGGTTCACCAGGCCGGCAGCCACGACGCTGCGGTGATAATCCGTGTAGCGCGACGTGTCGACCGGGATAAAGACATCCGGCATGATACCGCCGCCGCCATACACGATGCGTTTCGTCTCCAGCGTATTGTACTTCATCGAATCAGGGAAATGGATGCTGTCCGCACTCATCAGTTCGCCCCGGTTGTAGCGGTCGATCAAGTCATGGTTGTATTGCTCCTGGTTGCCGTTGACATACGGTTTCTGGATAGAACGGCCTGTAGGCGTATAATAGCGGGCAACCGTCAGGCGGATCATTGAGCCGTCAGGCATCGGGATCGGTTTCTGTACCAGCCCTTTTCCGAACGTACGGCGGCCTACGACCACGCCACGGTCCCAATCCTGCACCGCACCGGAAAGGATTTCACTGGCGGATGCGGATGTTTCGTCTACCAGCACAACCAAACGTCCTTCTTCAAACCCTCCGCGGGCCGAAGACTTGGCTTCCTCGCGCGGTTGTTTGTTTCCTTCGGTATAAACGATCAGCTTGTCCTTGCCTAAGAACTCGTCGGCCAGGTCGATCGCGATATTCAGATATCCCCCGCCGTTCCCCTGCAAGTCGAGGATCAGGTTCTTCATTCCCTGTTTCTTCAGTTTCTCCAGTGCTTCCCGGAATTCGTCGGCCGACGAAGCGGCAAAGCGGTTCAGCTTGATGTATCCGGTAGTCTTATCCGCCATGTAAGCGGCATCCAGGCTGTATACCGGAATCTTTCCACGTGTGATCTTGAACTCGATCAGGTCGGGCACTCCGCCGCGCAGGACCTTTACCCGCACTTCCGTATTCTTCGGACCGCGCAGGCGTTTCATCACATCCGTATTCTTCATCTTGACGCCGGCAATCAGCGTGTCGTCCACCATGATGATGCGGTCGCCAGCCATCAGGCCGACCTTTTCCGAAGGCCCGCCGGGAATTACCTGGATCACGTATAAAGTATCCGTCAGCATATTGAACTGGATACCGATCCCGTCGAAGTTACCTTGCAACGGTTCCGTCATCTCTTTCGTCTCTTCCGGGTCCGTATAGGTAGAGTGAGGGTCCAGCTTTTCCAGCATGCCGACGATGGCGTCCTCCACCAACTTCGTTTCGCTTGTAGAGTCTACATATAGGTTGGAGATGGCATACAGGGCCAACTGGAGCTTGCGGGCATCTATGTTGTTACCGCGCTGTGCCGACATCGAGGCGGCAAATACACTCAATATAAGGAGTGGAAGTAAAATTCGTTTCATTGTTTTTATTTTTTAATAAAGGTTTGTCCCTTTCGGCACAAACTGGGAAATATCTTTGCCGTAACGCAGCAACTCCCGCACGATGCTGGAGCTGATATGCGTATGTTCCGGTTCCGTAAAAAGAATAAATGTCTCAATCCCGCTCAACTTGCGGTTCACATCGGCTATGCTCTTTTCATATTCGAAATCGTTCACCGTACGAATACCGCGCAGGATAAACCCGGCATTCATCTGTTGGGCGAAATCGACCGTCAGGGAGTCGTACGACATGACCCGTACGCGCGGTTCGTCCTTGTAGAGCTCTTGGATCGCCTCCAGCCGTTTCTCCAGTGAGAAATAGGTTCGCTTCGTGTCGTTGATACCGATCGAAATGATGATCTCGTCCACCAGTTCGAGTCCTCGGCTTACCAGCGATTCGTGCCCGATCGTGAAAGGATCGAACGTTCCGGGGAAAAGAGCGATCCTTTTTAATTGACAATTGGCAATTGACAATTGATAATTATCGGTCGATTCCTGTCCCTCCCCTGTTTTTATCGTATTATCCATATTCTCAATTTATTGTCAATTATCAATTGATAACGTCTTCTTCTACAACTAAGTTATCTATGATAAAGTTCTGTCGTTCCATCGTATTCTTGCCCATATAGAACTCCAGCATATCTTTCACAAGGTCCTCTTTCTTCATGGTTACCGGGTCCAGGCGGATATCCTTTCCGATAAAATGCTTGAACTCATCCGGTGAGATCTCTCCCAAACCTTTGAACCGGGTGATCTCGGCGTTTTTTCCGGCGGCAGCGATTGCGTTCACACGCTCTTCTTCGCTGTAGCAATACCAGGTCTTCTGCTTGTTGCGTACACGGAACAGTGGTGTTTGCAGGATATAGACATGGTTCCGCTTGATCAGATCCGGGAAAAACTGGAGGAAGAAGGTGATCAGCAGTAGGCGGATATGCATACCGTCCACATCGGCATCGGTCGCAATGATCACCTTATTGTAACGTAAGCCTTCCAATCCATCCTCTATGTTCAATGCAGCCTGTAGCAAATTGAATTCTTCGTTTTCGTATACGATCTTCTTCGTCAGTCCGAAACTGTTTAACGGTTTGCCGCGAAGGCTGAATACCGCTTGCAGGTTCGGATCGCGGCTTTTCGTAATAGAACCGCTTGCCGAGTCTCCCTCGGTAATGAAGATGCAGCTGTCTTCCAGATTGTCGCCTTTCGTGTCGTTTAGGTGGATACGGCAGTCGCGCAGTTTCTTGTTGTGCAGGTTGGCCTTCTTTGCCCGTTCGCGGGCCAGCTTGGTCACACCGGCGATCGCTTTGCGTTCTTTTTCCGATTCCTGGATCTTACGCAGCAGGGCGTCCGATGTCTCTGCGTTCTTGTGCAGGTAGTTGTCCAATTCCTTCTTGATGAAGTCCCCGACAAACTTGCCGACCGAAGGTCCGTCCGGTCCCATGTCTTTCGAGCCTAACTTGGTCTTTGTCTGGCTTTCGAACACCGGTTCTTCCACCTTGATGCTGATGGCTGCTACTACGCCGGCGCGAATGTCCGAGTATTCGAAGTTCTTGTTGTAATATTCCTTTATGACACGTCCCAACGCTTCGCGGAAGGCGGAAAGGTGCGTACCTCCCTGTGTTGTATGTTGCCCGTTGACGAACGAGTAATATTCTTCTCCGTACTGGTTACTGTGGGTAATGACCACTTCTATGTCTTCTCCCTTCAGGTGGACGATCGGATATAAAGGCTCTGTCGTCATGTTCTCGTTCAGCAGGTCCACAAGGCCGTTGCGTGAATGGAACTTCTTGCCGTTGAAGACAATCGTCAGTCCGGAGTTGAGGAACACGTAATTCTTCAGCAGACTCTCGATATATTCGTCTTTATACTGGTAATCCTTGAATATCTCTTTGTCTGGGATGAAATAGGTGAGCGTCCCGTTTGCCTCCTCCGTCGGGCAGATCGGGGTTTCCTCCGTGATGACTGCCTTGTTGTATTCTACCCGCTTGCATTCGCCGTCCCGGTAACTGGTGATCAGGAAATAGCTGCTCAACGCATTTACGGCTTTGATTCCGACTCCGTTCAATCCGACCGACTTTTTGAAAGCCTTGCTATCGTACTTTGCTCCGGTATTCATCTTGCTGGAGACATCGACCACCTTGCCCAGCGGAACGCCGCGGCCATAGTCGCGTACGGAGACGGTGCCTTCTTCGACGGTCACTTCTATGGTTTTACCGTAACCCATCATATATTCGTCGATGGAGTTATCCAGCACCTCTTTCAGCAATACATAAATACCGTCATCGGCATAACTACCGTCTCCTAATTTCCCGATATACATACCGGGACGGCGACGGATATGTTCCATCCAGTCAAGCGTCTTGATATCGTCATCGTTGTACGCTGTCGGCTGTTGCATTGTTGAATTTAGTTCGTCCATTTTGAAAATTGAAAGTTGAAAATTGAAAGTTGAAAATTGAAAGACTGGGAATAAAAGAATAAAGAATCACTTTCCCCTTTCAACTCTTCCCTTTCAACTGTTTAATGTATGCTCTTCTTGTTTTGTGATGCTCGCGTTTGAAGTAATCCCACTGTGCCTGTACGGCATTGTTTGTTTCCAGTTCCGGATTGCTTTCCGCATAAATAGCTCCGACACTCTTGTAAACAGGTATCAGGTCGTTGAACAGCAATGCGTTCACGCCTTTGCTTTGATATTCCGGCAAGACACCCGTCAGGTAGAGGTCGATCACTTTCGGCTTGCTCTTCAAAGCCTTCAGCAGATAAATCCAACCGAACGGGAAAAGATGCCCTTTCGCTTTCTGCATAGCCTTGGACAGGTTGGGAAGCGAGATTCCGAAACCGACCACTTCGTCGTCTTCCTCACGGACGATAAGCGTCACCAGGTCATAGCGAAGCATCGGAATGTACATATTGATGTAGTAGTCGATCTGCTTTTGAGTCAGACGTGCGAAGCCGTATAACGGCGCGTACGACTCGTTCAATGTCCGGAACACCTTCTGCGCGTACGGCATGATCGATTTCGCGTTCTTAAACTTCATAACCTTCAGTCCGTATTTCTTCTTTACGATCTCACCGATACGCAGATGTTTTTCCGGCACTCCGTCCGGTATATAGATCTTGAACTCATGCCAGTCCTGGTCTTTCATATATCCCATACGTTCCATTTGCTTCGGATAGTAAGGATAATTGTAGATGGTCGCCATCGTTCCGATCTGGTCGAACCCTTCGATCAGCATTCCTTCGTGGTCCATATCAGTAAAACCCATCGGCCCGTGCAGCGCGTCCATGCCTTGCTCTTTCGCCCATTTCTCTACGGCACCGAACAAAGCATCCACTACTTCAATATCGTCGATAAAGTCGACAAACCCGAAGCGTGCATGTTTCTGATTCCACGTCTCATTGCTCCGGCGGTTGATCATCCCTGCGATACGTCCCACAACCTTCCCGTCTTTATATGCTAAAAAGTAGATCGCATCACACACTTCGAACGCCGGATTCTTCTTTTTATCCAACGTCACCATCTCTTCTTCGATCAGGCCGGGCACATGATACGGGTTGCCTTTATATAATTCGATATTGAACTTTACGAACTTTTTGAGTTCCTTCTTACTGGTAACTTCTTTAATTACTACGCTCATCGGTCATTTAGTTTGAACGGCAAATTTACACAATTAATTCATTTTTAGTGCCGGTTGGCAAGAAGAAAATGTTTTCTCTCCTTGAGCCCATAAAATCTTTGGCGTCTATTTTGCATCGGAATTGAAACGGATCGTAATGGTTTGTCGATGGAATGAAAGGGATTGTGCTTTTATCTCTGTATTGTCCTTTTGTACAAATAACTCGATTTTAAGGTGTGTAATGATTCCAATTTCTTATCTTTGTGGCGTTTTCGTTGTTCCTTGTGTGGGAGTGACGGACCTTTGTGTATCCGAAACTTTATTTGGAAACACTTAATCGTAACTTTTATTTGATTATAAAATCATGAAAATAGCTATCGTCGGGACAGGTTATGTGGGGCTTGTCACCGGTACTTGTTTTGCAGAAATGGGAACCGAAGTTTTCTGCGTCGACGTAAATGCCGAAAAGATCACAAACCTGAAACAAGGTATCATCCCTATCTACGAACCCGGCCTTGAAGAGATGGTTCACCGCAACCAGCAAGCCGGCCGTCTCCATTTCACAACCGATTTGACAGAATGCCTGAACGAGGTCGAAGTCCTCTTCAGCGCCGTAGGTACTCCGCCCGACGAAGACGGTAGTGCCGACTTGAAGTATGTGCTCGAAGTAGCCCGTACCGTCGGTCGCAACATGACCAAACATCTCCTTGTCGTGACGAAGAGCACCGTTCCGGTAGGCACGGCCCGTAAAGTCCGTGAGACGATCCAGGAAGAACTGGATAAACGGGGCTTGCCGCTTGAGTTCGATGTTGCTTCGAATCCTGAATTTCTGAAAGAAGGTGCGGCCATCAAGGATTTTATGAGTCCGGATCGTGTGGTCGTAGGTGTCGAATCCGAACGTGCAAAGGAGCTGATGACTCGTTTGTACCGTCCGTTCCTGTTGAACAACTTCCGTGTGATTTTCATGGATGTACCATCCGCCGAGATGACGAAATATGCGGCCAATGCCATGCTGGCTACCCGTATCAGCTTTATGAACGATGTGGCGAACCTCTGCGAGATTGTCGGTGCCGATGTGAATATGGTGCGTAAGGGGATCGGCTCGGATGCCCGTATCGGCAACCGTTTTCTGTATGCCGGTATCGGCTATGGAGGTTCCTGTTTCCCAAAAGATATAAAAGCGTTGATCAAAACAGCCAAGTCGAACGGTTACCGGATGCGTATCCTAGAAGCGGTCGAGGCGGTCAACGAAGAGCAGAAATCCATCTTGTTCCGCAAGTTGGACGATTATTTCAAAGGCGATCTGAAAGGCAAACGTATCGCTATGTGGGGCCTGGCCTTCAAGCCGGAAACCGACGATATGCGCGAAGCCCCTTCTCTGGTCTTGATTGATAAATTATTGGCTTCCGGTTGTGAAGTGTATGTCTACGACCCTGTCTCGATGGAAGAAACCCGTCGTCGTTTGGGAGACGCCCTCCACTATGCCAAAGACATTTATGACGCGGTAGTGGATGCTGATGCCCTCTTGCTCGTCACGGAATGGAAAGAATTCAGGATGCCTTCTTGGTCGGCCGTCAAAAAACTGATGGCAACCCCGCTGATCTTGGATGGCCGGAACATTTACGATGTGAAGGAGTTGGAGGAGAATGGCTTTGTTTATCATTGCATAGGGAGATAGATAAGATTATCCAATCTTTTTGGAATCAAATCAATAATAAACAGAAAGTAAGCGACAACCCGCTTTTTATCGTCAGGTTTATGCCTTTTCTATTGAAGAAAAAGACGCCGTAGCTATTGAAAGGAGCATCAGTGATCTGTGTAATGCGATTGTGTTTAAATATTTGTATTATTTGGGAGTGTCTTATTACCCCAAAGGACATCAAACAGTATATGAGTGACTTAGTTGGATATGGTTTGTTAATCCCTTTAATCCCGGATAATCCGGGCCATTCGAACCAAAAGTTTGTATCAGTCCGGATAATATTTATTCTGTCCTGACTTCGCTTAATTATGAAGAGTGGATTGAGATTGGAGAAAGGAAAATCGGAGGAATGTAAGGAATAATGCAAAGATCAAAATTAATACATAAAGTCAGTGATTTGTTTCACCCTATAGCACCTGAAGTGGATATCAATTTTTATGGTTCGCAAGCTAAGGAGAATGTAGGGCTGGATTCGGACATCGGCTTGCTGATCCTTGTCGATAAAGAAAAATTGTCTTATGATGCGGAAATATTTGATGCGTTAAGCCATCAATCAGAAGAGTTTATTTCTGCTATTGAAAATTTTTAAAGGAATGAAATAATAAATGGCAGAACAAACTCTGAAAGAAAAAACAGCCAAGGGACTTTTCTGGGGAGGGCTGAGTAATGGGGTACAACAGGTGTTGAACTTGGTGTTTGGTCTTATGTTGGCCCGTATTCTGGATGCATCCGACTACGGAATGGTTGGAATGTTGGCAATCTTTAGCGCGATTGCTTCAACGATTCAAGAAAGCGGCTTTACTGCAGCACTTACAAATCAAAAGGAAATACGGCATGAGGATTATAATGCCGTATTTTGGTTTAGTACGCTAACAGGAGTATTGTTCTATTTGATCCTTTTCTTTTGTGCACCGTTGATCGCCCAATTTTATGATAAACCGGAATTAATAGGTTTGTCTCGTATTGTCTTTTTAAGTTTTCTATTTGGAGGCTTTGGAATTGCATCGAATGCTTATATGTTTAAGATGTTGATGGTTAAAGAGAAGGCGAAGATTGATATCATATCGTTAATCTGCTCAGGAACTATCGGAGTCATATTAGCTTTAAACGGATTTGCTTATTACGGATTGGCGATACAAACGACAACTTATATAGGAATCAGTTCGTTGTTGAAACTATATTTTGCACCGTGGAAACCTACATTTCAGATAAATTTTAGCCCTCTGAAATCAATGTTTGGCTTTGGCTCAAAATTGATATTGACAAATATTTTTACACAGATAAGCAACAATGTCTTTTCTGTTGTTTTAGGGAAATTTTATACCCCACAGCAGTTGGGCTTTTATTCACAGGGGCAGAAATGGATGGGAATGGGGCACCAATTAATAGGTGGAATGATTAATGGAGTAGCACAGCCAGTGTTAGTTCAGGTAATGGATGATAAGGAAAGACAAGTGCTTGTTTTTAGAAAGATGGTTCGTTTTGGCGCATTTATTTCTTTTCCGGCCATGTTGGGATTAGCCTTTGTTGCAAAAGAATTTGTATGGATTTTATTAGGAGAAAAGTGGTTGGACAGCGTACCTTTTCTTCAGTTGTTTTGTTTTTGGGGAGCAATAGGATATTTATCTCAGTTGTATGTGAATGTATTGATGATTTATTCTCGATCAGATATTTATTTATTGGGAATGGTTCTTATAGGTATATTCCAGATATTGATAATTGGGGTGTTATATCCTTTTGGCATATTTAATATGGTAATTGGATATATAGGAATTTATTTCCTTAGTCTTTTCTTTTGGCATCATTATGTGAAGAAGATTCTACCAATAAGATTTATTTTCATATGTAAAGATGTCTTATCTTATTTGATTATTAGCGTTCTACTTTTTGTACTGCTAAGTTATATATTAAGTGGAATGACTAATTTATATATTCTTTTGTTTGCAAAGATTTTTTTATATACTATTTTTTATATTCTATCATTAAGATTGTTAGGATCTAAAATATTCGAAGATTGTTTGGAATTTGTAAAAAGCAAAATGCTATGTTAAAAATATCAGTGGTGTTGTGTACATATAATGGTGAAAAATATTTTAAGAGAACAATTAGATTCTATTATAAATCAGACATATCCTATTTATGAGATTTTTTATGCCTTTTTTGCTTATAGAGATTGTGGGGTTTCTGTATAGTTTTACGTATTGATTTCGTATATTATGTTAGTAAAAATATATAAAAAAATACCTTCTAGATTGAGAAGTAAGATTTATGATATTTTTCTAAGTAATATTTTGTTGTATTATAGAAAAACATCTGTTTCGTTATATTTTCATAATAAGAGTTGGCGACGTTTGAATAGGCATAATAGTACTTATTTATGTGGAAATTATCCATTTGGAATGATATCAGTGGGAAATTATACTTATGGAAAGATTGATATAAATTTTTTCACAAATAAGGAAAAGCTAATTATTGGAAACTTTTGTTCTATTGCAGATGGTGTTAAATTTGTTACAGGAGGGAATCATTTTGCGGATAGATTATTGACATTCCCAGTAGGAAGTATTTATAATATAGGAAAGGATGATGGATATACAAAAGGGCCAATAATAGTGGAAGATGATGTTTGGATTGCAACTAATGCTTTGATTTTATCAGGAGTGACAATTGGACGTGGTGCTATAGTTGCTGCAGGAGCGGTTGTTGTAAAAGATGTTCCACCATATGCAATTGTTGGTGGAAATCCTGCAAAAATATTGAAATATAGATTCCCCTTAGAAATAAGAGAATCTTTGATGAAGATGGATTTCTCTTTGTTGACGAAAGAATATATAGAACAGAACATAGATTTTTTTTATTCCTATATTTCAGTAGAATCTAAATGGTTTACAAATTTGTGTAAATGAAAATATGATAAATGTACTAATTATATTTGGAACTCGCCCAGAAGCAATAAAGATGGCTCCAGTGGTGAAAACACTACAGAAAAATAATAATATTTTTGATGTGAAAGTCTGTGTGACAGCTCAGCATCGTGATCTATTAGACCAGGTTTTAGAGATATTTCAAATAAAGCCTGATTATGATTTGAATATTATGAAATCGGGACAAGATTTATATGATATAACAAGTCGGGTATTATTGGAGTTGAGGTCGGTTTTAATAGAGGCTAAACCAGATGTCGTATTGGTTCATGGTGATACTACTACTTCTATGGCCGCATCGCTTGCAGCATTTTATGCTCAAATACCGGTTTGCCATGTGGAGGCTGGTTTGCGCACTCATAATATTTATAGTCCTTGGCCAGAAGAAATCAATCGACAGATAACGGGGCGTATTGCTTCATTTCATCTTGCTCCCACGGAGTTGAGTAGAAAGAATCTTCTGAAAGAAAATATTGATCCGACAAAAATTGAAGTAGTCGGCAATACAGTTATTGATGCTTTGCACATGGCACTTTCATTATTAAAAGAAAATAAGTCTTTGCAAATCAATAATGAAAATCTTCTTTTGCAGAGTCGAATACCTGTTGAGCTATTATCAAAATGGAAAGAACATGAAAGAGTATTAGTTTTGATAACAGGGCATAGAAGAGAAAACTTTGGGAAACCTTTTATTCAAATTTGTGAAAGTATAAAAATTTTGTCATTAAAGTACTCTAATGTGGATTTTGTTTATCCTATGCATCCGAATCCTCATGTTAAGGAAGCTGTGGAGTCTGTTTTTGGAAAAATAGAATCGATTTCAATGAAATACACGAATTTGTTCTTTTGTAATCCATTGGAGTATTTGCCTTTTGTTTCATTAATGGAGCTATCTTATTTGATATTAACGGATAGCGGAGGGATCCAAGAAGAGGCTCCAGGATTAGGAAAACCTGTTTTGGTTATGCGTGATACGACAGAACGTCCAGAAGGAGTAGAGGCCGGTACTGTAAAATTAGTAGGGACAAGTAAAATGAAAATTATAGATGAAGTTTCTTCTTTATTGGAAAATCATCAATTATATATGGCAATGAGTCAAGCCCGAAATCCTTATGGAGATGGATATACATCTGTTCGTATCTCAGAAATAATTAAAAGATTGTTCTCAAGTAAATTATCATGAATATAGGAATTGTAACAACTTGGTTTGAGCGAGGGGCAGCTTATGTTTCCAGGCAATATTTGGAGGCTTTTCGATCTGATTCAAATAATAGTGTGTATATATATGCGAGAGGTGGAGAATCATATGCTCGTAATCAGTCAGAATGGGATCGTGATTTTGTTACTTGGGGAAAAGTAAATAAGAAATATTATTGTGGAGCAACTGGAATAGAAAAAAAAGATTTTATAGATTGGCTTAAAAATCGACAAATAGATGTTGTTCTATTTAATGAACAAAATTGGTGGATTCCAGTAATTTGGTGTAAAGAATTAGGTATTAAAGTTGGTACATATGTGGATTACTATACTGAAGAAACAGTACCTTTTTTTGCTATATATGATTACATTTTGTGTAACACAAAACGTCATTATCGGTTGTTTAAAGATTTACCTCAGAGTTTTTATATCCCTTGGGGTACAGATATTAATCTTTTCTCTAATAATATTGAAGAATCATGTGAACAATCACAGATTACATTCTTTCATTCGGCAGGAATGAATCCGATAAGAAAGGGTACGGATACTGTTATTGCTGCTTTTTTGTCATTACCTGCTTTTTATAAGGATAAGGCAAAATTACTTATTCATACTCAAGTCGCATTAGATAATTATGTAGCAAGGTATGATCAATCAATATTATTGAGTTCAAATATCGAAGTGAGGACGGAGACTGTTGCTGCGCCAGGACTGTATCATTTGGGAGATATTTATGTTTATCCTTCTATATTGGATGGTTTAGGCTTAACTGTTGCAGAGGCTTTGTCTTGTGGATTACCCTGTATTGTACCAGATAATGCTCCAATGAATGAATTTATACAAAGTGGAATAAATGGACGTATCGCGGACGTAGAATATTTGTACGCTCGTAGTGATGGATATTTTTGGCCTCAATGTAAAGTTTCAGTTAAATCGATTCAAGAACAGATGATTTATTATTTGAATAATATTGATAGAATAAAGGTATTTAAGAAAGAGGCTCGTATTTATGCGGAACAAAATTTGAATTGGAAAGATCGATATATGCAAGTTTGCGAGATATTGAAGAATGCAACTATAGCACCATATAAGGAAGATTTAGTTGATCAAATAAAATGTTTTGAACATAGAAAAACAGGTAAGTTTAATGTACTACCTTATGCTTTCTATTATTGGAAAAAACTGAAAGGATAAAATGAGATTATTATATATTGCAGTACATGAGCAAAATAAGGATTGGGGGGCTGAACATTTTTTAGCAAAGGCGTTCCTCTCTTTAGGGGTGGATTTAGTAACTATCGATTATAGAAAACATAGAAAAGATATAATCCAACGAATAAAGCAAGTAGGAGATTTTGACTATTTTTTCTTACAAAGAGGAGATGATTTTCCTATAGGAATATTAAAATCAATCAATAGACCCAAGTTCTTTTGGGCATCTGAATTAGTTTCAAGGAATAGAGATCAAGACCGATTGCTAAATTCGGGCTTATTTGAACATGTTTTTGTTCACACATTAGCCTGTAAACGTTCAATTATAGAGAAAGGTTGGTTGACAGAAGATAAAGTAACTGTTCTATTAAATGGCTTTGATCCTGAGTCACATTATCCAATAGAGGGAATAAAAAAAGATATTGATGTCTTATTTATTGGAAATATGCTTGGTCGACGAAGAAAGTGGCTGGATGAAATAAAAAGATCGTGTAATCTATATGAGGCAGTTGGAATTTATGGTGCTGATATGGTTCAATTGGTAAATCGGGCCAAAATAGTATTGAATATTCATTCAGAGGAATATTTGGATACAGAAACAAGATTATTTGAAGTAATGGCATGTAGATCTTTTTTGTTATCCGAGAGACTGTCTGAAGATTCTCCATTTGTAAATGGTTTACACCTGGTTGAGGTTATGGATGTAAAGGAAATGATTTCTTCTATTCAGATATATCTGGAATCTTCTGAACTTCGTCAGAAGATTTCAAATGGAGGGTATGAATGTGTTATGGAAAATCATACTTATTTGAAAAGGGCTGAGTTGTTGTTATCACTGTTTACTTCTTATTACAAAACTGGACAGAATCTGTCTGTTGATCCTATCCAGTTAAAGAAAGCGGTGTTAGAAAGTTTTTATTTGTATGAGAAAAATCGTTTGCTTGATTCTTATAGGCAATTAAGGTATTCGATAAGAAAAAGATTTAAATGAAAAAGAAGGATATTATTTTAAGAGTTTGGGGTGGAGTTGGCAATCAGTTATTTATTTACGCTTTTGCAAAAGTCTTATCTTTGATTACTGATTGCAAAGTTACATTAGATATAAGAACGGGATTTGCTAATGATGGATATAAAAGAGTTTATAGATTAGGAGACTTTTCAATTTCATTATTGCCAGCTTTACGCTTTTATACATTATTATCCTTTGCACAAAGGAAGATGCCTTATATAAGGCATCTTTTAGCATATAAATTTGATTTTTTTGAAGAAGATCAAAAATACCCTTTAGAAACTTTGGATAGTTTTTTTAAGATTTACTCGGATAAGAATTTGTATCTTCAAGGATATTGGCAATATTTTGATTTTAGTTCCTATCGAGATGTTTTGTTAAAAGATTTAAGATTTGATGTTGAAATTAATAACACTTATTTGTATTATTCTGATTTGATAGAAAAATCGAACGCAGTAGCTATTCATTTTAGAAGGATACAATACGAACCTGTTATAAGTATAGATTATTATAAGAAGGCAATAAAATATATATCTGAAAATGTAGAAAATCCTACCTTTTTTATTTTTTCAGATGATATAAATTGGTGTAGAGAAAATCTATCGATTAATGGGATTTGTTTTTTTGTTGAGAATTTTAAAGATGAACTTTATGAACTAAAATTAATGAGCCAATGTAATCATTTTATTATTGCTAATAGTACTTTTAGTTGGTGGGGAGCGTGGCTTTCAGTGAATGCAGATAAAAAGGTTATTATGCCAGATGGTTATACAGATGTAAGTATGAATGGTTCTATTGTACATATATAAATGAAGAATATGAAAATAGCAGTAATCGGCCTCGGCTATGTTGGTATGCCATTGGCTGTTGAATTTAGTAAAAAGTATCCGGTTGTCGGATTTGATATAAATGAGGCTCGTGTAAAAGAGCTTCAAGGTGGAAGTGACAGAACAAGAGAGATTGATAGTTCATCTTTGAAAGAAGTGCTATCGCTTTCTGATACAAATCATGCGATAGGCTTGAAATTAAGCCATGATATAGAAGCATTGCATGATTGTAACTTCTTTATTGTGACGGTTCCAACCCCTATAACCAAATTTAAAACTCCGGATTTGAAGCCTTTGTTAGGGGCTTCGTCCACGGTTGGCAAAGTTTTGAAGAAAGGTGATATTGTTGTGTACGAATCGACCGTGTATCCAGGTTGTACAGAAGAAGATTGCGTGCCTGTATTGGAAAAGGAATCAGGTTTGAAATTCAATCAGGATTTCTTTTGTGGTTATTCCCCTGAACGTATTAATCCAGGTGATAAAAAGAATACTTTGACAACGATAAAGAAGGTGGTATCTGGATCAACACCTGAGATTGCAGATAGGATAAACGAACTTTATAGCTCCATAATTAAAGCCGGTACATTTAAGGCTTCTTGCATAAAAGTCGCAGAAGCTTGTAAAGCTATTGAGAATGCGCAGCGAGATGTCAATATTTCTTTTATGAATGAGTTGGCTCTTATTTTTGATAAGATGGGTATTGATACGCAAGAGGTATTGGATGCTGCCGCGACAAAGTGGAACTTTTTGAAGTTTGCTCCTGGCTTAGTAGGTGGGCATTGTATCGGTGTGGATCCGTATTATTTGTTACACAAGTCACAATGCTTAGGATATAATCCGCAAGTAATACTATCTGGGCGTACTGTTAATAATGAAATGGGACGTTTTGTGGCTTCTAAAACTGTTAAACTGATGATCCGTCATGGCATAAAGATTGTCGGAAGTAAGGTTTTGGTCCTTGGTTTTACTTTTAAAGAGAACTGTCCGGATACTCGAAATACAAAAGTTGTCGATATTATTGATGAGCTAAAAGATTTCGGTGTTGACGTAGATGTTTATGATCCTTATGCTTTAAGAGACGAAGTAAAGGAAGAGTATGGCGTCGAACTGTTGGAACAGATGTCGGATATCAAGAAATACGACGGTATTATTTTAGCTGTTGCTCATGATGAGTTTAAACAGTTGGATTTTGGCTTCGTTCGTAACCAGCCGACCGTTTTATTTGATGTAAAAGGTGTCTTGGATAAATCATTAGTGCACGGGAGACTTTAAAATGAAATTAGCACCAATTGTTATATTTACTTATAACAGGCCGTGGCATACTCAGCAAACGGTTGAAGCATTGTTGAAGAATGAATATGCTTCAGAAAGTGATTTGATAATTTTCTCTGATGCTCCTAAAAATGAAGCGGCTAAAAAAGGGGTAGAAGAAACTCGCTCCTATATTCGAAATATTACAGGATTTAAATCTTTGCGTATTATTGAGCGAGATCGGAATTTTGGCTTGGCTAATAATATTATTGATGGTGTCACTTCCATTGTCAATGAGTTTGGAAGGATAATTGTTTTAGAAGATGACTTGCTTACTTCCCCCTATTTTTTGAAGTTTATGAATGAAGCTTTAGATAAATACGAGAAGGTAGAGGAAGTGGTTAGTGTACATGGATATTTATATCCTGTTAAAGAAAAGTTGCCGACTAATTTCTTTTTAAAACATACGGATTCTTTGGGATGGGGGACATGGAAAGAGTCTTGGAATGTATTTAATTCTGATGGTGCTTATCTATTGAGCAAATTGGAATCTCGAAAGATAGTAGGGGAGTTTAATTTTAATGATACTTATAATTTTGCAAAAATGCTGAAGGATCAAATTGAGGGATTAAATAATTCTTGGGCAATAAGATGGTATGCTTCAACTTTTTTGGCAGATAAAATTTCTTTATTTCCAAATGTGTCATTAGTATATCATAATGGAAATGACTTGCAAGCGACTAATAGCAGTATTGGAGATGATTGGTTAGATGTCGAACTCTCGGACCATCCGATTCCTTTGGTCGAAATACCGCTCAAAGAAAATAAAGATGTTCGTTTAGTTTATGAACGCTTTTTTCGAACTGTCTTTTCTTTCCGTGGAAAGATAAAAAGGAAAATTAAAGAATTATATGGGAAAATTACGCAGATGTATAAGTAGTTTTTTTAGGAAACCGGTAAATTTTAATGACGAGTTAAGGACTGAACCTATAAGTCGTAAATTTGGTTTTGATCGTGGGTGTCCTATTGATCGTTATTATATAAATTCTTTTCTGAAACAGAATCAGAGTCTCATAACAGGGTCTGTTCTTGAGATTGCTGAAAGTACGTACAGTAAACAATTTGGACATGATATATCGTCGTATGAGGTTCTTCATTATGATGATTCGAATAAGAAAGCAACTATTGTAGGTGACTTGACTAAGCCGGAAACTCTACCGAGAGAAAGAATAGATTGCTTTATTTGTACACAGACATTGAATTTTATTTTTGATGTACCGAAAGCAATAGAAGGCAGTTATAAAGTATTGAAACAAGGTGGGACTCTGTTGTGTACAGTTTCCGGGATATCTCAAATTTCTCGATACGATATGGATCGTTGGGGGGATTATTGGCGTTTTACGGATTTATCTATAAGAAAGTTGATGGAATCTGTTTTTGGTGAAGGAAATGTGGAAATTGTTACTTTTGGAAATGCATTGGCCGCCACTGCCTTTTTGCAAGGTTTGGCCATAGATGATTTGCCTGATACGTCTTTACTGGATAAAAAGGATCTGGATTATCAAATAACGATTGGAATTAAAGCTACTAAATGCTGAGAAAATTATTACAATATATATTAGATCGTTTAATCTATTTATTATATCAAGATTCTGTTATATTGGGGAATCGACCTTTTTTTTGGTGTGATCTTCCCGTTCCGGTAAACTATCCCCAGCAAAGCCAGACACATCCTTCGATCCTTTATTTGAAACAAGGATGGAACGGAGCTACCCATTGGTTGGGGACAACGCCTTATCCTAAAGCGCAGGTGAAATATGAAAATCCGTGTATTTATTATGCTGATGTTCGAAATGATAGTATTCCTACACAATTTGTGCCAATAAAAAATAATCCTATTTTGGAATGGCCGGGAGGGGATTGCTTCAATTCGGATATTGAACTGTATTTTGAGGATAATGTGCTGTATTCTATTATTAGAGAATATGATAATAAAGCTCTTTCAAAGAAGCTGAAGGTCCAGTATTCGGCAGATGGACAGTCCTGGAGTACTCCGCGTTTATTCTTTGAGACAAGAGATCCTAAGCAGGAATTATTATCTCCCTCTATCATCCGTTATAATGGCAAACTTCGCCTTTATTGTCTGAATGGGGATGCCGGTATTTCTAAAAGGGGACATTGTACGGGTATTCATATTTTGGAAGGAGATGATTTAAAGCAATCCGTTTTTAAGGAGGTCGCAATCGGTTCTTTTCTGAATAAAGATGAAGTACGGATAGAACCTTGGCATTGTTGCTTGTTTGAATACCGGCAGAAGTTGTATATGCTTTTCTGTGGGCGGGATCATAAGCAAAAAACATTTCGTTCACCGATGGAAACGTATTTGGCTGTATCGGAAGATTATCAAAACTTTTCTATTTATAAAAAGCCGATAGTAGCACATATCAAAACATACCGTCCTTCAGCTTACATTGATGGAGATAGATTGCACTTGTATTTTTCTGTAGTCGGATATGTCGATAATTCTCATGAAGATAGACGAATTGGGTATACTTGCTTGAACATGAGAGAGCTGCTTCAAACGTTACAATGAAAGGAGGCTGATTTTTGGTATAATGAATATTAGAAAGGAAAGTGTGAAAATCGTCATCTTAAACACATCCGACCGTACCGGAGGCGCAGCCGTGGCTGCCGGGCGTTTAGGTAAGGCATTAGAACAAGCCGGGATACAGGTTGACAAACTTGTCAGGAAAGATACTTGGTTGAACCGTTTCCGATTTTATTGGGAGCGGTTGATTATTTTTTTATGCAATCATTTAAACCGTAAGAATCTGTTTGCGGTTTCCATCGCCAATACCGGAACAGATTTGTTGGGGCATCCTTTGGTGGAAGAGGCCGATATTATTCATCTTCATTGGATTAATCAGGGGTTTCTGTCATTGAGGGATATAGAAAGATTGGTGAAACAGAACAAGCCTATTGTGTGGACTATGCATGATATGTGGCCTTGTACAGGTATTTGTCATCATGCGAGAGATTGTGAAAAGTTTCAGACAGAATGTGAGTCTTGTTTCTTTTTGAAGTCGAAAGGTAAGGATCTCTCGACTTCTGTTTTTGATAAAAAAATGTCCTTGTATAAGGACGCCAATATAACCTTTGTCGGCTGTAGCCGATGGCTGTCCGGCAGGGCAAAGAAAAGTTATCTGTTACGGGGCAAGGCGGTTCTGTCTATTCCTAATCCGATCGATACGAAGGTCTACCATCCGATGGATCAGGGTATGGCTCGTGAATTATTGGGGCTACCTTCGGGAAAGAGGCTGTTGTTATTTGGGGCGTTGAACGTTACAGACAAGCGTAAAGGGATTGATTATTTGATCGAGGCGTTAAGGAGAATGGAAAAACAAGATGTGGAGCTTGTCGTTTTCGGACAGGTGAAAGATGATATCCGAGGCCTTTTCCCTGTACCGATCCATTCGATGGGATATTTGTCGGACGAGTCTAAAATCGTAGCCTTGTATAATGCTGTCGATATGTTTATCACTTCTTCCTTGGAGGAAAACCTCCCCAACACAATCATGGAGTCGATGGCGTGTGGAACTCCTTGTGTCGGGTTTGAAATTGGTGGTATTCCGGAGATGATCGACCATCGTGTGAATGGGTATGTCGCCAACTATAAGGATGCCGGTGACCTTGCTAATGGTATCCAATGGGTTTTGGAGCATGAAGATCGGCTGGCTCTTTCGGATGCCTGTGTGAAGAAAGTACAGGAGAATTATACGGAGGAAATGGTTGCAAAGCAATATACGGCACTATACGAAAAGCTGCTGAAAGGGGAATAAGGTTGTATAAGGTAGGCATGATGTGATCACTATTTTTGATTTTTAAACAGGAGGGATAAGATGTTTTCTGTCTGGAGAAAGCATTTTTGATAATGATTCTTTACTTGAATTTATAAAAAGTAATTAGCATGAAGAATTTCAAGAATAAGACAGCTTGTATCCGTTCGGATATGAACAGGATAAAGGATGTGAGTACCGTTGCTAACGGTATCCATAACACATAAGAAATCAACGAAAACAATCAAGAGCCGTGGCCTTCAGGACACGGCTCTTGATTGTTTTACCTCACCCCATCAGCCACCTGCAGACGCATCCCACTCCCCCGCAGGCGATCAGTGTGTAGCCTGAGATTCCCAGCCAGTCGGCTGAGGGTGGCTGGTGGTCGGGGGAAGAGGGGGAGGGGCGTCGGGATTCTTGGGAATGTGGGGAGGGGGTTGGTTGTTCTTCAGGAGGGAGAGAATCCCGCCGATGCAGGCCAGGGTCACTTCCGTTTCCCCCTTCCAGAGGGAGAGGAGGGACAGGAGGAAGAGGCTGGGGAGGAGGACAAGGACGGTCGCTGGGAGACGGTTTACGCTTGCGGGGAAAGATGACTTGGGCGAGCGTGAGGAAGAAGCTGAGTACTGTTTCAAGGACTTTCATAAATTAGAAGGATTTTTCAATTTTTAATTCTCAATCTTTAATTTTTTCGATCTGTCGGCAGAGCTTTATCAGCAAGATGCGGTAGGCTTCGCGGTTGTCGCCGTTGACTTCGCTGATGTAACGGCTGTATGAGATGGAACGGGCGAAAGCCTGCGGGTTGTTGCTGACATCGGCCGCCGGGGTGTAGGCATGGCGGATCAGGCGGGCGTAGTCCATGAAGGAATCCTGCGGAGTGTCGTAGACACGGAAACGGAGGGAGTGGACGCCCAATTCGATACCTTCGCCTTTCCACCAGACGTTTTTCTTGCCGTAGGCGGTGATACCGAAAAAGTTATGGTGCTCGCGTGCGAGGTCGCTCTGTCCCCAACCCGATTCGATGACCGCCTGTGCCAGGATCACTACCGGATTGATCCGGAAACTTTCTCCCGCCTTGCGGGCAAGAGGGAGATATGACGATATAAAATCAACCTGTTCTGCTTTCATTTTCTTGTTGTTTTTGGACACTGTTTTGATTTTTTACAAACAGCCCCTTTTAATTATATTCTTGTTGTTTTCGTCTGATGATTTGAGCGTCTTTTCGGTCATATCCGCCCCCTCTTGTCTTCGTCAGATAGTTCGCTTATCCTCCTCGTCAGAGTGACGGATCTGCCTCAAAAAGACTTCTCAAATCATCAGGCGGAAAAATCAAAACAGTTTCTTAGTCTGTTTGAATTTAGCTTCCGGCCTACAGTTCACCCGGTTTCTCCTCCCCGCCTCCGGAAGACGGTTTGTCACCGGCCGGGACCAGGTCGAGATGTTCGAATGTGACATTCTTTTTCACCTGCGTCAGCATGGTCCCCGGCGAGAAGACGATACGCGCCTTGTTGAAGAAAGACGTGTTGAAGTCTGCTTCGTTCTCCACCCCTTTGCTGCCTGCGACCATCCGGAAGTTACCCAGGCGGCCCAGCTGGATCACATCCCCTTCTTCCAACCGTTCCTCCATGACGGACAGGATGCCGTCGATGACCAGTTTCACATCTCCCACGAAGGCGGAGCTGCGCACTGCCACCATGTTGCAGAACTTTTCGAATTTCAATTTCTTCAAGGAACGGACCTGTGCATAGTACAGCTTCGAGCCCTCGGCTGCGTCTTTGCGCATATCCGGTCTTCTTACCAAGCGATAGTTTAATGACATAAGCGTGATTAGTTTTTAAATGAATACTTTTACGGAATCTTTTTTTCATTATCGATAACAAGACAAAGGTAAGGTCCCGGTACAGGCAGAAATACAGATAGGGGAACATCGGCGAAGATCGATGCGGAAACAGGTAGAAAGAAGTAGGATATAAATGTGATTATCTATTGAATATTGATTTTTATTCCGTATCTTTATAGGACAATGAAACGATGGGAATTATGATCGTAAACGAATTCGAAATCAGAAGTTACGGGTGGCAGGAATTGGCGGTCCTTTACGGGCCGGATTTGATGCCGGAATCGGCCGGGAAACGGTTGTCCAAATGGGTGGGGGCAGACCCGGTGTTAGAGACGGAGCTGCAGGGCTACGGTTGGCGGAAAGGGAAGAAGACGTTGACACCCCGACAGGTGAAGACAATCGTGCAGTTTTTGGGTGAGCCTTGAAACAAGGGACTTCGGTGTACGAAACAAGGGACTTTGACGTGTAAGACCAGGGAACTTGGGAGACAAAAGACCGGACTTCCGGATGCGGAAGAGGGTACTTTTTCCCATCGATAGGGAGAGGATAAAGGCCGGCCGGCATTGCAGGCAATAAATAGATAAGCATATGAGCAAGTTAAAAAAAAGCGGAAAGGTGACTATTGCCGTTCGTACAAGAAAATCAGAAAAGAGGTACGGGACGCGTCCGATCCGTTGTACGAAATGATCGTTTATGCACTCTTCCTTACGGAGGAGGCCAAGGGGAAGCAGGAGAGGATGTGCGCCGTGGCGCAGAATTTCTTCCAGGAATTCGGGGATGACCTGCATCGTCTGATTTTCGGGATAGAAGAGAAAGCGTATAAGGACCGCATCCCGGTGTCGAAGCCGGAATTTCTGATCGGGATTTTTAAGACGCTATGGTTGATGGAGGTATTCGGGGACGTACGGCCCCGGTATCTGATCGGTTTTATGTCGGAGACGTTCGATCTGGGTCTGGCGGAGTCTTCCATACGGACCATCTGGTATGACAAATGTGGGATGTATGACCAATTGAGGCCTGTTTTGCAGGATTTTTTTCGGAATTTGTATAGGAAATAACGTGTAAACCCGCTTGCAATGCGCCGCGCCGGCTTTTTTATCCGGCATTTTTGGGTATTACAAAACGCCCCTTTCCTGTCGTACCTTTGCCCATGCCGATTGAAAAGGGCGCAAATTAATGAGCTTATATATATATTAATATATTTATTCTAAGATGTAGGATTGAACCGAAACTGACGGAAAACCTCTACAAGTGGCTGAAAATAAATTGTTTATATTGTGCTATTGACTGCACCGTTTTTATTTGGGGTAAAAATGTTTAATTTTAAATCCGTTCATTATGAAAAAGGATATGACGTTTTCGGCCGATTTTGCAAGATGCGGCTATACGAAAGTTTCCCGGCAGGCCATGCAGATTGCTTTTACGCCGGGAGACAAGTGTGAAAAAGAGGCAAAGGTGCTCCTGTGCATATTGGGTTTTGCCTATTTCAAAAAAGGAGAAGTCTCCTTTCATTTCAAAGACTATGCTTGTGAACGAGGCGAGTGGATCACCTCTTATTCGGAACTGGCACGGCGTACGGGGTTGATACGCAGGGCGGCAGTCACGGCTGTCGGACATCTTGTCGAGGCAGGATGGCTGACGGTCACGGCGGTGGGCAGGATGACGAAGTTTACCTTGACCTTCTATGACGCGCCTCCCCAGCCCGACGGCCACGGCTCTCCGCAGGGGGGCGGCGACGACGGTTTGTCGCTTGCGGCAGCCCTCTACATGTACCAGAACGGGACGGTCTATAACACCGGGGAGACTGTCTGATGGGGTTGAATGCCGTACAATCGTATCCGGCGGAGCGGGTCTTGGTGGCAGCTCTGCTGGGACGTCCCGCCTCTTTCCACGAATTGGGCGGACGGGTGACGGAAGAGATGTTTACCGAACCGGGGCTGCGCCTGGTGTTCCGTGCCTTTGCCGAGCTGGCCTCGCGCGGCGAACGGATCGACATGGCGACGGTCGAGGCGGAGATGTTCCGGCTCGATCACCGGCTTTATGGCGAGCTGAACGGAGTCTCTTTCCTAAGCGCCATGTTGCAGGCGGTGCGCAACGACAGCCACATCCACGAATATGTGCGTCTGGTACAGCGCGAATGGATGTTGCGCGGCTGTGTGGCGAGCCTGAACAAACGCGGTCTGGAGGCGCAGCAGCCGGATGTCGACGTGATGAAGCTCCTCGCCGGTGTCACGGACGACATGGACGGCTTGCGTGAACATGCCTCCGGAGGCGTGGATGTCCGGATGGCGGCCGAGGTGGCACGCGAAGTCCTGGCGCGTTCGTTCCGTAACCAGGAGGCACGCGAAAAAGGGGAACATATACAGGTGCGTACCGGGTTCGACGAACTGGACGACTTGACGGGCGGCCTTTACCGGGGCGAACTGGCGGTGCTCTCCGGGCGGCCTTCGATGGGAAAGACGGCGGTGGCTTTGCACATGGCGCTTCAGGCGGCGCGTGCGGGGCGGAATACGCTTTATTTCAGCATCGAGATGAGCGAGGAGGAGGTGACGGAACGTATCCTTTCGATGCTGAGCGGCGTGGAGGCCGGCAAGATCCGTTTCAAGGGGACGAACCGCGAGGAGCGTGCGTTGTTGGAGAAAGCGGCGGCTGAGCTGGCGGGGTTGCCGTTGAGGATCGTCTATTGCGGTTCGCTCGCCATCGACGAGATCCGTGCCGTGCTGATGACGCGCAAGGCTCGCCGGGAGCTGGACATCTTCTTCATCGACTATCTGAACCTGATTCATATCCCTTACACACGGGGCAGCCGCAACGAGACGACCGATCTGGCCCTGGGCGATGTGGTGCGGAAGGTGAAGCTGATGGCGGTCGAGCTGGATGTGCCTGCCGTTCTGTTGGCGCAGATGAATCGCGACAGCGACCGGCGCCTGGCTCCTTATCTGCCGATCTTGAGCGACCTGCGTAACTCCGGCGCGATCGAGCAGGTGGCGGATCAGGTGATCTTCGTCTACCGGGCCGAGAAATACGGCATCTTGTACGACAAGGATACGAAGGAGGACCTGCGGGGCGTGGGCTATCTTCTGGTCGCCAAGAACCGTAATGGGGCGACCGGACGGGCGCGTTTCCGCTACAATGTTTCGATGACACGGTTCCTGTCTTATGAAAACCGGTTGTTATGAGAGGCGATTCGTTGAAAGAGAGAATCCTTCGGGTGGCCACGATCGAGGAAGTGGTGGCTGCCTATGTGCCGTTGCAGCGCAGCGGTGCGGGATATGTCGGCTTGTGTCCTTTCCATGCAGACAAGCATCCTTCGTTGCACGTCCATCCGGGAAAACAGTTTTTCAAATGTTTCGCTTGCGGCGAAGGCGGAGACTTGTTCGCTTTCGTGCAGAAGATCGAGGGATGTTCGTTTACGGAAGCGATGGGAATGCTGGCGAAACGGTATTCGATTGACAGTAGGGAGTGGACAGTAGACAATTATGCAGGGAAGAAGAAAAGGACGGACGGAAAGGGGACGACCGGAAAGAGGACAGCCGGTTCCTCGGACAAAACGGCAAATGAAAACAGTGACGACCAATTGTCTGTTGTCAATTCTCAATTGTCCATTCGGACGATTGGCGCCGCCAATCGTCTGTTCGCCTCCCTGTTGCAGCCTTACGTGCCGGAAGACGAGGCTTTGAGGGAGACGTACCGCCTTTTCGGGGTGGGGATCGCTCCTCCGGAAGTGCCGGCGGATTACCGGAAGATGCGGTCGCGGTTGATCTTCCCGATCCGGGACGAGAAGGGAGGGCTGGTGGCGTTTGCGGCCCGCAGGCGGACGGATGGGGAGGAGGGAGCCAAGTATGTCAACTCGCCGGCCAGTCCGGTCTATAGCAAGAGCCGGGTGCTTTATGCGCTGGACCGGGCGGGGGAGGCGATACGGGAGAGGCGGTTCGTCTTCGTCACCGAAGGCTACAAAGACGCCCTGGCGATGCATGCCGCCGGATTTACGAATACGGTGGCGCTCTGCGGGGTGGCTTTCACTGCCGGGCATCTCCGGTTGCTGGCGGGATATACGCAGCGGATCGTCCTGCTGCTGGATGCCGACAGGGCCGGGGAGGCGTCGATGGAAAAGATCGTGGCGATGCTCTCGCGCGGGACAGGCCCGGAAGGGGAGCGGTTGGAGCCGGCCTGTTTGTTCGAAGTGAGCCGGATGCAGCTTCCTTACGGAGAGGACCCGGACAGCCTGCTGCATGGATCGGGCTTCGTCTCTTTCCGCCGCCAGATCACCGCTTCCCTCCATTTGGCTTTGCTGGAAACCTACGAACACCGCCTGCTTCGGCAGATCGCAAAGACCGTGAGCGATTTATCTCTCTGTCTTTCATGTGAAGACCGAATATCTTTGTTATCTTTGCTCGCAAAACAGAAATCCCGCCTCTCACGCGTGACGATGCGGCTGGGGAGGAATGTGGTGGTGTAAACAACCGGTCACCGATGAATTTGCCGGAGTCATTCGCGGGAGACGGATTGTTAAGTTAAATGGAACATAGTCATAATTATTATGCAGTTACAACCTACATTTTCAATCATAACGATTACCTATAATGCCGTGCGCCTGGTGGAGCAGACGTTGTTGAACGTGTTGAGCCAGTCCTATCCGAACATCGAATATATCGTGATAGACGGCGGTTCGACAGATGGGACGGTGGATATCATCAGACGGTATGAATCGGGGCTGGCCTATTGGGTGAGCGAGCCGGACAAGGGGATATACGATGCCATGAACAAGGGGCTTCAAAAGGCGACGGGCGATTATGTCTGGTTCATCAACGCCGGCGATACCCTCTGTTCGTCCGATACGGTCCAGTCGGTCGTTTCCAGGTTGCAGAAGAGGAAGGCTTTGCCGGATATCATCTATGGGGAAACGAATATCGTGGACGAGGAAAGGCGGTCGCTGGGACTGCGCCGCCTCAGGGCGCCGCGGAAGCTCTCGTGGAAGAGTTTCCGGATGGGGATGTTGGTTTGCCACCAGTCGTTCATACCAAAACGTGCGATTGCCCCGTCATATGATTTGCAATATCGCTATTCGGCCGATTTCGACTGGTGTATCCGTTGCATGAAGCAGGCCCGTTCATTCTGTAACACGCATCTCACCCTGTCCGACTTCCTGGACGGCGGTACGAGCACGACGCAAAGAAAAGCATCCTTGCGGGAGAGATATGCGATTATGTGCAAATATTATGGTACTTTTGTTACGGTTTTGCTCCACGGCTGGTTCGCCATCCGTTTTTATACGGCGAAGTGCCTGAAGGGGCGGGTGTAAAGAATATGAATTTTAATGAGACATATATGAAGGATTTGCTGAAGCAATGGGGGAAACATGTTGTTGCCCTGATTTTGTTTTTGGGACTGGTGATGACCTATTTTTCACCGGCGGTGTTTGATGGGAAAGTAATCATGCAGGGCGATAATATCAAGGCGACCGGAATGGGATCAAGCCAGATGGATCAATACGCCGAGACGGCACAGCCGGGTGAGTTCAGTGTCTGGTCGGATGCGATGTTCGGAGGGATGCCGTATGTGACAGGATATGGGCAGGCCGCACCGAGTATGCCTTCTTATTCGATTGTGGATGGTTGGTTGAAAAAGGTGGGATATGGCGATGCGGCTATGGTATTTGTCGGATTGGTGTGTTTCTACCTGCTGATGTGCGTCATGGGAGTAAACTGGTGGCTCGCGATTGCCGGGGCATTCGCTTTTGCATTCGCATCCTATAATATCATTATTATCGAGGCGGGGCATATCGTGAAAGCGTATGTGATCGGTTATATGCCGGTGACGTTGGCCGGTATGGCATTGCTTTTCAGGCGCTCCTATCTGTGGGGAGCCGTCTTGTTCCTGTTGGGGGTAGCCTTATCCTTGGCGAACGGGCATATCCAGATCACCTATTATCTGGTCCTGCTTTGTCTGCTGATCTATGTAGGATATGCGGTCAGAAAGATCAAGGAGAAAGCCTATGGCGAATGGTTGAAGACCTCCCTGATTATGGCCGCTTGCGTCATATTGGCCGTATTGCCTAACGCGCAGGGAATGTATTCCAATTGGGATCTGGGACAGCACTCCATCCGTGGCGCTTCGGAGCTGACGCCGAAACCGGATGCTTCGGGCAAAGTGGAGAAGGCTTCCACCGGTTTGGATAAGGATTATGCTTTTCAATGGAGTTACGGCTGGAAAGAGTTGATGACCGTTCTTGTGCCGAATGTATATGGCGGTGGTTCGGGAGGAACGTTGGACAGCTCTTCCGAGTTATACAAGGAGTTGAAGAAAAACGGGGCCCAGGTGGGGAAAGAAGTACAGACCTATACCTATTGGGGAGATAAGATATTCACTTCCGGGCCGGTCTATTTCGGGGCGTTGGTCTGCTTCCTGTTCGTCTTGGGGATGTTCGTAATCCGGAACCCGATGAAATGGTGGCTGCTGGCTGGATCGGTGTTCCTGACATTCCTTGCGTTGGGACGTAATTTCGATTCTTTCAACGACCTGATGTTCCATTATCTGCCTTTGTACAATAAGTTCCGTACAGTCGAGATGGCGTTGGTGATACCGGGATTGGTATTTCCGATCGTCGCTATTTGGGGGTTGCGGGAAATCTTGGCCGAAAAAGTAGAAGAAACTTGTTTGAGAAAAGGATTCTTTTGGGCTCTGGGATTGACCGGAGGCCTTTGTGTGATCCTTTGGCTGATGCCTTCCTTGTTGTTGGATTTCCGGTCTGCATACGATGCGCAGTTCCAGAACCAGGTTCCGGAGTGGTATTACACGGCCTTGTTGATGGACCGTGCTTCGCTGGCTTCGGCCGATGCGTTGCGGTCTTTGATCTTCATCCTGTTGGGAGCCGGGTTGCTTGTCTGGTTCTGGAAGGCGAAGAACAAGAAGACTGCGGCGACTTTCGTAAGTGCAGGGGTGGCAGTCCTTATTTTGATTGATCTTTGGACGGTGGATCGTCGTTATCTGAATGACAGTAATTTCGTCAAGCAGCAGCCGGCGGAGATGTATAAGGAAACGGTTGCCGACAAGGCGATTCTGCAGGATGCGGGTTCGACTTTCCGTGTGTTGAACATCAATAACCCGTGGCAGGAAACGAATACTTCCTATTTCCATCATTCTATCGGAGGGTATCATGCCGTCAAGCTGCGCCGTTACCAGGAGCTGATCGACCATCGGCTGGACGGTGAGTTGCGTGGGATTATCGGTGCTTTGCAGAAGGCACAGACGGCTGAAGATGTGATGTCTGCGTTGGCAGCTTGTCCTACCTTGAATATGCTGAATACCCGCTATGTCATCTATAACCCTGAACAGCAACCGTTGAAAAATCCGTATGCATTCGGGAATGCCTGGTTTGTAGACAAGCTGGATATGGTGGACAATGCGGATGCCGAGATAGAAGCCTTGAATACGATCGATCCGTTGAGAACCGCTGTGGTTGATAAGCGTTTCCAAGAAGATTTGGAAGGATTTGTGCCGCAGAAAGATTCAACCGCAACGATCGTGTTGGAAGAATACCGTCCGAACCGTCTGACCTATAAGAGTAAAGCGGATAAGGAACAATTGGCAGTCTTCTCCGAAGTATATTACCAGCCGGGTTGGAAGGCTACGGTCGATGGTAAGGAAGTGCCTCATTTCCGTGCGGACTGGATATTGCGTGGCATGCGTGTTCCGGCAGGCGAACATACGATCGTATTCGAGTTCCGTCCGTCCGGTTATGTGACGGCTGCATACGTTTCTTCCTACAGTTCGTTCCTGATCTTGTTATTGCTGATCGCTGCGATCGGTTGGTCGGGATGGAAATATTGGAAAAAGAGTAAAAATTGATATTGTTCAAACGTATCACTTTTGACGGTCGTCGTGGTAATAAAGACGACCGTCTTTATCCCGATGAAGTCAATGTTCGTATGGGATGAAGACGGTTGTCTTGACAATGACTTTTGGGAGTCTTTTTATTTGTAGAACGTCTTTTGGAATGCCGAAAACTCTTCCTTTTTCAAAACCAGCCTGTTCCAGGCAGCATCTAAAAATCCACAACCGTATCCTGACAGTTGGATAAAGGAGGCGATAATCGACAGGAAGCCGATTTTGATGCTTTTATTCTGAATCGAAGAATCCGCAAAGATAAGCAAACAGAAAAGTCCGAGCGGCAATAAACTCCAAGTGCAGAAGAGGCTTCCGACCAGGAAAAAGAGTACTCCTAATGTAAAGGCTGCCGGCAATAGATGTACCAGTTTAAGCGAGTCCGGATATTTCTTGTACAAATTGATACGGGCGATGCCGGAATTATAAACCTGGCGGAAGAACTTGTGCCAATCCGTACGTCTTTTGTGATATACCCAGGCCGAGGGAAACAGGCATACTTTGTTGCCGTTCTTGAATAGGCGGATACTGAAATCGATATCTTCTCCGAAACGCATGGGGGAGAAGCCGCCTAACGCTTCGTAGGTGCTTTTCCGGATTCCCATGTTGAAGCTACGGGGGTAGAACTTATCCATCTTCTTTTTTCCGCCACGAATGCCGCCTGTCGTAAAGAAGGAGGTCATGGAGTAGTTGATGGCTTTCTGCACGTCCGTAAAGCTGTCAGAGGCCTTGTCCGGCCCTCCGAAAGCGTCCGCCCCGGTTTCCTTCAGTTCCTTGTTTACCGATTTGATGTAGTCGGGAGGCAGGATGCAATCTGAATCGAGAACGATCAGGTAATCGCCTTTGCTCTGCTTCGCCCCGTAGTTACGGGCATTGCCCGGACCGCCATTAGGAATATAGGAATAGGAAACATCCAACTTATCTTTGAAAGCTTCGACTACATGCTGGCAAGTCTCCTTCGAGCCGTCTTCGACGATGACGACTTCGAAGTTTGTTTCACTCTGCCGTGTAAGGCTGTCCAATAACTCCTCTACCTCGTTGGGACGGTTGTAGACAGGGATGATAAGGGATAAATGGGATGTTGCCATATTTATGAATTCTTTAAGATGTAATATCCGCAGGTTGTATAGAAGTTACGGATATACGGGATATTCAGGAATCTCCATAGTTTTCGAGGATGGAGATTGAATTTTGTTTCGTAATTAGGGTTGATGAAATAGAGGACTTCTTCGACTATCCGGTATTTTTCTTTGTGCACGATCGAGAGAAAACGTTCCAGTGAAATGCCGGTATCTTTGATTTCCAAAAGTCCTCCGGGATTGACATTCCCCCATTCCAGCACTTTTTTATATACGGGACGGGGCAATAAATGGAACCAGGGCAAATGGCTTAGGAGCTTGTTGTTGCAAATCTGCTGGTGACCTCCGAATGGATTTTGCCAGGGTGGAAAGGCTACGAAAATAATACCGTGGGGACTTAAGAACCTCTTTATAAAAGGCAAGAATAATTCTTGGTTGGGGATGTGTTCTATCACATCCCGGATGATGATAATGTCGAACTTGTTGTGCAGTTCGGTTACTTTGTAGATATCCTCGCAGATCAATGTCAAGTTTCTGTTGTTGGGATGTACGCTGTAGATTTCTTTTGCGATTGCAATCTGGCCTCCGTTGATGTCTATGCCGGTCACTTGGCAACCGAGATCCAGAAAGGGCTTTATGTTTCCTCCTTCCCCGCAACCGATTTCGAGAATGTGGGAATCTGCCGTAATCGGTTTATGCTTTTCAATGAAAGGTATTACATATTTTTGTGTCGTAATACTTTGTTCGTTGAAATATAGTTGTCTGTCAGCGTGTCTTTTTTGCATATCTACAAAATAAAAAAGAGGGTGTGCCGAAAGCCTTCATACTTTTGAGCACACCCTCAGATATATTAATATCTGTAATGTTCGGCCTTATAAGGTCCTTCGACCGGTACGCCGATGTAATCGGCTTGCTTCTGAGTCAGTTTGGACAGTTTGACGCCGATGCGCTCCAGGTGGAGACGGGCAACTTCTTCGTCCAAACGTTTCGGCAGGCGGTAGACACCTATTTCGTAAGGCATTGTCCACAAATCCATCTGGGCCAAGACTTGATTTGTGAAGGAGTTGCTCATTACGAAAGAAGGATGGCCTGTCGCGCAACCCAAGTTCACCAAGCGGCCTTCTGCCAACAGGAAGATAGAGTTGCCTGTCGGGAATGTGTACTTGTCAACCTGCGGTTTGATGTTGGTGTGCTGGATGTTCGGATAGTTCACCAGCTTGTCGACCTGGATTTCGTTGTCGAAATGGCCGATGTTGCAAACGATGGCCTGGTCTTTCATCTGGGCCATATGTTCGATGGTGATGATGTCGCAGTTACCGGTGGTCGTAACGAAAACGTTGCCTTCCTTGACGGCTTCTTCCATTGTCGTCACTTCGAAGCCTTCCATGGCGGCTTGCAGGGCGCAAATCGGATCGATCTCCGTGATCAGGACACGGGCTCCGTAAGAGCGCATGGAGTGGGCACAGCCTTTCCCTACGTCGCCATATCCGGCTACTACCACGACTTTGCCGGCGATCATCACGTCGGTAGCGCGCTTGATGCCGTCGGCCAGTGATTCGCGGCAACCGTACAGGTTGTCGAATTTCGATTTCGTAACGGAGTCGTTGACATTGATGGCCGGAACCAGCAGTTCACCTTTTTCCATCATTTGGTACAGGCGGTGTACGCCGGTAGTCGTTTCTTCGGAGACACCTTTCATTTCGGCGATCGTGCGGTGCCAACGGGTATTGTCTTCAGCCAGGATACGGTTTAAGGTATCCAGGATGACCTGTTCTTCGTGATTGCCACCTTTGCGGTTGATCGTTTCGGCATCGTTCTCTGCCCGGTAACCCATATGAACCAGCAGGGATGCGTCGCCACCGTCATCCACAATCATGTGCGGACCTTTGCCGTCGGGGAAACGGAGTGCCATGTCGGTACACCACCAGTATTCTTCCAGTGTTTCACCCTTCCAGGCGAAAACGGGAACACCATCGGCAGCGATGGCTGCGGCAGCGTGGTCCTGTGTAGAGAAGATGTTGCAGCTTGCCCAGCGAACATCTGCTCCCAACGCAACTAATGTTTCGATTAACACTGCGGTCTGAATCGTCATGTGCAGTGAGCCGGTGATACGAGCTCCTTTCAGAGGTTTCTGATCGGCGTACTTCTTGCGAAGTGCCATAAGTCCCGGCATTTCGTGTTCGGCGATCTCGATTTCTTTACGACCGAATTCAGCCAAACTCATATCTGCCACTTTATAAGGCAGATTAGTTGGAAATAATTGTGACATAAATTGATACTAAAATGTTAATGCTGCAAAGGTAGTAAAAAAAATCATACCGGAGTGATTCCCTGGTCGGCCAATAACTTCAATCCTAAATCCTTCAGTTTGAACTTCTGGATCTTTCCGCTACCGGTCATGGGGTAGGTGTCGACAAAGAATATGTATTTCGGAATCTTATGCCGGGCGATCTTTCCGCGACAGAAGTCCTTGACGATATCTTCCGTCATGGTGACGCCTTCGTGCAGGATGATAAAGGCTCCCACTTCCTCCCCGTATTTCTTGGAGGGAACGGCAGCGACCTGCACATCTTTCACGCCTTTCAGGTGATAGAGGAATTCCTCCAGCTCACGGGGGTAGATGTTTTCTCCTCCCCGGATAATCATGTCCTTGATGCGTCCGGTGATGCGGTAGTTGCCATGTTCGTCTTTCACGCCCAGGTCGCCACTGTGCAGGAAGCCGTCTTTATCGATGACTTCGGCTGTCGCGGCCGGGTTGTTGTAATAGCCTTTCATGGTATTGTAACCTCGGTTGCACATTTCACCTTGTACGCCTACCGGACATTCTTCTCCCGTTTCCGGATCGATCACGCGGACTTCGGTAAATTCGTAGTCACGTCCCACCGTATTGTAGCGGACTTCCGCCGGATCGTCGATGCGCGAATGTGTCATGCCGGGCGATGCTTCCGTCAACCCGTATACGCTGGTCACGCGCATGAACATTTTTTCTTCCACCTGCTTCATCAGTTCCACAGGGCAAAGGGAGCCTGCCATGATGCCGGTGCGGAGGGAGGTCAGGTCGAACATGCTGAACATCGGGTGATTGAGCTCGGCGATGAACATGGTCGGAACGCCGTAAAGGGCCGTGCACCGTTCCTTGTGGATGGAGGCGAGTACGACCAGCGGATCGAATTTTTCGACCATGACTTGTGTGCATCCATGCGTCAAGACGTTCATGGAGGCGAGCACGACACCGAAGCAGTGGAACAGAGGCACGCAGCAGCATAGTTTGTCGTCTGCTGTGAATTTCATGTGTTCTCCTGTCAACAGCCCGTTGTTGGCAATGTTATAGTGCGTCAGCATGACCCCTTTGGGAAAGCCGGTCGTGCCGGATGTATATTGCATATTCACGACATCGTGCGGGGTCACCAGCTTTTTGGCTTCCACCAGTGTCTCGTCACTGACGTTTTCGCCTAAAAGCAGCAGTTCGGGAGTGTTGTACATTCCTCTGTATTTCTCCTGCCCGATGTAAACTACATTCTTCAGAACCGGGAAACGTTTGCTTTTCAGGTAGCCGCGTTGTGATTCCTTCAGTTCGGGCAGCATGGTGTATACCATGTCGACATAGCTTCCGTCGAACACGCCGTCGGTAATGCATAATGTATGGATATCCGCGTTTTCGACCAGGAATTCCAGTTCGCTCTGCTTGTAGTTGGTATTGACGGTAACGGCCACTGCTCCGATCTTGGCGGCGGCATACAGGAATGTAAGCCAGTCAGGGACATTAGTCGCCCAGATACCGACATGCGTGCCATGTTTGATCCCGATCGAAAGCATGCCTTTCGCCATCCGGTCTACACGTTCGTTGAATTCCTTCCAGGTGAAACGGAGGTCGCGGTCGGAATATACCAGATATTCCTTGTCGGGGGTCGTCTCGGCCCAATGTTCCATCCACTGGCCGAGCGTCCTGTCTTGTAATTGTATTTCCATAGAGACGGCAGATTAATAGGGGGTGTAGATGACTCCGAGGATTTTCGCCGTATTGTCGGCAGCGGCATGTACGTGGTGGGCGACGATGGAATCGTAGTAGATGCTGTCGCCTTCTTCCAGGATATAGGTATTCTTGCCGTAGTTGATTTCGAGGATGCCTTCCAGTACATAGATGAATTCTTCCCCTTCGTGTGTGGAAAGTACGAAATCCACTCCGTCTTCACTCGGAGCGACATCGATCAGGAACGGTTCCATATGGCGGCCCGACTTGTCTTGTGACAGCGAATGGTATTCCATGTGCTTGCGTGCCTTGCTGTCGTTGTTGCTGAAACCGATGCTGTTCGTGTCATTGCTATCTTTCTTGCGGCAAATGACGGGGCCCAGTTCGGACTGATCGTCCAGGAATGTCCCCAGACGTACGCCTAATACGCGGGCTATCTTGATTAGCGGGGCGAGAGACGGAAAGTCTATATTGCTCTCGATACGTTCTATTTGTTCGATGCTCAGACCTGAGCGTTCGGATACTTCCTGGGTGGAAAGTTGTTTGGATTCACGGATACTTTTGATTTTAGCTCCTATGATTTTGTTGTTTCCCATGAGCATTATATGTTTATTGTTTATTGAATCTTTTAATTTGTAACAGAACGGCGCAAAATTACATTAAATTTTCATTAAACAAAGGTATTAGGTAAAAGAAAAAAGGATGACCCCCGTGGAGACCATCCTTTTGAACTTCTTGCGAAGAAATTGTTTCTTACTTTCTGATGCCAAGCTCTTTGATGATAGCACGATATCTTTCGATATCAACCTTGATCAGGTAATCCAGTAAACGACGACGCTTACCTACCAACATTTTCAGAGCTCTTTCGGAGCTATGGTCTTTGTGATTAGCCTTCAAGTGTTCAGTCAAATGTGCGATACGAACTGTGAACAGTGCGATCTGGCTTTCTGCAGAACCTGTGTTGGTTGCAGACTTGCCATACTTTTCGAAAATCTCTTTTTTCTTTGCTGAATCTAAAAACATGATTCTTGTGTACTTTAATAAATTAATACTATGTTATCTAAGCGGGGACAAAGGTAGGGATTCATTTTTGATTGACAAATCTTTTTATGTATCTTTTTTTATTTTGAAGTGTCAATGTCATATACTTCTCGCAAATTTATTGTAATTTTGCGGCCAATAAATTAGTTTTCAATGCAAAAGATTAGAAACATCGCGATTATCGCGCACGTAGACCACGGTAAGACAACGCTCGTGGATAAGATGTTATTAGCCGGTAAGCTTTTCCGTGAAGGACAGGCAGAGCCGGATCAGTTCCTGGACAATAATGACCTGGAACGTGAACGAGGGATTACGATCCTTGCCAAAAATGTATCTATTAATTATAAAGGTTATAAAATCAACATTATCGATACTCCGGGACACGCCGACTTCGGAGGTGAAGTGGAACGCGTATTGAACATGGCTGACGGTTGCTTGTTGCTGGTCGATGCTTTCGAAGGCCCGATGCCGCAGACTCGTTTCGTGCTTCAGAAGGCTATCCAGTTAGGCTTGAAACCGATTGTGGTCATTAATAAGGTAGACAAGCCGAATTGTCGTCCGGAAGAGGTGCAGGAAATGGTGTTCGACCTGATGTTCAGTCTTGATGCAACGGAGGAACAGCTCGACTTCCCGACGATCTACGGTTCTGCCAAGCAGGGTTGGATGTCGGAAGATTGGAAAGAGCCGAAGGAAGATATTACCGCTTTGCTGGATGCTATCATCCAGTATATTCCGGAACCCGAGGTATTGGAAGGCTCTTCCCAGATGTTGATTACTTCGTTGGACTATTCCAAGTATGTAGGCCGTATCGCTGTGGGGCGCGTGCATCGTGGCGAACTGCGCGAAGGGCAGGAGATCATGCTTTGCAAGCGTGATGGCTCGATGGTGAAATCGAAGATCAAGGAAATCGATGTGTTCGAAGGACTGGGGCGTACGAAAGTAGATGCTGTCCAGTCCGGCGATATCTGTGCGATTATCGGTGTGGAAGGTTTTGAAATCGGTGAGACGATTGCCGATGCCAATGATCCGGAACCACTGCCGACGATCGCTATCGACGAACCGACGATGTCTATGTTGTTTACGATCAATAACTCTCCGTTCTTCGGGAAAGACGGCAAGTTTGTGACATCTCGCCATATCTATGAACGTTTGATGAAAGAGTTGGACAAGAATCTTGCCTTGCGGGTGGTGCCGACAGATTCTGCCGATTCTTGGTTGGTGTATGGACGCGGCGTTCTCCACTTGTCTGTCCTGATCGAAACCATGCGTCGTGAAGGTTACGAGTTGCAGGTTGGTCAGCCGCAGGTCATTATCAAGGAAATCGATGGCCAGAAGTGTGAACCGGTTGAACAGTTGACAGTCAATCTGCCGGAAGAATGTTCCAGCCGTATCATCGATATGGTAACCAAACGTAAGGGTGAAATGACGATGATGGAAAGCAAGAACGACCGTATGCATCTGGAATTCACGATTCCTTCTCGTGGTATTATCGGTTTGAATAATGCTGTTTTGACTGCATCAGCTGGTGAAGCGATCATGGCTCACCGTTTCCTCGAATACCAACCGTGGAAAGGTGAGATCGAACGCCGTACGAATGGTTCTATCATCGCGATGGAAACAGGTACTGCCTATGCTTATGCTTTGAATAACTTGCAATCCCGTGGACGTTTCTTTATTGCTCCAGGCGATGAGGTGTATGCCGGACAGGTTGTTGGCGAGCATACGAAAGACAATGACTTGGTGGTTAACGTGACGAAGTCGAAGAAGCTGACGAATATGCGTGCTTCCGGTTCGGATGATAAAGTGTCTTTGGCTCCTCCTACGGTGTTCAGCCTGGAAGATGCTTTGGAATATATCAAAGGCGATGAATATGTAGAAATCACCCCGAACAGCATGCGTATGCGTAAAATCATCCTTGACGAACTTGAACGTAAGCGCCAGGGAAGATAAAAGCTATCACAACATAATCGCGCCGATAATGCAAATCATACTTGGACTTGCGTTATCGGCTTTTTTTGTTTTAATTCCAAATACATGCACTACTAATCCTATTTATATCGGGAGGGCAGTTTGTAAATCGTATTCAAACGTGGTACGGTTGTCGATTGTCAAATTAATAATGAATAATATCAAAAAATAAGGGGAGGCATTTGCGTATACTGATTATTTTTGTCCTATTAAGTAAAAAACGTTAAAGGAAAATGAAGAAAAAAGTATATACAGCGTTCATATGCCTTTGTTGTGCTGTGGTGTCTCTCTTTGCTCAGGAGCGCGTAGTGGAATTAACGAATCCGAACGAAAGCTGTACGAGTATCGCTGCCGGTAAATTGGCGACGACTGATGGTTCGGTCATGACATCGCAGACGTGTGACGGGACTTCTCGTACTTGGATGGAGGTTGTGCCTGCCCAAAACTGGCCGGACACCGCAAAACTCGATCTTTATTGGGATCTCCGTCATACGGAAAGCAAAAACGACCGTTTGGGTGTGAAACTGAAAGGTTCTATCCCACAGGTTCCTTATACATTTGCTTATCTGAATACTGGTTATCCTTGTATGAACGAGAAACAGCTGGCGATGGGAGAAACGACTATCGTGGGACGTAAGGAACTGCGTAATCCCAAAGGCTTGTTCCATATCGAAGATTTGCAGGGGATTGCTTTGCAACGTTGCAGTACGGCACGCGAGGCGGTCTTGCTGATGGGACGCTTGGCAGAACAATATGGTTATCGCGATGGCGGGGAATGTCTGACGGTTGCCGATAAGAGGGAACTTTGGTTTTTCGAGATTACGGGTGCGGGTCCGGAAGATATGGGGGCTTTATGGGTTGCCCGGCGCATACCGGACAACCATGTGACGGTTTCGGCCAATACACCTCGTATTTCCGATGTCGATTTCGGGGATAAGGATAATTATATGTATAGTGAAGGACTGAAGGAGAAAGCACGGAAGTTAGGGTATTGGGACGGGAAAGAACCTTTCAAGTTCTGGAAAGTAATCCATGAAACGGGGAAGAAGCCTTTTACCATCCGGGATTTTTTTGTTTTGAAAACGCTGGCTCCTTCTTTGAACCTGACGATGGACATGGAGGAGTTACCTTTGTCTGTCAAGCCCGAACAGAATGTTTCTTTGGCGGATATGAACCGTCTGCTGCGTGAAACATATGAGGGAACAGAATGGGATATGACAAAAGACATGATGGTTACGAAGAAAATCAAGGATAAAGATGGAACCGAGCGTGATACGATATATAAAAGCCCGTTGGCACAAAACTGGATGACGAATGATATGTTTGAATTCCTGAATGCACAGCGAGGTGAAAAGAAGATAGAGAAACAGCGGACGATATCGGTTGTCTGGTGTGCTTATTCGTTTGTGATCCAGTGTCGAGATTGGTTACCGGACGAGGTTGGAGGCGTTTGTTGGTGGTCGGAAGATAATCCGGGTGAAAGTCCCCGTGTCCCGTTATTTGCCGGGATGACGGATGTCCCTGAAAGCTTTAAGGTATGCGGGCATAAACGATATCGTCCTGATGCCGCCCTTTGGACCTATCGACGTACAAACCGTTTGGCGCAAGTGAGTTGGGGGCATGGTCGTAAATTAATCGAGCCTGCCGTCCTCTCTTTCGAGCAGAAGGCTGCCGACGAAATGCCTCTGATAGAAAACAAGGTATCGGCCCTTATTCGGGAAGGCAAGAAAGATGAAGCCCAAGCTTATCTTACCCGTTATTCCTTCGATTTTATCTATTCGACTTTGCGTTGTTGGGAGGAAATGGAAGGACAGCTATGGCATAAGTTTGGACGGGGTTTCTGATTGAGGGCTTCTTTTAGTGTGAGTTCTTCTTGGCTTTTTCCCGCTGCTTTTCGATTTCTTTTCGGTAGGAGAGTGGGTTTATGCCTGTTTTGCTCCTGAAAAAGTAAGAAAAATAGTCGGCCGATTCAAAATTGAGCTTCATTGCGATGTCTTGGATCGACATTTCCGTACTGCTCAGTAAATCTTTGATCTTGCTGAGCTTCAGTTGCAGCATGTATTGATGGGGAGCGATCCTAGTGTATTGCTTGAATGATTTCCTGAAATTGGAATAGCTCATGTTGATGGATTCGGCGATATCTTCCGGTGTAAACTTGTCGTAAATGTTTTCCCGCATCAATACGCATGCTTCCTGTATCTTCTGCATAGAAACCGATCCATAATCCTGATTTTTGTTGATCGAATAGATCAAGCCGATCGTATGCATCGTAATTCCCGCCAAAACAGCCTGGAACCCAGACTTCTGTGCCCTGGCACAGTCAAGCATTTCCCCGAAATGCTTGACGATTTGGTCGTTCATGCCGATATGAAATATGGGGTTTGCACGATTAATAATTCCATTTAATAATTTTTCAAAATAATCACCTTGAAAGGTTACGTAATATTCATCCCAACCTATATTGGCGATAGGTTGGTAGCTATGCCATTGTCCGGGGAAAATAAAGAAAGCGTCTCCTTTTGATATTTTCTTTTCAAAGCAGTTGATGGAAGTAAAAGTACCTTCTCCTTTTACAATATATACCAGGGCAAACTCGTCAATAATTCTGCCCCGGTCGGGATTAAATGTATATCCGATTGGATGACCTTTAAGGGGATAACTGCCTTTTGGATCAATAGACTGAAAGCCTATGCCGCTAATAGACATTCCCCAGATGTTCTCATCATTGTTTGTCGGTAAGTACTTTATGACATTATGTTTACTGCGATCAAAATCCATTTGGTGCTTATTTTGAGTATTTCAGAATAAAATGTTTCTCGCTTGAGAGATTACATTTATCTCTGTTTACAAAGATATTAAATTTATTACATCTGTCAAAAAGCAAGGGAAAAATATCATTTTTTCATGATTATAAAGATAATAAAGGCAGACATTTGTGAAAATAAATATCGTTTAACCTAATAAGTTTGGAGATTATGAGAAATCGAATTCTATTTTTGCTATGTTTCCTATGTATAGGACTGCAAGCATTTGCCCAGATTTCTATTTCAGGAAAAGTGGTTGATGCAGGAGGGCTTGAACTTCCAGGCGTAAATGTGATGGTAAAGGGAACAACGATCGGTACATTAACCGATGGTGATGGAAGGTTTACGATTCCAGATGTTCCGGGTGGCAGTAATGCCGTATTGGTATTTTCTTATGTCGGTTTCCAGACACAAGAAATAAAAGTAGGAAATGCCAAAAATTTAACTGTGAAATTGCAAGAAGATAATATGGCATTGGATGAGGTTGTGGTGGTTGGTTATGGTACATCCCGTAAAAAAGATTTGGCAGGCTCTATTTCTAGTGTTAAATTGGATGATTCTCCGTTGACGCAGTTGGCAAACGTGAATGCTTTAGTTGCGTTGTCAAGCAAGATTCCGGGCTTTAATTATTCCCCGACAACAGATGCCGGTGGTGATAATACGGCTTCAATGACGATTCGTGGTATGAATTCTATTATTACAGGTCCTTCGGAGGCAAGTTTGAACAAACCGTTATTGGTTGTCGATGGTTCTATCTTTAATGGTAGTATCAACGAAATTGCTATGACGGATGTTGAATCCATTGATGTTCTGAAAGATGCCAGTTCTGCTGCCATCTACGGTTCACGTTCTGCGAATGGTGTAATTATTATTACAACAAAGCGTGGTCGTTCTTCCAAACCTACGGTTAATTTGGATGCTTATTACGGAATTCAGAGTTGGACAAGAAAGCCGCAGATGGTAACGGATCAAAATGAATTTTTGAATCGTCGTCGTGAAGCGATGATTGCTGCCGGTTCGATTGATCCGAGCGTAGGTTTGGACCCCGCACAGCTATTGAATGCTGAGGAACTGGAAGTTTACAATGCTGGTGGTTGGGTTGATTGGATTGATGAGGTCTCTCAAAATGCGCAGATTCAGAATTATAATCTGAGTATTTCAGGAAATGCTTCCGATAAAGTGAATTATTATTTGTCGGCCGGTTATATGAAACAGGATGGTTTGATTATTGGCGATGATTATAAAAAGTTGACTTTTATGGCTAAAATGGACGCAAAAGTTACAGACTGGTTGACGGTCGGTATGCGCGCATCTTATTATAATGCCTCTAATCCCGGTCAGATCGCAAATATTCAGTCTGCAACATGGCTGTCGCCTTATAGCTATAAGTATGTGCGTTATGATGGCTATACTGATTGGTATGAAAGATATGCAAATGGAAATGTCGCCAGCCCGTTTTGGAGTTCTTCCGAAACTACTTCCTATTTGTGGACAGATCGTGAGAAGAAATATGATAACCTAAATGGAACAGGATTTGTACAGATCGATTTCCCGTTTGTAAAAGGTCTGAGCTATAAGTTTACCATGAATGCTGTAAAAAATACGAACAATGTTGATATGTTTGTAAATCCTCAGTATTTCTTGGATACGAGAAAAGTTGAGGAATTGGCTGATCCGTATAAGTATACGGCGGAGGCAAATGGTAAATCGGAGATTAACCAGACTTATGCGTGGACAATGGACAATGTGTTCACTTATACGAAAGATTTCGGAAAGAATCATTTGGATGCAATGCTCGGTTATACACGTGACGCAACTCATCAGAATCAGTTGAAGACAGCTTATAGTGGTTTCAAATTACCGACTGTGTTAGGTTCATACGGACAAAATTTGGCAACGACCCAGCAGATTAATAAGACATTGAAAGAATGGCAGAATGTCGGTTATATGGCTCGTGTCAATTATAACTATGCAAACAAGTACTATTTGACAGCCAATTTCCGCCGTGATGGTTTCTCTGGATTTGCAAAGGGTAGTAAATGGGCTAACTTTCCAGGTGTATCTGCTGCTTGGACATTGTCTCAGGAAGATTTTATGCAGAATGTAATTCCGGGATTGAGCTTCTTGAAATTGAGAGGATCCTATGGCTTGACTGGTAATCAGAGTATCGAAGCCTATGCAACGTTGGCAACGGTCGCCTCCGGTTATACTTGGTATGATGCATCTTCTTTGTATATCTATCAGAATTCGTTGGCAAATGAGGAATTGACTTGGGCGACAACTAAAACTGGAAACTTCGGTCTTGATTTCGGATTCTTGGACGGACGCATTTCTGGTTCTATCGATGTTTATAAATCAAAGACAAATGATATGTTGTTGAACCGTTCATTGCCTTATATGACTGGTTTCTCGGAAGCAAAGTTTAATGCGGGTGAGGTGATGAACCGCGGTGTCGAACTATCTTTGAATACGGTTAATATAAATGGAGACGGTAAAGATAATTTCCGTTGGGAAAGCGGATTGACTTTTTATCGTAACAAGAACAAGATTGTTCACCTTTTTGGCAAGGATGCTAATGGCAAGGAAGCGAATGATACGGGTAATGCGACAACAAATGGTTACGAAACTGCTCGTGCGTTGGTTATAGGTGAGTCGATTAATGCTGCATGGGATTTGAAAATGTTAGGTATCTTCCAATCTCAGGCTGAGATTGATAGCTATGTAGACGCGAATGGTAATAAGATTCAGCCGGATGCTGTACCTGGTGACATCAAGTTCCTGGATTATAACGGTGATGGTAAGATCAGTACGGATGACCGTCACTGTATTGGAGATATGGACCCATTGTTCACGATCAATTTTAGCAATACGTTAAGTTGGAAGAACTTCTCTTTGTATTTTAACTTCCGTTGGGATGCAGGTAACAGTTCTCATTTTATCGGTAGTGATCCGTTTGGTAATTACCATAATACGGCAACGACATCAGGAGCTCAGTTGAAAGTTGCTCCATGGAGCGAAAATAATCCGACAAACGAGCATCCGCGTTTGGGCTATGTAAATACTTATTCATATTATTTTTGGTCACAACGTCAGTATCTGAAACTGAAAGATTTGAGTCTTTCCTATACTTTCGATCAGCCGTGGGTAAAGAAAGCCAATATTCAGAATTTGCGTCTTTATCTGAGTGGTACGGACTTATTCACAATCACCGGCTGGTCTGGTCTGGATCCTGAAACAGGTGGTACGATTGCTGCCGGTCCTGGTAGTAGCCGTTATGGAAGCAAGCCTGCTTATCGGACACTTACAATTGGTGCTAATATAACATTCTAAAAATTGAACGGATATGAAAATTAAAAATATATTGTTAGGAACGGTTGTTGGCTCTTTGTCCATATGTGGATTGGTTAGCTGTGACAATGATTTTCTAGAAGAAAAGTCATATGAATATACGTCTTCGACTTCGTATAATACACCTGAGGAATTGGACATGGCAATCGGTTTTCTGCATGGGCGCATCCAGTATTTGTTTTTTGGTGTATGGGGCAATCATAACTATTTTATGACAGGCATGGGGCTGGACACCTTTGCTGCAACAGACCAAAATTATATTACAAGTAACTGGAAGACATTTACTCCTGACGAACCGGGGTATTCACGTCACTGGTACGATAATTTGTGTCAAATAATCCAACAATCGAATATAATTATCGATGCTATCGATACTCGGGATATCAAATGGGATAGCGAGACTCAAAAAAATGAGATTAGGGCGGAAGCGATCTTTTTCCGTGCGTGGGCTCATCGTTGTTTAGCCGGTATGTACGGTGACACTCCTATTATATTGGAACCGGCTCGCTCTGCAAAAGTAGATTATGAACGTTCTCCCCGTATGGATGTTTGGAAACAGTGTGCGGCGGATTTTGAATGGGCAGCTCAGAATTTGCCGTTGACAACGACGAAAAATGGCCGTATCGTAAAAGCGGCTGCAGACCATATGTTAGCTGAAATGTCTATCTGTATCGGTGACTATGATAAGGCGATTGCGGCGGCAAAACGTGTAATTGATGGAACAGACGGAGATTACCATCTGATGACCGAACGTTTTGGAACACGGGCCGGTGAGGCGACGGACCGTTATGGCAATCCTCATAGCTCTTATTGGGATCTGTTCCGTATGGGTAATTTTAATTATCAGGAAGGAAATAAAGAAGCAATCTGGGTAGCTCAATATGATTATGAAGGACGCATCAGTAATACCGGTGGCGGTGGTGTTGTAAGTTGGGGATCTGCTCCAGCAAAATGCCATATCGAACAGGCTTTTGTCTCTAATTTCTATAATGTGGACAAGAAAAGGACTTTGTCAAATGGTGACGTTATTCAGATATTTGGTTGGGGAGCTGTAACTTTTACAAATAGTAAAGCGGATTATGATGCGAATAAGAATAAGTCGAATGTAGCAACCGACTCGACGGGGTATGGTGGTGGTGCAACTTGCCATCCGACTGAATGGTTTTTGGGTGATCTGTGGAATAACTGTGGTAGTGATGTCCGTGGCTCTGAAGAGATGATTCAGCGTAATCTGTATCAGTCGGGAGGCAAGCCATGGAGGCAGGCCATTGATGAGGCGAAGGCTTTATATGAATCTAAAAAAGCGGCCGGTGATCCGGATGCCGATCTTTATAAAGTCACGGCTAATGATACGGTCACTCTTTTCCCGCGTATCTGGAAGTTCGGTACGGATAAGCATGTGGATGGTGACTATCGCCGATATGATCCGGATTGGTATGTAATTCGTCTGGCTGAAACTTATCTGTTATTGGCAGAAGCATATTTGAATAAAGGAGATAAAGCAAGTGCGGCAGAAGCTATCAATGTTGTTCGTGCCCGCGCCAAAGCTCCATTGTGTACGGCTGCTGATGTGACGATTGACTATATTCTGGATGAACGTGCTCGTGAACTGTATGGTGAAGAGCACCGTGTGGTAACATTATCTCGTTTGTCAACAAAGGAAAATCCGATTTTAGTACAGCGTACACGTAAATATGGATATCGTTTCCCGGCTGCAACAAACGAACTGAAGGATGCAGGTCCTAATATTCAGGATTATCAATGGCAATATCCGATACCATTACAGGTAATTGAAGCGAACTCTGGCGCAAACTTCCCGCAGAATGAAGGATATTGATTAGAACTATCTGTTTTAAAGCCCGGTGGCAGAAATGCTTCCGGGCTTTTATTTTGTGTCGAGTTTAGGCGGTACGGATAAATCCATAATACCAATAGGTGTTTCCGTATTTTTGCCGGAGTACATGATCCGTATTCGGACGTTGTGACATCAGTACGCCGAAGTCTTCGAAAGCCAGCCTGCAGGTTGGGGTAACCGGGTAGTTGCGGGTGGCTTCCAAATGAGGAAACATGAGGTCGACCACTAACAGAGCTTCCTGATAATGAATCGGTATCGCTTCACCTAGTGGAAAGTATTGCCGGAATAAATTATAAAAGCCTTTCAAGTCTTTATCCAAAAGGACGCCGCATAACAAATAGTCGAGTGCTTTACGGTTGGTCGTATCGGCTTTTACCGCTTGTGTCAGAAGAATGAGGGGGGAAGATGCGTCGATAATGAAATCTTCCTTGTATGCTTCTTTGGAAGTTGTTAGGGACTTGGAGATCCGTTCGGTTCGTTCTTTTATCCATTGATTGTGACAGGTGGAGGTTTGTAAGATGTCCATATATTTCTGGGCCAGAGGAAGATTTCCGGATTCTGTTTGCCAATCAATCAATCTTCTGAGCCGGGAGAAAGAAAGACCTTGTGGAGACATGGCATTGGCTTGTGCAAGTTGGTGGAGAGCTTCGTGTTTCAGTCCGAGAGCATAGGCGAAAAGGCTGTTAAAATTGGCTCCGCCCAATTCGTTTGCCGGAAAATAAATGCGGTCTGCTGACTGTACTGGATAGTGGAAGAGTTGCTCCGGCAGGATACCTTTTTCATTAAGGGCAAGCATCAGGTAAGGATGATAGTAGGCTTCGCTGCTGTTACTGGTATGGATCGTTTGTAGTACCCGATCCCATTGTTGTTCTTCCGCATACCGTTGTACAGCCAGGCGTTTCTCCCTTTCCCGGTTGGGGGAAGAATAAATGCTGTAACAACTGAATGCGATTAAGAGAAGGGGGAATGCGATAGAGATATAGCGGTTTTCTTTTCTGCCGGAGAGGAAAACAGAGCAGAGCGGAATTAGGAACAAGGCATAGTATACGTAAATATATCGCATTCCATATTCAGGATTAATGAATGTGTACAACTGATTGACCGGGGTGTAAAAAACAAAGTTTTGCCATAACAGAGGCCATACGGCAACAAGTACCAGATTTATAACCGGTAACATAGGGAAGCCTTTTTGTTTGAAGAAAATTCGTTCGAAAACAATTCCATACAGATACAATAAAAGTAAGCAGTTTCCCGGTAAAAGAAGATATAAGAAAGGAATAGCGATCAAAGCGCTGGTATAGCGTATTACTTTGTTCTGGATGAAAAGATAAAAAACGAGTGTCAAAAGGAATAGATTGTATTGTAATAGTGCGGATAAGTTCCAGGCATATTGATAGATGCAGAACATGATGATCGGTACGGTGATTATCCATCCGTGCAGTGCTGCTTTCCATTGCCTTAAGTAGAGGAGGAGGAGGGCTGCGGTAATCAAAAGTAAACCTGTTTCCACGAAAAGTCCCAGTGAGAGCGGATGGTAGAACTGAGACAAAAAGTTCGTTATCAGACTGTTCCATCCGGTTGGAGCAAGTAGATAACTTTGCAGGTAGTCGTTTGTCATCAGGAATAATCCGCCTGCCTCCTGATAACGAATATATTCGGGATAGAACATATATTCGATAACGAGTGTATAAATACTTGACAGGACCAGAAGTATGATGTTTCCTTTTTTCATTTTTATGTACGTTTTAATCGGTTACGGTATGATCCAGCTGAGATCTGGTGATTGTGATTTTATCCTTGATAAATTCCGGGATGTTGAATGACTTCATCCGGAGGTTGTTCTCGTCGGGATCTTTCTGCGGGAGTAGGAATGGTTTGCTGAACTTTTTGTTCTTGTCTAGGTGGGCGATGAAGAAACGGGTGTAAAGCCCGTCAAGGCGTCGGCTGCTGAATATGATCCATCTTCCGTTTGAAGACCAGGAGTGATAGCTTTCCACGTCTGTGCTGTTTAAGATATCGGTATCCACGGGGGCAGAACCTTGTAAAGATATCATTTTCAGATCCGCTTCCTTATGCCAGATCGGGAAAGTTGCATAATCCGATTCGGTGAAAAGCAGATATTGGTTATCTGGTGAGATACGGGGGAATGAAGCGCTTTTATTGTGTGCCGTATAGATCGTGTCGATTGTCTCTCCGAAAGAGCCGTTGTCCGGGTTAAAGGAGACACTGCAAATAGAGTATTTAATCTCTTTCAACCTCTTGGGCAATTGTCTGGCAGGAGCTGTGCAGTAATATAGGCGTTTCCCGTCAGGAGCCCACGCTGGAAATGTTTCGAAAGATGCCGGACCGTTGAAACGGGGATCCGTTATGACTGTGTTATGGACCAAATCATATAAGACCAGGTCTGATTCCAGATCGTAGACTTCTATTAGGTTCGGGTTTCGGCTATAAAAAGACTGACGGGTGGTATTGGTTGAAAAAATGATATATTTGCCAGATGGATGCCAGTGGGGATAAGTTCCTTCTTTGGATGATCCGAGTTGCGATAATTGCACTTTGGTAGGCTGGTTATTTTTAATAATGATTGTCCCTCCTGGAGAAGTCCGTGCATGAAACATGAAATCTGTAGGGGAATAATTGCAGAATGAGTGGCAATTGACACATCCTTTTTCATTCATATTGCTGGATATGATAATATCCTCTTTAAAACAGTTTAAAGCTCTTTGGCGGATATCCATTTCATGCCAAGATTCATAACCTGGTTCGATTAATCGGTAGGCAATATAAGGGTCGATAGAGTCTGTTGTAATATAAACAGGAAAAGATTTGTATTGTATACCTTCCGGATAAGATTCATTCCATACGGATATGGATATATCTATTTGCTTGCCAGTATTGTCGGATAACATATGTTGCCATTTCTTTAAGGGTATATCGATTTTGTTTTTCCCTTCGATGCTGAATAATGGTTGGTTATTGTTGGAAAAAACAGCTTTTATATGAGAGGAATTTCTGACAGTAAAGTTTAAAGGTGCAATATTGATGGGGATACTTATTCCTTTATAATCCGGAAATATATCCGGATAGGTATTTCCGAGTTTAGATGCGACTTTATTTTCTGTGCATCCGATGTAGAGAAAGAAGGTCAATAAAGATAATAATAATTGTTTCATGGCTCATTCTGTTTATGATAGCACTCTGCAAAGATGTATCAAATTTTTAATTATAAATATCAAAAGCATAGATAAAATTTGTGCGAGGGTGAATATTTTTGTCCATTGTGAAAGACACATGGGAACATGGATTAATCTTATTTTTGTAAATACCGTATTATGATGAACAGATACAGATTTTTCTCTCTTTGCCTAGGTTTGATGTGTGGACTGCACTTGTCGGCCAAAGATTATTATGCCACGGATTTCGGTGTGAAAGCGGATGGCAAGACATTGAACACGAGTTCCATTCAGAAAGGAATCGACTTTGTGAATGCACAAGGCGGGGGGCGCTTGGTCTTTACTGCGGGTAATTATCAGACTGGGACGATTTACCTGAAGTCGAACGTGACACTCCATCTTGAAGAAGGAGCGACTTTATTGGGATCGACCAATCCTTGGGATTACGAAAAAGATCCGTATATTCGTTGGATGTCTATGATTTTCGCAGTCAAGCAGCAGAATATTGGTATAACGGGGAAAGGGACGATTAACGGGCGTGGTTTTCAAACAGCCAACAATATGGTGGACTATATCCAGCGGGGTATCTACGAAGATCCACTGAAACTGGGCCGTCCGAACGAGACGAACCGTCCGCAGAACATCTATTTCCGTGAATGCGAGAATGTGACAATCAAGGATATCACCCTGCGGGACCCGGCAAGCTGGAACCAGACATACGACCAGTGTAAGAATCTTTATGTCGACGGAATCCACGTGGATAGCAAATCCTATTGGAATAATGACGGTATCGATGTGGTAGACTGTGACGGCGTTGTGCTGAAAAACTCTTTTATCGATGCGGCGGATGATGCGCTTTGCTTTAAATCGCATGATGCGAACAGCATGTGTCAGAACGTGGTTGTCGAGAACTGTGTGGGACGTTCGAGTGCCAGTGGCTTGAAATTTGGGACGGTATCGAGAGGTGGTTTCCGTAACTTCAAAGTGAAAAACATCAAGATATATGATACGTATCGTTCAGCCATAACATTTGCAGCAGTCGATGGTGCTCTGATCGAAAACATCGAAGTAGATGGCGTTCGTTCCATTCATACGGGAAATGTGATCTACCTCCGTATCGGTGACCGTTGGAGTGCAGGGAAGAAACCGGTTATGAAGAATATTACGATCAAGAATGTCTATGCCGAGATCCCGATGGACAAACCGGATGCCGGATATAATTATGAAGGACCGATCGAAGATCTTCCCCGCAATATCTCACCCGCCAGTATTGTTGGATTGCCGGAATATAAGATTCAGAACGTGACACTCCGGAATATCGAGATTGTTTCTCCCGGAGGTGGTAATCCCTACTACGCTTACCGTGGATTGACACCGGCCGAACTGGACAGTATTCCTGAAATGGCGACTTCCTATCCGGAGTTTTCGCAGTTTAAGGAATTGCCGGCTTGGGGCTTCTACATCCGTCATGCCGAGGGAATCACTTTTGATAATGTGACGTTTAAGGCTTTGAAAAAAGATTACCGTCCGGCTATCGTGATGGATGATGCCGGGGAGGTGACATTCAAGGATGTCCGGTTTATCGAGCCGGAGGGCGAGGGAAAGAAACAGATATTCCCTTATAAGTCTAAAGTGATAAAATGAGAGTACGATATCGGACTGGAAAGATGTATAGGATTAAAAACAAAAAAGTGAGACGATATGAATAAAAATAAGTTATTTGCAAGTGTGATAGGCCTTTTGGTCTTTGTGGCGGGGCTTTCAGCTAAAGATTACCAAGTCGCGATGTTTGGAATCAAATCGGACGGAGTGACACTCAATACCCGTTCTATCCAGCGAGCTGTCGATTATATCAGTGAACAGGGAGGCGGCCGGCTTATTTTTTATGTGGGCCGTTATCTGACTGGTTCAATCGAGCTTAAGTCGAATGTGACGATCCGTATCGAAGAGGGGGCCGTTTTGGTTGCAGTTCCCTCCGTTTATGATTTTAAAGGGGTAGGAGGATGTAATGCGATTATTTATGCAGACAAGCAAAAGAATATCGGTATCGGTGGAAAAGGCGTTATCGATGGTCGTAGCATCGCTGTGCGGGCAAGCGTGGAAGAGCAATTGCAAAAAGGGCATATCGAAGGAAATGTATCCGATTATGCACCAGTTTTGATCTGTATGGAAGGCTGCGAGGATGTGAAAATCGAACAGGTCACCTTACAAGATGCAGCGAACATTGCTGAAATATATAAGGATTGCCATAATGTGACAGTCGACAAAGTCGTTGTGAATGCAGGTGCATCGGACCGGAAAGCAATTTCGATTTCCGGCTGTGACGGAGTGAAGATGACGGATTGCTACTTCAATATGGCGGGGAATCCGTTGGAGAGTGCCGGAACATCCCGCAATCTGATATTTACAAATTGTATAACACCAGACGGCAAAGCTGTCTCAAGCGATCAATAAGAAGGAGGAAAAAACTATGCAGAGGAGATCATTTATCAAACAGAGTGTTTTATGGACAGCCGGTTGTGCCGTCGGTAGCCGTATGCCGCTATGGGGTGCGGTTAGTGCAACCGGTGAGGTGACGGGGACGGCCTTGCGTTCCGGTGAGCTATATAAATTGTTTCGTGATCCACAATCCATTTACCGCCCGTTTGTCCGTTGGTGGTGGAACGGAGATAAAGTAGAAGCGGATGAATTGAAACGTGAACTGCATATATTGAAGGAGGCGGGTATCGGAGGAGTGGAGATCAATCCGGTAAAATTTCCCGGCAATGACACGGACGATTTGGGAAAGAAGTCGTTACCTTGGCTGAGCGACGAATGGATTGACATGTTGAAGGTGACTTTTGACGAGGCGAAGTCGCTCGATATGACCTGCGATCTGATTGTCGGTTCCGGCTGGCCGTTCGGGGCGGAGTTCTTGAAGGGAGATGAACGGGCGGATGTCGTAGTGAACTATTCCGAGAAGCTGAGTGGTCCGATCGACTATGAAGTCTCTCGCGACGGTCTGTTCTGTGCGGCCGATCCTGCTATCAGTTCTCCTTTTCTTGGAAAGAAGATGGAGCTGGTTTCCCTGCAGCTGGTTCCTGAGCCGTTTGGCAGTCTTGACCAGGCTATCGATCTGATGGATAAGGAGGTCGATGGAACGTTTAAGTTCAAAGTGCCTGATGGGAAATATGTCTTGTTTGCCTTGGTCAAGATACGCGGTTTCCTCGAAGTGATCAATGGTGCTCCCGGTGCTACGGGACCGGTGTTGAACCATTTCAACAAGCCGGCCGTGCAGAAGTATTTGAATAATATGTCGGATAAGATTCAGAACCGTTTGGGTCCGTTGTCCGGCAATATCCGTTCCCTGTTTACCGATAGCATGGAACTGGAAGGATCGAACTGGTCGTATGATATGGCGGAAGAATTCAAGAAACGCCGGGGATATGACGTGCAACCCTATCTGCCTTTCATCCTATTTAAGATGGGTAGCATGGGGAATGTGTTGACCTATGAACCAAAGGTTCAGTTTACACCCGAACTGGACGATACGATCCAGCGTGTGCGTTATGATTTTGAATACACGAAAGCCGAACTGCTGCGCGAGCGTTTTACACAGACTTACCTGGACTGGTGTAAGGGGCTGAATGTGAAATCGCGTGCACAGGCCTACGGACGTGGTTTCTTCCCGCTTGAAAGCAGTCTGGATTATGATATACCCGAATGCGAATCCTGGACGATGACTTGGTTGAGGCATCGTCTGGGCGAGGAGATGTCGGAAGAGGATTATCGCCGGGGCCGTGCCTATACGATGGTTAATAAATATGTGTCTTCTGCTGCCCACTTACGTGGAAAGCGCTTGGTGAGTTGCGAGGAGATGACCAATACTTATACCGTGTTCAATATGACATTGGAGTTGTTGAAGATTGGAGGTGACCAGACGGCTATCTCCGGTGTGACGCATTCTATCTTCCACGGTTTCAACTATTCTCCTAAAGAAGCTCCGTTCCCCGGATGGATTCGTTACGGGGCTTATTATAACGAGAATAACAACTGGTGGCCGTATTTCAAATATTATACCGCTTATAAAGGCCGTATGGCTTCCGCTCTGCAACATGGAACCATGTATGCGGATATCGCGATCTTGCATCCGATAGCCGATATGTGGAGCACGTTGGGGATGCAGAACGAGCCGTTCCCAGCTACTACCAATGTGAAATATAAGACATTGGTATGGGAGGCGATCCATAAGAACGGCAGCGGTTGCGACTATGTTTCCGAATCGATCATCCGGGATGCCGAGATGAAAGGTGGTTACCTGTGTTATGGTCCCCGCAAATATAAAACGCTTTTCCTGATCGAGGTGGAGAGTATGGAACCGGCAACCGCGCGTAAATTGTATGATTTTGTGGCTTCAGGCGGGCGTATTTTCTGCATCGAGGCTTATCCGCATAAATCGGTCGGTCTGAAAGATCATGACAAGCATGATAAGGAAGTGCAGGAATGGGTGGAAAAGATGAAGCAGATGGACGGGCGTTTCATACTGCTCCATAAACCGGAAAAAGACTTTGTCGGTTGGTATCAGGGTGTGCAGAAAGACTATGGATTGACACCGTATATGACGATTGAAAAACCAGATCCTTACTTGATGCAGAACCGTTATCAGGGCGATAACAGGGAAGAAATGTTCTTTTTCAGTTATGCACATCGTTATAATTCGCATCAGACTCGTATTTCCTTCTGCAACGAGGTTGTAAAAGGACGTCAGGGTTGGGTGTGGGATCTGGAAACGGGTGAACGATACCGGTTGCCGTTGGATGCTGCCAACAGTTTCCTGTTCGACTTCGGTCCGGCTGACTCTCTCCTGATTGTGTTCGATAAGCAAAAGAGAGGAAATGATTACAAGCCGCTTCCGGTTTCCGGTGAGGATTTAAAAGATCTTTCGTCTGATTGGGATGTGGAGTTCCGTCATAGCCGTGAGAATACGGTGCAGAATACTCATTTCGACAAACTGAAGGATTTAAAGGATACGGACTATGTGAATTTCTGCGGAACGATTGTTTATAGAAAGAAAGTCAACGTCTCTTCGCCTGTCGGGATGGTGCTCAACCTCGGATTGGTACATGGCGTGTCGGAAGTATTCGTGAACGGGCAGAGTTGTGGTGTCAAATGGTATGGCCGCCGTATCCATCCGGTCTCAGCCCGGTTGAAACAGGGGGAGAATTCGGTAGAGGTACATGTAGTAACTGTTATGGGAAACTATATGAAGACGCTGAAGGATAATAAGATCGCTCAGGCGTGGACCCGGAGGCAGGATGTTGTGCAGCCGGCGGGATTGGTCGGACCGGTAACCGCTTATAGAATTAAAAATTAAGAATTAAGAATTAAAAAATTAAGAAGCTGAAATTAAGAAATTGAAGAATTATGAATGTGATTAGAAAAATAATGATCCTGTGCTTGCTGGCAGGAATGCTGATGCCGGTGTGGGCAAAAGATTACCAGATGACTATGTTCGGGATCAAGTCGGATGGGACGACTATGAATACCCGTTCCATACAAAAGGCGATCAACTTTATTTCCGAGAGCGGGGGGGGACGTCTGGTGTTTACTGTCGGACGTTATCTGACCGGCAGTATTCATCTGAAGTCAAATGTGACGATCCATTTGGGAGAGGGGGCCGTGTTGGTCGGTTCCACTAATCCTTATGATTATGATATGGAGCTGAATGCTTGGTATGGTTTGATCTTGGCGAATAAGCAGGATAATATCGGTATCACCGGCAAAGGGGTGATCGACGGTCGTGGACGTGAGCTTGCCAATAACTTCATCAACCAGGTTTATTCAGGGGTGATCAAGGATAAGTTGCAGTTGGGACGTGTGGCCAACCGTCCGAAGCTGGTCTATTTCCGCGAATGCAAGAATGTGGAGATAAAAGGTGTGACGATGATGAATCCGGCTTTCTGGACGCAGACCTATGACCAGTGCGAGAACCTGTTGATCGACGGTATCACGGTGCATAGCCGTGCTTACTGGAATAACGACGGGATGGATATTGTCGACTGTAACGGCGCATTGATCCAAAACTGTTATGTGGATGCGACAGACGATGCGATCTGCCTGAAATCCCATAGTGCCGATGCTGTTTGCCAGAATATCGAGGTGCGTAACAATACGGCTTGTTCAAGTGCAAGCGGTATCAAGTTCGGTACGGCTTCGACTGGTGGCTTCAAGAACATAAAGATTATCAACAATACTATATTCGACACGTTCCGTTCGGCTATAACGATCCAGGCGGTTGATGGCGGACTGGTTGAGAATATAGTGGTGGACAGCCTTCGTTCCATCAATACCGGAAATCCTATCTATTTGGTCGTGGGAGAACGTCGTGAGGGACGTCGCAGCCGGATGGACAACGTGCATATCTCGAATGTTTATGCCGAAGTCCCGGCAATGAAACCGGATGCAGGATATGACTACGAAGGGCCGACGGAAGATAATCCGCGTAATGTCTCGCCTTCCGGCATTGTCGGCTTGCAAGATAACAAGATTACGAATGTCTCTATCGAGAATGTCGAGATCGTCTATCCGGGTGGTGGTAATCCGTTGTATGCTAAAGTTGGATTGGACGAACTGGATAAAGTACCGGAAATGCCGAAAGCTTACCCTGAGTTCTCTCAGCATAAGGAGTTGCCTGCCTGGGGATTTTATGTCCGCCATGTCGATGGGGTCACTTTCAAGAATGTGAAGCTGACTGCTTTGAAGAAAGACTATCGTCCGGCTATCGTCTTGGACGATGTGCACAACGGGGCATTTACAAAGATCAAAGTGGTTGAACCGTCTGCCGGAAAGAAGGAAAAGATACACGTTTACAAGTCTACGAAGATAAAAAAATAGAACGGGAGATACGGGAAACACATAAAAGGGGAGGGAATGCAAAATGTGCATATCCCCCCCCTTTTTTATGTAGCGGAACAGACAATATCTCCCCCTTCCTTCCTCAGAGCAGGATAAGAAGGAAAAAACTGTTTAAGAAAGACTGAACCAATCAAATGATGGTTTATCTGGCAATTACTGAATACGACTAGGAAAGACTGGGCTTATTTAAGTGACGATCGCCATGTTTCTGTCGTCAGACAGCCCGGTCATAAACCTTTTGCCTTTGGTCGAATACGTTTTCGCCCTTAGTCGAAAAGGTTTTTGACGAGTGTCGAAAGGGCTTTTGACCAAGGGCGAAAAGTAAAGGTCTGGTAGTAATGGCCGTAAATACCTGTATGTTTTTGTTTTCTTTTCGTGATAAAGACGGCTTTAGAAATACCCGTGCGTTTCCACATCTCCATATTTGAGGGCTATCTCTACCCGTTTGACAGTGAATGTATCGTTATCTTCGGACTGGAACCCGATGCGGTTGTATCCCTGTTTGAGAACTTCGTCGGGTAGGATAAAGGCATATTCCTTTTCTTCTTTTTCCAGCCCTCGTTCCCTATCGTATAGGTGGGTGTAGGCCGGCATTTCTTTCTCAACGGCTTTTCCGTTTACTGTCAACCGGCAGGATGCCGGCCGACTGGTGCGGATGAATAGGATTGCTTCTTCCGGATATCCTTCCTCTACCGAATCGCCGATATAAAGATTGACTTCTTTCTCTTCTCCCTTGCCTGTTTTTAGCGGGAGTGGAGAGTCCGGCTTTATATTATACTGGACAACCCCGTCAGACAGTGCATATATCTTATTCCTGTCTTTTAAAGTTTCCAACGATCCTAATTCCTGAAGCAGTTTCGGCATCATGACCCGGCAAACTTGGCCGCCGTCTTCCAGATACAGTTTCCCGTCATGTTCGGTATTGAGCGTGCCGAAATAATAATTGAACAGGTAGATCCCGTCTGCCCCCTGTGAGAGGATATGGGAACACATCCCCCTGTGCATGCCGTGTGACCAGAATTCCCGCGGGCGGTAGCCTCCGTCGTCGATCGAACTGTAGAACGGAATGTTGAGGTCTTTCCCCATTTCTTCCCTGAACTTGGCTACCGGCATGGCTGGATCTCCCCTCCAGTGAACGCCTGTACTGATAAAATCCAGTAGTCCGAGGCGTAGCCATTCGCGTATATCCAGTCCTTTCATCATGTTTTGTTCGACTGTCGGTGCCACACGTGCGGAGAGTAGGATCTTTCTGCCTTGTTTGGCTGAAATTTCATCTACTTTCTGACGGATGTCTTTTACCAACTGTGTCATCAGTGGTGCGTTCTGCGGCCCTGTGCCAGACTTGAAGTAAACGATAAAGCGCATGAAGTCGAGATCGTATCCGTCGATTATGTCGGCGTAATTTTCCAATTGCTCGGAAATAATCGCCAATTTGCGGTCGCGCACTTCCTTTATGGCAAAGTCAAAAGCCCCGCCGCTGTTATAACCTTGTGTCGTGTCGTTCAGCCAGTATTCAGGATGCTGAATCCAGAAATCGGTGTACCAGATCGGACAATGGGTAGTCGTATCATTGAAATGCAAGTCGTTCATCCGGTAAGTGATGAAGGCTTCCATCCCCTTCTCCTTTGCCCTTTTTAAGGTATAAGCGACCAAGTCCGTCCCCTCTTTTTCCAGGTTCAGATGGTTCCGGTAGTATTTTCGGAAAGAGTTATATTGGGCTGTGTCGCAACCGCAATCCAACGTCCCGTCCAGGTCGTCTCCCATCACATGCCCATATTTGGAACGGACATAGAAGAAATCGCTGCCGGAACACATCATATAGGTCGTGACCTGTGAGTTCGCCACCATATCGACGCAGGAGTCCAAGTCGGCAAGCGTAAGCGGACGATACTTGAACCAGCGGTTTCCTAACAGGTCGGAACCGTCGTTGTTATGAATGATCCGGAATGTCCGTTCGGGAGTCTTTTTTACATCGGGTGCACAGGCAAAGAAAGCCTGTGCACATAAAAGAATCGAGAAATAGTTAATTATAAGTGATTTCATGGTGTGTTGTGTGTTTATTCGACTAATGAGTACGGCTTTTCTTCTGTTGTGAACTGCCTTCTCTTATTGGGGCTTGAAGTCATTTGGAAGACGAGTTCCCCTCCGTTCATGATGTCCTGATGGGTGATGTAGGCCTTTTTGTAAGGTTTACCGTTTAGGGTGACAGATTTGATGTAGCGGTTCTTGTCACTGACCTTGTCCGCTCTGACTGTAAATGTTTTTCCGTTTTCCAGGTTTACCTGCATATAGGGCAGGTAAGGAGCTCCGATCACATACTGATCGGTTCCTGGGCATACCGGATAAAAGCCCATGGCTGAGAAGATGTACCAGGCGGACATCTGGCCGCAGTCGTCATTGCCGCATAAGCCGTCGATATTGTTGCGGTACATACGGTTCATGATTTCACGAATCCAGTATTGCGTTTTCCACGGTTCGGTAGTCCAGCTATATAAATAAGGGATATGGTGGCTCGGTTCGTTACCGTGGACATAAGTGCCGAGCAGGCCTTCTCGTGTCACATCTTCGGTCTGGGCGAAGAATTCATCCGGCAGATGCATGGTAAACAAGGAGTCCAGCTTGTTGATAAAACTGCGGTTTCCACCCATCAGGCGAATCAGATCGGACGGAGCCTGCGGAACATAGAAAGAGTAGTTCCAGGCATTTCCCTCGATAAAACCTTGTCCGTGTGTGCTGAGCAGATCGATCTCCTCTTTCCAGCTACCGTCTTTGTAACGCGGACAGGCAAAACCGAGACCGGGTTTGAACACGTTCCGGTAGTAGAGGGCACGTTTCTTGTAAGTATCGGCAATCTGTTTGTCTCCCAGCAAAAGGGCGGTGTGATAGACCGTCCAGTCTTCATAGGCATTCTCCAACGTGATGGAGGCGGAAGTGGGGGATTGGTCGAAAGGAACATATCCTAATTGTTTATACTCATCCGTATGATCATAATAAGGCACGTTTGAACTGCTGACCATCGCTTTAACTGCTTCTTGCTTGTCGATTGGCAAGCCTTTGGTGATGGCATCGGCCAGGACGGAAACCGAGTGATAGCCGATCATGCACCAGTTTTCGTTACCCATATGCGACCAGACCGGCAGCAGATGATGCACGCTTTGGCTGTAATGGGCGAGCATCGACTTTACAAGATCCGTACTGACATCCCGTTTGATGATGTTGAACAGCGGATGTAAAGCCCGGTACGTATCCCAGACTGAAAATACGGTGTAGTTTGTAAAGCCCTCGGCCTGGTGGATGTTGTGGTCGATCCCTCGGTATTTCCTGTCTACATCCATATAAACGGACGGGTTGATCATCGTATGGTACAAAGATGTGTAAAGCATGGATAGCTGGTCGTTACTGCCCTCTGCATCGATGACGGATAGTGCGTTCTCCCATTTCCCATTCGTTTCCTGGCGGATCGTGTCAAACGATTTACCGGTAGCCTCTGCTTGCAGGTTCTTTACGGCTCCGTCTGTTCCGACAGCCGAAAGAGCCACTTTGATTTCGAGCGGAGCGCTTCCTTCTTTGAACTCGAAATAGGAAACAACTTTACGTCCTCCGATCTCCGGGAAGTTCTCTGCTGTGTTGAAACGCCGGAAACCACCCGGATAGTTGACTTTTTCCCGGTCTGTATATCCGTAACGGGTGACCGGCTGGGAGAACGAGATGGCAAAATAGGTATAGTTTACGCGACTCCATCCGTTGGTAATGCGGTAGCCCGTAACCAAAGTGTCGTTTTCGACCCGGAGGTTTGCCCATAACACCTTGCCATCGTAATTGTAGATACCGTGGTTGAGGTCGAGTATCAGCTGTTTCTTCTGATCGGCCGGATAGGTGTATTTATGAATACCGGTCCGTTCGGTTGCTGTCAGTTGCACTTTGATCTGATCGTCGGTCAGCAACACTTCGTAGTAGCCTGGACGGGATATTTCGGTGTCGTGGCTGAATCGGGAACGATAGCCGCTGTCCGGATTATCAGCCGTACCAGGGTTGATCTGCAATTTTCCGGTGAAGGGCATCAGCAGAATATCACCGAGGTCGGAATGCCCCGTTCCGCTGAAGTGGGTATGGCTGAAGCCGACGATGGAACTGTCTTTATGTTGGTAGCCGGCACAGTATTCATACGCGCGAGGCTGATAGACACCGTCAATGTTATGAGGAATGGTATCGGTATCAGGACTTACTTGTACGATACCAAACGGAGCGCAGGCGCCGGGAAATGTATGTCCCATCCCGTTTGTTCCGATGATCGGGTTTACCAGATCGGTCTTTTGTGCCATAATCGGCATGCTCATGTAGGCAAAGGCGACGATCAGTGATTTCATTAGTTTTTGCATATGTGTGTTTTTCTTATTTTCTAGGATGTCCAAAAGTAAGCAAAGTCGCAAATATGCAAATGTATTTTTTGTCGGATTTATTTAGATATTTGGCTAAATGGTGAAAAGCGGACGCTGGTCCTAACCGGCCTGTTTCCCTTGCGGACGCGATTTGCCTGTTACGGCCATCAGACTGACGATTGGGAAATAGATCAGTTTCCTCATGGCAATCACTGTTTTAATTCTTACGAAAATGCGTTTCCTGGTAAGAACAAAAAGGCCGCCTTTTTTTACAGAGGCGGCCTTTCGGATATATGGAATAAGTTTGTTATTACTTAACCAATGCAGCGAATTCGCTGTTAGTTGCATATTTTGCAAATTCCAGGTCGATAGCAGCTTCTTTAGCCATAGCCTTATCAGCAGCGATAGCAGCTTTCAGGTTGCTGATAACTGCGTTAGCGTCGTTTGTACGAGCAGCTACGATAGCTTTCAGGTAAGAAGTTGTAGCGTCGGGTTTAGCAACTGCGTTCAGAGTTTGAGAAGCTTTGCTGTAATCCTTAGTCAGGATCTGAGCCAAAGCAGCGTTGTTAGACTTAACTGAACCGAAAGAGTTGGCAGCCTTAGCCCATTCGCCCTGTTCCAGATACAGAACACCCAGAGCTTCGCCTAATTCAGCAACGCCTGCTGCGCTACCAAACAACTGTTGAGCCTTAGCCTGGTCACCCTTAGTCAGAGCGATCAAACCTAAGTTCATGTTAGCTTCCGGATTAGCTTTTACAGAGTTTGATTTGTTGAACATCTGTTCTGCCTTAGCCAGGTCGCCGGCACGGAATGCCATCATACCGATGTTGTTCCAAGTGCGGTAGCAGTTAGGATACAGTTCAGAAGCTTTTGTATAGATAGCCATCTTTTCTGCGTCGTTGTTAGTCAGAGTAGCAGCATACAGAATTTCTTCGATGTTCAGTTCAGAAGGATTGCTCTTGGCTAATGCGCTGATTTCGTCGTCAGACTTGCCGATGATTTCGATGTTGGCAGTCAAACGAGAACGACGAAGTTGCGGCAAGATTGTTTCTGCCAGATCAGAGTAAACAGCAGAGATATTCTTGATTTCTTTTTCTCTTGTTTCGGGATCCTGGTACATAGAGATAACTCTCAGTACGAGGTCTTTATCTTGCAAGTTAGATGCAGCTACCAATTCTTTGAAGCCTTCCCAGTCCTGAGCAGTGTAACGAGCGTCAACCGGAGCGTCAACCTTCATCTTCTTCAATTCTTTAGACAGGTATTTGCTTGTGTTGCCTTCACGTCTTTCAGCCAAGCCAGTGTTCAGTTTAACACCACCATCAGGAGAAGCGTAAGCAGAGATTTCGATTGCTACGTTCTGGTTAGGAGCTTCGTCTGCATTCTTAACAAGTTCTTTCCATTCTTTGATTGCGTCAGAGTTCAACTCTTGAGCACGCAGGTTAGCTTGCTGGATAAGGAACATGATGTTTGCGTCGTGAGCTTCTTTGATGATACGTTGGAATTTGTCTGCTGCAATAGCTGCATTAGCAGTAGCTGCGTCAGCCAGTTCGGATGTAGCGATCACACCTTCTCCGATTTTTACATCCGGCAATTTAACTGTCTTGTTCTTGATCTTTGCGTCGAAAGTCAGATACAATTCAGATTTCTTCATTTCCGGTTTGTAAGTGAAAGCAGATTTCATGGTTACGTTAGCACCTTCTTTCTGTGGGATAACTTGGTTGTTGCCCTTTACTTTTTCACCTTGGTAAGTGTAAGATGTTCCCCATGCTTCACCACCGGCATAACGAAGAACCGGAGTTACGGTTACAACTGCTTTTTTGTTGAACCATTTTGCAGGGAATGTGGCATTAATAGTCACAGGAACTTTGCCTCCGATGGCCTCAAGCGGCTGCGGTTCAGCTTTGATGTACTCTTCAGCTAACGGTTTCAACTTGTTTGAACAAGAAGAAAAAGTCAGAATTGCTGCCAATACGAGGAAAGGCATTAAATACTTTTTGTTCATAATTTGATGTAAGTTTAAAATGTTACTATGTTTATATATTCACTTTCAAATATCCCTTAGCCATCAAAGTGCAAAACTAAAGCATTTTTTTGTTATGAAGAGCAAACAAGAGATAAAATCTTTCCAATTAATACTTATTAATGAATCTTGTCTCCATTTTTTTCAGTCTGATGTCAAAACAGATAGGAAATGAATCCGGTGAATCCTTTCGGATTTTGTCTAACCCTTATTGTCAAATTTTAATCAAAACAGGGCTTTTTGAGTATAAAGTTTGTTATTGTAAACAATTTTCACAATATATATGCCGGCCGGGATCGAACCAATCGGCAAGGTCGTTTGTTGCCCGGTGATGGAATAATTGCGTATAGCCTTTCCTGTGGGCGAAACGAAGGTGAGGGAGGCCCGGCTGACGGGAACTGCAAAGTCGATGTGGATCGTATGCCGGTATCTGTCGACAGACAGGCTGACATCCGTTGCCGCTTCTATGTGCTCGTTGGCCGTTCCGCTTCCTTCGTTCGGATCCATTCCGTTGCAACTGCGAGCTGTTACTCCGATAGGATCGAGCCAGTATTTGAGCTGCTTGCTACTATCGGCCGGTTCGGACCAGCTTTTTTGTATGGAGAAAAAGAAGTCTTCGACCGGATTGAGACAGCTGGAAGCACCGCCTGTCAAGCCTCCGATGATCCGGTTGTCGCTATCAAAAAGGGGAGAACCGGACGAGCCTCCGGCTGTACATCCTGTCGCCCAACGGGCTACCTTCCAATGTGAATTTTCATTGAAGTCGGTAACCTGTATTTTATAGGTCGTCAGCTCTACGTTTCCTTCGGCGAGGTTAAGCCTCTTGAGCGATCCGCCCGGATGGTGGATACACGTATAAGGAGCTGTCCCCGCATCCAGCGCGTTCCAGCCGGCATAATAGGCTCGGTAATCGGCGGGTGGTGTGTCCTGCAATTCCAATAATGCCATATCCGTTGATTCATTCACAGCCCGGAAATGGGCCGAAGCGATTGTCTGGTCAGTACGTCCAGGTTCAACCGGACTGCATTGGGGGCTGTTGTAATTGAAGTAACAGACAATATTGCCTGCCACCTCTTCATAATCTGGGTTTTTGATCTGGAACTGGTTATTCAAGCAATGCGAGGCTGTAAGGAGGTAAGGTTTTCCGTCGTTAGCCGTGTTGTTGACAAGCGTTCCCGTGCAACCGGTCGTCCCGTTGATAATCATCAGGACTACGCTGCGTTCGATAGCGTCGTAACGGGTTGTCGAATCCTGGTAGCAGGCGATGACCGGCATACATCTGAAAGCCGCAAAGTCGGGCTGCGGTTCCGAGAGTCTGAGGTTTCGATAGCCGTGGTTCACCTCGCCGACCGCAAGTTTTCCAGGGAAAGCGGTTTTCGCCGGTTCTTGGTATTCGATGATCAACTCGTCTCCCTGGATCGGGGCCACGGGCAGAATGCCACGTTCCGAATTGTTCAGGTGGTTGAATGAGCCCAAGACTTCCGATTGATCGCTATTGTACAGGAATACGCGTGCGCCTTCGGGCAGATGGTATTTACTGAACATTATATTGAGGGAGAGCGCACCTTCGGAACGTATCCCGAGTCGCCAGACCTTTGTCCCGTCGGACAGGGTGAAATGGACTCCGGAATTTTCCGGCGTATAGTCTGTCACGAACTTATAGGCAAAGCGGAATCCATTCCGTAGGCCGGTCGCTTCTAGCGAGTCGAGCCGGAGCTGTTCCGCCAGGTCGAATGGGGGCATTGTAATAAACATATCCTCTGTCAGGCTTTTTGTGGCCGTGAGAGGGAGTGGCTGTCCTCCGTGACTGATCTGTGCCTTGACGGAAACACCGGGAAACAGGCATAATCCGAAATATATTATAATAATAAGATGCTTTGCCATAATAGCGACAAATATACGATTTTAGGGAAATAATCAGCTATTTCAGATTCATTTTAAAATTGCTCCTGATATTTGTCCTGTCGAAAGATTAGACAGATAAAAAGTAGAACTATAAAAGATGAATGCAATGAAGAAAATTTTAGCACTGTTAGTTTGCCTGCTTACCATAAGTACGGGCGTTCGCGCGGACGATGACCGTCCGGTTCGTTTCGACCAGCTGCCCGCTAAGGCACAGGCATATGTAAAGAAATATTTCCCACAGGAAAAGGTGGCGCTGGCAAAGATGGAAAAGGATTTTTTCGACAAGAAGTATGAAGTGATTTTTGCCAGCAGCAGCAAAGTGGAGTTCTTTAAGGACGGAACTTGGAAAGAAGTGGATTGCAAGTATTCCGCTGTTCCCGAAGCTGTCATTCCCGAAGCCATCCTACGCTATGTAAAGGCTACTTATCCCGATCATAAGGTCGTTAAGATCGAAAAGGAAGACCGGGGGTATGAGGCGAAACTTGCCAACGGTATGAAGCTGGAGTTTGACAATAAGTTTAACTTGATAGATATAAACAATTAATTAAGAACCGATTTTAAATAGAAATAGTATGATTAAAAATGTATTTTTACTTGCGGCACTATCTCTGTGCCTGTTCCAAAGTTGTGACAATGATGATAACGAACCGGTTCCTGGTTATGTGAGCGCCGAAACCAAAGCTGCTTTTGACGAAAAATATCCTGCGGCAAAAGATGTGGAGTGGGAGACGCGTAACGATTATTTGATTGTGGATTTCAAACAAGATAAAGTAGAGAAGGAAGCTTGGTTCGACAATAGCGGAACTTGGTATATGACGGAAACGGATATCCCTTTTGCACAGCTTCCCGATGCGGTGAAGACTGCTTTCCAGCAAGGCGAATATTCGACTTGGAAAGTGGACGATGTGGATATGATCGAACGCCGGGATGTCGAGACCGTCTATGTGATCGAGACGGAACAGGGCAATAGTGAGGTGGATCTTTATTATTCTCCGGATGGTATCTTGGTGAAAACCGTTCTCGATGCGGGTGGAAACGATGGATATGAAGATTTTATCCCGTCACAGCCTTCCTCTTCCGTAGATGCTTATATCAAAGAACATTATCCTTCTGCCCGCATCTTGGATATCGACCGGGAAAAAGGTGTTACGGAAGTTGAAATATTGGATGGAACAGTTTGCCGCGAACTCCTGTTCGATGACGGAGGCGCTTGGATGCAGACTAAAACGGAACTTCGTATTACTGCGCTGCCGGACGCGGTAATGGCTGCTATCAAGGCTTCGCAATATGCAACCTATAGGATCGACGATGCTGATTTCATCGAGACTCTGACTGGCGAATGGTATCTCGTTGAACTAGAATCCGGCAAGCAGGAAGTGAAACTTCGCATAGACGCTACCGGAAAGATATTGTAGAAACCTACCGTTATCGCTTTCAGGTTCGTGAGAGAAAATTGGACATGGTATCCGGTATATCGGAGATAATCCGGCTTTGTTTTCCAGCCACCAAACAGGTGATAGCCCGTTCCCATGTCCAAAACTTAGCATTTGCAGTCGTGCAGGGGATGTACAGTAGTATCCAAGGCAATTAGTGCTTCGGAAAAACGGACGCATGTTGCTTAATCCAATTTCAGCCTGATGACCGTTCCGTATGAAGGGACATTTTTGAATGCTTCTTTCAAGTCATATTCTCCGGCATAGACACGGGCACAGGTCAAGACACCGCCATGTGCGAAAATGCATACTTTCTGCAGGCCACTTTCTCTTATTTCATTTAGGAAATGACTGACACGGGTATATTGATCTTGCAAGGATTCGCCCGAAGGAGCCGGAACATTGATCCAGTCGTTGAACCAGGCTTCCGATCGAGGATCGGAGGATAGTTCGTCCCAAGATTTCATTTCCCATTCCCCAAAGCTGATCTCTTTAATGCGGTCTTCCTTTTCTGCGTCCGGGTAGCCGCAATAGTTTGCGAGGCGGACACAGCGTGTGAGCGGGCTGCTCCATACCTTGTCGAATATATGGCCGGATAAGGTCTTTTTTACGGCTTCGGCTTCATCCTCGAATGAGGGGCGAAGGGGAACGTCGGTTTGCCCGTATGCATAGCCTGCGGGAACGTCGACGGAAGTATGCCTGACCAGATAAATTTCCATGTAATATGTGTTTTATATGATTGTTGTATAAATAACGACTATCCCCAGATAGAAGCTCAGTTCACAAAGCAAAAATGTTGCTCCGCAGCAGTCACCTGTATAACCTTGTATTTTCTTTTTCATTAGAGAGGTGAGGGAATGGAATACAAGAACAGGCAGTAGACCTGCCAGAAAATAAATGGGTTCTGGCAGCCAGAACATCGGAATAAGAGCGGAGAAAAGGCAACATGTATATTCGCCTGTAGTCATCCGGCTGTAGACCGTTTTGTTTTTAGCCTCTTCTTCCTTACGGGCGTAGGGAAGTCTGTTGATGATCATTCCAGCAACTCCTTTGGAAAAAGGATCGCCTGCCAGTATCGCACTTCCTGCGAGAGCTGGTGGCAGGCTGCTCAACAACGTATATAGAAGCGAAAAATAAAGAATCAACCCGATCACCCCGTAGCTTCCTATATGTGAATCCTTCATAATTGAAAGGATATGTTCTCGAGAGGTTCCTCCCCCGAAGCCGTCGAAAAAGTCAGCAAGTCCGTCTTCATGTAGGCAACCGGTTATCAGCAGCCGGGTGACGATTGCCAATAGTACGGCAACACTTGCCGGCAGTATCAGTGAAGCTGTGTAAAGTACGATTACGGAAAGCCCGGCTGTGAGCCAGCCGACTAACGCCCAGCGGCTGACTACATTCTTGAAATATTCCGAAGGTACTTCAGCCAGTCGCCAGAATGGTAGCCGAGTGAAAAATATAAAGGCGGCAAGGATACGGAGCATGGATTGGAAATTAATAATTAAAAAGGAGTTAGAAATATTTGGTGATGGAGGCTTGCTGGAAGCTGTGCATCTCGTTGATCATGCGGACTGCCGAGTCCACAATCGGATAGGCGCATACGGAGCCGGAACCTTCACCCAGGCGTAAGCCGAGATTTAGCAGCGGCTTGGCTTGTAGGATATCCAGTACACGTTTGTGTCCGGCCTCGTCTCCGCAGTGTCCGAATATGCAGTAGGGAAGCATTTCCGGATACAAGTGTGAAGCAGCCAGTACGCAGTTTGTCATGATAAAGCCATCTACCAGAATAACCATCTTCAACTCTGCCGCGCGGAGCATGCCTCCCACAGCCATCACCATCTCGTAGCCGCCGAAATAGCGGATCACATTCAACGGACTGTTGTCTCCTTTGTAGTTGTCAAGCGCCTTTTTTAAAACATTATATTTATGTTTGACCCCTTCGTTATCTAAGCCGCTTCCGGCGCCTACGCAATCGATCAGCGGGATTCCCGTCAGGCAAGTCATCCACATGCTAGACGCAGCAGTGTTTCCGATTCCCATCTCACCGAAACTGATCACGTTGCACCCTTTGTTGTAGCAATCTGTGACAATGTCGGCTCCATATTGGATTGCCAATTCCATTTCGTCTTGTGTCATGGCTGCCTCATACAGGAAGTTACGGGTCCCTTTCCTGATTTTCCGGTCGATCAACTCTGGGATGGCAGGGAAATCGAAATCCACACCTCCGTCGACGATCTTGATTTCGAAGCCGTGCTGGCGTGAAAGGAAACAGACACCTGCTCCCCCGTTCAGGAAGTTATGTATCACCTGGCGTGTTACTTCTTTGGGGGATTTGCTGACGCCTTCATCGGCGATTCCGTGGTCGGATGCGTATATTACATTAACTGGATGATGAAGTGCTGGGGATAATGTTTGCTGGATCAGACCGATTTGGAGTGCAATTTCTTCAAGTGTACCCAGTGACCCTTTGGGTTTCGTCAGATTATTGATTTTGTCCTGCAAGGCTGTGGCGATAGCGGTGTCAGGTTTTTGAATGTTGAAAGAGATCATTGTATAGTGTTTTTATTATTTTACCTTCATGGGAATACCACTCACCATGAGAACAACTTCGTCGGCACGGGATGCGATGTATTGGTTAAACCAACCTTGCAGATCTGTGAACCGACGTTGTACTGCATCGGGAGAAACACCGCCTAATCCGATTTCGTTTGTGACGAAGATCAGGTAGGCATCCTGCTCTGTAAATTTATTAAATTCTTCTTTTAACTCGGCCAAGGAACGGTTCGTGTCACCTTCATTGTCGAAGAAAAAGTTTGTACCCCAGAGGGTGACACAATCGATAACGACCACACGGCCGTTCAGATCGTGGCGGCTCAGGAATTTCTCTTCTTCGATATTCGTCCATTCCGGTCCTCGGTCAGCCTGATGGCGAAGTACACGCTTGCGGAACTCCTCGTCCCAGACACGTGATGTCGCCAGGTAAACCGGATTAGCTGTCAGTGACAAAGCAAGTTTTTGCGCATATCCGCTTTTCCCGGAACGTTGGCCGCCTGTCACTAAAACGATATGCTTTTTTCCCATTGTCTTATTCTCCTTTCGGTTTATTGCGGGCGGCTGCGCGTTTTGCTTTGTTGAGCGGGTTGTTCTTGCTTGTCTTGCGCAACGCTGCCGATTTTGGAGAAGAAGCCAAGCGTTGTGCAACGGCCGACCGTCCTAATGTTTTGCCGAATTTGGGGCGCAAAGCTTCTTTCAGCACCTCTTTGCCGATGTCAGTCACCTTTGTTTCTTTTTTCGTGCTTTCTCCATTGCGTGCAGCATGGCGGGCGGCTGCATATTTATTGTATTTTACATATTTGCCGGGGCGTAGGCCTTTTGAACCGGCTGCTGGAGAAGTTGTCTTCTTTTCGGAAGTCGCCGTAGACGAGGGCTTTGTCTTCTTCGCCTTTTTTTCTTGTCCGGCAAGTTCCAACTCTTGGATATTGATCCGTGCGGAAGATGTTTGTTTGCCCGTATGCTTTCCGATTTTAATTTGTATATCATCCAGCATGACGATATCGGCTTCAGTTACTTTCTGCCCGACATGAGGCAGGCTGCCGTTTACGGTGACACGTCCTTCTTCGATGAATTTGTCTGCTTCCCTGCGTGAACAAAGGCCGGAATCACTGATGAGCTTATTTAATCTTACTTCCATTCTGTACGTCTTTATTTAGTGAATAATTATTGATATTAAACAAACAATAAGCCCCATGAGAAGTTCGGCATTACTGTTTGTTTTGATGGCAATCAACATGTCTTCTGTTGTGAAAGTCCGTTCGTTGGTCCCGATATAAGGCTTTTCCACCGGCTTCCCGAAATAATCGTGGGTCCCCCCAAAACGGCAATTCAATATAGCGGCAAGAGCAGATTCCGGATAGCCTGAGTTCGGGCTGGCATGAGCCGGACCGAAACGCTTAACGAAATCCGTTTTGTTCAAGTTGCCGGAAACAGCCAGCATCAACCATGCGGTTAACCGGGCAGGAATATAATTGGCAAGATCGTCGAGCCTTGCGGCAATCTGCCCGAATTCTAAATAACGTTCATTTTTGTAGCCGATCATCGAATCGAGCGTGTTCACCATCTTATAAGCCATCATGCCGGGAAGTCCGAGCAGGGTAAACCAAAACATGGGAGCTATCACTCCGTCGCTCAGGTTTTCCGCGAGCGTTTCGAGAGCGGCGGCCCGTATCTCTTGTGGGGAGAGACGAGAAGTGTCGCGGCCTACGATCCGCCCGACCTGTTTGCGTCCTTCTTCCGTGCTACGGTCTACTGCTTCGAAAACGGCTTTCACTTCTTTGACCAGCGTTTTTCCCGCCAGGCAGTAAAAGACGCCTATCCCGGATAGAATAGAAGCTACTATCGGGTGAAAGTATCCGGCAAGCGTCAGTATCCGTTCGCAAAGCAAATACGTTCCGACAACCAGTATGAGTGCCATGATGCCTCCTTTGACGGCCCGGTCATTTCCTTTGTTCAGCGTCTTCTCTCCTAAAGAAATCACTTTGCCGAAACCAACAACCGGATGTGGCCATCCTTCAGGATCACCCAACAAGCGGTCTGCCAGCCATCCGCCGATGAACGGGAAGGCTTTTGCCATATAAAACGATTGATGGAACCAATAATACATAATAGTGGCAAAGGTAAAAATATAATTTCAGTTATGGAATCCATCGCCTATATTCCTTATGATTTGTCGAGGTAAAATTGAAGGAGGAAGATATGCTCTTCGCCCTGATACCGATAGGAGATATACAACCCGTATTGACGACAAATCGCTTCGGCTATGGCGAGGCCGAGTCCGGTCGATTCCTTTTTCTTGCTCCCTTGGTAGAAACGTTCGAAGATATGCTCGCTGTCGAGAGGTTCGGTTTGCCCTGTGTTGGCGATAGTCAGCGAGTCTGCCTGGATCGTGACACGGACGTGTCCTTTTTCCTTGTTATGGATAAAAGCGTTTTTCAGCAGGTTGGAGATGAGTGACTCCGCCAGTGTCTCGTTCATCGTTATCGTCAGTAGGCCCTGTTCTTCCAGTGAGATATGGGCTTTGTAGTGGCTGAATATCTCTTTGTAATCATCTAACAGCCGTTTGACGATGCTGTTGATTTCGACCGGACGGCTGTTGGTGAATTGTCCGTTGTCGATCCGGGAGAGAAACAGCAGGGATTTATTCAGCTGGACGATGTAGTTCAGTGTATGCTTGGTCTTGAACAGTTCTTCCATTTGTTCCTCCGTCAGTTCCGTATTGTCGAGCAGCCATTCGATACGGTTGTTGCAAACGGCGAGTGGTGTCTGAAGTTCGTGCGATGCATTGCCGATAAATTGCTTCTGCTGTTTGAATAGTTGTTCCGAACGTTCGACGGCTTGGGCCGCTGCCTCGTTCAACCTGCGGAATTCCGGGATACGGGTGTCGTTGGGAACAGGTCCGTGCTGTTTGCCTGGCAAATAACTGTCCAGCCAATTCAGTAGCGTGTACAACGGGCGCAGGCTCCGATAGAACACCCAAATGCAGACCGTAAGCAGGGTGACCAGTAAAACAATATAAAGAAAGAGAATCCAGTTGGCGACGGCCTCACGTAAATCTTCTTTTTCAAAAGAGGGAGTCGAGACTTCCAGTAGGAAATAATTGTCGTCTTTATCGGCGAAGATGGTCCGCAGCACGCGTGCCGGTTCGGTCTCTTCCTTTTCCTTTATATATATGTCGGCATCGTAGTATTCGATCGCCGGGTATTGTCTGGCTTCTTCCCTTGTGATGGGACGGATGGAATAGCTGTTGTTACTCCCGTCGTTTTTCGAAGGAAGCTCTTTGCCGGCAAGCGAACGGATGATGATCGTCTCGGAGTAGTCTTCCAGCGCGTCGTCTACTTCGTCGTTGATCTCGTCGATCATGGTGAAATAAAAGAAAACCGTCCATATCGTCAGGACGGCTAGCAATGCCAGGGATAGGCGAAGCAATATGCGGTAAATCAATTTCATATTTGTCGTGCCTTATTCCTCTTCGTTGATGACTAATTTATATCCGAAGCCATAGATAGAGCGGATTTCAATTGTCGCGCCTGCCTTCTTTAGCTGCTGGCGCAGATTCTTGACTTGTGCATAGACGAAATGGAAACTGTCCGCCTGATCGATATGGTCGCCCCAGACGGCTTCGGCTAGTACGGCCTTGTCAATGATATGGTTCGGTCGGTTGGCAAAATAGAACAGGATGTCGTATTCTTTCTTGAGAAGTTCCAGTTCCTTGTCGTCAACGAATACCCGGAAACTATCCGGTTCGATCCGTAGGTTTCCCAGCCGTAGGGAACGCGAACCGTCGCTGCGTTGTCGTCTCAGCACACTTTTGATACGGGCGTTTAGCTCGGCCAGGTGGAAGGGTTTCGGGAGATAGTCGTCTGCTCCCTGTTCCAGCCCCAGGACTTTGTCCTCGATGGAGTCGCGGGCAGAGATGATGATGACGCTCTCACGCTTCTGTTGTTCCTTGAGCATCTCCAACAACTTCAAACCGTTCCCATCCGGCAACATGATGTCGAGCAGGATGCAGTCGTAGCTGTAGTCCGCTATTTTCAGGCTCGCTTCGTGGAAGGTGTCTGCCGTTTCCACTACATATCGCTCTTTTGCCAGTGTTTTCTGCATCAGTTCCCTGAGCGAAGGTTCGTCTTCAACTATTAATATCTTCATAAATATAGCTTTATCAGTATCCAAAGATACGAAGTGAATTTAAAATAAACTTGAAATGATCATTTTAAAAAGGCAAACAACCGTCGAATCTCATGATTTTTAATTAAGTTTGCCTGTCCGTATCGAGGATACGATTCAAAAACCAATATTATAAATTAAAATACAAACGCTATGGCAACAACTCCTTTCAAGTATCAGGCTCCGTTCCCATTGGGCCCGGATACAACAGAGTATTATCTGCTTACAAAAGATTATGTTTCGGTTTCCGAGTTCGAAGGAACCCCGGTTCTGAAAGTAGCGAAAGAAGGTCTTACGGCAATGGCTAATGCCGCTTTCCGTGATGTTTCCTTTATGCTTCGCCGCTCGCACAACGAGCAGGTGGCTAAGATCCTGAGTGATCCGGAAGCAAGTGATAACGATAAATATGTAGCGTTGACTTTCCTGCGTAACGCAGAAGTTGCTGCTAAGGGTGTACTTCCTTTCTGTCAGGATACCGGTACGGCTATCATCCACGGCGAAAAGGGACAGCAGGTGTGGACTGGCTACTGCGATGAAGAGGCACTTTCGTTGGGTGTATATAAAACCTATACGGAAGAGAACCTGCGCTATTCGCAGAACGCTCCCCTGAACATGTACGACGAAGTGAACACCAAATGCAACCTCCCCGCCCAGATCGATATCGAAGCTACGGAAGGTATGGAATATAAGTTCCTGTGCGTGACAAAGGGTGGCGGTTCCGCCAATAAGACTTACCTGTATCAAGAAACAAAGGCGATCCTGAATCCCGGCACTTTGGTCCCCTTCATCATCGAAAAGATCAAGACATTGGGTACGGCTGCTTGTCCCCCTTATCATATCGCAGTGGTTATCGGCGGTACTTCTGCCGAAAAGAACCTGCTGACGGTGAAGTTGGCTTCTACACATTATTATGACGAATTGCCTACGACCGGCAATGAGTATGGCCGTGCTTTCCGGGATATAGAACTGGAAAAAGAAGTGTTGGCCGAAGTTCACAATATCGGTTTGGGAGCACAATTCGGCGGAAAGTATCTGGCACATGATATCCGTATCATCCGTCTGCCGCGGCACGGCGCTTCCTGTCCGGTCGGTTTGGGTGTCAGTTGTTCGGCCGACCGTAACGTGAAATGTAAGATCAACAAAGACGGTATCTGGATCGAGAAGTTGGACAGCCATCCGGGCGAACTGATCCCGGCAGAACTGCGCGAGGCAGGCGAAGGCGATGCTGTCAAGATCAACCTGAACCAGCCGATGACAGAGATCCTGAAAGAACTGGATAAATATCCGGTGGCTACCCGTCTGTCTCTGAACGGTACGATCATCGTAGGTCGCGATATCGCTCACGCCAAGTTGAAAGAACGTTTGGACCGTGGTGAAGACCTGCCTCAGTATATCAAGGATCATCCTATCTATTATGCCGGTCCGGCCAAGACTCCGACTGGTATGGCTTGCGGTTCTATGGGTCCGACGACTGCTGGCCGTATGGACCCGTATGTCGGTTTGTTCCAGAGTCATGGCGGTAGCATGATCATGTTGGCGAAAGGTAACCGTAGCCAACAGGTGACGGATGCTTGCCAGAAATATGGTGGTTTCTATTTGGGAAGTATAGGCGGTCCGGCTGCAATTCTGGCCCAGAACAACATCAAGAGCATCGAATGTGTGGAATATCCCGAATTGGGCATGGAAGCGATCTGGAAGATCGAAGTGGAAGATTTTCCAGCATTTATCCTGGTAGACAACAAGGGTAACGATTTCTTCAAACAGATCAAACCGCGTTGCACTTGCTGCAAGTAAGACGTGCTTTGCATTCATATAAAAAGGGAGGGAGTGAAAAAATCATTCCCTCTTTTTTATTGAGAGCCGTTATGTGTAGTCTGATACCTTTATAGATGCGGTTTTCGTTAATTTTTTCTGTTTCGATGGTAATTGTATCGAAATGGATTCTGTCTTCTTTACTGGTTATGCTGCATATTCTATATAGTATACATTCATTTTCTGTTGATTATCTCACCCAATTTTACAGCTTCCGTAGCTGATAATACAGATAGTAGTTGCTTCGTCCGTATTTCTTTTGAACAGACCGAATAGGCAAGAGTATGGGCAGGCGGGGCGAACTTGTCCGGTTGGCGTTTGTTCTGGAAGCGGTGCTTGTCGCTTTCCAAAAGGATGTAGGCTTGTTTGGAACAGGCTATACCCTTTTTGTTTACAGCCTATATCCTTTTCCCGGATAGGTTATAGGCTATTTTGATTAAATGTTGCGGATAGTTATTGCTTTCTCATTCACCTATTTATTCTGTACTTTGTTTTTCAATGCTTATAAAAGGTGAAGGCAAGTGTTTTTTGGCCTTCACCCTTGTAGTTTGGCTTCACCTTGTGTTTTTTCTGTCTGTATGAATAGGTGACAATGAAAAACGAGGTGAAACTGAAATCCCGGGGTGAAGGTGGAAAAGGATAGTGCCTTTACCCTGGGAGTGCTTGAAATATATGGCATACAGATAAAAGGTGAAGGATAAAAAGAGTGTTGCGTATAAAAAACAGCTCCCGTCCCCAAAAATATGGAACGGGAGCTGTTAGGTAATTATACACGTATGTGTTTACCGATTCTTAATCCTGGCGTTCGCGGCGAGGACCACGGTCTCCACGATCCTGACGGGGGCCACGGTCTCCACGTTCCGGTCTCGGACCACGTTCTGGTCTCGGCGGGCGTTCTTCGTAACCTTCTGGTTTCGGCAGCAGCACTTTGTGGGATAATTTGAATTTGCCAGTCTTGGCATCGATGTCTACCAACTTGACGCTGATAGTGTCGCCTTCTTTCAAACCTGCCTGTTCAACTGTTTCCAGACGTTTCCAGTCGATTTCGGAAATGTGGAGCAAACCGTCTTTACCCGGCATGAATTCAACGAATGCACCGTAAGGCATGATAGAAGAAATCTTTCCTTCGTAGATTTCGCCGATTTCGGGAACGGCAACGATAGCTTTGATGGAGCGGATAGCGGCATCGATTGTTGCTTTATTCGTTCCGGAAATTTCGATTTTACCCACTCCGTCTTCTTCTTCAATTGTAATAACGGCACCTGTCTTTTCCTGAATACCTTGGATGATCTTGCCGCCCGGGCCGATTACCGCACCGATAAATTCTTTACCGATTGTCATCGTTTCGATTCTCGGAGCATGAGGTTTCAGATCCGGACGAACTTCTGGCTGGGCTTCCATTATCTTGCCCAGAATGTGCATACGGCCTTCTTTTGCCTGTGCCAATGCGTTTTCAAGAATTTCGTATGACAGACCGTCTACCTTGATATCCATCTGAGTGGCAGTGATACCGTCTTTTGTTCCTGTTACCTTGAAGTCCATATCGCCCAAATGGTCTTCGTCTCCTAAGATATCGGACAGGATAGCGTAGTTCTGGCCTTTGTTTTCAGAGATCAGACCCATTGCGATACCGGATACCGGCTTCTTCATCGGAACACCTGCATCTCTCAATGCCAGCGTTCCGGCACATACGGTTGCCATTGAAGAAGAACCGTTAGACTCTAAGATATCGGAAATCACACGTACTACATAAGGATAATCTGCCGGGATCATCCGTTTCAATGCACGATGAGCCAGGTTTCCGTGACCGATTTCACGACGTCCCACACCGCGAGAAGCTTTTGCTTCGCCAGTAGAGAACGGAGGGAAGTTATAATGTAACAGGAAACGTTCTTTTCCGTGGTTCAGTACATCGTCGATCATTTTTTCATCGGCTTTTGTACCTAAGGTAACAGTCGAAAGCGACTGTGTTTCGCCACGCGTGAAGATTGCAGAACCATGAGGACCTGGCAGGCAGTCTGTTTCGATCCAGATCGGACGGATTTCAGTAGTCTTACGACCGTCCAGACGCTTTCCTTCGTCCAGGATAGCGCGGCGCATCGCTTCTTTTTCTACATCGTGGTAATAGCGGCCGATCATTTCAACTTTCTCGTCAGTCAATTCTTCTTCTGAAAACTGAGCTTTATACTCTTCGACAACTGCTTCGAATGCTTCGGCACGCTGATGTTTGTCGGTGCCGGAGGTTGCAACGGCGTATGCCTTTGCATAACATTTTTCGTGTACATCTTTGCGCAGTTCGTCATCATTGACTTCGTGGCAGTATTCGCGTTTAACCAGTTTACCGCAAGCTTCGGACAGTTCAAGCTGTGCCTGGCACTGTACTTTGATTGCTTCGTGTGCTACTTTGATCGCTTCCAGCATTTCTGATTCTTGAACTTCATCCATTTCGCCTTCCACCATCATGATGTTGTCAAGTGTAGCACCCACCATAATATCAATATCTGCTTTTTCCAATTCAGAGAACGTGGGGTTGACTACGTACTTGCCATCGATGCGTGCGACGCGGCATTCGGAGATCGGTCCGTTGAAAGGAATATCTGATACGGCCAATGCGGCTGAAGCAGCCAGTCCGGCAAGTGCATCCGGCATGTCTTCACCGTCTGCGGAGAATAATATAACGTTTACATATACTTCTGCATGGTAATTGTCTGGGAAAAGAGGGCGGAGGGCACGGTCGACCAAACGAGAAGTCAAGATTTCGTAGTCGGAAGCTTTACCTTCTCTTTTTGTAAAACCGCCAGGAAAACGGCCAAATGCCGAGAATTTTTCTTTGTACTCTACTTGTAACGGCATGAAGTCAACACCCGGGTTTGCATCTTTAGCGGCACAAACAGTAGCCAGCAACACAGTGTTGCCCATACGTACGGTAACTGCACCGTCCGCCTGTTTCGCCAATTTCCCGGTTTCGATGGTGATGGTTCTTCCATCAGCCAATTCGATCGTCTTGTTAATTGGATTAAGCATAATCTTTTTCTTATTTTTCTATCTGTAAAATTGGTGCAAATGTAATGAAAGTTTGTCTGTAAACGTGTGAAAATGAAAATAAAAAACATGAGAAAAGCTCTTTTTTATAAAAATAGCGGGAAGATTTAGCGAATAATAGTGCCACAATTGTAAATTAATGTATATTTGCAGCGAATTAAAATAAGAAGTAAAGATATGATGAAACAAATATCCACACGACTGTTGACTGTTTTAGGACTGTGCATGTTCTTTCTCTCAGCCTGTAACTACTCCTCGGATTTCACTGTGAAGGGAGTCGTGGCTGGGGCTGACGGTCAGCTTATGTATTTGGAAAATGTCGGAATCTCTAATGTGGTGACACTCGATTCCATCAAGCTAGCTCCCGGCGGGAAGTTCAAGTTTACGGAAAAGCGTCCTGAGTATCCGGACTTTTATCGTTTGCGTCTGAACAATCAGCTGATCAATTTCGCGGTCGATTCGACCGAAACCATATCCTTCGTCGCTGATGCTGGTACTTTCGCGACTTCCTATTCTGTGGAAGGGTCTGAAAACTCAAAGGCGATAAAGGCGATCACTTTGGCACAACTGGATGCAAACCAGGCTATCAGCCGCCTACGGAAGGAATATGAGGATAAGATGATTTCAGATACGACCTACCGTATGAAGGTCTTGGCTGCTGCCGATGCCTATAAAGAAGTCGCCCGGAAATATATTTATTCGGCGCCGATGTCCACGGCCGCCTATTTCGCTTTGTTCCAGCAGATCGATGGCTTGTTGTTCTTTGATTTGTATGATAGGAAAGATGTCAAGGCATATGGAGCGGTTGCGACCAGCTACAATCATACTTATCCGGAAAGTCCGCGTTCGAAGCATTTGTACAATCTGACACTGCAATCCATGAAGGTCTTGCGTGCGCAACGTCCTGTCGATTACAGCAATGTGGAAACAAAAGAAATTTCATTCCTTGATATCGAATTGCCGGATGTTCGGGGTGAAGTGGTAAAACTGTCTACGGTTGCTCCTGGTAAGGTGGTGTTGATAAACTTTACGGCTTATCAGATGGAATGGTCGCCGGCTTTGAATATGGCATTAGGTGAATTGTACACAAAATACCATGACCAAGGACTTGAAATTTATCAGGTGTCGTTGGATAGTGATTTCCATTTCTGGAGAAACGGGGCCTCTAATTTGCCGTGGGTTACTGTCCACGATCCTCAGTCTGTTTATTCGCAGGTGGCAGGTTTGTACAATGTAAAACAATTGCCCGCTCTTTTCATCCTCGATCGCAAAGGAAACTTGGTTAAGCGTGTCGAAGACGTGAAGAAACTGGAAACAGACGTAAAAGCAGTACTTTGATTTGTGAATTATAATTTATACGTTGATGAAATCATAATTCATAAGTCCTAACATGTTGTAAAGCACTTCAAAAGGATTTGCGTTCTTAAAAAAGATCGTTTATCTTTGCAAAGTCTAAAAATACAGAGAAAGAGGAGTTCCGGCCAAGCAGTTGGTCGGGATTCTTTTTTTATTATGCAATAATCAATAATAACATTTTAAATAAATAGGAGGATTTAGTATGGCAGTGAGCTATATGACGAAAGATGGCTATGATAAGATTTTAGCTGAAATCAATTATCTGGAAACTGTGAAACGTCCGGAAATATCTGCCCAGATTGCAGAGGCCCGTGACAAAGGTGATTTGTCTGAAAATGCTGAGTATGACGCAGCAAAGGAAGCACAAGGCATAATGGAAGCAAAGCTTGCTCAGTTGAAGGGCTTGATTTCTAATGCCCGCTTGATAGACGAAACCCGTGTTCAAACAGATGAAGTTCAGATCCTGAACAAGGTTAAGATCAAGAACACAAAGAACAATGCAGTCATGACGTATACTTTGGTCTCAGATTCGGAAGCAAACCTGAAAGAAGGCAAGATTGCGGTCAGTACTCCGATTGCGCAGGGGCTGATGGGAAAAAAGGTCGGTGACATTGTGGAAATCAAAGTCCCATCCGGCATGATGAGCTTTGAAATTATGGATATATCGATTTAATAATATAACATTATGGCATCAATATTCAGTAGAATTGTGGCAGGTGAGATCCCTTGTCATAAAGTGGCGGAAAACGAAGAATTCTTTGCTTTTCTGGACATTAATCCGGTCGCTGTCGGTCATACGTTGGTGATTCCGAAAAAAGAAATTGATTATATTTTCGACATAGAAGATCCCATGCTCGGACGTATGATGGCATTTGCCAAACGGGTGGCTCGTGCACAAGGAGCTGTTATACCTTGCAAAAGGGTAGGTTTGGCAGTTATGGGACTGGAAGTTCCTCATGCGCATATTCATTTAATTCCGATCCAGAAGGAGTCTGATATGTATTTTGGCGGAAAGAAAATGGAGGTTACTCAGGACGTGCTCGCAGACACCGCTGCACGGATAAGAAATGCCTTTAAATAAATGAGGTAAAGTCTTTTTGGTATAAAAACTTTATGTATATTTGTAACCGCTTCTTCCTCTGTATGACAATATTGAGAGGAAGAAAGCGGTTTTTTATAAAGATTCATTAGTGGTTTTTACTCATAAATTTGTTAACCTTAGAAGAAAGGCCCCCCTTGTGAAAGGACGGCCTTCTTTTTTTAACACACAATTATCGTTATACGCAATTTTATTTTGGGTTTTTAATCGACTTTGGTTATGGAGCCGCTCCCGATAATGCTCTTTTCCTTTATGTTCGGATTTCCTTTGTATCGGATAGTCCCGCTCCCGGCTATTTTGGTGGATATTGCCTTGTTTGCGGTGATCTCGATATGGGTGCTTCCGGCCGCTTTGCAAGTAAGTTCTTCTGTCTCTAGACCGAACGCTTTGATCTTGCTGCTACCGGCGCTTTTAATATTCATCTTTTCTGTTTTACCGCTTAGAGAGACAGTGCCGCTACCCGCGATTTCGCAATCTAAACGGGTGATGGCAATGGAATCAGCTTTTATAGTTCCTCCTCCTGCAAATCTAATTTCCAGTTTTTTGCCGTTGAGGCCTTTGCCTAAATCACAATTGCCTCCGCCTGCCATTTTGAACTCTTTCAGTGCAGTCGAGTTGGTTATCACGATAAAGCGGGTGGGGTTGATTCCGGTATGCCTATTTTTGGGGCGGACAACCAACTCTTTGCTATCGGTATTGATATCCAGAAGATCCATGATATTTTGGTCTGTCTCGACTTTCAGATAGGGAGCGTCATCCGATTGCATATATTTGAAGTCGATGTTTTCTCCCTCGATTTGTATCTCGTCGTAATCCTTTATCGGGATTTCTTTGCTTACGACATTGCCGTCACCGGAAACCTTGTTTATATGGCAGGAGCATAAAAGCCCTGCCATGAGTATGAATACCAGTATGAATGAATATGATTTTTTCATGATTCTGTTGTTTTTATAGATTATATATTGAAGAAATTGTACCAGGGCAATGTGCTCCATCCGTTTATTCCGGTCTGGAAGAAGTAGATGGCGCACAGCACTACGGATACTAACCATAAGATCAGTAATGTCCATTTGGCCGTGTTAGGCAATGGCTTGGCTTTGAACAGTTGCATGCAGATTGCATATACCAGGGCAAAAATAGGAATGCCGATCAGTAGAATGAATCCGATGCATCCCATAATGGCCAATGAAATAGGTGCTCCTACTATCAGGTCGGCCCCGAACGGCGACAATTGATATAGGAAGCCTGTGCCTCCGGCAATAAGGGCAAAGGTGACGACGACCAATATAAAGGCGACGAGCAATAATGGCGGTAGCAGGATGATTCCGATCAGTATGGCCAGGAATTTGAGGATGAAACCTACCACACCGACAAACAAGTCCGCCAGTTTTTGCAGAAAGCTTCTCGGTTTGTCGGAACTCATATAATCATTTACATTATTGCTGACCTTCTCGAAGCCATCCGTAACCGTTTTGCCTATGTTTTCGAGGGTGACGCTTTGTCCGCGCATCATCAGCTTGTCGGCTGCGGTCCGGGCCAACGGCATTACCAGCCATAGTATAAGGTATAAGATGATGATCGGTGCATAAGGAATGAAAAGCAGGATGATCATAGCAAGGCGTACAGCCGTTACGTCCCATCCCATATAAGCGGCGATACCGCCGGCTACACCTCCCAATACCCGGTTGTCCGGATCGCGCATCAGCTTTTTCGGGCCTCTGGGAATCTCTTCTTCCTGAAAAGCTTGTGTCCTGGCTTCTTCCGTAGATTCTTTTTCTTCTTCACCTTCAAACAATTCTTCCGGCTTACCCATACGCTTGATTACTTCTTCGACATGTTCGATTGTGATCACTTCGTAGCCCAGTCGAACCCGCTCGTTGAATAGTTCGGAGATACGCATTTCAAAATCGTTCATAATCTCTTCCGAACCTTCTTCCTTGCGGAAGTGGATGCGGAGGTTTGCTAGATATTTATCGAGTAGTTGATATGCATCTTCGTCAATGTGGAAAACCGTTCCTCCCAAATTAACTGTCAGTGTCTTCTTCATTGTTTTCTGATTTTAATTGTTTCTGATGTGGTTTATTGTATCATTCAGTTCCTGCCAGGATGTTTCCAGCTCTCCAAGAAATTCTTCTCCCTTCGGGGTGAGCTGGTAATACTTGCGAGGCGGTCCTTGAGTAGATTCTATCCACTGGTAGCTTAACAATTCGCTGTTCTTTAGTCTTGTTAACAGAGGATATAGGGTACCTTCCACTACAATCAATTTAGCTTCCTGTAACTTCTGGATAATGTCAGAGGTGTACGCCGGCTCTTTTTTGAGAAGCAATAGAATACAATATTCCAATGTCCCCTTTCTCATTTGTGATTTTACGTTCTCTGCATTCATTTTTATTTTGTTTTACGCTACAAATATATGTATTGCCTATGTACTATGCAATACATGCTACTATGTTTATCCTAATTTAACATTAATATTGCACAAATCCGGCACTTTTGTGTAAAAAAGGGGCTAATCTCGTGACAAATAGAATAGAAAACCGTACTTTTGCAACATCAATTCAAAACAAAGAATTATGATTTACTACCATTATGCCGAGTTGGTTCATCGACAGGCAGAAAAATATGGCTCCCGTACCGCATTGAAATATCGTGATAATGCAACCGGGAAATGGTTAAAAATATCTTGGAAGGAATTTTCTGAAAAAGTTATGCTTACGGCCAAGGCAATGGCCGAATTCGGGATAGAAGTACAGGATAATATCGGGGTTTATTCACAGAATATGCCGCAATGCTTTTATACGGATTTCGGGGCATATGCGAACCGTGTGGTTTCTATTCCGATGTACGCAACGAATTCTCCGGGGCAGATCGAGTATATAATCAATGATGCTCATATACATACTTTGTTTGTCGGCGAGCAGTTGCAGTACAATAATGCATTCAAGGTGCAGAAAGAATCTCAATACCTGAAGCGCCTGGTGGTGTTTGATCCGGCTGTCAAGTTGAACCCGGAAGACAAGACTTCGATTTATTTTGACGATTTTTTGCGGCTAGGCGATAATGCGCATGCCGAGACAACGGTAAAGATCCGTACGAACGAGGCGGTGCCGGAAGACTTGGCTACCATAATATATACTTCCGGGACGACCGGAGAATCCAAAGGTGTCATGCTCCATCATTCCAATTATTTGGAAGCCATGCGTATCCATGACATCCGCCTCCCGATGGTGACGGATAAAGATCTTTCTATGTGTTTCTTACCACTGACTCATATTTTTGAAAAAGCGTGGTCTTACTATTGCCTGCATAAGGGAGTGACGATTGCGATCAATCAGGATCCTAAAATGATTCAGAAGACATTGCCGGAGGTACACCCTACATTGATGTGCAACGTCCCTCGGTTCTGGGAGAAGGTATATGCCGGCGTGCATGAAAAGATCAACTCGTCATCTTCTACCATGAAGAAAATCTTTTTGGATGCCATCGAGACCGGGCGCAAGTATAACTTGGAATATAAAAATAAGAGCATCCCGGCTCCTTTCGGGTTGAAATTGAAGTTCGAAATGTATAATAAGACTGTTTTCAATTTGCTGAAACGGGTGTTGGGGATCGAACGCGGTCGTTTTTTTCCGGTGGCCGGTGCGCCGCTCTCGGATACGGTCAATGAATTTTTGCAGTCTGTTAATATCCCTATTGTGTATGGTTACGGTTTGAGCGAGACGACAGCAACCGTCTGCTTCTATCCTGAAATCGGATTTCAGTTCGGTTCGATCGGAGAAGTCATGCCAGATGTACAGGTACGGATTGATCCGGAGAATAGCGAAATTCTGGTAAAAGGCAAGACTGTGATGTCCGGTTATTATAATAAGCCGGCCGAAAATGAAAAGGCGTTTACGGAAGATGGTTATTTTCGTACAGGAGATGCCGGAAGGATGGAAGGGAACACGTTGTTCTTTACTGAACGTATCAAGGACTTATATAAGACATCGAACGGCAAATACATCGCTCCGCAAGCGATTGAAATGGTTATGAGCGGCGATCAGTATATCGAACAGATTGCTGTTATCGGTGACCAGCGTAAGTTTGTCAGCGCGTTGATTGTTCCCGCTTATCCATTACTGGAAAAGTATGCCGAAGAAAAGGGGCTGGCTGTCGGTAGCCGGGAAGAACTTGTCCGGAATAAGGAAATCCTTCGCCTGATCGAGACACATATTGAGGAAAACCAGAAGAACTTGGCTTCTTATGAGAAGATCAAGCGTTTCACCTTGTTGTCCGAACCTTTTACGATGGGGTCTGAACTGACGGATACACTTAAGCTCCGTCGTTCTGTCATTCTGAAGAAATACGCAGATCCGATCGAAAAGATGTACGAAGAAGCTTCGAATATGTGGGGTAGTAATCCGGTTTAGATGGGGTAGCTGTGACATTTTGATAGTCAGGAAAATTGAGTATCTTTGCGGGACAAATTTAAAAACAAGAATTTTTATGATCACATCAGACCAACTACACAATGTGTTGGAGCGCGAGCAAGCGCTGAGGGGGTATCTTTGACATAGATGGTAAGACCATCCAGTTAGAAGAAGAAGAGTTACGCACTCATGATCCTGGTTTCTGGGAAGATGCTAAACGGGCGGAAGTCCAGATGAAGAAAGTAAAAGAACTGAAAAAGTGGATCGAACTTTATAACGAGGTTCATGCTGCAGCAGAAGAATTGCAGTTGGCTTATGATTATGTAAAAGAAGGAATCGTCAGCGAAGAAGAAGTTGACGAGGCTTATGGCAATGCCATCCAGTTGGTGGAAAGCCTGGAGTTCCGCAATATGTTGCGTCAGGAAGCCGACCAGATGAGTTGTGTGCTGAAGATCAACTCCGGTGCCGGCGGTACGGAAAGCCAGGACTGGGCTTCCATGTTGCTCCGTATGTATACGCGTTGGGCGGAGGCGAATGGATATAAGATTTCCGTAGCCAACTATCAGGAAGGGGATGAGGCCGGTATTAAAACGGCGACTCTCAACATCGAAGGCGACTATGCTTACGGATATTTGAAGGGTGAAAACGGTGTGCATCGTCTGGTACGTGTGTCTCCTTATAACGCGCAAGGCAAGCGAATGACTTCATTTGCTTCTGTTTTTGTCACCCCGCTGGTCGACGACACGATCGAGGTGAAAATCGATCAGGCTGCCATCTCTTGGGACACGTTCCGTTCGGGAGGTGCCGGTGGGCAGAACGTGAACAAGGTGGAATCCGGAGTGCGTCTGCGTTATCAATTTAAAGATCCTTACACGGGCGAAGAAGAAGAGATCCTGATCGAGAATACGGAAACCCGCGACCAGCCTAAGAATCGGGAGAATGCGATGCGTCAGTTGCGCTCTATCCTATACGATAAGGAACTTCAACACCGTATGGCGGAACAGGCAAAGGTGGAAGCCGGTAAGAAGAAAATCGAGTGGGGATCGCAAATCCGCAGCTACGTGTTCGACGACCGCCGCGTGAAAGACCACCGTACCAATTTCCAGACTTCGGATGTAAACGGAGTAATGGACGGTAAGATAGACGGTTTCGTCAAAGCTTACCTGATGGAGTTTGCGGGCGGAGACAACATTTAGTCCTTCGGCAGGTTAACATCATTGACCGGAACAAGTTAACCGGGTTGCGGGTAACAAGTTAATATCGTATATGCGGTAAGTTAACATCATATAATCAATGATGTTAACTTACCGCTTTTTTCTTTTATAAATGCTTGCAAACTTCCCGAATTTCCTTTTACTTTGTTTATCGTTGAACTTTAAACTAAAGAAACACCATGGGAAAGAGTAAAAAGAAAGTAATGCACAGCCGGAAAGAAGAACAACAAGCCAAGAAAGTACTGCTGATTATCGGAGTTGCCGCTTTGGTATTGGTAGTTGCCATGTTGGTCGGTTATTCCTTCTTGGGCTAATTAAAGATAAATATGCCGCAGGAGATAGAACGGAAGTTTCTCGTAAAAGGAGAGTATAAGTCGCAAGCATACGCGCAGAACCGTATCATTCAGGGATATATCAGTAGTGCGCGCGGACGGACGGTAAGAGTACGTATACGCGGCGGGCAGGGGTACCTTACCATCAAGGGGGCATCCGATACATCCGGAATCAGCCGTTACGAATGGGAGAAAGAGATTCCTTTGGCCGAGGCCGGGGAGTTGATGAAACTGTGCGAACCGGGCATTATTGATAAAACCCGTTATCTGGTACGCAGTGGAAACCATGTTTTTGAGGTAGACGAGTTCTATGGAGAGAATGAAGGGTTGGTAATTGCCGAAGTGGAGCTGGCCTCGGAGAACGAGCCTTTTGAGAAGCCGGACTTTATCGGGCAGGAAGTAACGGGAGATATTCGTTATTACAATTCACAGTTGATGAAGCGTCCGTTTAAGGAATGGAAGTAAACTAATCGCGTCCCGTAATTGTTAATTTGTATATGGAGAAACTATATCAATACCTGCCGGAAGAACTCGTCACTTTTATTTTGGTGACGGTGTTTTCTTTGCTTATAGGCCTTTCCTTGCGACGTATCAGTTTGAAACGCGAAGGGGAGACCACCTTGTTCGGTACAGACCGTACCTTTACTTTTATCGGCATTCTGGGTTATCTCCTCTATATTCTCGATCCGGTGGACTACCGCCTGTTTATGGGTGGCGGGGCTGTCTTGGGAGTGTTGCTTGCCTTGAACTATTACGTCAAGCAAGCCCAGTTCCACGTATTCGGGGTTACCACCATTGTCATTGCGCTCATCACGTATTGTATTGCGCCTATTGTCGCTACGCAGCCTTCTTGGTTTTATGTAATGGTGATTGTGACCGTGTTGCTCTTTACGGAGTTGAAACATACATTCACCGAATTGGCGCAGCGGATGAAGAACGATGAAATGATTACGCTCGCCAAGTTCCTGGCCATTAGCGGTATCATACTTCCGATGCTGCCCAACGAAAATCTGATACCGGACGTCAACCTTACGCCTTATGGTATATGGCTCGCTACGGTAGTGGTTTCCGGTATTTCCTATCTTTCTTATCTGCTGAAGAGATACGTCTTTCGTGAATCCGGCATTTTGGTATCCGGTATCGTCGGCGGGTTGTACAGCAGTACCGCCACCATATCCGTGCTGGCGCGTAAAAGCCGTAAGGCGTCACCTCAGGAAGCGCCCGAATATGTGGCCGCCATGTTGCTGGCGGTCAGTATGATGTTCTTGCGGTTCCTGATACTGATCGGCATATTCAGCGTAGCTACCTTGACGGTTATCTATCCCTATCTGCTGATTATGTCCGCTGTTTCCGCCGGAGCAGCCTGGTTCCTGCATTCCAAGTGGAAGCGTCCCGCCGTATCGGGAGCGACCGATGAAGACGAGGACGGCAGTAACCCACTGGAATTTAAGGTAGCGCTTATTTTTGCCGTACTTTTTGTGGTATTTACGATAGCTACCCATTATACGCTGATATATGCCGGTAAGGGCGGACTGACCTTGCTCTCCTTTGTTTCCGGTTTCAGCGACATCACCCCGTTCATTCTGAATCTTCTGCAAGGTACGGGCAGCGTGCCTGTTTCGCTGATAACGGCTTGCAGTATGCAGGCGATAGTAAGTAATATCGCCGTCAATATGTGTTACGCGCTCTTTTTCTCCGGTAAGAAGAGTTCGTTGCGCTCGTGGATATTGGGCGGCTTCGGATGCGTCATAGTTGCCAATGTGCTTCTGCTGTTATTCTTTTACTTCCTGTAAATCAACAGAGTTTTCGCTATGTGGATACCACCGTCTCCAATCGGCGGCGGTGGTGGAGACAGGTAGAAGACTCAGTATTTGAGACAGGTAACCGTTCCGTCCATCGTCATGACAATCAGCCGCCTTTCTCCTGCGTTCTTCAAGGAGGTGACGGCCGAATGAGCCACTTTCCACTGCCAGGATATTCCGCTTCCGTCGGTTCGTACGGCGTGGACAACCCCGAACTCCGTGGGAATGAACACGTATTGTTCCGTCGTCTCCATACGGGTAGGGATAAAGTTGCTTTCGTAAGGCATTGCGGTATTCCAAAGCGGTGTGTAAACGCCTTTTGAAATATCTGCCGCGGTGATGTTGTTCTTGATGCCTTTGATGTACATCGTCTTTCCATCCGGTGAGAAACCGAGCGATTCGCGCCCTTTGGCTTCGTCCGAAGCCCAGAGAATCTCTCCTGTCGACGGCTGGAAAGCGCGTACGAAATAGTCGGAACTGAGTACGATAACCTGTTCCTGTTGCTTTCCGCCGTTTGCGGTGTATGGAAGAACTACCGGCCAGCAGGCTCCCGGTGAAAAGTATCTGCCGCGTCGGGTGTCGAATTCCCAGACTTTCTTTCCCGTTTTCCGGTCGATGGCATAGAACATTGCTCCCCACGTACCTGTATAAACTCGTTCCCGGTCTGTGGCGGGGCGTGATTCGATATACCCTTTCAATCCCTCGCAAATCCAGTTGACCGTACCGTCCGCCGGATTGATGGAATAAAACTTCCCGTTGCTGCTGCCGATATAGACGGTATCATCCGCTACCGTAGGGCAGGCTACAATCGGGTAGCCGGTATCGTATTTCCAGCGCATGCTTCCGTCCTGTCTGTTCAGGGCGTAGACACAGCCGTCGCAGGAAGAAACGATTACCAGTTGCGGGGTAATGAAAGGAGCGGAGAATATCTTATTCCCGGTGCGGTACTTCCATAAGGTTTTTCCGCTGTCGGCGTCCAGCGCACACACCACTCCGGCGGTATTGGTATAGATGTACAGGTTGCCGTCTATGCTTCCTTGCGAAGCGATATCCGTAACATCCTTGACAGTCCATACTTCCCGGATGGCGGGATGAAAGACGATAGTGTCCCATGCCGGGCGGGTTTCCGTCTTGATGATGCGTTCGCGGAACAGCAGGGTGTCCCCCTTCAGGCTTACCAGGTTATATCCGCCTATCGGGTCTTTCCGTCTGAGGGAAGAGCGTCCTATCACTCCCGGAATGCCGTCGGCATCGTATGAGCGGTTGACGTGCAGGTGTCCGGCGAGTACGGCCTGCGTATTGCGTGTCTTAAGAATCCGAAGAACTTCCCGGCAATTGCTTAAATCGGCGTTCAGCGGGAAGTGATTGACGAAAATGACGGGTTGCGCCGCAGGTGTGGCATTGTATACGGAGTCGAGCCAGAGGATTTCCTCACGCGGGATATGGGGCGGCCCCATCCGCAGGCTCGGACCTGCTCCGCAACCGACGAAGCGCACCCCCTGCCAGTCATAGCAGAAATGTGACGCCCGGAATATCTTATCGAACATCGTACATCCGTTCTCGCTCCAGTTCACGTCGTGGTTGCCGGGCAACAGCAGGTAGGGTTTCCGGAAGCCTTTCAATATCTCCTCGAGTAATTGAAACTCTTTTGTATCGCCGAATTCCGTCACGTCTCCGCTCAGAATGGTGAAATCCACATCGGGGTTGGCATTGATATCCTCAACGGCTTGCCGTAAATCGTCTTCGGCGTAGGCGAAAGAGTTGAGATGAACATCGGTGAGCCAGGCAAAGGAGAAATTCCGCCGGTTGCCGGAGATGGAAGAGGGGTGGCCGTCCTGTCCGTAGACAAGGAGTGACAGCGCCGTCATGCAGAGGGCTGATAGGAACTTTTTCATGATGATGATTGATTGGTGTTGCTCCAAAGATACTTAGTTTTATCCGGAAAACAAAAAGAGGATACGGCGAAACTCTGATTATGATAGCAAAATCAGCTTTGGCGTATCCTCTTTACCAGGTACAAGAAAGAACGAAGTTATTCTTCGGCTGTGGTTTGCGGGGCGGTGAATCCTAACTTCTGCAATCCCCGCTGTACGTCCGGATGGCTCATAAAGAGCTTCCAGAGCAGTCCGCTGCGGTAGTTCTCAATCATTACGGCTATCGGGCCCTGGTCGATGGCAAGATAACGTTGCGGATACCAGTTGTCCGTTTCGCTGAAAGCGTCGTAGAATCCGTAAGGACCGAATACTTTATCGCCCATTCCGTAGAGGTGGCGCATCACTTGCAATGAGTACTCCGGCGTATATACGATGGATGACAGTGCAGCGGTGGGAGAGATGACTCCCAGGTCGTCGCGCTCGTTGGGCGAGTGGGCGGCATATCCGTTTACGGAGTAGCTGGCGGTCAGCCCCCAGCAGTCCGGTCCGAAACCTTTGTAATGCTTGGGGTTACGGATGCAGTAGGCGCGGTTTACAAGCGTCAGGTTACGCATTTCGCCGAAGTAACCGGGGCAATATTCGTCTTTCAGTCCGTTGGGGTCAAGTCCCAGGAAAGAGTACTGCGCCCAGAACAGGGGGCCGGCTTCCGTACCTTGATATCGCAGATGCAGTTCGATACCCTCTACCTTATGTGGGCTGACGATGGCGCCGTTCTGCGCCCAACCTTCGTGGTATACGGCGGCAGGTACGCCATGCGTAGGCGAGGCGGCGGCAAGGATGTACATGATGAGGCATTCGTTGTAACCGTGTACGGGGAAGTTCATCTCCCAGCCGTATTCGGGACTCCAATGCCAGTAGAGTACGTTTTGGTCGCCCTGGCGGTAGAAGTTCCAGTCTACTTCCCGCCATAGCTTGTCGATGCGGGCGGCGAGGGCTTTCTCTTGCGGGCTGCCGCCTGCATAGTACTGGTGTACGGCAAGGAGAGCCTGCATTACGAAAGCGGTTTCTACAAGGTCGCCGCCATTGTCTTTCTGCCCGAAGGGCTTTACCCGCCCCGTATCGCCATACCACCAATGAGGGTAAGCTCCATGAAAGCGGTCGGCGGTCTCAAGGAAAGAAACGATGCGTTCCATGCGCGCCAGTCCTTCTTCACGGGTGACGTAGCCCCGGTCGATACCTGCGAGCACTGCCATGATACCGAAACCGCTGCCGCCGGATGTCACTACGTTTTGGTCGTTTTCGGGGTATACTCCATCCATGTGGATGCGCTCGCGCGCGAGTCCGCTGTTGGGTTCGGCCCCGTCCCAAAAGTAATTGAAGGTTCGGCGCTGTACTGTGTCCAGCAGGGCGTCGTCGCTCAACGTGCCGGACGTTCCGTCGGATTTTTTTGTACCGCAGGCTCCTGCGAGGAACAATAGCAGGAGAAGCGGGATATAGATGTTTACTGATTTCATACTGTTTACGTGCAATGATTTATATACTGGCGGGAGAATTTTGTTTCCCCGTAAGGAAACGGCGGTTCCCTCAGGGAGAAACACCCGTTTCCCCGGTGGGGAATTTCGGTTTCCCCGGTAGGAAACTGAGATTCCCCCGGATAAAACGGTTGGTATCCTCAGGAGAGACGGATTGTTTACTTCAAGGTGATGCGCGCCGTCTTGGTGGCCTGACTGCTTCCCCCGATGAAGAGGTCGAACTCTCCGGGCTCGGCTACATGGTTCAGGTCGTAATCATAGAAGCGCAGCAGCTCCGGAGTAATCTTGAAGGAAACGGTCTTGCTTTCGCCTGCACGAAGGAATACCTTTTCAAAGCCTTTCAGCTCGCGTACGGGGCGGGTGATGCTTCCTACAAGGTCGCGGATGTATAGCTGTACGACTTCCGCACCGTCGCGTTTTCCGGTGTTGGTTACGGTGACTACGGCGGTTATGGAACCGTTCTGTCCCATCGACGGGGTGCTCAGGGCGATGTCGCTGTACTCGAAGGTGGTGTAAGACAGGCCGTATCCAAAGGGATAAAGCGGCTCGTTGTCCACGTCCAGGTAGTTACTGCGGAACTTCTCGAACCATTTGCCTGCCTGCAGCGGACGCCCGGTATTCTTGTGGTTGTAGAACAACGGTATTTGTCCTACATTCTTCGGGAAGGTCATCGTCAGTTTGCCGCCGGGGTTGACATCTCCGAACAATACATCGCCTATGGCATAGGCGGCTTCGCTTCCGCCAAACCATACGTTCAGTATGGCGGGCACGTTGTCCTGTTCCCAGGTCAGTGTCAGCGGGCGTCCGGTGAAGAGGGTGAGTACTACGGGCTTGCCTGTTTTCAGCAAGGCTTCCAGCAGTGAACGCTGTACGTCGGGCAGGTCAAGGTTGGTACGGCTGGAACTCTCGCCGCTCATTTCGGAAGATTCACCGAGCGCGGCTACGATAACGTCCGCGCCGGCGGCTGTTTTCAGGGCTTCGTCCAGCAGTTCTTTGTCCGTACGGTTGTCCCGGTTCAGGGAACGTCCGAACATGGTGGCGCGCTCTTCGTAGGCGGCATCGCCGATGAGGTTGCTGCCTTTGGCGTATGTGATGTTCACTTTGCCGGACATCATCTCCTTCAGTCCTTCATACAGAGAGGGGTAGTCGTTGAGGCGTGCGGCTACGCTCCATGTTCCGGGCATATTGCTGCGTGTATTGCCCAACGGGCCTATGACGGCCACGGTTCCTTCTTTTTTCAGCGGAAGCAGCGGCTCGGGCAGAGAGCCCGGATGTTGCTTGATGCTGCCGTTCTTTAGCAATACAAAGCTCTCGGCGGCAATACGGCGTGCGGCGGCGCGGTGTTCTTTGGTGAAGATATCGCGTGCGGGACGGTTCACATCGCAGTATTTATAGGGATTGTCGAAAAGCCCTAACTTATACTTGGCTTCGAGGATACGGCGGCAGGCCGCATCGAGGGTTTTCATGCTTACCTTGCCCGACATGACGGACTTCTTGAGTGTGCCGACGAAGCCTTCGCTTACCATATCCATGTCTACACCGGCATTGAGGGCACGCGCGGAGACGGTTTGCAGGTCGCCGATGCCATGTTCTATCATCTCGGATATACCGGTAAAGTCGGTCACTACAAAGCCGTTGAAGCCCCATTGCTTGCGGAGAACATCGGTCATCAGCCATTTGTTGGCTGTGGCGGGTACGCCGTCTATCTCGTTGAAGGATGCCATTACGCTTCCCACGCCTGCATCTACGGCGGCTTCGTAGGGGTACATGTATTCGTTGAACATACGGTTGCGGCTCATGTCTACCGTATTGTAGTCACGGCCTGCCTCGCCCGCTCCATAGAGGGCGAAGTGCTTGACGCAGGCAAGGATTTCGTCATTGCGCCTGAGTTGGTCGGAGAGGTTGCCTCCCTGATAACCGTAGACCATCGCTTTGGCAATCGCTCCACCAAGGAAGGGGTCTTCACCGCTACCTTCGCTGACACGTCCCCAACGCGGGTCGCGGCTGATGTCTACCATCGGACTGAATGTCCAGGAGATGCCGTCGGCGCTGGCTTCGACGGCGGCGATGCGCGCGGACTCCTGAATGGCGGCCATATCCCAGGTACAGGACAATCCCAGAGGGATGGGGAAGATGGTTTCGTAGCCGTGTATCACGTCCATGCCGAAGAGCAGGGGAATACCCAGTCGTGAGTTTTCTACTGCCAGCTTTTGTACGTCGCGTATCTTGGCCACTCCTTTCAGGTTGAAAAGACCGCCGACGAGCCCTTGCTCAATCTTCTTGGCTACGTCACTGCTTTTAGCTTGTCCGGTAGTGATTTCACCGGTGACGGGCAGGTTTAATTGCCCTATTTTCTCCTCTACGGTCATTCGCTTTATCAGTGCATCGATAAAGCGGTCTATATCTTGGGGGGATTTCTGCGCCTGCATTGTGGCAGCGCCTATAAAGGCGGCTGCGAGTAGCAGGCTGGTTCTTTGGAAAAACTTCTTCATAATATGTTTCTTTTAATATGTATTTTCTAATAGGGTTCTTTACATATGTTTCTTTGCGTATGTCTTTTAATATGCTTTTACATACGTTTTTGTATATGCTTTTATATACGCTTTTGCATATGCTTTTATATACGTTTTTGTATATGCTTTTTGCATATGTTTTTATATATGCTTTTTAAGCTGGATAATGAATATAGGTCTTTCTAAGTTAAAGCCTGAAAGGCTTTTATCTCCAAGCCCGGGGCAACGCCCCGGGATATTGCAGATGATTAACATTGCGCCCTGTAAGGGCAAAATCCTTGTGTATGAATCTTTTGCCCTTACAGGGCGCAAGACACAGAGGGCTTTTTATACCCGGGGTGTTACCCCGGGCTTGGAGATAGAAGGCCTTCAGCCTTGGGCTGCGCTGTTATGCAGAATCGTAATTCATCATTTATAACTTATAACTTATCATTAATTATTCATTATTCATCATTTATAATTTATAATTCATAACTCATCATTCATGATTCATCACTCATCGCTCATGATTCATCACTCATCACTCATAACTTATAACTTATAACTTATAACTTATAATTCTACCTCCTCATACCTCATTCCGAACACATCCGCTACCGCCTTATATGTCACTTTTCCTTCTACCACATTCAGTCCCAATGCCAATGCCGGATCATCTTTACAAGCCTGTTTCCAACCTTTGCAAGCTAATGCCACGGTATAAGGCAGCGTTGCATTTGTCAGCGCCATAGTAGAAGTAAACGGTACAGCGCCGGGAATATTGGCTACCGCATAGTGCACAATACCATCCACAACATACGTCGGTTCGCTGTGGGTGGTGGGATGAGACGTTTCAAAGCAGCCGCCCTGATCAATGGCGACATCCACAAGTACGGTTCCGGGTTTCATCATTTTCAGCATATCCCTTGTGATGAGATGCGGAGCTTTATCGCCGGGAATAAGAACGGAACCTATTACCAAATCTATGGTAGGCAGTTCCATTCTTATATTGTGAAGCGAGGAATAGAGTGTTTTTACGTTTTTGGGCAATACCTCGCTGAGATAGCGCAGGCGTGGCAGGTTGACATCCGTAATCATTACCTCGGCACCCATTCCCGCGGCCATTTGTGCGGCATTGGTACCGACTACGCCGCCACCTAAAATAAGTACGCGCGCGGGGCGGACACCGGGTACGCCACCCATCAGCTTTCCTTTTCCGCCTTGCGGCTTTTCCAGAAAGCGGGCTCCCACCTGAGTAGCCATACGTCCTGCCACTTCGCTCATAGGAGTGAGTAATGGCAAGGAATGGTCGTCCTTCTCCACCGTCTCATAAGCGATACATACGGCACCGCTTTCAATCATGGCCTCGGTCAGTAATTTATCGGCCGCAAAGTGGAAATAGGTAAATACCACTTGTCCCTTTTTAATCAGTTTGTACTCCGGTGCAATAGGCTCCTTCACCTTGACAATCATGTCGGCTATGGAATAGACATCTTCAATGGCAGGCAGGATTCGCGCACCTACGGCGATGTAATCATCGTCAGAGAACCCGCTGTTTGCGCCGGCCGTAGCCTGCACATACACCGTATGACCTTTCTTCACCAACTCGGCTACTCCGGCAGGGGTCATTCCTACACGGTTCTCGTTGTTCTTGATTTCTTTGGGTACTCCGATAATCATAATGTCATCTGTTAATGGTTAAACATGTTGCAAGATAGCGATTTCTCTGTCTCATTGTCATTTAATATAAGGTGTTTTACAACAGAAAACGCCTGCTTATTTATAGGGTAGGACGGTAGGATTATGCTTTTTTGTTTAGGCGGAGAGAACTATTCTTTTTATATTTGCAAGCATTAAAAAAATAGGATATGATTTGTAAGAATATAAAACACTCTATATTTCTCTCAGTTTTATTTTTCGTTGGCAGCATACAAGGCGGATATGCACAAGAGGCGTCCGATATGGAAACTGTGCCGGAGATGCAGGCGGCGTCTTTTACTCCCCCTTTTGATTTTCCTATCGTCTTCTCCGGTAACTTCGGTGAGATACGTGCCAACCATTTTCATGGCGGATTGGACTTCAAGACCGGCGGGGCCATCGGCAAACCCGTGCGTGCTTTGGCCGACGGGCATATCTCACGCATCCGCGTAACGCACGGTTCGGGCTATGTGCTCGATGTGGATTACGACAACGGCTATTCCACTATCAACCGCCACCTCAGCGCGTTTGTAGGCGATATAGCCCGAAGGGTGAAAGCTTTGCAGTATGAAAAGGAAAGCTGGGAAGTGGAGATTACTCCCGAGCCGGGGGAATATCCGGTAAAGGCAGGGCAGGTGATAGCCCTTAGCGGCAATACGGGCTACTCTTTCGGCCCTCACCTGCATCTGGATATGATTGAGTCGGCAACGGGAGACTATGTTGACCCGCTGCCTTTCTTTATGAAAAAAGTGAAAGACAATATCGCCCCTCATGCCGAAGGTATCATCCTGTTTCCGCAACCGGGCAAAGGTGTGGTAAACGGAAAGCAGATACATCAGACTTTCCCTGCCAGCCCCGCAAAACCTATCACGGCCTGGGGACTGATAGGCGCGGGAATTCGTGCCTATGACCACATGGACGGGGTGGGCAACCGCTACGGCGTGCATACCGTTATTCTCGAAGTGGACGGTGAAGAAGTATTCCGCAGTGTGGTAGACCGCTTTGCTTACGAAGAAAACCGCTATATCAACTCATGGACGCACGGACAGTACATGAAGTCATTCATCGAACCGGGCAACCGCCTGCGTATGCTGCATGCCTCCAACGGCAATCGCGGACTGATAGAAATCAACGAAGAACGTCCTTATCGCTTTGTGTACACTTTAAGCGACGCGTTAGGCAACACCTCGAAAGTCCGTTTTACCGTACAGGGAAAGAACACCGGCATCCGTCCCGTGGAACATCGCGAAAAGTATGCTTTCAAATGGGACAAAACCAATTATCTTCAGGAACCCGGTTTGGAGCTGGTCGTACCGCGCGGAATGCTGTACGATGATGTCTGGCTGAACTATTCCGTACGTGCCGATAGCGGAGATGTGGCTTTCACTTATCAGTTGCACGATACGCGTATTCCCCTGCACGGAGCTTGTGAAATGCGTATCGGTTTGCGTCGCGACCGCCTGGAAGATAAATCGAAATATTACGTAGCCGGCGTTACAGCCCGAGGTGGAAAATATAGCGTAGGCGGCACGTATGAGGACGGCTTTATGAAAGTCCGTATCCGCGACTTGGCTGCTTATACGGTGGCTGTCGATACCGTACCGCCGGAGATTACTCCGCTCAACCCTCAGCAGTGGGGGCGTACGGGGCGTATCGTCTTTAAAGCGAAAGACAAGGAGACAGGAATACACAGTTATCGTGGAACGATAGACGGAAAATACGCCTTGTTCGGCAAGCCCAACTCCATTAGCGGCAATCTGGTTTGCGAACTCGACCCGAAGCATGTAAAGAAAGGCGGCAGGCATACCGTAGAAATGACTGTAACCGACGGTTGTGGCAATCAGACCACGAAACAGTTCCGTTTTGCATGGTAACTCTTCATTTATATCATGGCATTATCAAATAAACTATATAATAACAGAAGTATGAAAAGATTAACTCTCTCCGTCGCGTTAGTGGTGGCAGCTGTGGCAAACGCATTTGCCTGTACCAACCTCATTGTGGGTAAGAACGCCTCTACGGACGGTTCTACAATTGTTTCCTATTCTGCCGACTCCTATGGTTTGTTCGGCGAGTTATATCATTATCCCGCAGGTGTGCACAAAAAGGGCACATTGATTGACGTACACGAGTGGGATACCGGCAAATACCTCGGCCGGATAGAACAGGCACGCCAGACCTACAACGTTATCGGCAATATGAACGAATTCCAGCTTACTATCGGTGAGACGACTTTCGGCGGCCGTCCCGAGTTGGTGGACACTACCGGCATCATCGATTACGGAAGCCTGATTTATCTCGGTCTGCAACGTTCCCGCACCGCCCGCGAAGCTATCAAAGTAATGACGGAACTCGTACAGGAATACGGTTATTACAGCGGCGGCGAGTCATTCACCATCGCCGATCCCAATGAAATCTGGATTATGGAGATGATAGGCAAAGGTCCCGGTGTGCGTGGAGCTGTATGGGTGGCTGTCCGCGTGCCCGATGATTGCATTTCCGCGCATGCCAACCAAAGCCGTATCCACCAGTTCGATATGAACGACAAGAACAACTGTATGTATTCTCCCGACGTCATATCCTTTGCCCGTGAGAAAGGCTATTTCGACGGAGTAAACAAAGACTTCAGCTTTGCGAATGCCTATGCGCCGCTCGACTTTGGCGCTCGTCGTTATTGCGAAGCCCGCGTGTGGAGCTATTTTAATATGTTTACCGCCCGTGGCAACGAATTTTTACCTTATATATTAGGCGATACCGACACTCCGATGCCGCTTTTCGTAAAGCCCGACCGTAAAATCTCCGTACAAGATGTAAAGAATGCCATGCGCGATCATTACGAAGGCACTCCTCTCGACATTAGTAAGGATTTCGGCGCAGGACCGTATCACACTCCCTACCGTCTTTCTCCTCTTTCTTTCAAAGTGGGCGATAAGGAGTATTTCAACGAGCGTCCCATCTCCACGCAGCAGAGCGGTTTCGTGTTTGTGGCGCAGATGCGTTCCACGCTGCCCGATGCTATCGGAGGCGTATTGTGGTTCGGTACGGATGACGCCAACATGACTGTATTCACTCCCGTATACTGTTGCACGGATAAAGTGCCCGTATGCTATTCGCGCGTAGACGGTGCGGACTACATCACTTTCTCATGGAATTCCTCTTTCTGGATTTTCAACTGGGTTTCCAATATGGTATATCCCCGTTACGACCTTATGATTGGCGATGTACGTGCCACGCAGAACGAACTCGAAACCACTTTCAACGAGGCGCAGGAAGGCATTGAATCCGCCGCCGCCAAACTTCTGGAGAAAGACCCGGCCAAAGCGAAAGCATTCTTGACAAATTATACCAATATGACGGCACAGAGCGCTTTCGACACATGGAAGCGTCTGGGTGAATTTATCATTGTGAAATATAATGACGGTGTTGTCCGTAAAATGAAAGACGGAAAGTTCGAGCGCAATGCTATCGGTCAGCCCGCAGGGGTGGTTCGTCCGGGTTATCCGAAGGAATTCTTGGAAGAATATGTAAAACAAACGGGCGACCGTTATAAAATGCCCGATTGATTAGGATATTTGAACTTATTCTTTTACATTTGTGACTTAACAAAAAAATGAAGTATTAACCTTTAATATTAAAATAGTCTTATGGAAAATCAAGAACTGATTAAACAGGTAACTGAGAAAGCTGAAAAATGGCTTACCCCGGCTTATGATGCCGAAACTCAGGCTGAAGTGAAAAGAATGTTGGAAAATCCAGATAAGACCGAACTGATAGAATGTTTTTATAAAGACCTGGAATTCGGAACAGGTGGTTTGCGCGGTATCATGGGTGCGGGCAGCAACCGTATGAACATCTATACAGTAGGCGCGGCTACCCAGGGATTGGCGAACTATCTGAACAAATGCTTCAAGGACAAAGAGCAAATCTCCGTCGTAGTGGGTCACGACTGCCGTAACAACAGCCGTAAGTTCGCTGAAATCTCGGCTGATATTTTCTCGGCGAACGGTATCAAGGTTTATCTTTTCGATGACTTGCGTCCTACTCCGGAAGTTTCTTTCGCCATCCGCCACCTCGGTTGCCAAAGCGGTATCAACCTGACCGCAAGCCACAACCCGAAAGAATACAACGGCTATAAAGCCTATTGGGATGACGGTGCGCAGGTACTTGCTCCGCACGACACTGCCATTATCGATGAAGTGAACAAAGTAACTGTTGAGGACATCAAGTTCCAAGGCAACAAGGATTTGATTCAGATTATCGGCGAAGACATCGACAAGGTATATTTGGATAAAGTCCACACCCTTTCCATTGACCCGGAAGTGATTAAACGTCAGAAAGACCTCAGTATCGTTTATACGCCGCTTCATGGTGCGGGTAGAGTGCTTATTCCCGCTTCTCTGAAAGAATGGGGCTTTGAGAATGTACACTGCGTGCCCGAACAGATGGTCAAGAGCGGTGACTTCCCGACGGTAATCTCTCCGAATCCAGAAAATGCGGAAGCGCTTTCTATGGCCATCGAACTCGCCAAGAAGATTGATGCGGACATCGTAATGGCAAGCGACCCGGATGCCGACCGCGTGGGTATGGCTTGTAAGGACGATAAGGGCGAATGGGTGCTGATTAACGGTAACCAGACTTGCTTGCTCTTCTTGTACTATATCATCAAGAACCGTATCGCGACGGGCAAGATGCAGCCTACGGACTTCATCGTGAAGACCATTGTGACTACCGAACTTATCAAGGCTGTTGCCGATAAGAATAAGATTGAAATGCTCGATTGCTATACCGGCTTCAAGTGGATTGCCCGTGAAATCCGCCTGCGCGAAGGCAAGCAGCAATACATCGGCGGCGGCGAAGAAAGCTACGGTTTCCTTGCCGAAGATTTCGTTCGCGATAAAGACGCCGTTTCCGCCTGTTCACTGTTGGCTGAAATCTGCGCTTGGGCTAAAGACCAGGGTAAGACGTTGTATGACATCCTGATGGATATCTATGTAGAGTATGGTTTCTCTAAGGAAACTACCGTGAATGTAGTGAAGCCGGGTAAGAGCGGTGCAGATGAAATCAAGGCTATGATGGATAACTTCCGCGCCAACCCGCCGAAAGAAATCGGTGGTTCTGCCGTTTCCTTGATTAAGGACTACAAAACTCTGAAAGCTACCGATGCCAAGGGCAATGTAACCGACTTGGATATGCCCGAGACATCCAACGTTCTCCAGTACTTTACAGAAGACGGCACGAAGATTTCCGTTCGTCCTTCGGGTACAGAGCCTAAGATTAAGTTCTACATTGAAGTGAAAGGTGAAATGGGTTGCTCCAAGTGCTACGGCAATGCAAACGCCGAGGCTGAAAAGAAAGTGGAAGCAGTACGCAAATCACTCGGTATCTAAGACGATTTGACTCTTGATATGGAAAGGTGCAAGCGGCAGTAAGCCGCCTGCACCTTTTTTCATATCTAAAAAGATATTCCCACACTTGTTTCCCACACCCATTCCCAGCATCTGTGGATTATATTGAATTGGTGTCTGACACCTGTTTTTACCTGTACCTGCCTGTTGATGTCATACGAGAATCCGCTTCCAAGATACAGCGGGCTTACTGTTCCCGGCAATATGGCGGATTTACCGCTGCTGCGGCTATAGCCTGCGTAAATATGATAGCCGAGCTTTTGAGTGACGTCAAATTTGAAATCTGTCTTTTGCTGTAAAAGTACCTTTGCTCTTTTGCCATATTCCGTAGTGGCTGAGATACTGAATCGCTGAGTGTTCAGTATATATTTATTCCGTCGTTGGGTGTTGTAATATATGCGTGTATTGTCCAGCCGGAATCCGGGTATCGCGTATATCTGCCGGAGATTTTCCGGCTTGGGTAAAAGTTCCTCAACGGGTAAAATGGGAATACTGTGTATCTGTGCAGGTGTGGAAAATAACAGGTCGATTTCTTGTTTGACAGTAGGATTAATGGATATATCCGTTGTTCCGTCCAGTATCTCTTTCAGTTTAATGGAATCTTGTTTCGTCCATGTAGTCTGTCCTTGCACCGGAAGGGAAAAACCGGCAGATAATACTGCCAACAATATATATTCCTTTTTAATCATTTCTGTTCATTGTTGAGTCTTGGTTGTAGGTTAGACGCAACACGCCACAGAATGCTGTAAGAAACGGCTGTAAAAAAGGTTAAGAGGGAGCAGGGCAAAATCTTGCTTGCTGTTTGCTTTTTTAGGTACAGATTACATGGATTGCACGGATAAATTTAGAGAGCACCGTGAAATCCGCGTAATCTGTGCTTAAAAAAGCAAACAGCAAGCGTATTTTGAAGTACCTCAATTAAGTTTCTTTTATATTCTTTATGCCGATTATCTAATCATTCTCCGTTAAATGCTGTTCTTATATGCGACGGAGGTCAACAGTTAACAGATGTACTTACAGATTGCGGTTGCACGCCGATTGGTTGATGTGAATGAGAGTCGTTTCATTCGTAGTTGTTCGTTTGTGAGCGCGTGTTTTCCGCAATCTGTTTTTTTATGTCCTTTCCTTTAATTATTTTCCAGCCACCAGTCAATCAGCTTTCGTGCAATACTTAGCTTACGTGGAATTTCCGGCAGATTGTCTTTGGAATAGAATGCGCCGGAACTGAGCTCATCGGCTTGCAGCTTGATTTCTCCGCTTTCGTAGTCGGCAATGAAGCCTACCATTAACCCGCTGGGATAGGGCCATGGCTGACTGCCGAAATAAGTGATGTTCTTCACCTTCAGTCCCGTTTCTTCCATAACTTCCCGCTCTACGCATTGTTCCAGTGTTTCGCCCGTTTCCAGAAATCCGGCTACCAGCCCATGGAAAGTACCGCGGAAGTTGCGTGCATGCACCAGCAATATTTCTTTGTCTTTCCGTATCAGCACGATGATAGCCGTAGAAACGGGTGGATACATCTCATTTCCGCATTCCGGGCATTTCTTCATGATAGGAGTGTGTTGTTCCATAGGAGTACCGCATACGGGACAGAAGCGGCTGTGCTCGTCCCAATAGAGTATCTGGAATGATTTTCCCGCTGCCTGGTAATCCGCCAATGGCAGATAGTCGTAAGAAGCGCGTAAACCTGTCATTACCCATTCTTCGGTTTCGGGTACAGGTTGTTCGAGGGCGAAGGTTTTTACCTTATGTCCGTCCGTCAGAGTTACCTCGTGTATCGTACATCCCGCTTCGGGTGTTACAGGCGGATTTATTCCATGGGGTATACCGTATTTGTTTTCTCCGTTTGTTGTGTATTCTTTCTTTAGCAGCAGTTGGTCTTTGAAAAAGACGAACCACTGCATGGAATTTTCCGGTTCTGTTGTTTTTGCGATTTCCATATTCTGATTTCTATCGAGATTTGTTATTTTTTTATTTCTTCATTGTATTTTTCGCCTGCAACATAGACGGCAGACCTTCCCGAACCTCTACGTCGCAGAATACCTTGTTGAATAAGGTTATTCAGTTCGTTCATGGCGGCGTATGGCGTAAGCTTGGTTATTTGGACGTACTCCCGGCGGGTGATGCAAATATTGGCTTTTAAGAATACAGCCAATGCGGCTTTGCGCTCTTCTATGCTGGACGTAATTGCAGCGGCTTTACGTGAGGGAGAGTGTACGCGCTCCAGTGTCATTTTGTGTATAATCCTCTTACGGAATGTACTGCTGATACGTAGATGCACATTTTGAAACACAACGGATTCCGCCCTTATTTTTTGCTGGTTATCGTCTGTTTTCCGAAGGCATTTTAGCGAAGTACTGAGAAATCCGAGTTCACCCAGTTCCACGATATTTCCGTCGGCAAGTAAATCGCAGAGGTCATCAATAAGAACTCCTAATGAGGCTCCCAATACATTTTTAGGCAGATGTTGGTATTTTGAAGCATGTTCTATAAATTCTTCTTTGGTATAAGTCCTTTTAGGATAGATACGTGCGTGAAGAATTTTTTTGTTCTCTTTCTTTTGTCCCGGTGAGGGTGTTTCGTAAAAATCGTAGTAGGCACTCATTATATAAGTATTGCAGTTAGTTTTTTGCTATTCGATGAATAAATTCTGCTCTCTCTACAAACTATTTTTCAGCTTGCATAAATTTATTCATTCGACAACTATCTAATAATCATTCGACAATTGTCTAATAATTATTTGATATCTATCGGATGATTATTAGACAGCTGTCAAATGAATAGATTTCAGGTAACAAAGATATAAATTATTAAGATGCAAAGGCAGATTTATTGCAATAGAAATATAAGTTATTGTGTGCGGCGGCGCATAATTGAGCGCCTCTTTTTCTGAAAAATCTTCTTAATGATTGTGTAGTTACCTAAGTTTGACTACTTTTGCTCTTCTATAAATGGAGGCGGCTATGAAAGATACATTAATCATTGAACATTTACGCAGAGGGGATGAGGAGGCATTTAAATACATCTATGAGCGTCATTATGTCCTGCTTTGTCGCTTCGCCAATCAGATATTGAATGATGCGGCTCTTTCGGAAGAGGTGGTGGACGACGCTATATTTTATTTATGGGAGCATCGCCGGGAGATAGAAATCACGTATTCTGTACGTGCTTATCTGATGCGTGCTGTACGTAACCGTTGCCTGAATGAATTGCAATCCTTGAGCCATCGCGAGGAACTGCATTTTTCATCTTTTATGCTGCCGGAAAATATGGAATTCCTCGATTCTGTTTTTGTGGAAGAGAATCAGCCCTTGGGTGTATTGCTCGAACAAGAATTGGAAGATGAATTGACCCGCAGCATAGAAGAACTGCCTGTGGAATGTCGCACCGTATTTAAAAAAAGTCGTTTTGAACAAAAAAAGTACGAAGAGATTGCTTTAGAGTTAGGAATCTCCATTAATACGGTTAAGTATCATATAAAGAATGCTTTAGCTCTTCTTCAAAAGCGTTTGGATAACTATTTGCATTTATTGATTATTTATATTTTTATGGATATTTGAAAAAATATATATTTTCGACTACCCTCATTCTTGATTTTTTTGTCTTATATATAAAGCAACAGAGTTATGCAACTGGAAGAACATACTGATATAGATTTATTGATAACTCGATATCTTTCGGGAAAACTGGATAAAGAATCCTTTGCCGAGCTGAAACGTTGGAGTTTGGAGTCTGAGTCTAATCGGAAATATGTACGGAATAAGTTAGAGGTATGGTTTTCCTCGGGGGCTGCCGATACTGCTGTACGGTTTGATAAAGACAAGGCATTCTCTTTATTCAGACAACGGGTTGCCGGGGCGGAGAAGAAACAAAAACAGATGCTCCGTTTCTCGTGGAAAACCTTTATGCGGGTAGCTGCCGTTGTGCTGATTCTGATGATTCCATTTGTTACTTATTGGCAGGGAAAGCAGGCTGTGAAGCAAAATTTTGCGGATATGGTTGTAGAGGCGCCTATGGGAGCGCATACTAAACTCTATTTACCGGATGGTACATTGGTATGGCTGAACGCAGGATCGAAAATAATATATTCGCAGGGTTTTGGAGTAGATGACCGCCGGTTGCGTTTGGAAGGAGAGGGGTATTTTGAGGTAATGAAGAACGAAGAAGTACCTTTTGAAATAAACACGAAAGAACTGAATCTGAGAGTGCTGGGAACGAAATTCAATTTCAGAAACTATCCGGATGATGAAGAAGTGACGGTGAATCTGATGGAAGGAAAGGTGGCTCTTAGGAACGGCATCAGGGAAATGCCTGAACTTTATCTGACGCCGGACGAGAAAATGGTTCTCAACAAGGTGACCGGTCAAATGGTAAAGAGCAGCACAAGGGCGGCCAAAGCTAATGTCTGGATTAACGACGAGCTTTTCTTTGATGAGGAGCTGCTGGAAGATATAGCTAAGAAACTGATGCGCTGCTATAATGTTAAGGTGGAAGTTGCCGATTCTTTACGTAACAAACGTTTCTATGGAAGTTTCGGTATCTCGGCCAATACGATTGATAAGATTCTGGATGTGATGGCTTCGACCCAACAGATGAATTATAAATACGAAAACGGTGTATATATACTATATTAATGTTGAACTTAAAAAATAAAATATGAGGAACATGAATTACATGAGATTTACTTTTTCCGGCTGACACTGGTATTTTGCTTCCCGGATATAATGTTCCGGGAGTCAGCTTTATTTGGTAATTTTTACCAAACCTTATTTCTATTCATTAATTAAAAATTCAAAAAGTTTATGGGAAACTTCAGTAAGGCTGTTTTAATAGCCTCAGTAGCTTTTTGTCTTCACCTTTCTGCTTTTTCACAAGATATATCACTGAAAGCTAAGCAAATAACGGTGAAAGAAGCGATAGAACTATTGAAAGAAAAATCCGGTTACTCATTTGTGTTTTCATCTGCGGATGTAAATACGAATAAGCGAATTTCAATATCTACGGATAAAGCGACGATTGATGATGTCGTTAAGCAAATTCTTCAGGGACAAAACAATCTGACTTACGAAATTCAGAATAAACGAATAATAGTAAAGAAGATACAACCGGAAGGAAAAACAAAGAGTAAGCGAGTTAAAGCCATCGGTAAGGTTGTGGATGATGCAGGGGAGCCTATCATCGGTGCGACTGTCAGAGAGCAGGGAACAACCAACGGAGCGGTTACCGGTATTGACGGCAGCTTTTCGCTGGACGTTACGGATAATGCCAATCTGGAAATATCTTACATCGGCTATGAGACACGTAAAGTAAAAGCCCAGCAAGGTAAAAAACTGGATATAACTTTACGTGAGGATGCGAATGTGCTGGATGAAATTGTGGTATTGGGATATGGCAATATACGCCGTAGCGATGTGACGGGTTCCATTGCATCTGTTTCATCCGAGTCTATATCCAAGGTGGCTTCGGCTTCCGTGGCCGATGCTTTGGCCGGAAAAATGGCCGGTGTACAGATTACCACTACAGACGGTGCGTTGGACGCTGAAATCAGCGTTCGCGTGCGTGGCGGTGGTTCCATTACCCAGGATAATTCGCCGTTGTTTTTGGTGGATGGTTTTCCGGTAGATGATTTGAGCGGTATTCCGCCGACGGATATTGAATCCATTGATGTATTGAAAGAAGCGTCAATGACAGCTATTTACGGAGCGAGAGGCGCGAACGGTGTTGTTATCGTGACTACCAAGAATCCTAAAATGGGTAAAACAACGGTACAGTTTAACAGCTATCTGCAGATGCGTACGCTGGCACGCAAAATACCGGTGATGAACAACTATGAGTTTGTAATGGCCGAATATGAATATCAGATGATCCGTAAAGGTTCGGATGAGGGCTTTATCAAAAACTTCGGCTATTATGACGATATCGATTTGTACAAATACACGAACACTACTGACTGGCAGGATGAAATTTTGGGCGGTAATCCTCTTTCACAGTATTATAATATAACCGTTAACGGCGGTAATGAAAAAACTAAATTTAATTTAAGTTATACCCGCAATAAAGATGAGGGACAGTTGATTGGTTCGGGACTGACACGTAATAACATCAACCTGAAATTGAATCATCAGTTGTTCAAGAATCTGAAACTGGAAACAAATGCAACGTATCGCACACGCACCATTGACGGTGCCGGAACTTCGGGAACAAATATCGTTACCGCACTTCGTTTCCGCCCTACCAACGGATTGTCGGCGGGAGTTGCCGTTGACCCCGATGATGACGAGGAAAACCTGGATGAAGACGGAAACTCTCTGAATCAGAAATATACTCCGGTAGAAGAGAATAAACAGAATTATAGAAAACGGGACGAACAGGCTATCAGCCTGAAAGCTGCCTTGGTGTGGGATGTGATAAAAGGGCTACAATTTCGTTCCGAGTATGGAATCAGTACGACTCATGCAAATGACAATCAGTTTTACGGCCCGTTGTCCAGTACGGCTTCTGCTGCGGGTATGAACAATATGCCTTCGGCTAAGCGTACCAAAACCCATAAGGAATCATATCGTCTGGCAAATACGCTGACCTATCGTAACTCGTTTAATAAGTCTCACAATGTCAATATAATGCTGGGACAGGAAATTAACCATGCGCAGAACGATAATACGTTTATGAGCGCGAAGCTCTTTCCGGTTTCAGTAACGGCAGAGGCGGCTTTGGAGAATTTTGCTTTGGGAACTCCCAATCAGAGCACCAGTTACAGAAGCGCTCCCGACAGAACATCCTCTTTCTTCGGACGTGCATTGTATGATTACAAAAATCGTTATTATGCCACTCTGACGGTTCGTGCCGACGGGTCTACCAAGTTTGCTCCCGGTAAGCAATGGGGATATTTTCCGGCAGGTTCTATCGCCTGGAGAATTTCCAATGAAAAGTGGATGAAGCCTATAAGATTCATTTCCGACTTGAAGTTGAGAGCCAGCTACGGTCTGGCAGGTAATAACCGTATCGGTAATGATTTGTGGCATAATATCTATCGCGTATACAGCGGAACGAGCGCTCCCGCTTTCGGCAATGAAGAGTATAATTATTATCAGTTTGCCGACCAGACCTATCTTTATGACCCTGACTTGAAATGGGAAACCACCATAACCCGTAATATCGGTTTGGATTTCGGATTCTTTAGAAATCGTTTGAGCGGTACGGTCGATGTATATTGGAATACTACCAAGGACTTGTTGGTTCCTTCCATCATTCCCAATTCATCGGGTTACTCCCGTCAGATGACAAATGTGGGACAGACCTCAAATAAAGGAGTTGAAATTTCTTTGGACGCTAAAATCGTTCAGACAAAGAATTTCCAGTTATCGGCGAATTTCAACGTCGCGTTCAATAAGAATAAGGTGGACAAACTGGCTACCGGTGAGACCGAATGGAAAACCAAAGCCTCATTGTCCAACTGGTATGGAACGTATAACTATAAGATGGAAGTAGGCAAAAGCATGGGATTGATTTACGGATTCGTCAATGACGGGTTCTATAAGGTAGATGATTTTGATTTCGACGCGACGACTAAAAAATGGACTTTGAAGCCGGGCGTACCCGACAATTCATCATTCAGTTCCGGTAACTTCGCCTTTAAGCCGGGCGCCATGAAATTCAAGAAACTGTCCGATTCCGAATCGAACCTGATTACGGAAGATGATATGACGGTGATAGGTGATACAAATCCTAAAGTGACCGGCGGTTTCGGTCTTTCCGGTAACTGGAAAAATCTGGACTTTACGGCATTCTTCAATTACATGTGTGATTTTGATGTGCTCAATGTGAATAAACTCTACCTGCACTCGGCTGTCCGTCGTAATTATTCCAACTTATCTACGGATATGAATCTTGCCAATCGTTTCCGTTATGTGGATGACGCCGGGGTAAATGTTTCCAGTGACCCTGTTGCCTTGGCTGCATTGAATGAGAATGCCAAAACTTACTCTTGGATGTCCGTAACTCAGGGTATAACAATGACCGATTTGGTTGAAGACGGCTCTTTCCTTCGTTTGAGTACTTTGACGGTCGGTTATACGCTTCCTAAACATTGGTTGCAATCTTTGGGAGTTAAAAGCTTGCGCTTGTATTTCTCCGGAAGTAACTTGTTTACGATAACAGGATATAGCGGTTACGATCCGGAAGTGAATATCCAAAAAGGTTTGACGCCGGGTATTGATAACAATGTAACTCCGCGTAGCCGTGTTTATACAGTCGGTGTTAATTTGAATTTTTAAAATTATATAGAGTATGAGAAAAATATATATATCGGTAATTGCGAGCATATTACTGTTTGCTTCCTGTTCAGATTATCTGGATGTAAATTCTCCGTCTACGTTTGATAAGAATTATGTATTTGGCAGCGAATCCGAAATCGCTACTGCTGTCAATGGCATGTATGTGCCTATGGTCAGCGGTAAGGGTTGGGTAGGGGTCTTGCTTAAGAAGATGCTGTTTAATACGGATGTGGAGTTTAGCGGACTGTCCACCGCATCCAACCTCAATGAGCGTGCGTATGTGCCGAGTACGGGTGATATAAAGTCGTATGGTGATATTTGGACGGGTATGTATGACGGGGTGAACCGTACGAATGACGTTATAGAGGGTATCGAGCAGAGTCCGTTGTTTGCCGCCGCCGATAAGACTAAACCGTCTCGTTTGATGCATTACTATGGAGAAGCGAAAGTTTTGCGCGCCATGTATTATCTGGAACTTGTCAGAAACTGGGGTGATGTGCCGTACAGAAGAACATCTGCCGGAAATAAGGATGAACTGTTTATTGGGGCGACAGACCGCAATACGATATTGACAGATATGATAAATGATTTGATAGAAGTAGAACCTTTGATGTTGTATGCGGAAGAATCCGACAGAGGAGTGGAAGCTGCTTCAAGAGAATTCTGCCAGGCACTGATAGCACGTATTGCTTTGCAAAGAGGTGGCTGGAGCCTCCGACCGGATTATGATAATCCTGCGGCTGTGGGTGCAATGGAACGGAGTGATGATTGGAAGGAGTATTATAAAATAGCCGAGGAATATGCCGGAAAGGTTATCTCCGAGGGTAAACACTCTTTGGCCCGCTCTTTCCGCCAGGTTTGGGTAGATGAATGTAATTGGATAGTACCGGTTGCCGATGATAATATTTTTGATGTACCGGCTAAGGTGGGCGGTTCAGGAGAATTGGCTTATTCTTGGGGAACATATATCGTATCGTCAAAGAATTCGGAAGGTGTGAACGCTTCCAATGCTCCTCACGGATATTCGTCCGGCGGTGCCAGATTAGCGCTTACGTATATGTTATCTTTTGATAAGGCGGATTTACGTAGGGATATTACCTGCGAAATGTTCCGTTATGAAAATTCGGGGATGAGTTCTATTGTTCAGAAGCCTTTTTCCGAGCTTAATGTTGGCTGCGGCAAGTGGAACCGTTTGTTTATGGAATCTCCGCTGGGCAGCACATCCAATAAGGGTACGGGGATTAACTATACGTATATGCGTTATGCCGATGTGCTGTTGATGTATGCGGAAGCTGCCAATGAAAACCATGACGGGCCGACGGCGGGCGCCAAGGATGCTTTGAAGCAGGTACGTAAGAGAGCCTTTGCGCAGGAAGACCATGCGGAAAAGGTGGAAGCCTATGTAGATGCTTTGGGGACAAAAGAAGATTTCTTCAACGCTATTGTTCAGGAACGTGCGTGGGAGTTTGGCGGAGAAAAGCATAGACGCTATGATTTGGCGCGCTGGAACTTGTATGGCAAAACATTATATAACTTGTATTTCGATTGGATTGAATTAGGTAAGGTTGCCCGCACTAAGCAGTATGAAAATACGACAACTCCTTTTGAAGACCCTACTTATAATGCGCGTTTTGATTCTTATCCGGCCGTAGCCTATTATAAGATGGTACCGGCTGATAAAACGCTGTTCCCGGTATGTGTAGCCGAAACAATGGATTGGTATAAGGAAGGTGATGTCAATTCTTATGACGAGGCGCTACCTGCATATCCTTCTAAGAATCCTACCGGTTACTCGCGCGTAGATATGTGCGTTCAATATTGTACGCAAGTCAAAAACGCCAGCCCTCGCCAGTGGGAACCGTCTGCCCGTATTCTGCATTCGTTCTATGGATATATCAACGCTTCGAATGCCGGGTCTGTAAATCCCGAGACAGATCCTGTACGCTATTTGGTTCCTATACCGCCGGACGCATTGTCGAGCCATCAGGGATTATTGAAAAATTATTATGGATATTAAAACTAACAGTAGGATGAAAACAAGATATATAGTACCGCTTTTACTTTTTTGTCTGTTTGCTTGCATGGCGTGTGAAGACGATAAGACGGAAATGCCCCGTTTATTCAGACCTTCTTTTATAGCTTCTTCCTGTTTTGCAGAGGATAATACCATAACCTTGGCCTGGAGAACCTCCGGTGAAGCGACTTCATATACGGTAGAACTTTCACAGGATGCCACGTTTCAGTCGGAAAAGTTTGAAACTCAGACAGTGGAGCATGGTAAGTGTACGTTTACGAATTTACGTTATGAGACTAAGTTTTATGCTCGTGTCAGAGCCAATAACGAATCTCTTGCCATCACATCGAATTGGACGGAAATGGGTTCTTCCATTTCAACTTTGTCCCGTACCATTCCTAAAATTTTATATGCCGTGGAAGGTTCGCGGATTAGTGAGACTTCTGCAGAAATCAAATGGGTGGTATCAGAGAAAAATCCGGTTGACGGATTGGTGATATGGGAAGAAGGGACCACAGAGGAAAGACAAATCAGTTTGGAAAATGCTTCCGCCGGACAATATACAATTACAGGATTAACCCCTCGCACCACGTACTATGTGGCTTTAACAAATAGCGCTGCACCGGAAGGAGCGGAGAAATACAATCAACAAAGGTTTACCACTGCGGGAATGCCTGTCGATGCGGTTGTGGTAGAAGATGGTGTCGATTTGATGGGTAAGATAAAGGCCGGTATGACAGATGCAAGTAAGCAAGCCCTTGTATTCCAATTGAAGAATGGAGTTGATTACTACCTGACGGAAGGCGGGGAAGTAGCTGCGAAAACCGGCGATATAAAATTGACCAAGAGCATTGCTCTTCTTGCCAATCCGGGAGAACGTCCTACTTTGTATATTCGTGAGGGATGCTTCAACGTAAAACCGGAAAGTGGCAATATGCCCGATATTGAATATTTTGTTGTTGATAATGTGAATGTTAAGGAAACCTGGACTGAAAGCAAACCCAGTAAGGGCAGTAAGACACGTTTACTGAATATTGGGAAACATGATGCCGGTACTGATTTTACAATAGACAGATTTGAAATTACAAACTCGGATATTGTTTTACCGTCTGCTGTCCTAATGATGAGCGACGCCAGTGAAGGGGTAACTACAATCAACCATATCCGTATAGATAATTGTTTGGTTTCCGGCATTAATGATACAAAAAATGTAACAAAGCAATTCGGTTTTATTCATGCTATAAATAAAGGCTCTAATGTATGGAATGATGTCTCTGTCACTAATTCCACATTCTATGAGTTTTATATTTCACCCGGTGTGTTTGGAGCGCCTACTGCCAATGTTCCTATTGCCGCCGGTAACAAGGTTGTTATTTCTAATTGTACTTTCTACAACTGGGGCTCGAATAAGGATGGTAAAAACACTTATAGGGCTGTTGGAAATTTCTCCAAACTGACTGCTCCGCTGAATTTGTCGGTAAATAATTGCGTCTTTGGCAGCAGTGAAAGTAAAGTGCTCGATGCAGGCGGTATCAATTTGAGTTCGAAAGGTAATTATTGCACATCGGATTTTGAAAAGATGTCTGATGCCGGTTTGACACTTATCTCATTGGATACGGATGATGCTTCATTATTCCGTAATATCGAGGAGAATGACTTTACTGTGATTGATGCGGAATCCGTTATATATAAGTCGGAATATGGCGATCCTCGTTGGATTACAGTATTGGATTGATTATCTGCAAATTTAATAAAAAGCTAAAAACTCTAATTAATGAGATGTACTATGAATCTGATAGGGCTCTTTAGTCTTGCATGGGTATTCCTGTCCTGCAACCAAGAAGAAGGAAAAGATAATCCGGCGGTTCCTTTTCCGGATTATGGTGAAGTACTGGCCTTTCCCGGTGCGGAAGGGTATGGACGGCATGCCACAGGCGGCAGAACGGGTGAAGTGTATCAAGTAACGACTTTGGCGGATTCGGGTAAGGGTTCTTTACGTGATGCCGTCAGTAAGCCCAACCGTATTATTGTATTTAAGGTAGCAGGGGTAATCAAATTAGAGTCTCCTCTCGACTTCTCAAAGAATTTGACAATTGCAGCACAGACAGCTCCGGGTGACGGAGTTGTCGTGTATGGCAATCGGGTTTCCTTTTCGGGGGCGGACAATTTGATATGCCGTTATTTACGTGTACGAATGGGCATGAACGGCCGTGAAGGTAAAGATGCGGCCGGTATCGCCTACGGGTCGGATATGATTTTCGACCACATGTCCGTAACATGGGGACGCGATGAATGTTTCTCCATCAATGGAGACCCTAAAAAGCCTGCCGACCAACCTCGGAATATCACTATACAGAATTCGTTCATAGGGCAGGGACTGCAACCCCATTCTTGCGGCGGCCTTATCCAGACTACGATAAACAACGGGGTTACTTTGTACCGTAATCTGTATATAGACAATAAAACCCGTAATCCGAAAGTGAAAGGACTGAATCAGTTCGTAAACAATGTCCTTTATAATTGGGGAAACGGCGGTGCTTACATTATGGGGGATACCGAGCAAAAATCGGATGCGGATATTCGGAATAATTATTTTATAGTAGGAACTACAGATAATTACGATGGCAAGAAGTTAGGCGCGACAGCTCCCTTTACCCGATATAACGAGCATTTCAGCGCCTATTTGTCCGGTAACTTCTATGATGATAATAAGGATGGCGTATTGAATGGCCGTGAACTGGAACGTGCGGACTGCATGAAGAAGTCGGTTGTAGCCGGAGAGGAGATTATAACTTCTCCTACGTTCCTTGAACGTCCGTCCGATATACATCCCGAAATAAAAGGACTGATGACTGCTCAGGAAGCCTATGAATGGATTGTCGATAATGGCGGAGCTTCCCTGCCCGCACGGGATGAGGTGGATGCCTATCTTATAGACGAACTGACTTCATTAGGGAAAAAAGGGCTGATTATCCATACGGAAGAAGATATACCGACAAAAGGGCCGGGCAGTATAAAATCAGCGGATGCTCCCGCGGATACCGATAATGACGGTATGCCGGACGAGTTTGAAGATAAATACGGCCTTGATAAGAACGATCCGGCAGATGCCATGAAGATAGCGTCCAATGGATATACGAATATAGAGAATTATATATTTTTGATTAAATAGAATACCGAATGATGAAAAAATTATGTCTTGTTTTTATAAGCGTGTTGCAATTGTGTAGCGTGCCGGCAGGGGCGCAAACGAATGACAAAGCCAGAGAGATGGCGGTGAAGATAGCCGACCGTATTTTAGCGTCCACCACTTATGAGTTTGTGGATAAGAAAAGCGGGAAGACCTATACATCCTTAAAGAATACGCCATTGAATAAAGCGGTGAAGGTCAAGAGTAAATATCTGGATTGGCACTATACGAACGGAGTTACCAATATCGCCTTAATGGAATTGGGTAATAAGCTGGGTAATTCCAAATACGAAAACTATGTATTGAAAAACATGGATTTCGTATTTGATGCGGACAATCAATCTTATTTCCGCCGATTGTATGAGAAAACGCTGAAGAATGAGGGTTGGAAAGCGGTGAACGCCTTGAACTGGCACATGATTTATCGTAATAAACGTTTGGACGATAACGGACCGATGGGAGCAAGCCTGATTGATTTGAACCGGAAGCATCCTGACGAAGCGTTCCGGAAATATATCGAAAGCACCAATCATCATTTGATGTTTTCCGAGCCCCGGCTCGCCGATGGTACCATTGCCCGGTTGTGGCCGCATGTAAATACGGTATGGGCTGATGATGCTTTTATGGCTCTTTCCTTTTTGGTAAGAATGGGAGAGGTGACGGGAGATAATAAGTATTTCGATGATGCTGCCAATCAGATATTGAATTATACCCGCTATCTGTGGTGTCCGGAAAAGGGAGTATATTATCACTGTTACCATACCGACACGAAGATGCACGGAGTAGCTCATTGGTCAAGAGCCAACGGATGGATATTTATGGCAACGGCAGATTTACTGTCGAGAATGCCTGAAAATCATCCTATGCGTGAAGATGTCATCGAGAACTTCCGGATGCAGACGGATGGAGTAATCCGTTATCAGGGCGCTAACGGGTTATGGCATCAGTTGCTCGACAAACCGGATTCTTATGAAGAGATAACCGGAACGTCCATGTTTGTTTTCGGCATTGCCAAGGGAGTTAAAGAAGGATGGTTACATCCCGATTATATCTATGTGGCATGGGAAGGCTTGAAAGGGATGCTGACAAAAATCACGCCCGAGGGTGATGTCACTGCAATTTGTGCAGGTACGGGAATTATGCCTTCTTTATCATTTTATTATAACCGTCCGCAATGGAAAAACGACCCTATGGGTGAAGGACCTGTTTTGAGGGCATTGGTCGAGATGATAGATGCGCCTGCTTATACGGAAATTAAAGCAGAACAGCAATATGACAAGATAAAGTAAGCGGTTCTGTCTCTTTGTTGAGAAACTGACGTTTTTGATTCTCGTAGATTATATTGGTTGAAACCTTAGAATTCGATAAGCGGAAAAAGTTCATCATTTCTTTCTCTGATTATCGATTCTAAGGTTTTCTTTTTGAGTTGAGGCCAACGGCCTCTATGCTTTTCGTAAAACAGTGTACGGAAAACAGTTCCGCCACTTTTGATAATCCTGCAATGTATTACAGCGATGCGCTATATTTTATCAACGCATACCCGCCTGCTACCTGCATCGCCATTCCCGGCAGACCGATACGGAAATCTTGTACAGCCTGGAAAAAGCTGCCAACCATGGCCCACTCGCCTAAGGTACCTGCCACCTGATAGAACAGTACGACGGCCAATAAAATAGGCAGAGAGATGCGGTTGAAGCGGTGTGCCGCCCAACCGGCTGCTACCGCCAGTAATACGGACTTCAACAGAATGGCGGGAAGCACTGCCGGAAGAGGCATTCCGAACAGCAGCGAATTGATTACCGGAGAAAGAACAGCAGTCAGCAATCCCACCTTCCAGCCGAATTTGTAGGCGCCGATTAGGGTAAAGAAATAGATGGGCAACCATGTTATACCACCTTGCGGTATAAGGTGGAAAAGTTGAGGAAGCGCCATATTGCCTGCAATGAACAATGCGGCCATTAAGTAAGTTTTTGCATTGCTGTAATCCAGCGAATAGAGTTTTACAGTTTTTGTTTCCATGTTCTTATAGTTTATAGAGTAATCTTATTGGTTTATCAAATAATCATTTTTATGCTTACAAAGTTATAACTATTATTTCAAACGGCTACGGTCTTGACGACGGTAATGCCTGATTTTGTCAGAAGTTGATGTTCACTCCGCCCATAACGGTGGCTTTGGGCATCGGGAAGCCGTCGTTGATTTCGTAACGTTGCGCCAGCAGATTCTCACCCCTTACAAAGAGGTCGGCATAACGGCATAAACGATAATTGGCACGCAGATTCCAAAGAACAAAACTTTCTTTCTTCTCCTTACCTTTGCTTACGTTGGTGTAAAGGTCTTTTATATATTGCACCCCGGTTGATACTCCCCAGCGGCCTCGTGTAAAGTCAACGCCCGCATAGAGTTTATGTTCGGGAGCGGCAACCACCGGATTCTCCATGTGCAGCCAGCTATAATTGGCGTTTACTTGCCAGTGAGGATTGATGCGGTAGCCGATATTGGTTTCGAAACCCCAGTTCTCAATCTCGCCGGTATTGACATTCTTGGGTTTGCCGTCCGTGGGAACGGTCATAATCATGTTGTCACCGTCGATGTAGTAGATATTTATGCCGTAAGACAAAGCACCGTCCAACATTCTTTGTGAGAAGGACAGCTCGTAATTCATCAGACTTTCTGCTTTTAAATCCGGGTTCTGCGGCGGAAACATGTACATTTCACGAATAGTGGGATTGCGGAATCCCTTGCTTACCATCGCCTTTATTTCCACCTGTTCGGGCAAGTGAAACGAAAGTCCGCCTTGCGGAATCCATTCCGTACCTACGTGCGAATGATGGTCTACACGGATACCGGCATTCAAAGACAGCCATTCGCCGAGGTCTTGACGGAAGTCGACATATCCGGCAAATTCATCCATTTGCTTGTCTACCCCCGGAATACGTTCGCCGGTGGCCACCACTCTGTTCCACGATTCGCCGCCGAAGTGCTGATAGTCGAAACCCATAGTCAGACGGTTGCCGGTGAAAAGCGTTGCGCTTTGGTACCACGACACACCCAGCATCCGGTCTTTGGAATTGAAGTGGGATTCCTGCGGTGTTCCACCGGGATGATAGCCGTCGTTGATTTTATGGCGTCCCCAGTTGTAAAAGAAACTCAAGGCGCCGGAGCTTTTCTCATAATGGTTTTCGAGAGCGAACGAAGTCATGCCGCGCGTGACGCGTGAATCATTGTCTATATACGGATTACCGGCCTCGCCCGGATTGGAAGCCTTGAATTGGGTGATATTTACGTCGCCCCACAGCTTCCAGGCATCGTTGAAGTCATACCCCAGCTTGGCGTAACCGCCGTATTGCTCGAATTCCATATCATCGCGATGTCCGTCGGTACGGTTGTAAGAGCCGGTGACGATACTGCTGAAACGCCCTTTCTTGATGCGGTTGGAAACCTCCGTCTGTAATGTATTGTAGGAACCGTAACCAATTTGCGCATTGGTCTTTATGCCGTCTTCCTGCATCTTGCGGGTCACGATATTGATGACGCCGCCCATGGCGTTGGAGCCGTACAGCACCGAGGCGGGGCCGCGAAGCACTTCCACCCGGTCGGTCAGCATGGTTTGATAGGCGTCGGCAATGGGGTGTCCCATTAACCCCATATATTGGGGATGTCCGTCAATCAGCACCAGCAAGCTCGCCGTAGGACTGCCGCCGATACCGCGCAGGCTCATTCCGCCCGCCGCTCCCGTAGACACGCCGTATCCCATGATACCGCGGCTCGTGGTGAACAGGCCGGGCACTTGCTCCGTCAGTACGGGCAGAACGGACGGCTGAAAACTTTGTTCCAGCACTTTGCGGTTGACTACGGAGATGGTCATTGGCAGATGCCGTATATCCGTTTCGTTTCTTGTTCCGGTGACTACCACTTCATCTATTGTCAGGCTTCCGGCAATGCGCGTGCTGTCTTTTGTTGTTTGCGCGAATCCCGCCATTGCCCAGATACCGGTTATCGAAAGGAGTAATATTGCTTTTTTCTTCATTCGTATTACTTTCTTCATTATTTGCTCCGCCAAAGATAGGGCGTATTTTCTTTTTCCGTTTGTATTATAGTCTCTCTTGTTTGAGATTTTCTACAAATAGGTCTATTTCCTGTAACTTTTTGGGAATATCAATGCCCTGCGGACAATGCGGGTTGCATTGGTCGCATCCGGTACAATGACTTGCCTGGCGAAGCTTCGGTACGCTGCGGTCATAGCCGATGAGGAAGGCGCGGCGTGCTTCGCGATAGTTCTCGTCCTGACTGCTTTTAGGCACATTGCCCTCGTTGATGCATCGGTTGTAATGCAGCAATATGGCGGGGATGTCCAGACCGTAGGGACAAGGCATGCAGTATTTGCAGTCGTTGCACGGAACGGTGGGATAGGTCAGCATCATCTGCGCCGTATCTTCCAGCAGTGCCATTTCTTCTTCCGTGCAGGGGTCGAGCGGGGAGAAGGTGCGGAGATTGTCTTGCAGATGTTCCATATACGTCATGCCGCTTAACACCGTCAGCACATCGGGAAAGGTTCCGGCAAAGCGGAATGCCCAGGAAGCTACGCTGTCTTGCGGACGGCGTTGTTTCAGGCGTGCCATCAGGTGGTCGTTCAGTTTGGAGAGACGTCCGCCCAATAACGGCTCCATGATGACGGCAGGTATGCCGCGCTTTACGAGTTCTCCATACAGATATTCGGCATCCGTATTGCGGGTATTTACTTCTTTGGCATGTTTCCAGTCGACGTAGTTCAGCTGGATTTGTACGAAATCCCATTTCAGTTCGTCGTGTCGGGAGAGGAGATAATCGAAAACTTTGATGTCGCCGTGATAAGAGAAACCGAGATTGCGGATGCGCCCCGCTTCACGTTCTTTCAGAAGGAAGTCGAGCATGCCGTTATCCAGATAGCGGCTGCGCAGGGCTTCCATGCCGCCCATGCCGATACCGTGCAACAGCAGATAATCAATATAATCCACTTGCAGTTCACGGAAAGAGCGGTGATACATGGCAAGTGACTCCTCACGGCTGTGGGTGCTGGGACTGAAGTTGGACAGTTTGGTGGCGAGGAAGAACTTTTCACGCGGGTGGCGCTTCAGGGCGATACCCGTGGCGCGCTCGGACATACCCTGCACATATGCCGGGGATGTATCGAAGTAATTCACGCCGTGGGCAATGGCGTAGTCTATCAGTTCGTTGACGGCTTCCTGGTCTATCTCATCCCCGTTTCCGTCAGCCCGTTTCCGGGTAGGCCAGCGCATACAGCCGTAGCCTAATAACGATACACGGTCGCCCGTAGTAGGATTGGTGCGGTAGACCATCTTATCGGTAGGAATCTCGCCCAAAGCGGCCGATTCGCTGTCCGAACTGTTGTTTTTACCGGAGCAGCCATACAGCGCGGCTGCCGATGCGAGTGTTCCTGCGCCGGCAAGCTTGAAAAAGTCCCGGCGATTAATCTTATTGCTATTATTATTGTTATGGTTATTATTCTTATCCATAAGTACCCAATGATATTAATTGATTCAGTCGTTTATTTATATAACTCGTGATGATACTCTTTTATTACCTTGCCGCTTCATCACTGCTTCATCGCTACTTCAGCGTCTCATCACTTCATTATCTCATCACCTCATCGTTTTACCTCTTTTTCACCTGGTCTTTACACCGTCCTGTGCATAATATGTCCTTCCACATAGATTGCGCTGAACGGGCGTGACGGGCAAAGATTCTCACATGCTCCGCAGCCGATGCAGCGTTCGGTATTGACAACGGGTATTTTTTTTGACTCCGGATTCCCGGGGTCCGAAGCTACCATTTGTATGGCGCTGACCGGACAATGGCGGGCGCAGTTTCCACATTCCACATCATCGGTGATGCAGATGCAATTCTCCTTTATCCATACGGCGTGGCCTATCTGGATAGCAGATTTGTCAGCTTTCGTTATCGGCCGGATTGCACCTGCCGGACATACTTCCGAACACTTGGTACATTCGGGACGGCAGTAGCCGCGCTCGTAGGACATTTCCGGCTGCATCAGTTTCGTCAGGTCGGAAGAGGGGCGCAGTACTTGGTTGGGACATACCGCAACGCATAGTTGGCAGGCTGTACAGTGTTGCGCGAAATTGCGTGCGCTCAACGACCCCGGCGGAGTGATGGCGGCGGCACGTGCGGGTATCTTCTTATCTTCGATGACAGCCAATCCGCCATCCACTTTCTTCTCTTGAGCCTTTAAGGCTGCGGTAGCGGCCAACACTGCCGTTGCCGAGAAGAATGCGCGCCGGGTATCATCTATTGGTTCGGCTGCACCGGTCGCTGCACGGGACTGATTCCGGGCAGCTACTTTCTCTACACCTGCTTTATGACGGCGGGTGTAGATGATGGCGCCCTGCTTACATTTATCCAGACAATCCATGCACGCCACGCAACGGCTGTAATCGATTTCGTGAGCTTTGGAGTTGATGCACGAAGCTTTGCAGTTGCGTGCGCAAAGTCCGCAGCCGTTGCACTTCGCTGTGTCTATAACCGGTTTGAAAAGGGAATACTTGGACAAGAAGCCGAGTACCGTACCCACCGGACAAATCGTGTTACAGTACGTACGCCCGCCTCTCCATGCCAATATGATGAGTACGGCAAAAGTAAGGGACGCTATGATGAACGTAGGCAGGCTTTTCATCCACACCTCTGTTTCATAGAAAGCGTAGCTGTCCGCCCGTTCCGCCAGGTATGCCAGCAGATTGTTGCCCCACTGGTAGACGGGAGCGAAAAGATTGGAAGCGATACGCCCATAAGAGCTGTACGGCTCGAGCAGCGAAGCGACCGCATGAAAGCGTACCCCCGCAATGAGGGTGACGGCAAACAATGCCAGCATTCCATAACGCAGCCATTTTTTTGCGGGAGAGTAGCGGAAGCGGTTTTTCTTCCGTTTGCCCGCAAACCGGGAGATGACATCCTGAAATACGCCGAGCGGACAGATAACGGAACAATAGACGCGTCCGAACAGCAAGGTCAATACAACAAGCAGCAATACCACACCTACATTCAGTGCGAGCAGTGCGGGGAGAAACTGTATCTTTGCCATCCAGCCCATCCATCCGTGCAGCGTTCCGGTAAAATCGAGGAACAGGAGCGTGACGAGCGCAAAGAATACAATTGCAAGTGTCAGTCTGATAGTACGTAACATAGTCATAATAGTTTTATCGTCGCAAAAATACGGAGTTTATCATTAGTTTGTGTATATGGATTACAGTTGTTTTTACCAATTTTACAGAAAAAAGCTTATTTCTTGTTCAATTCCCGCTTCTTTCAGAAATTCCCGGTCGTGCGAGATAACAAGTATGGTACCTTGATAGTTACGTATCGCGGCCGTGATGATTTCAACGCTTTCGATGTCCAGATTATTGGTAGGTTCGTCCAGCATAAATATGTCGGGAGTGTTATCGGCAATCATCAGGCAGCAGAAGGCAAGGCGCATTTTCTCACCGCCGCTTAATTTGCCGCAAGGTTTGTTCCAAACGTCCTGCGGGAAAAGATAACGGTTTAAGATGGTCTTTATTTCATGTTCCGGCAGATGCCGCAGATTGAAGGTTTCCGCTTGTTCCGAAACGGTATATCCATTTTGGATAAGGGAGTATTCCTGATCCAGATAAACATAGGTAAAGTCTGCACGCTCTATCGCTCCGCCGGTCGGTGCCAGTTCGCCGGTAATCAGTTTCAGCAGGGTTGTCTTACCGCTGCCGTTATTCCCTTTAATGCACAATCGGCTGCCGCTGCGCAGCTGAAAGCTGAGGGGAGCCGGCCAAAGGTTTGCGTCGCTGTCCGGGTAATGAAAATTGATATCCCGTGCCGTAACGAGTATTTTGCCTGTATGCAATGCCGGGGCGTTGAAGTCTGTTTTCAACTTGTCGGTTCGCGATAAGGAGCCTTTCAGGCTTGTTATTTCCTGCTGAATCTTTCCCGCCTTTTCGGCGTGGACATTACTGAGTCTGCTACTGCTGTTTTCGGCGTGATTCTTCAGGCCGCCCAACAGGATACGCGGAATACCTTTCTTTATGGAAGCCTTTTCGCCTCGTGTGTTTTGCCTGGCTTTCCGTTCTTCCACTTCACGGGCGGTTTTGCGGGCGAGGCGCAAAGCCTTTTCTTTTTCTTCCAACTGCTGTTGCAGGGCGTTGCGGTGCACTTCTTTCTGTTCTTTATAGAAGTCGTAATTACCGCCGTAGTAAGCCAGTCCGTTGCGGGAAAGCTCGCAAATGGCGGGTAGCAGGTTTAGCAGGGTACGGTCGTGGCTGATAACGAGTACCGTAGCCGAAGTGCGGCGTACGAAATCATACAAGCGTTCCCGTCCGGCGGTATCCAGATGATTGGTCGGCTCGTCCAGCAGTATGGTGTCCGGCTCGCCCAGCTCCATGCCGGCGAGGAACAGGCGTGTTTTCTCTCCGCCGCTCAACCCCTTTAACGGGCGCAAAAGGGAGATACCGGCCAACTGCCATGAGTCGAGCGCGGCTTGGGCGCGTTCTTCGATATTCCAGTCGTCATCGAGCCGGACGAAGTGTTCTTCCGCCGTATCACCGTTCAGGATGGCGTGGAGAGCGGTTAGCTTACGGTCTATGCCCAATGCCTGCGCAACCGTCCGTCCGTCGTACTGCCCGAAATGCTGGGGCACATGGAAAAGATGCCCGGAGCAATACGCGCTGCCGCCGTCCGGCGATACTTCTCCCGCAAGGATACGCATCAGGGTGGACTTTCCGCAACCGTTGTTGCCTGTCAGCGCGGTCTTTTCTCCGGAATTGATAATCAGATTGAGGTTGGAAAACAAAACTTCCTTATCGGTATGGATATAGCTGAGGTCTTTGATAATGATACTCATAAAAATACTGTGTTCAGGGTAGATAACATAGGTGTCCGCATGACACATTTTCAACTCTCGCAAGGCTGTGGGGAACAGACAAACACAGTAAGGGCCAAACATACACCTTTTGAGTGATGCTCAGCGTTCTGATATGAAAAGCATGTATAAAGTGATGTTTACCGAAATGTGCTGTCTTTACTTAACTATTCTCATCGGTGGTATTTATTGGTTAGCGGTTGCAAAGGTACGCATTTTATTTATAATAAGGTACACATCTTGTTTATAACATGGAAGACGCATCGAATGAAAGCGGCAGCAATGCGCCTACATTCTTCAGTTCATAAATGCCTTTTTCGCCGAACAGCAAGATGCGCATGGGGCGTTTGAAGCGTTTCTCCGTTTCGAGCATCACCTGCCGGCAGGCGCCGCATGGGGGAATGGGTTCTTCCAGAAACTCCCCGCGTTCGTTGCGGGCGGCTATGGCAAGCGTTTCTACGGCTTGGTCGGGATATTGGGAGTTGGCATAGAACAAGGTGGTGCGTTCCGCGCAAAGTCCCGACGGATAGGCTGCATTCTCCTGGTTGGTACCTGTAACAATCGTATTGTTTGCCAATCGGGCTGCTGCGCCCACGGAGAAATGCGAGTAGGGGGCATAGCTGCGGAAAGTTGCCTGACGGGCGGCATCCATCAGCTCGCGGTCGGCGGCACTCAGTTCTTCGTAGTCGTATATCTTGATAGCAATCTGTATGTTCAGGTCTTTCATAGAGTAATGGTTTATTGTAATTAATGTTACAAAGATAGGAAAGAGATTGGTTTTTTCAATTCTTTTGCAGACTTTTGTGTCAAATTCAACATTTGAAGCATGAAACCTATTTTCAGACTGACCGCTATCATAGCGCTTCTTCTTGTTTCCGTAGCCACGCAGGCGCAACGCAGAAACTCCCGCTACAATGAATACATAAAGCAATATGCTCCGCTTGCCGTAGAGCAGATGAAGGAACATAAGATACCCGCCAGCATTACGCTGGCGCAAGGTCTGCTGGAAAGCGGTGCGGGGCAAAGTACGCTGGCGCGTAAAAGCAACAACCACTTCGGCATAAAGTGCGGAAGCAGTTGGCGGGGACGCAGCGTGCGGCACGATGATGATGCCCGTAACGAGTGTTTCCGCGCCTACCGCAATCCGAAGGATTCCTACGAAGACCACTCGCTTTTCTTGAAACGCGGCGCCCGCTACGCTTTCCTGTTTAAGTTGAAGATTACCGACTACAAAGGCTGGGCGCGCGGCCTGAAAAAAGCGGGCTATGCCACAGACCCTTCTTACGCCAACCGCTTGATAACCATCATCGAGGACTACGACTTATATAAGTATGACAGTCGCGGCATGAGCAAGCGTGAAGCCCGCAATTGGGAGAAGGAATTGAAGAAGAAGCCCTGGCTCGCCAATCCGCACCAGGTGTATATCGCCAATGACATAGCCTATGTCGTGGCACGTGACGGAGATACCTTCCACTTTCTGGGCAAGGAGTTCGGCATCAGTTGGCGCAAACTGGTGAAGTATAACGACCTGCATAAAGACTATACCTTAGAGGCCGGCGATATCATCTATCTGAAAGGCAAGCGCAAGAAAGCGGCCAAGCCTCATACCGTTTATATCGTGAAAGACGGCGATTCCATGCACTCCATCTCGCAGACGTACGGCATCCGCCTGAAGAATCTGTATAAGATGAACCGCAAGGATGCGGAATACGTGCCGGAAGTAGGCGACAGGCTGCGTTTGAGATAAGCGGATTACGGCTTTTATATCCTATTGTAATTCAGTGAGGTGCGCGTACCAAAGAGATACCGCGCTTTGGTACGTCGTGTACCCTGCTTAGGTACGAAGCGTACCAGCCTTAGGTACACGTCGTACCAAGCGTTGGTATTCCTTGTACCGGCTGTTGGTATCGGCTGTACCAAAGGTTGGTATTGCCGTTACTAAAGCATGTTGTCGGCGGGATGTGCCTTGCCTGTCCCTTTTGTGTACCGGCCCGCTATCCGAAAATGTACAGAGTGTCCGAAAACGGACACTCTGCTTTTTTGTTTTAACGCTTGTTTTCAATGATTTACATTTTTGGCACGGATTTCGCAAGTATAAGGACGAAGAATCGCGGCTGTCCGTTTACGCGACAGGACGGCGGCAACATAAAACAGTAAATAAAGACAGAGAATATGGATAGAGAGATTCCGAAAGAAGTTCGTAACAAAGAACGTAACAAGAAAATCATTCGTTATGGCGGCATGGGCGCTGCGGGTATCGTCGTTATCAGTGTACTCATTTCGTTGATGCGTACCGGCGTGAAAGAAAAAGACCTTGTGTTTTCTAAAGTGAACCAGGGCACTATCGAGGTCAGCGTAAGCGCTTCAGGCAAGGTGGTTCCTGCCTTTGAGGAGATTATCAATTCGCCTATCAACACCCGTATTCTGGAAGTATATAAGAAAGGCGGCGACAGCGTGGATGTAGGCACGCCTATCCTGAAGCTGGACTTGCAGAGCGCTGAAACCGATTATAAGCAGAAACTGGACGAGGAACAGATGCGCAGCTACAAGCTGAAACAGCTCAAACTGGAGAACATGACCAAGCTGAATGACTTGCAGATGAAGATAAAGGTTTCTGCCATGCAGCTGAACCGCAAAAAGGTGGAGCTGCGCAATGAGCAATACCTCGACAGCCTCGGCTCCGGCACTACCGATAAAGTGCGTCAGGCGGAGCTGAGCTATAATGTGGCCGAGTTGGAATACGAACAGTTGAAGCAACAGTATGCCAACGAGAAAGAAGTGCTGGATGCGGAATACCAGGTGCAGGAATTGGATTTCAGCATCTTCCGCAAGACGCTGGCCGAAACCAAACGTACGCTGGACGACGCGCAAATCCGTTCGCCCCGTAAGGCCATCCTTACTTACATCAATAACCAGATTGGCGCGCAGGTGGCGGAGGGTTCGCAGATTGCCGTCATCTCCGATTTGAGCCACTTCAAAGTAGAGGGCGAGATAGCCGATACGTACGGCGACCGTGTATCTGCCGGCGGCAAGGCCGTTGTGAAGATTGGCAATGAGAAACTGGAAGGGGCGGTCAGCAGTGTCACTCCGTTGTCCAAGAACGGCGTTATCTCCTTTACCGTACAACTGAATGAGGATAACAACCGCCGTCTCCGCTCCGGCCTGAAAACGGATGTGTATGTGATGAACGCCGTGAAAGAGGACGTGTTGCGCATTGCCAACGCTTCTTACTATGTGGGACGCGGGGAATATGAACTGTTTGTCCGCAATTCCGATAACGAGATTGTGAAGCGCAAAGTGCAGCTGGGCGATTCCAACTTTGAGTTTGTGGAAGTTATTGGCGGCTTGCAACCGGGTGATGAAGTGGTGGTGAGCGACATGAGCCAGTATAAGAACAAGAATAAGCTGAAACTGAAATAACAATTAAATACTTACCATTATGATTAAGTTAACTGGCATCAACAAGATTTATCGTACGAACGAGATTGAAACCGTAGCGTTGGAGAATGTAAACCTCGAAGTGAACAAGGGGGAATTCCTCAGTATCATGGGTCCTTCCGGTTGCGGTAAGTCTACTTTGCTGAACATTATGGGTTTGCTGGATGCGCCTACCGGCGGAACGATTGAAATAGCCGGCATTAAGGTGGACGGCATGAAGGACAGGGAACTGGCGGCTTTCCGTAACCGGAAGCTGGGGTTTGTGTTCCAGTCTTTCCACTTGATTAATTCGCTGAATGTACTGGATAACGTGGAGCTGCCTTTGCTGTACAGAAAGGTGTCGGCCAAGGAGCGTCGCCGTCTGGCAGAGGAAGTATTGCAGAAGGTGGGTTTGAGCCACCGTATGCGTCACATGCCTACACAGCTTTCCGGCGGTCAGTGCCAGCGTGTTGCCATTGCGCGCGCCATCATCGGCAATCCGGAGATAATACTCGCCGATGAGCCTACCGGTAATCTGGACTCCAAGATGGGTGCCGAAGTCATGGAACTGTTGCATCAGTTGAATAAAGAAGACGGACGCACCATCGTAATGGTGACCCACAATGAAGAACAGGCCAGACAAACCAGCCGTACCGTCCGCTTCTTCGACGGCCGTCAGGTAGAATAATTCCCGCCCTTCATCCCCCATAACTCATAACTTATATTACCATGCAAACCATTCGTCAAGCCCTTATGCTTCTGCGGCAGAATCCGTTGCTGAGTACCATCTTCATATTGGGTACGGCATTTGCCATAACCATGATTATGGCGATTGTAATTACCTGGCAGATGAAATATGCGGATATGGAGCCGGAAGTGAACCGCAGCCGTTGCTTATATATAAGTAAGATGCATTTGCAGGGCAAAGAAAATAAGGAGTGGAATACTTATAGCTCCTGTTCGCCGGCTTTTATGAAAGAGTGCGTGCAGCCGTTGCCAGAAGTGGAGGCTTGTACGGCGTTTGTTCCGGCGGGAGTTGCTTTGGTTTCCATGCCCGATGGCACTAACAGCGTAAAGGTGGATGCCATGGAGACGGATCCGGGTTTCTGGAAAGTGTTCCAGATGCAGTTCGTCGCCGGACGCGGATTCGATGATTCGGACCGGGGCGGTGATGTGTCTGCTATTGTGATATCTGCTTCTGTCGCCCGGAAACTGTTCGGCACTACGGATGCGGTAGGTAAGACGGTGCTGCTGAACCGCAACGAGGCGCGTGTGTGCGGGGTGGTGAAGGATGTGTCCGTAATAGCCAAAGACGCTTACGCACAGGTGTGGCGCATGTATCCGGCCGATTTGCAGGATGCCGTTTCCGTTCGGAACTATATCGGCGCGCATACGGTCGTTGCGCTGGCGCGCTCATCTGCCGACTTTCCGGCCATCAGGCAAGGAATGGAGAAGCGGGTGAAAGACATCAATGCCGTGCAGAACGAAATGCTGATAGATATCATGGAACAACCCGATGAAATCGTGGCGCATGTCAATCATGTGTGGGCCAACACAGGGCCGGACTTGCGGATGCTGTACATGCAGTATTTCCTGGCATTGCTCATTATCCTTTTGGTGCCGTCACTCAATCTTTGCGGGCTGAGCAACAGCCGTATGCAGCAGCGCATCAGCGAGCTGGGAGTGCGCAAGGCATTCGGGGCGACGCGCGGCGTACTGATAAGGCAGATATTGAACGAGAACCTTGTGCTGACGCTGATAGGCGGAGTCGTAGGGCTGGTATTCAGCTATCTGGCTGTGTATGGAATGCGTACGTGGTTGTTCACCAATAGTCAGAACATCGGTACTTCCGGTGACTTCGACCTGAGCATGTCGGTGCTGTTCAGTCCGGCGGTGTTTGGCCTGGCTTTCCTTTTCTGCCTGGTCATCAACCTGCTGAGCGCGGGTCTGCCCACATGGCTTGCCGCACGGCACACGATTGTAGATTCTTTGAACGATAAATAAAGCGAGATTGATTATGAAATTCATAGTACATAACTTACGTATGATTCGGGCGCGTCTCCGTAATAACGGCTGGGTGCTTGCGGAACTGTTTCTGGTGTTTATCGTGATGTGGTTTCTCTGCGATTCGTTGGGATGCCTGAAGTATACGTTCTATCGCCCGTTAGGGTATGACATAGACCATGTTTACCAGCTTTCGATGATTACGGGCGGTGAAAGCCGGGATGCCGGAATGACAAAAGGGGATAAATATATAAGTATTCTGCAAAAACTCGAAAGGGAACCCACGGTGGAAGTGGCCGCCCTGTCGTATTGGAGCCTGCCGATGAGCGGTAATAATTCTTATAACTCGCTGGCTGTGCAAGATACCATCGGATGCGATTTGCGCATGATAAACGCCACCGGAGGATATACCCGGGTGTTCCGCATGAAAGAAGATGCCAAACGTCCGTTTGCGGCAATGCCCGTGGGAAGTGATATTACCGCCGGCAATTATGTAATGCTGAGCGAGGATGCGGTTCTTTATTTTAAGGAGAGAGTGCCCGGCTTCTCATTGGATACTCCCCTGAACTGGTACGGGGATTCTGCGAACGTCGTTACTCAAAGCGGTATGATCGGCGGTTTCCGTTCTTATCGTTATGGGGCTGACGCGAAGTGGGTTTTCCGGAGAATGGACGAGAATGTAATACGGACGGAATTGAAGGATTATACAGCGCAGATTGTTTTCCGTGTGAAAGAAAACATGGACTCTCCCGATTACAGGAGCAGGTTCCTTAAAGAGATAGCTCCGCATCTGGACACCGACAATATGTTTATAGCCGACGTCGTTCCTTATACAGAACAGCAATATCAGTTTGAGGTGGTGAGAGGCGATGTGGATAAAGTGAATACGCAGACGGTCGTTGTGGTGTTTCTGCTGGTGAATGTGTTTTTGGGGCTGATAGGTACATTCTGGTTCCGTACCCGCCGCCGTCGCAATGAAATAGCTTTAAGGCTTGCGATGGGCAGCACGAAGAAGCAGATATTCTGTTTGCTTATGGGAGAGGGATTGCTGTTGCTGACCCTTGTTACGCTCCCGGCCATGATTGTATGCTACAATGTGGGCATTGCCGAATTTACGATGGGACATACCGAACTGATTACCACCTGGCCGGTGGAATGGAGTTTCCTTCGTTTCCTGTCGGGCACGTTGGGCGCATGGCTGCTGATGGCGTCGATGGTGATAGTGGGAATCTGGTTTCCGGCGCAGCAAGCTGTCAGCATACAGCCGGCAGAGGCATTGCACGAAGAGTAAAAGTAGCAAACTGATTATAGTGTACTGTTAAAATAGCGAATGAACAGATGATAAAGCAATATTTTACACAAGCGTGGGCGCAGCTTCGCCAGCAACCGTTGATGAGTGCGGTCGGTATAGCCGGTACAGCGCTTGCCATCTTCCTGATTATGCTGGTGGTAATGATGCAGCAGGTAAAGGTGGCTCCTTTCGCGCCCGAAAGCAATCGAGACCGCTTTCTGCACGTCAAGTCGATGAGCATCTCCAACTCGAACTGGGGCGAAGGGACAAGCAACGGACCGATGAGTGTGCAGACCGCCCGTGAATGTTTCCAGTCGCTGAAAACACCGGAAGCTGTCACTATTTATACCATTTTCCCGGTATCCACACCTGTTTCTTTGCCGGGCAAGCCGGCGATCAGCGTGGATTTGCGGCAGACGGACGACATCTTCTGGCGTGTGTTTGACTTCTCCTTTATCAATGGAAAGCCCTACGATAAAGCCGTATTCGACGCCGGACAACCGGCGGCCGTACTTACGGAAAGTGTAGCGCGCAGCCTTTTCGGTACGACCGATGTGGAGGGACGTGAATTTCTCCTCAGTCATGCGCCCTATCGCGTGGCCGGTGTCGTGAAAGATGTGTCCACGCTGGCGGATTGCGCTTACGGGCAGGTATGGGTTCCGTATACCTCGACGGGTATGGATAATGATACGTGGAACGACCGGCATATGGGAATGATGAGTTGCACGATACTGGCGCGTAGCCGGGATGATTTTCCCGCTATCCGCCAGGAAGCCGAACGCCGTAAATCGGCGTACAACACGCTCATCGGAAAGAACGGCTGGGAACTGATTTACCGTAACCGTCCCTACGACCAGGAAAAGAATGCCATCGCTTTCGGCGCCAATATCGAACCGGATGTGGATGCGGCCCGCCGCCAGCGGATTATCATCTTCGTTATCTTGCTGATAGTGCCTGCCATCAATCTTTCGAGCATGACGCAGAGCCGTTTGCGTCAGCGGGTAGCGGAAATCGGGGTACGCCGTGCTTTCGGCAGTACGCGCATGGAGCTGATGGGGCAGATTATAGCGGAGAATCTGGTGATAACCTTATTGGCCGGTATTGTCGGCCTGCTGCTGAGCGTGGTTTTTGCGTACGTGGGCAATACGTTGCTTTTTGCGCAGGAGTTCAGCCAGACTTTGAATCCGCCGGAAGTGGACGCTTCAATCCTGCTGCATGCTTCCACCTTTGCCTGGGCGCTGCTCTTTTGCTTTGTGCTGAACTTGATGAGCAGCGGTTTTCCGGCATGGCGCGCTTCACGTATCGGGATAGTGAATGCATTGGGTGGACGGTTGCACTAAACGCTCGTCGCTAACTATTAATCGCAGAAAGAAATGACTAAGAAACTTTTGGTACAGATAAAGAATGAATGGCGCAATAACCTGTGGCTGGCTTTGGAACTGCTGGTTGTGAGCGTTGTGATGTGGTTTGTGGTAGATTATCTCTATACGCGTGCAGCCACCTACTTGGAACCGCGAGGCTTTGACATCAGTCATTGTTACCTTATTGAAATGGGAAAACTCACGGACAAGAGTCCTGATTATATTCCGAACCAAACCGATGAACAGGAAGATGCCGATATTCTTGAACTTGTAGACCGCTTACGCCGCCGTCCGGAAATTGAGGCGGTAAGTCTCTCGCAAAATTCCTATCCATACAATGGCAGCAATTCTACTGATATGGTTCGGTATGATACACTGGTTTCTGATAGTTGGACTATCCGCCGTATGGTAACTCCCGATTTTGTACGTGTGTTCCGTTATCAGGGTACACGTGGTGAAACGCCCGAACAGCTTGCCGGGATGTTGGAAAAAGGAGAGTTCCTTGCTTCCGATAACCTCTACCGGAAGTACGGTCGTCCGCTGACAGAACTCGTAGGCAAACGTTGCCAGCTTTTTGGTGATACAACACAAACTTATCGATTGGGGGCGGCTTTAAAGGATGTACGTTACAACGACTTCCAACAAGCTCGAAGCTCTTATACTTTTCTCTATAAACTGGACTGGTACGATATTGGGTTGGAACTTTGCTTACGTGTCCGGGCTAATCAAGACCATGATTTTATCCGACGCCTGAAGGCGGACAGCGAGAAGCAGTTCCGCATCGGCAATGTCTATATTTCCGAAGTGCGTTCTTTTAAGGATATCCGCCGTAATTTCCAACAGTCATGGAGCAATGATTTGCGTAATTACATGATGGGAATGGGATTCCTGCTGCTGAATATCTTCCTGGGGCTGCTCGGCACTTTCTGGTTCCGTACCCAGCAGCGCCGTTCGGAGATTGCCCTGCATAAGGCGCATGGAGCATCGGACATGAGTATTTTCGTCCGTCTGATAAGCGAAGGACTGCTTTTGCTGTTACTTATCACCCCGATAGCATTCATCATCGATTATAACCTGGCAAGCATGGAACTGAATTCTTGGCGCAACGGTACGACGCTGGAGTGGGGACGTCTGTTGCTTTGCGCGGCCGTAAGTTTCGTCCTGATAGGATTGATGATTACGATTGGTATCGGTATTCCGGCGCGTAAGGCGATGAAGGTACAACCGGCGGAAGCTCTGCACGATGAATGAATTCAAGAAATTAAACCGATAACAGAATATGATACGTCTTTATTTTCAGCAAGCGCTATATCATTTGCGCGAGAATCCTATCATAACGTGGGTTTCCGTACTGGGTACGGCATTGGCCATCTGTATGATTATGGTGCTTGTCATCACCTTTCAGGTAAGGCTTGTGGACTGTGAGCCGGAAGTGAACCGCAGCCGTTCGCTGTATGTGTCTGCCATGTCCGTCAAGAACAAGGGTGGGAGCGACGGTGATTCGTCCAACGCCCGCATGTCGGTACGTACGGGGCGTGAGTGCTTTAAGAATCTCACCACGGCGGAAGCGGTCACGTTGATTTCCTTGCCCGAAAAGGTACGTGTGTCTTTGCCGGCGGGCAACAAGGCCACTGCCGACATGGTGCAGACGGACGATGCCTTTTGGTCTATCTTCCGGTTCCGGTTTCTCAGCGGCAAGGCGTTTACAAAGGCCGACAGCGATGCCGGACTGCCATGCGCCGTGCTGAGCGCTACGGTGGCGCGCCGCCTGTTCGGCACGACGGACGTTGCGGGAAAAACGGTACAACTGAACCATGTGGAGTACCGTATATCCGGTGTGGTGGCGGATGTGTCCGTACTTGCCACTTCTGCTTATGCGCAGGTGTGGGTGCCTTATACTTCCACGGATATTAACCGGCTGACGTGGTGGGAAGACACTATGGGACAGATGAGAGCGGTTATCCTCGCACGTTCCGTAGCCGATTTTCCGGCTATCCGTGAGGAGGTGGAACAACTCCGCCGCAAATATAACGACGGGTTGCGTGACTCGGAAGTGTTTTACCGCGGGCAACCCGATGAACAGTTTGCCAATCTTTACCGCAAGTGGAGCGAAACGCCCGATACCAAAGCCATTATCCTGCATTACACGCTCGTTATCGTCATTCTGTTGCTTGTACCTGCCATCAACCTGAGCAGCATGACGCTTTCCCGTATGCGTAAGCGCATGGCGGAGATAGGCGTGCGCAAGGCTTTCGGGGCTACGGGCGGGGAACTGATGCGCCAGATATTCTTTGAGAACCTGTTGCTGACATTGTTTGCCGGCGTATTGGGACTTGCGCTGAGCTATGCCGCCACTTTCCTGCTGAACGGCTTCCTCTTCGACAACAGCACCAATGCCTACCTCAGCGGTGAAACCACACTGACACCGAGCATGCTGCTTTCGCCCTGGGCGTTTCTTGCGGCTTTCGGCTTCTGCTTGCTGATGAACATCCTTTCGGCGGGCATACCGGCATGGCGCGCTTCGAGAATGAATATAACGGATGCGATTAACCAAAGGTAAACGATGATTATGAAAACGATATTGAAACAAATAAAGAACGAGTGGAACAGCAATCTTTTTCTCTTTGTGGAGTTGCTGCTGGTCTTTGTCGTGCTGTGGTACATTGTGGACTGGACGCTTGTCACCACACGCGTCTATCACGCTCCGATGGGATTTGATACGGAGCATTGTTACAACATTACCGTAAGCAGGCTGGGAGCGAACTCGCCTCTTTATAATCCGGAGCTGACTGCGAATGACGATATGGATGATTTACTCCGGCTTACGGACAGGCTGCGTCATTGTCCCGGTGTAGAGGCCGTCGCCCTTTCGCAAAACTGTTTTCCGTACAATGAGGGTAGCAACGGCATCGACTTGGGCATTGACTCTGTGGCCGTCAACGCGCGTCTTCTTTGGGTCACCGCGGACTTCTTCCGTGTCTTCCGTTACTCCTTTACGGAAGAAGCGGATTTCGCCAAAGTAGAGGCCGCACTCCGTAACGATGAACTGGTGGTATCTTCCAACCTCACCGAAGGACATCCGGAAACGGGCGGTAGCGCATCTTTGCAGGGACGGGAAGTTTCGCTTTTGAACTACGGTAAGGACGTCCGCCGCCGCATCGGTGCGGTGGGTACGCCTGTGCGCTGGTCGCATTTCCATACGCCGTCGCAGTGGGGCGGGGCTTTTGCCGCCCTTCCGCTTGACGTGAACAGGTTACGGGATTTTGCAGACCCCCGTTATATCACCGTCAGTTTGCGCGTTTCCGAAGATGCCGATAAGGACTTTGCCGAAAAGCTGATGGATGAGGCCGACCGTCTTTATCAGGTGGGCAACCTTTATCTGCTGGATATTACACCGTTCGGGCATTTGCGTGAAATCTGCGAGCTGGAAGACATGAACGAATGGAAGACACAGCTTTGCGTGCTCGGTTTCCTGTTGCTGAATATCTTCCTGGGTGTTATCGGAACATTCTGGTTCCGTACGCAGCAGCGTCGTAAAGAGGTTGCGTTGCGGCTGGCGATGGGCAGTTCGCGCCGGGGTATTTTCTCCTACCTCATGTATGAGGGGATACTGCTGCTCACGTTGGCGGCTCTGCCGGCGGCTGTCATAGCTTTTAATATCGGTTATGCCGAGCTGGTGGATGTGGGCAAGATGCCTTTTGATGCCGTGCGTTTTTTATCGGCTCTTGTTTTGACATGGATGCTTATGGCGCTGATGATTGTTGCCGGAATCTGGTATCCCGCCTATGGAGCGATGAAAGTACATCCGGCCGAGGCATTGCACGATGAATAAAGTTTTTTTAAGGAAAAAGGTGTAAATTCTCAATATAACCTTGTATATTTGCGTGACTATAAAGAAGTTTACGCAGACAAATCAAAACAAACGAAATGGGAAAACACTTTTTCTTACTATGTTCATGGGCTTTCCTGTGCTTGATATCGGGAACACTTTCGGCTGCGGAAAACAACTATAACGTACTTTTCATACAATCATATACCAACAGCGCTTCTTGGCATGATAATCTTATTACCGGTCTGCAGAACGGCTTGGAGAAGGGTGGCGTAAAGGCTGACGTGGTAACGGAATACCTGAACGCCGACTTTTGGACTTTCGCTTCGGAGTGCATTATCATGCGCCGTATATGCGAACGTGCCAGGCAGCGTAAAACAGACTTGATTGTGACGTCCAGCGATGAGGCTTTCTTTACTTTAACCCATTGCGGCGATTCTTTGCCGTATCAGATACCGGTGGTGGTTTCGGGCATTAAGTATCCCGATAAGAAGCTGTTTGACAGAATGCCGAACGTTTCGGGCTTCACTTCAAAGACGGATTTCAATGTGCTGCTTGAAGAAGCCATACGTCTGTTTCCCGCGCGCAAGGAGATTGTCTGCCTGACGGACAGCAGCTTCTTGAGCTCCAAAGGAGTGGAAGCGGTGGAAGATGCTTGGGTGGCTTTTAAGGAGAAACATCCCGGATACAGTTTGAAGAAACTGAATGTGCAGGAGAAGTCCCTTAACACCATTATTACCTCTATCTGCTACGATTATCATGCGTATAAGCACATTGTTATAGCTCCTAAATGGATTCCTTTTCTTTCCTTGAAGCTGAAAGCTCCCGTATTTGCCAATCAGAACCTGGCGATGACGAGCGGCGTGTTATGCGTTTATGACGTAGAGCCGGCGGTGGATACCTATGCTGCGGGCGTACAGGCAGCGGACATCCTGAAAGGTCGGTCACCCGATTCGTTCGGGGTGGGGGATTTGGACGGTAAGTTATTGTTCGATTATAAGCAGCTGGACTTTTTCCATGTGGACGTGGAGAGCGTTGAGAAGCGGGGAACCATTCTGAATGTGCCTTTAATGGATCGCTATCGGGTTTGGTTTATCCTTTTCTATTCGGTGACGGTGGGCGCACTGGCGTTTCTTGTGGCCTGGCTTTATCGGAGCAACCGGCGCGAGGCTCGCAAGCGCATCCACGCGCAGACCCGTCTGCTGGTACAGCACCGTTTGGTGGAGCAACGGGATGAATTCGATAAGATATTCTGCTCCATTCGCGACGGGCTGATAACGTATGATACGGATTTGCGGATCCATTTCGTCAACCGGGCTTTGGTGGAGATGCTGGGCTTATCGTCTGATACGTATATGGCACGTTCGTACGAAGGGCAGATTGCCGGCTCCATTTTTCATATCTACATGAATGGCGAGAATATCCTGCAAACTTTGTTGAAGCAGGTGATACGGGACAAGAAACCTGTTATTATACCGGAAAAGGCGTTTATGCAGGAGAATACGAAAGGCGCTTATTTCCCGGTTTCGGGCGAGGTGGTTCCTATCTTTGCGAAAGACAAGCTGACGGGTATGGCCATTGTCTGCCGTAACATATCCGAAGAGGAGATGCAGAGGCGTTTCTTCAATATGGCCATCGAAGAGAGTTCCATCTATCCGTGGCAGTACAACACGCGGCTGAAATGTTTCCACTTCCCCGGCGGATTGTTGCAACGCTTCAACTGCTATGACAATACGGGGTATATATCCAGGGAAGAGCTGGACCTGATTATCCATCCGGGAGACCTGCCCCGTACACGCAAGCATTTCAATGATATCATGCTGGGACACGAGCCGAACTCGCGTATGAGTTTCCGGCTGCAAAACGCGGATGGCGGGTACGAGTGGTGGGAGTTCCGCAGTACCGCTTATGACGGTCTGACGGCGGATATTCCTTATATGGTATTGGGTGTGTGCCAGAGTATTCAGCGCTATAAAGACACCGAAGACGAGCTTATCGCCGCCCGTGACCGGGCTTTGCAGGCCGATAAACTGAAATCGGCGTTCCTTGCCAATATGAGCCACGAGATACGCACTCCGCTGAATGCGATAGTCGGTTTCTCCGATTTGCTGAAAGACCTGGAAGCGTTTTCTTCGGAAGAAGTGCAGCAGTTTGTTGAGACCATCAATATAAACTGTACCCTGTTGCTGGCTCTGATTAACGATATTCTGGACCTTTCACGCATCGAGTCGGGCACAATGGACTTTCAGCTCTCTTCCTACAACCTTACGTTTATCATGCAGCAGGTCTACGACTCTCAGAGGCTGAGCATGCCGCAAGGGGTGGAATTACGCACCGACTTTCCGGAAGGGACAGGCAAAGATATCGTTACCGATTCCGTACGTTTGAAGCAGGTTGTGAATAACCTGATCAACAATGCCAGGAAGTTTACCGCGAAGGGCAGTATCACGTTGGGATACAGCATGGAAGAACCCGGATACACAACCGTTTTCGTGGAAGATACCGGAGCGGGTATATCCGATGAAGACCAGAAACATATCTTCGAGCGTTTCTATAAGGCGGACAGCTTTACGCAAGGCGCAGGTCTGGGGCTGAGTATCTGCCAGACGATTGTGGAACGTCTGCATGGAACGATAACGGTAACTTCAAAGCTGGGCAGAGGAACCCGCTTTGAAGTCAGACTGAGCGACGATGTGATGTAATTGCGGAGCGTTTACAGCCTTATTCTATCCTCTTGCATCCGTTCGACTGCAAGAACTCGTCAAGTATTTGTTCATGGTTGCCATGCAACAGGATGTGATGGTTTCCCAGCGGATTTCTCAGGAAATATTCTGCCGGAGCATTCATTTTTATGCGTACCTGCGTGCGGCACATATTGATGTAATTGGTGTTCTCAATGAGCGTGCCCGTACCGAGGTAATACTCATCCAGGCATTCTCCGCCGCATTTCACGATTGTCACGTCTCCGGTGGGCAGTATTCCCTGTATGCCGATACCGCTTTCCGTTTCAAAGTGATTGCGGATGATGAACTGCTCTGTCTGCGCGATGCCGATTGTACAATGCGCCAGTATGATTTCGTTGGTGCGCGCGTTAATCATGGACGGGTTGGCCATGAAAGCGGGTTTCCCTGTAAGCACTTTGGCGGTGAGCATGGTGAATATGGATTGCAAATCGCCTTCGCATCCGGCGATGATACCCTCGTCGTTCAGCAGGGAAAGCGCCAGGCATCCGGTAGTGCCCGTCTGCTCTATCAGACGGAAGCAGCTCAGGGTGAGAGCGCTTAAGCGGTCTTCGTCCACAATCTTTCGGATAGCCCGGTACAGGCGCATTGCCTTTATCATATCTTCGGGGGACGCTTCCCGGCAGGCAAGCGCTTTTCCGGCGAGGCGGGCGCATGCTTCGCCCACTTCGTCATCGGTGATTTGAGCGTAATATTCGTAGATGCGGTCAAGGGCGACATCGGTGTATTCCACTCCCCAACGCCGCTTGGCAAGCAGATAATCCACGTTGCTGGCAATGAGCCAGCCGGACGGGGCGCCTATCACGCCGATGCGCATCCCGAAAAGGCTGCGTTGCGCCATGAAGTTGCTGTGGAGTACAAAAATGCGTTTGATGATTTCGGACAGTTCGCCGTGAAGGATTTCGCTTTTCATGCCGCGTCCGCGCAGCCAGGAAGATATTTCGAGGGCGGCGGCGAGTGAGTTCTGCATGCCGTCCGCAAGGATGATGGCGGGGCGGGGAAGCGATTCGAAATGCTGGATGACCAGCCGTTCCACTCCGCCGGTGGCGATGAACAGGATGCTGAAGTCATCGGGGGTCAGCTTGTTAATATCTTGATAATCTATGAAATTGACGGTGAAATATTTCTCCAACTCAGTCAATATTATTTCATGGGAACTGCGAACAGATGCTTGCTTATGTAACAGTGAAGCAAAAGTTATTAGGTTGATGACCATGGTATTACTTACTATTTTTAATGTTGGTTTATGATAAAACGGTTGTAGTTGTCCATTTGTTTACTATTTCAAAGGTACAAGATTCTTTTGAAATAGCATAGTGTTTTTAATATAGATAAGGTTTTTAAAGTTTTTATGTCTTAGCTTCCCTTCAGTATCAAATAAATCACTACATTTGCGACTTAAATGATAAAATGATATAAAAAACTCATGCCAACAATTTCTATTCGCGGAATGGAGATGCCCGCATCTCCTATCAGAAAGCTGGCTCCTTTGGCAGATGCAGCCAAGCAACGGGGCACCCATGTATTCCACCTCAATATCGGACAGCCCGACCTGCCTACGCCGCAAGTCGCGATTGACGCCATTCGCAATATTGACCGTAAGGTGTTGGAGTACAGTCCCAGCGCGGGCTATCGCAGCTATCGTGAAAAGTTGGTGGGATATTACGATAAATACAACATCAAGCTCACCGCCGATGATATAATCATTACTTCCGGCGGTTCGGAAGCCGTGTTGTTCTCATTTATGGCCTGTCTTAATCCGGGTGACGAGATTATCGTGCCGGAACCGGCTTATGCCAACTACATGGCGTTTGCCATTTCCGCCGGCGCTAAAATCCGTACGATTGCGACGACCATAGAAGAGGGGTTCTCGCTGCCTAAAGTGGAGAAGTTCGAGGAGTTGATAAACGACCGCACCCGCGCCATCCTGATTTGTAATCCCAATAATCCTACCGGTTATCTGTATACCCGTCGCGAGATGAATCAGATACGCGACCTCGTGAAGAAGTACGACCTTTTCCTCTTCTCCGACGAAGTGTATCGCGAGTTTATCTATACGGGTTCCCCATACATCTCCGCCTGCCACCTGGAAGGCATCGAGAATAACGTGGTTCTGATAGATTCCGTTTCCAAGCGTTATTCCGAATGCGGTATTCGTATCGGTGCGCTGATAACGAAGAACAAGGAGATACGCGATGCCGTTATGAAGTTCTGCCAGGCGCGTTTGAGCCCGCCGTTGATAGGCCAGATTGCCGCCGAAGCATCCCTGGATGCCGGAGAAGACTACCTGCGCGATACCTACGATGAATACGTGGAACGCCGTAAGTGTCTGATTGACGGTCTGAACCGTATTCCCGGCGTATATTCGCCCATTCCTATGGGAGCGTTTTATACCGTGGCCAAGCTGCCCGTAGACGATTCGGACAAGTTCTGCGCATGGTGTCTTTCCGAATTCGAGTACGAAGGCCAGACCGTTTTCATGGCTCCGGCTTCCGGCTTTTATACCACTCCGGGTTCCGGCCGCAACGAGGTGCGCATAGCTTACGTCTTGAAGAAAGAAGATTTGACCCGTGCGCTGTTTGTGCTCTCCAAAGCGCTCGAAGCCTATCCGGGACGTACGGAATAGTTGTTCGGGAAGGTGTACCGGATAATCGGTCTGTCGAATGTAAGAATAGGGCGCGGATTACACGGATTTCACGGAGAAAGGACTAAGAAAGCCTGCGGAATCCGTGTAACCCGTGCCCGGAAGAAATCGGAAGATATATAATACTACTGATGAATTTATCCCGTTTCATAGCGCTGCGTATTTACCGCAGTTCCGATGCCGGAAAGCAAGTTTCCCGTCCTGCCGTGCTGATAGCGACCGTCGGTGTCGCTATCGGATTGGCGGTGATGATTATCGCTGTGTCGGTGATAATCGGTTTCAAGAGCGAGGTGCGCGATAAGATAATCGGTTTCGGCTCGCATATCCAGATAAGCAATTCGGACGCGGCGCGTTCTTTTGAAACCCGCCCCATAGCTGTGACGGACAGCATGATTGCCGCCCTCGCAGATAATCCCGACGTGAAACATGTGCAACGCTATTCCACCAAGCCGGGGATGATAAAGACGTCCGACGCCTTTC